>OJRY01002870.1_pt1 | contig 9789 bp, 4 predicted proteins | sample 1599311 | NCBI WGS metagenome assembly OJRY01 (sample SAMN04168657, study PRJEB22393) | human gut metagenome | biome: human gut microbiome; feature: stool | host: Homo sapiens | collected 2014-03-20 | reverse complement strand
GCGGGCAAGCGGAACGCGCGGAAGGAGGAGCCAGTGGAACACTGGTGACGGAAATCCTGGGAGCGCCGCAGCGCGAGACAGGAAAAGAGGAGCTGGTCAAATCCCTCCTTGCACCCCGACCCAAGACGCACCCGCGCCGCGGGAATCCGCCATCAAGCCTGTACCGCACCCCGCCGCGCCCGTCGGGGAGCCATCGCAGACCCGCAGGCACCATCTCACGCCGACCCCCGTACAGCAACTTTGCACGCACGTGCAAAGTTGCGGCCAAAGCGCCTTTTTCTCTTACACCGGGCGCGGCGCGTTCTCTTTTTGGGTAAGACCAAAAAGAGAATGGGGGGCGCATCTGCCTAGCCATCAGCATGGCTGAAATTCCAGCGTCCAATGGGACGCACCCCCTGGAGGTATCTATGGACAGACTTCATGAAAACCGCATCTACACCGGCACGGTGGAATCCTACTCCAGCGAGGGTTTGGGCATCGTCCGCCTGGACGGCGCCGTGGTGTTCGTCCCCCAGGCCGTCCGGGGGGAGACCATCGACCTGAAAATCACCAAGGTGATGAAGACCGCCGCCGCAGGGGAGATCGTGAAGATCCACAAGCCCTCTCCCGACCGGGCCCAGCCTGAGTGCCCCGATTACGGCCGGTGCGGCGGGTGCGACTTCCAGCACCTGACGTACCCCGAGGAGCTGTGGGCCAAGCGCCAGCGGGTCCAGGACGCCCTGACCCGCCTGGGGGGCGCAGACATCCGGGTGGAGGAGATCCTGGGGGCAAAGAACCCCCTCCACTACCGCAACAAGAGCCAGTACCCCGTGGGCGCGGACGGCGCCATCGGTTTCTACCGGGCCCGGTCCCATCAGGTGGTGCCGGTGAAGCGGTGCTTGATCCAGCCCGAGGCGGCGGACAAAACCGCCGCGGCGGTGGGGGAGTGGATGCGGCGCTACAAGGTCCCCGCCTACGACGAGGCCACCGGAAAGGGACTGGTGCGCCACGTGTACGTCCGGGTGAATCGGAAGGGCGAGAGCCTTTGCTGTGTGGTAATCAACGGCAGGCAGGCCCCCCGGGAGCCGGAGCTGGCCGCCTATGTCTGCGCCACCGTGCCCCACACCGCGGGGGTGCTGGTGAACAGCAACACGAAGCGGGGCAACGTGATTCTGGGGGAGAAGTACCGCACCCTCTGGGGGCGGGACTATCTGATGGACACCCTCTGCGGCCTGGAGTTCAAGCTGTCGGTGCCCTCCTTTTACCAGGTGAACCGGGATCAGGCGGAAGCGTTGTACGGCAAGGCCCTGGATTATGCCGGCCTGACGGGGCGGGAGACGGTGCTGGACCTGTACTGCGGCATCGGCACCATTACACTGTGCCTGGCGAAGCGGGCCGGACGGGTCATCGGCGCGGAGATCGTGCCGGCGGCCATCCGGGACGCCAAAGAGAACGCCGCCCGGAACCACATTGAAAACGCGGAATTCTTCTGCGGCGACGCGGCTGAGACAGCCGCACGGCTGGAGGCGGAGGGCCTGCGGCCGGACGTCATCACCGTGGACCCGCCCCGGAAAGGGCTGGCGCCGGAGGTGATCGGCTCCATCGCGGCCATGGGGCCGGAGCGGGTGGTGTATGTCTCCTGCGACCCCGCCACGCTGGGCCGGGACGTGAAGCGGTTCGGAGAGCTGGGTTACCGGGCCGTCCGGGCCTGTGCAGTGGACATGTTTCCCGCCACACGGCATGTTGAGAGCGTGGTGCTGCTGGAGAGGAGTTGACCAAAATGGCAGTTTCAAAATTCCGGATTTATGACTACTGGAAAGACAAAGCCATCACGAAAAAATTTGAAATCAAGCCGGTGTCCGCGTGCACGAAGGAGGACGACGCACTTTCCATAACAGAATTTCCTGATGAGATTTTTTGCTGGGCTTGTCAGATGCCGCCGTATCAACAGGGGACACATCGGACACTCAGCGGACTTTGGAATGGAGACACACTTTTACAGCGGTCCCATATTTTGGAAAAGTCCCTGAATGGAGAGGATAAACCCGAGAATTATTTTCTGCTGTGTCCGCAATGTCACGCGGAATCTCCGGATACGACGGACGCGAAGCTCTTTTTCGCGTGGGTCCGGTATAAGCGGACGCATGAGAACTATTCCATGGTGCTTCGGAGGGATATGAAAAAGGCGGCGGAGATTCTGGGAGTGGACCAGAACCTTGTGGAGGAGCGATTTGCCGCGCTGCGGCTGACCCGGCTGGAAGAGGATGCGTATATTCGAGACTATATTGTCAAAAACTGTGCGATGCATGGCAGCTTTCTTGCGCCGCTCTCCCGCATGATGATCCTGCAAAAATGGATTCTGGACCCGGAGGAACAGAAAAAGTTTGCCGCCTGGCGGAGGACGCTGCCTGAAGAAGAGACTGGTGAGAAGGAGCCAACATAAATATCTCAAAAGAGATCATTCCGCAAGGACTGAAGAATAAAACAGTTGTCAAACACAGTTTGAGGGTGTATGATAAATCACAAATCAGGGCGGTCACTGCCAGAGAACCGAAACAGGAGGAGTATTATGAACAAAACTGCAAGCATGGTCTTGAAGATCATCGGCGCCAGCCTGGCATTCGCAGCGGTTATCTGCCTGCTGATCGGCGGCTGGCATGACCTCAGCGTGGGATACAGCGGTATGAAGAAGCGGCTGGCCCGGAAATTCGGCTCCGAGTACGACGACTACGCCGACGAAGAGCTCTACGAGTAATCCAGAGCATAAAAAGGACCCCATCCAGATGGATGGGGCCCTTTTCTGCGTTTTTTCCGCCACAGGGCAACAAAAAACGGCTGGAAGAAATCCCCAACCGCAACGAAATTCCCCTTGACAGAGGAAAAAAACCATGGTAAAATAAGACGCTTATATGATGGCAGAGGATATTCCGCCATTTTTTATCGTTGAGATAACGATAGCATATTTCCCAGAACAATGCAAGAGCGGGATGCAGGAATTTTAACAACGATACCGTGCGTATCATTCCTGGCCGCGCCACCCGAAAAACCACGCGCCCGGCAGGACAGGGCGGGGCGCACAGAAGAAAGGTGAATGAGAAGATGGCCAAAGACAAGTACTACGGAAAGACCCTTCGTAAGAACTTCGCCAGGCACGAGGAAGTCATGCCCATGCCCAACCTTCTGGAGATCCAGAAGAAGTCTTACCAGGAGTTTTTGGACACCGGCCTCCGGGAGGTGTTCAACGACGTGGGCGCGATCACGGACTATCAGGGCAACCTGGAGCTGACCTTCATCGACTACAAGATGGATGAGGCGCCCAAGTACGACGTGGAGGAGTGCAAGGCCCGGGACGCCACCTACGCCGCGCCGCTGAAGGTGAAGGTCCGCCTGCGGAACAAGGAGACCGAGGAGATCAAGGAGCAGGAGATCTTCATGGGCGACTTCCCGCTGATGACCCACTCCGGCACCTTTGTTATCAACGGCGCCGAGCGCGTCGTGGTTTCCCAGATCGTCCGGTCCCCCGGTGTGTACTACGGCAAGGAGACGGACATCAAGACCGACCTGCCCATCCTCACCTCCACTGTCATCCCCAACCGGGGCGCCTGGCTGGAGTATGAGACCGACGCCAACGAGGTCTTCTGGGTCCGCATCGACAAGAACCGCAAGCTCCCCATCACCTGCCTGATCCGGGCCCTGGGCCTGAAGACGGACCAGGAGATCCTGGACCAGTTCGGCGACGATCCCCGCATCGTCACCACCCTGGAGAAGGACCCTTGCAAGAACTACGAGGACGCCATGCTGGAGATCTACCGGCGCCTGCGTCCCGGCGAGCCCCCCACGGTGGAGGCCAGCGAGACCCTGATCCACAACCTGTTCTTCGACCCCCGGCGCTACGACCTGTCCACCGTGGGCCGGTACAAGTTCAACAAGAAGCTGTCCCTGTGGCAGCGCATCCCCGGCTACAAGCTGGTCTATCCCGTGGCAGATCCTGCCACCGGTGAGCTCCTGTTTGATGAGGGCCATCTGCTGACCAAGGACGATGCCCGCCTGCTGGATACGGTCGGCGTGGGAGAGGTCACCATCGACGTGGAGGGAGCGCCCCTGCGGGTCATGTCCAATAAGATGTGCGACCTGAGCCATTATGTGGACTTCGATCCCCTGGCCGAGTGCGGTATCAAGGAGCGGGTGCGCTTCGACGTGCTGCAGGAGCTGCTGGGCCAGTACAGCGGCGAGGAGCTGAAGGACCAGATCCGCCTGCACCGGGCCGATCTGGTGCCCAAGCATATCATCATTGATGATATCCTCACCTCCATCAACTATATGAACGGCCTGGCCCGGGGCATCTCCGTGAAGGATGACATCGACCACCTGGGCAACCGCCGCCTGCGCTGCGTGGGCGAGCTGCTGCAGAACCAGTTCCGCATCGGCTTTTCCCGGATGGAGCGGGTAATCCGGGAGCGCATGACCATCCAGGACCTGGATGTGGTCACCCCCCAGAGCCTCATCAACATCCGCCCCGTCACTGCCGCCATCAAGGAGTTCTTCGGCTCCAGCCCCCTGAGCCAGTTCATGGATCAGACCAACCCCCTGGCGGAGCTGACCCACAAGCGGCGCCTTTCCGCCCTGGGCCCCGGCGGCCTCTCCCGCGAGCGTGCCAGCATGGAGGTCCGCGACGTCCATTACAGCCATTACGGCCGCATGTGCCCCATCGAGACCCCTGAAGGTCCCAACATCGGCCTGATCTCTTATCTCGCCACCTATGCCCGGATCAATGAGTACGGCTTTATTGAGGCGCCCTACCGGGCGGTGGACAAGGAGACCTTCCATGTCTCCGACGAGATTGTCTATATGACCGCCGACGAAGAGGACAACTACATCGTCGGCCAGGCTGCTGAGCCTCTGGACGAGAACGGCGGCCTCATCAACGCCCGTATCACGGCCCGGCACCGGGACGAGATCGTGGAGGTGGACAAGGAGCGGGTGGACTACATCGATGTGTCCCCCCGGATGATGGTCTCCATCGCGACGGCCATGATCCCCTTCCTGCCCAACGACGACGCCAACCGCGCCCTGATGGGCGCCAACATGCAGCGTCAGGCCGTGCCTCTGCTGCGTCCCCACGCGCCCATTGTGGGCACCGGCATGGAGCACAAGATCTGCATCGACTCTGAGATCGCTGTCCTGGCGGAGGGCGACGGCGTGGTGACCTCTGTGGACGCCCGCCACATCACCGTCAAGTACGACAGCGGCGAGGTCAAGGACTACAAGCTGACCAAGTTCCTCCGGTCCAACCACGGCACCTGCATCAACCAGCGGCCCATCGTGGAGGTGGGCGAGCGGGTTCACGGCTGGGGCACCGACGAGAACGGCCAGACCGTGGATCCCACCGTCCTGGCGGACGGCCCCGCCACTGAGCAGGGCGAGATCGCCCTGGGCCAGAACATCCTGGTTGGCTTCATGACCTGGGAGGGCTACAACTACGAGGACGCCGTGCTGCTGAACGAGCGTCTGGTGCGGGAGGACCTGTATACCTCCATCCACATCGAAGAGTACGAGATCGACGCCCGGGACACCAAGCTGGGCCCGGAGGAGATCACAAGAGACATCCCCAATGTGGGCGAGGACGCCCTGAAGGATCTGGACGAGAATGGCATCATCCGCATCGGCGCAGAGGTCCGTTCCGGTGACATCCTGGTGGGCAAGGTCACGCCCAAGGGCGAGACCGACCTCACCGCCGAGGAGCGGCTGCTGCGGGCCATCTTCGGTGAGAAGGCCCGGGAGGTCCGGGACACCTCTCTGAAGGTCCCCCACGGCGAGAGCGGCATCATCGTGGACGCCAAGGTCTTCACCCGGGAGAACGGCGACGAGCTGGGGCCCGGCGTGAACATGGTAGTGCGGGTGTATATCGCCCAGCGCCGGAAGATCCAGGTGGGCGACAAGATGGCAGGCCGCCACGGCAACAAGGGCGTCGTGTCCCGGGTCCTGCCGCAGGAGGATATGCCCTTCCTGCCCGACGGCACGCCGCTGGACATCGTGCTGAACCCCCTGGGCGTGCCCAGCCGTATGAACATCGGCCAGGTGCTGGAGGTCCATCTGGGCTACGCCGCCCAGAAGCTGGGCTGGAAGGTGGCCACCCCCATCTTCGACGGCGCGTCTTACAGCGACATTCAGGAGCTGCTGCAGCAGGCGGGCCTGGATCCTGAGGGCAAGAGCGTGCTGTACGATGGCCGCACCGGTGAGCCCTTCGACAACAAGGTCACCGTGGGCTACGTGTACTTCCTGAAGCTGCACCATCTGGTGGACGACAAGATCCACGCCCGCTCCACCGGCCCGTACTCCCTGGTCACCCAGCAGCCGCTGGGCGGCAAGGCCCAGTTCGGCGGCCAGCGCTTCGGCGAAATGGAAGTCTGGGCCCTGGAGGCCTATGGCGCGGCCTATACCCTGCAGGAGATCCTGACGGTGAAGTCTGACGACGTCACCGGCCGCGTCCGGACCTACGAGGCCATTGTCAAGGGCCACAACGTGCCCCAGCCCGGTGTGCCGGAGTCCTTCAAGGTGCTGGTGAAGGAGCTGCAGTCCCTGTGCCTGGACATTCAGGTGCTGGACAAGGACGGCAACGTCATCGAACTGAAGGAAGACGAGGACGCTATGGACACCTTCAACCTGGCCCGGATGGACGCCGACGACGACCGGCACCGCGCCTTCTCCGAAGAGGCGGAGTTCCAGGATTCCGGCTTTGACATCGAGGACGCCCCGGAGGATGCCGGCGCGGACATCGACGTGGACTTCGACGACGAATGATCCAGGATCGTATTGTTCGTCAACTCAACAATTCTGGATCATGTAAGGAGGAAATCGCAAGATGATCGACAACAACACTGGCAACAACATTGCCTTTGACGCGATTAAGATCGGCATGGCCTCTCCGGAGCAGATCCGCGCCTGGTCCTATGGCGAGGTGAAAAAGCCGGAGACCATCAACTACCGCACCCTGAAGCCGGAGCGGGACGGCCTGTTCTGCGAGCGCATCTTCGGACCCACCAAGGACTGGGAGTGCCACTGCGGCAAGTACAAGAAGATCCGCTACAAGGGCAAGATCTGCGACCGCTGCGGCGTCGAAGTCACCCGGGCCAAGGTCCGCCGGGAGCGCATGGGCCACATCGAGCTGGCCACCCCCGTCTCCCACATCTGGTATTTCAAGGGCATCCCCTCCCGGATGGGTCTGCTGCTGGACATCAGCCCCCGGATCCTGGAAAAGGTGCTGTATTTCGCCAACTATATCGTCACCGACCCCGGTGAGACTCCGCTGACCAAGAATCAGATCCTCTCCGAGAAGGAGTACCGGGATTACCGTGAGAAGTATGAGGACGACTTCCAGGCCGGCATGGGCGCCGAAGCCGTGAAGAAGCTGCTCCAGGACGTGGACCTGGAGGCCCTCTCCGCCCAGCTCCACGCAGAGCTGAAGGATGCCTCCGGCCAGAAGAAGGCCCGGATCGTCAAGCGGCTGGAGGTGGTGGACGCCTTCCGTCTGTCCGGCAACAAGCCGGAGTGGATGGTCATCGACGTGCTGCCTGTTATCCCGCCGGAGCTGCGCCCCATGGTGCAGCTGGACGGCGGCCGGTTCGCCACGTCCGACCTGAACGACCTGTACCGCCGGGTCATCAACCGGAACAACCGCCTGAAGCGGCTGATCCAGCTGAACGCCCCAGATATCATCGTCCGCAATGAGAAGCGGATGCTCCAGGAGGCTGTGGACGCCCTGATCGACAACGGCCGCCGGGGCCGCGCCGTCACCGGCGCCAACAACCGGGCGCTGAAGTCCCTCAGCGATCTGTTAAAGGGCAAGCAGGGGCGGTTCCGCCAGAACCTGCTGGGCAAGCGCGTGGACTACTCCGGCCGTTCCGTCATCGTGGTCGGCCCCGAGCTGAAGATCTATCAGTGCGGCGTGCCCAAGGAGATGGCCGTGGAGCTGTTCCGTCCCTTCATCATGAAAAAGCTGGTGGAGGACGGCACTGCCAACAACATCAAGTCCGCCAAGAAGATGGTGGACAAGGGCGTCACCGAGGTGTGGGACGCTCTGGATGTCATCATCAAGGACCACCCCGTCATGCTGAACCGCGCTCCGACGCTGCACCGCCTGGGCATCCAGGCCTTCGAGCCGGTGCTGGTGGACGGCCGGGCCTTGAAGCTGCACCCCCTGAACTGCACCGCCTTCAACGCGGACTTCGACGGCGACCAGATGGCCATTCACGTGCCCCTGTCGGCCGAGGCCCAGGCGGAGGCCCGCATCCTGATGCTCTCCGCCAACAACCTGCTGCGTCCCCAGGACGGCGGCCCCGTCACCGTGCCCACCCAGGACATGGTGCTGGGCTCCTACTACCTGACTATGGACCGCATGGGCAAGGCAGAAAAGGGCGCCGAGACCATCTGGTGCGAGGACGCCGGCGACACCAACCTCACCGCTCACTCCATCGTGGACGCAGATGACTTTGTGGCCGCCAACGACGCCCTGGAGAAGGGGCAGAAGAAGGCCGCCTACCGCCCTCTCCACTTCTACGCCAGCGAGGAAGAGGCCCTCATGGCCTACAACGACCATGTGATTGGGCCCCACTGCCCCATCGGCGTGCGCCGCACCATGACCGTGGACGGCGTCAGCCACACCGCTGTGGTAGAGTCCACCCCCGGCCGTATCATCTTCAACCAGAACATCCCTCAGGACCTGGGCTTTGTGGACCGGACCGATCCCGCCCACGTCTGCGACTATGAGGTGACCTTCACCTGCGGCAAGAAGCAGCTGGGCCAGATCGTGGACCGCACCATCAACAAGCACGGCTTCACCGTGGCCGCTGAGGTGCTGGACGCCATCAAGGCCACCGGCTACAAGCACTCCACCCTGGCGGCCATCACGGTCTCCATCGCGGATATGACCGTGCCCCCCAAGAAGTACGAGCTGGTGGCGGCCTCCGAGCAGAAGGTGCTAGACATTGAGAACCAGTACAAGATGGGCTTCATGACCGAGCACGAGCGCTACAAGCAGGTGGTGCAGGTGTGGGAGAAGACCACCAACGATGTCTCTGACGCCCTGCAGAAGAACCTGGACCGCTATAACCCCATTTTCATGATGGCGGACTCCGGCGCCCGCGGTTCTATGAAGCAGATCCGCCAGCTGGCTGGTATGCGTGGCCTGATCGCCAACACCGCCGGCCGCACCATCGAGATCCCCATCAAGGCGAACTACCGCGAGGGCCTGACCGCCCTGGAGTACTTCATCTCCTCCAGAGGCGCCCGGAAGGGCCTGGCCGACACGGCTCTGCGTACCGCAGACTCCGGTTACCTGACCCGCCGCATGGTGGACGTCTCCCAGGATGTCATCATCCGGGAGGAGGACTGCCACGTGACCCACGGCATCAAGGTCTCCGAGATCAGCGAGAACGGCCAGGTGATCGAGAAGTTCTCCGACCGGCTCCGGGGCCGTTTCCTGGTGGGCGATGTGGTGGACGCCGATACCGGCGAGGTGCTGCTGTCCAGCACCAAGATGATGGACGAGAACGACGCCAAGATCCTGGAGACCCACAAGTGGGTCCAGGCCAACTACCGCGACGGCGACCGCTGCACCTTCGACCCGGCGGTTGACGAGCACCCCACCGTCATGATCCGCACCGTGCTGACCTGCAAGGCCCACAGCGGCGTGTGCGCCAAGTGCTACGGCATGAACCTGGCCACCCAGCAGCCTGTGGGTCCGGGCGAGGCGGTCGGCATCATTGCCGCCCAGTCCATCGGCGAACCCGGCACCCAGCTGACCATGCGTAC
>OJRY01002868.1_pt1 | contig 9797 bp, 8 predicted proteins | sample 1599311 | NCBI WGS metagenome assembly OJRY01 (sample SAMN04168657, study PRJEB22393) | human gut metagenome | biome: human gut microbiome; feature: stool | host: Homo sapiens | collected 2014-03-20 | reverse complement strand
TCGGGCATGCGATGCGGGGTCATGGACTTGATGCCCAGATCGACGGCCGCCACGGTGAACAGCGGTTCCTTGCCTTCGAATTCGCCGCAGGGTTCGATGGTATAGGCTTCCTTGGTGCTGACCTCGTCGTAGAGGCTCATGCCCTTCATCTGCGGAGTGGCCTTGACCTCGTCGAGCATGGAGTCGATGGTGCGCAGTTTGCCGTCACCGTCGAGCAGCGCGTCGCCTGAGAAGATGGCCGCGCGCATCACACCGGCGGAACGCAGGTGGCGTACCAGCTTGCGCGTGTCGATATGGCTGATGCCGACGATGTGGTTGGATTCGAGATCGTCGTCAAGGCTGCCGGTGGCGCGCCAGTTGCTCACATTCGGGCTGGGATCGCGCACCACATAGCCTGCGACCCAGATTCTGGAGGATTCCGGATCCTCCCCGTTGATTCCCGTGTCCCCGATGTGCGGGAACGTCTGTACCACGATCTGACGGTCGTAGCTGGGATCGGTAAGCGTTTCCTGGTAGCCGGTCATGCCGGTCGCGAAAACGATCTCCCCGCTGGTCGTGCCGATCGCGCCGTATGGCTCGCCCACATACACCTGTCCGTCTTCGAGAACGAGAACGGCATCTTGAGGGTCAAACATCACGGCTTCGGAATCATACTGGTTCACCAAAACCCCCTTATAGTCAAGGTATTCGTACCAAGGATAGCGGCCGGTTAGGACTCGCGACCCGGCCGAATCGCTTAACTTTCGGCTTTATTCAGCCGAAGGTTCGGTCGGTTGTTCGGCCACTTCAGTGGCTTCCGCATCGGCGCTCACCGCGCTGAGCAGACCATGGATGAACGCCGGCGAATCGTCGTCGCACAGCGTTTTGGCAAGGCTCAACGCCTCATCGATGGCCACCATGTTGGGAACATCATCGTTGAACATGATCTCCCATGCGGCGATGCGCAGGATATTGCGGTCGACGACGCCCATGCGCTTGACCTTCCAACCGGTGGAATGTTCGTCAAGCATGGCGTCGATGGCGGCGATATGCTCCGCCACGCCACGGACGATTTCGATGGCGTAGTCGGGCAGCGGGGTCTGAGCGCCGGGCTGCTCGATGCGCTCAGCAAGAAGGGACAGGATGTCCTGTCCCTTCTCATCCGCTTCATACAACGTGTTCAGAGCCCTCTTGCGAGCGGTGGAACGTGCCATGAAACTTCGCAGTCCTTACTCTCAGTTCTCGCGGCCGAGGTAGGAGCCGTCGGTGGTGTTCACCTTGACCTTCTCGCCTTCGCCGATGAACAGCGGCACCTGGATCTCGGCGCCGGTTTCGACGGTGGCCGGCTTGGTGCCGGCGTTGGAACGGTTGCCCTGCAGGCCCGGCTCGGTGTGGGTGACGGTCAGGACGACGGAAGCCGGCAGCTCGACGGACAGCGGGGTGCCGTCGTGGAAGGACACGACGCAGTCGGTGCCTTCGAGCAGGAACTTGGCCTGGTCGCCGACCAGGGTCTTCGGAATGAAGATCTGGTCGTAGGTGGTCATGTCCATGAAGACGAAGTTGTCGCCGTCTTCATAGGAGTACTGGAGGTTGCGGTTGTCGACGGTTTCGAATTCCATCTTCATGCCCGCGTTGAAGGTCTTGTCGACGATCTTGCCGGAAAGCACGTTCTTGATGGTGGTGCGCACGAAGGCGGGGCCCTTGCCCGGCTTGACGTGCTGGAACTTGATGACGGTCCACAGCTGGCCATCGAGGTTCAGAACAGAACCGTTCTTGATGTCATTGGTAGTCTGTGCCAAATTAACTCACCTATTTTCTTCGTCTAACAGGGAAAGCTTAAAAAGAGCCTTGCTCATTATGCCACGGTGTGCATACTTTGTCGGGAAGCCTTCCATATATAGGAAAACCTCCCTTGGCGAACGTGCCTCGGGAGGTTTTCCTAAAACGCTAGTTCAAGCGTGTCTTGATGTCGGGTAGAAACTACTCGATGATCTTGGTGACACGGCCCGAGCCGACGGTGTGGCCGCCTTCACGCACTGCGAAGGTCAGGCCCTCTTCCATAGCGATCGGCTGGATCAGCTCAACGCCGAAGGTAGCGTGATCGCCCGGCTGCACCATCTCAACGCCTTCCGGCAGGGTGATGACGCCGGTGACGTCGGTGGTACGGAAGTAGAACTGCGGACGGTAGTTGGAGAAGAACGGCGAGTGACGGCCGCCTTCGTCCTTGGTCAGCACGTAGACTTCGCCCTCGAACTTGGTGTGCGGGGTCACGGAGCCCGGAGCAGCCAGAACCTGGCCACGCTCGACCTGGTCACGGTTGATGCCGCGGAGCAGCAGACCGGTGTTGTCGCCAGCCTCGCACTCGTCCATCTGCTTGTGGAAGGTCTCGATGGAGGTGACGGTGGTGGTCTGGGTCGGACGGATGCCGACGATCTCGACGTTGGAGTTGACCGGGAGCTTACCACGCTCGACACGGCCGGTCACCACGGTGCCACGGCCGGAGATGGTGAAGACATCTTCGATCGGCATCAGGAACGGCTTGTCCAGATCGTGGACCGGGGTCGGGATGTAGTCATCGACGGCGTCCATGAGCTTCTTGATCTGCTCAACCCACTTCTCGTGGTCCGGAGCGTCATCGTGCAGTGCGCCGTAAGCGGACACGTGGATGACCGGGCAATCGCGATCGAAGCCGTTTTCGTCGAGGAGGTCACGGACCTCTTCCTCAACGAGCTCGATGAGCTCGTCGTCGTCGACCATATCGCACTTGTTCAGAGCGACGAGGATCTTCGGGACGCCCACCTGACGAGCGAGCAGCACGTGCTCGCGGGTCTGAGCCATCGGGCCGTCGGTGGCGGCCACAACGAGGATAGCGCCATCCATCTGGGCAGCGCCGGTGATCATGTTCTTCACGAAGTCGGCGTGGCCCGGGCAGTCGACGTGAGCGTAGTGACGCTTCTCGGTCTGGTACTCGATGTGGGCGATGTTGATGGTGATACCGCGGGCGGCCTCTTCCGGAGCGGAATCGATCTGGTTGAAGTCGTACTCCGGGTTGACATCCGGGTACTCCTCGTGCAGCACCTTGGAGATGGCTGCAGTCAGGGTGGTCTTGCCGTGATCGACGTGGCCGATGGTACCAATGTTAACGTGCGGCTTAGTACGCTCGTACTTTTCCTTTGCCATGTGTTTTGTCCTCCTGGACGTCTCGTAGTAAGCCTTGAACTCACTTCAAGGCACTTGCTACATTTTACTGGGTTTGACGGGTTTGTGCCACTTTGGAGCCCGAACCCAGTCAGCGCTACAAAATACTAGCGCTGACTGGAGACAGTTTCCACTTCAGTGGCAGCGCGTGTCACTCGCCGCGCTGGGCCTTGATGATCTCCTCGGAGACGTTCTTCGGAACCTCAGCGTAGGAGTCCATCTGCATGGTGAACATTGCGCGGCCCTGGGTCTTGGAGCGAAGATCGCCGATGTAGCCGAACATCTCGGACAGCGGGACCTTGGCGTCGATGACCTTGACACCGGTGGAGTCGGTCATGGACTGGATGGAACCACGACGTGCGTTGATGTCGCCCATCACATCGCCCATGTACTCTTCCGGAGTACGCACTTCCACGGCCATGATCGGCTCGAGGATGACCGGCTTGGCCTTCGGGGCAGCTTCCTTGAAGCACATGGAACCTGCGATCTTGAAGGCCATTTCGGAGGAATCGACGTCGTGGACCTGGCCGTCGGTGACGGTAGCCTTGACGCCAACCACCGGGAAGCCGGCGAGGATGCCGGATTCCATGGCTTCCTGCACGCCAGCATCGATGGAAGGAATGAATTCCTTGGTGATGTGGCCGCCGGTGACCTCGTTGACGAACTCGTAGGTCTCGCCGTTCTCGGTGTCGAGCGGCTCGAAGTTCATCAGGACCTTTGCGAACTGGCCGGAACCACCGGTCTGCTTCTTGTGCGTGTATTCCTGGTTCATGACGGCCTTGCGGATCGTCTCGCGGTATGCAACCTGCGGGTTACCGACGTTGCACTCCACCTTGAATTCACGACGCATACGGTCGACGATGATGTCGAGCTGCAGCTCGCCCATGCCGGAGATCAGGGTCTGGCCGGACTCTTCGTCGGTCTTCACCTGGAAGGTCGGATCCTCGTCGGACAGCTTCGCCAGAGCGATGCTCATCTTCTCCTGGTCGGCCTTGGTCTTCGGCTCCACGGCCACCTCGATCACCGGATCCGGGAAGGTCATGGATTCGAGGGAGATCGGAGCCTTTTCGTCGCACAGGGTGTCACCGGTGGTGATGTTCTTCAGGCCCACGAAGGTGTAGATGTTGCCGGCTTCGGCAGCATCGACCGGGTTCTCCTTGTCAGCGTGCATCTGGAAGATCTTACCGACGCGTTCCTTCTTGCCCTTGGTGGAGTCAAGCACGGTGTCGCCCGGGGTGACGGCGCCGGAGTAGACGCGCACGAACACGAGCTTGCCGTAGAACGGGTGGGTAGAGATCTTGAAGACCAGGGCAGAGAACGGATCATCGGTGGTCGGCTTACGATCGATCTCGATGGATTCGTCCTTCGGATCGAAACCGACGATGGACGGAACGTCCTCCGGGCTTGGCAGGTAGTCGACAACGGCGTCCAGCATCGGCTGAACACCCTTGTCCTTGAAGGCGGAGCCGCAGAGCACCGGGTAGGCTTCACGGTTGATGGTGAGCTTACGGATGCCGCTACGAATCTCGTCCTCAGTCAGTTCACCGGACTCGAGATACTTCTCAAGCAGCTCTTCGTCGGACTCTGCGACCTGGTCGATCAGCTCTGCACGATACTGCTCAGCCTTGTCCTGCAAGTCGGCCGGGATGTCGGTGGTGTCGTAGTGGGCACCCAGATCGCCGGAAACGTCGTTCCAGACGTAGGCCTTCATGCGGATCAGGTCGACGACGCCGGCGAAGTCGTTCTCAGCGCCGATCGGCAGCTGGACGACCAGCGGGGTCGCGCCCAGCTTGGTCTTGATGGTGTCGACGGAGTAGTAGAAGTCAGCGCCGAGCTTATCCATCTTGTTGATGAAGCAGATACGCGGAACGCCGTACTTGTCAGCCTGACGCCACACGGTCTCGGACTGCGGCTCCACGCCTTCCTTGCCATCGAACACGGCGACAGCACCATCGAGCACACGCAGGGAGCGCTCCACCTCGGCCGTGAAGTCCACGTGGCCAGGGGTATCGATGATGTTGATCTGGAACTTCTGCTTCTCGTCATGGGTCTGACGGTTCCAGAAGCAGGTGGTAGCAGCGGACTGAATGGTGATGCCGCGCTCCTGCTCCTGAGCCATGAAGTCCATCGTCGAGGCGCCATCGTGGGTCTCGCCGATCTTGTAGTTCTTACCGGTGTAGAACAGAATACGCTCGGTGGTAGTGGTCTTACCGGCATCGATGTGAGCCATGATGCCGATGTTACGGATCTGGTTGAGATCATTGAGCACGTCTAGTGCCATGAGTGTTCCTTAACTCTCGTTCTCGACTAATTACCAGCGGTAATGAGCGAAGGCCTTGTTGGCCTCTGCCATCTTATGAGTATCCTCGCGACGCTTGACAGAAGCACCAAGGCCATTGGAGGCATCGAGGATTTCGTTGGCCAGACGCTCAGCCATGGTCTTCTCGCGACGGGCGCGGGAGAAGTCGGTGAGCCAGCGCAGGGACAGCGTGTTGGCGCGGCCCGGCTTCACTTCGACCGGGACCTGGTAGGTAGCGCCACCGACACGGCGGGAGCGAACCTCGAGGGACGGACGGATGTTGTCCAGAGCGCGCTTGAGAACGGCGACCGGCTCCTGGTCGGTCTTCTCCTTGACCATGTCGAGAGCGCTGTAGACGATGTCCTCGGCGATCGACTTCTTGCCGTCAAGCAGAATCTTGTTGATGAGCTGTGCCACAACGGTGGAACCGTAGATCGGATCCGGCAGCAGCTGATGCTTCTTGGAAGGTCCTTTACGTGACATATCTCTTACTTCGCCTTCTTTGCTCCGTACAGGGAACGACCCTGCTTGCGATCCTTCACACCCTGGGTATCGAGGGCGCCACGAACGATGTGGTAACGAACACCCGGCAGATCCTTGACACGGCCGCCGCGCACGAGCACAATGGAGTGCTCCTGCAGGTTATGGCCCTCGCCCGGGATATAAGCGGTGACTTCCACACCGGAGCTCAGACGCACACGAGCGACCTTACGCAGTGCCGAGTTCGGCTTCTTCGGGGTGGTGGTGTAAACACGGGTGCACACGCCACGACGCAGCGGGCTTCCCTTCAGTGCCAAAGTCTTGGACTTCTTCGGCTTTGCCTGACGTCCCTTACGGACGAGCTGTTCAATAGTAGGCAACTTGAATTCTCCGATTCAGTGGTTTCTCTTGTTTTCGTGTGACCGCCGCACTGCACCCACACTCCACGACACTGAATCGTAAAGATAGCCACAGTCCACCGGCCCGATGGCCCGTCCCTCTCTCACCGCCGCATTGCTGCGCGTGATGCAATCGAGTTCCGGGATATCCCAACCCGCACGCCTGTTACATAAGGCATGCCGTTGGCACACACGAATTACCAGTATACAGGTCTGCCGGACAATGCTGGATAATCGTGTCGCGACAGCAACGGCCGTTATACGAAGAGTGGCTCCGACGCCATCCTGGCATCGGAGCCACTCTCCCACGCGCCACCTTGCGCGCATCGCTTCAAACCTCTGAGTCTTTTCATAACCCCATGCGGCCCGGCGCCCTCGCCGTACTGCCTATGCCGCCATCTCGAATCGCTATATTCGGTTGTTCTTCAGTTATATCTTGAAGGCGTTGCGCATGGGCCTCACGGCCATCGGCGCCTCATTGCGACCTGACGAATTCTCGACCGATCTGCAACTCCGGCCTTCACCTTTAGTATACCGCAAACGAACATATGACACGGGGCAAAACACCCCTAAATCCCAATATTTTCAATACTTAACCGAACTTCAGCGCAAAGCAACACAATCTAACATCGCCATGGAAAAACAGGTCAAAACAGAACAGCCTCTGAACCGTTCTGTACGGTTCAGAGGCTGCCTGGCCGATGCCACGAATCACATTCAGGCGTTGACCGTTTCCTCGGACTCATCCTTGACGGCGTCCCCGGCTTCCGAAGCCTTGGCCGCGGAACCCTTCTCGCCATTGTCGGAATCCGGGTGGATCTGATGCTTGTCATCGTGCTCGCGCCACCAGCTGGACAGCACCGAACCGGAGATGTTGTGCCATACGCTGAAGAAGGTGGACGGCACGGCGGCAAGCGGGTTGGACGCGAAGGAGCTCAGGGCCAGCGTGGCGCCCAAAGCGGAATCCTGCATGCCGACCTCTAAGGTGATGGCCTTCTGCTGCGCGTAGCGTAAGCCCTTCGGATACACCTTGTACATGAGCTTGGAGAAGCCGAAGCCCAGCGCGTAGCCGCACAGGTTGTGCAGGATGACCACCGGGATGGCAAGCAGCGAGGATGCCACGAACAGCTTCGGACCATTGGCTGCGACCACGACGCCGATGATGAGCAGGATGGCGACCTGGGACACGATCGGCAGCGCCACCGTGACCTTCTCGATCTTCTCCTTGAAGATGGCGTGGCAGATCACACCGAGCGCGATCGGGAACAGCACCACCTTGACCGCGTTGAGGAACAGGGACTCGACCGGCACGGTCACATACTGGGAGGCGAGCCACTGCATCAGCAGAGGAATCATGAACGGCGCGCACAGCGTGGACAGGATGCCGATGGACACGTCAAGCGCCACGTCGCCACGGCTCAGATAGCTCATCACGTTGGATGAGGTGCCGGACGGGCAGCAGCCGACCAGAATCACGCCCACGGCAAGCGGGCCGTCGAGACGGAAGATCCAGCACAGCAGCACGGCCACCAACGGCATGATCACGAAGTGGGCCACCGTGCCGACGACGACCATCAGCGGCTGGGTGAGGATACGCTTGAAATCGTCGAGCGTCAGCGTCAGGCCCATGCCAAACAGCACGATGCCCAGGAAGTATCCGGTGTAGGACTTGCCCCACAGGCTGGTTTGCGGCACGAAGTAGTTGAACACGGCCCATACGATCACGATCACGGTGAACCATTTGGCGAGCCAATCACCAAACGCCTTGATCTTCTGCATTATCGTTTCCTCTTTTCTCAATCACGTTTCCATGGAAGTCATTTCCGAGGAAAACAAAACGGGACCGGCTTTCCGCCGACCCCGTCGTGATATCTTCCGTTGGAATTGCCTACAAATTAGGCACCCATCCATCAAGTGCGTAACATTCCGTTCACATAATGAACATCACATGGCAGCCGAAAGCGCAACACGCCGACGCGCGCACATCCAAAAAATCGTGTATAGTATCCATTCGTTGCGCTTCCGCATGGAAGTGAGAACATGGTGGCTATAGCTCAGTTGGTAGAGCATCTGATTGTGGTTCAGAAGGTCGCGCGTTCGAGCCGCGTTAGCCACCCCGGTAGAGACCTCGGAAGAAATTCCGAGGTTTTTTGCTATCTGGACGGCTTGAAATACAGCAAACAGCCGATCAAGTCATCAGCATAAGTCAGACACAAGGAGCGCATCATGCTGTCTTTTGAAAACGACTATTCCTGTACGGCAACGCCGGAAATCATTGAACGCATCGAACAGATCGCACAGAACCAATATCCGGGTTACGGAAATGACAGCATCTGCGAAAGCGCGAAAACCAAGATTCGCGAGGCATGCTCCTGCCCCGACGCCCAGATCTTCTTCCTGGTAGGTGGCACGCAGACCAATCAGACCATCATCGACTCCATCACACCGCAGTATGCCGGCGTGGTCGCGGCAAACACCGGCCATGTGAACGTGCATGAGGCGGGCGCCATCGAATTCACCGGCCACAAGGTGCTGACGCTCCCCCACCATGACGGCAAGATCGATGCGGACGAGCTCGATGAATATTGCGCCACGTTCTATGCGGACGGCAACTACACGCATATGGTATTCCCCGGATGCGTGTACATTTCACAGGCCACCGAATATGGCACGCTCTACACGCTCGACGAACTCGAGGCGATCCGCAAGATCTGCACGAAGTACGACATGCCATTGTTCATTGACGGCGCACGACTCGGCTACGCGCTGACCGCCACCGGTTCAGACATGACGCTCGCGGATCTGGCGACCATCGCCGACGTGTTCTACATCGGCGGTACCAAGGTGGGTGCCCTGTTCGGCGAGGCCGTGGTGTTTACCAAGCACAACACGCCGAAGCACTTCTTGACCCTCATCAAGCAGCACGGTGCCTTGCTGGCCAAGGGCTTTGTGCTGGGCGCGCAGTTTGACGCTTTGTTCACCGACAACCTGTATTTCAAGATCGCCCGCAACGCCAATGAGGCGGCCGATCGTATTCGCGAGGCCCTGCGCGCCAAGGGCTACACGCTCACTTTCGAAGCGCCCACCAACCAGATTTTCGTGACGATGGATCAGCCGACTATCGACCGTCTGGAGCGCGAGGTCAAGCTCGGCTTTACCGAGAAGGCCGACGACACGCATACCGTGATGCGCATCTGCACCAGCTGGGCCACCACGCATGAAGAGGTCGATCAGCTTATTGAGTTGTTGTAAAACCCTTCGCTAATCTCTCCCTCCGTCATCGCTTCGCGATGCCACCTCCCTCATCAGAGGGAGGTTTTTTCGTAGCTCCCTCTGATGAGGGAGCTGGCCGCCGCAGGCGGACTGAGGGAAAGACCTCTCCGCAAACGAGAAGGCTCCTACTCCCCTATCGCCTTGCGTTCCATATCCACGAACTTGTGGAC
>OJRY01002850.1_pt1 | contig 9855 bp, 7 predicted proteins | sample 1599311 | NCBI WGS metagenome assembly OJRY01 (sample SAMN04168657, study PRJEB22393) | human gut metagenome | biome: human gut microbiome; feature: stool | host: Homo sapiens | collected 2014-03-20 | reverse complement strand
ACTCCGACGGCACCGTTTGCGCCGGCGGAACCTGTCGCTCCGGTGGCTCCGGTAGCTCCGACTGCTCCGGTGGGGCCCGTAGCCCCGGTGGCTCCGGTGGCTCCAGTGGGACCTACAGCCCCGGCAGGGCCAACTGCCCCGGTTGCTCCGGTGGGACCAATGGGACCCTGCGCACCAGTGGGACCTGTCGTACCGGTGGGACCTGCGGCGCCCGTCGGGCCGGTCGGGCCGTCCGCACCTGTGGGGCCCGTGGGGCCAGTGACCCCGACAGGCCCTTCTGCGGGGCCCGTCGCGCCCGTCGCGCCGGTAGCCCCGGTGGGACCGGGCAGGATGGGGGCGCTCATGGCCGAGGCCAATTTGCCGGTTAGCAGCATCTGCTGCTCCATCACGCTGGACAGCGTCTCCTGCACGCTTTGATTGACCTGCATTACCTCATCCAAAGCCGCAGCCGTTTCAAGGCCTGGCAGAGTACCCAGAACGTATTGCAGCTTTTCACCCTCGGCGTTGAGGATGTGGCTCAGGCTGAGCTCCTCGGCAGCAATGGAGGAAATGATCTCATTGATGCTGCCCTCTCTGCTCAGAGGAGGCTCGATTGGGGGAAAGGTTGGCAGTGACATGAGACATCCCTCCTCAGCTTAGACGGGTAATGGAAAGGGCCGCGCCGGCGGAGCCCGGCAGCAGGGTGGCCACGGAGGCGATGCCAAACATTTGCAGGGAAACGGTGTCCCCGGCGTTTAGGTTCAGCAGGATCTCGTTGGAGAAGTGGCTCAGAGACACCGCAGGGGCCACGGTGGAGGCCGTATTGGCCGCGCCATTGATAAGAAGGCGGGTACCGCTGGCCAAGGACGCGGTGGTGTTTACATTGTAAGAAATCTGGTAGCGCCCGGCGTTGGTTACCGTAAACACCGTGTTGGCCCCGTTGACCGTGATGTCCGGGGAGAGCAACTGGCCGTCCGGAAGGGGAACCAGGGTGCCCCCTACAAGGACGGTCAGCGCCGTGCCGCTGGTATTGGCTGCAAAGGCGGAGGTGGCGGTGATGTTGGGACCGGTGGGGCCGGTTGCACCAGTCGCGCCCGTCGCGCCGGTAATACCTGTTGCGCCGGTGGCCCCAGTGGCCCCGGTAGCCCCCGCAACACCTGTAGGGCCGGTGGCTCCCGTAACGCCGGCAGGTCCGGTCGCGCCGGTGGCCCCGGTGGCTCCCGTGGCCCCGGTGGCTCCAGTAGCCCCGGCAGCTCCAGCCGCGCCGGTGGCCCCGGTCGCGCCAGTAGGCCCTCCGGCAGGCCCGGTAGCTCCGGTTGGCCCGGTGGCGCCGGTTGGACCCTGCATGGGGGAGGCTGTCAAAGCGCCCTGCATCTTTGCTTTCAGAAAGAGCTGGTTCTGCGCCGCGGTTTCCAGCATACTGCGGACGCTCTCATTGGCGGCCAGCACGTCGCTGACTGTGGCGGGAGGGCCGCTGAGACCGGGCAGGGTTCCCAGAATATATTGCAGTTTCTCTCCTTCAGCGTTGAGAATATGGCTCAGGCCGAGTTCTTCCATCGCAATAGAAGAGAGAATTTGATTAACTGCGTCTTCCCGTTCAATGGGGGGATTCACTACGGGAAAGCTAGGCAGAGACATTATCGGGAATCTCCTTTCAAATTGAGAGGTACATACTAATATGCACCGGTGCGCTGGCGGGAGCGAGGCACTCCAAAACGTCGCGCTGGGACATTCTATGTATCTTCCAGCCAACAGGTTCCCGGTGGAACAAAACTGCCCCGGATGTCATAGGGTAAGACGGCGGCATGGATACCCTGCTGCACATCTTGGACCCGGCCCCGCCGGGACGAACTATGGAGTTTTAATATGTCTATGCCCTCCTTTCCACCCAACGGGGCGGATATGACCCAAGAGGAAGCTCTGACCATGATTATCGCGTCCATTGCCATGGAAGAGCTTGCCCTGAGTCATATTCTCAACGCTGAGGGTGAGAAACTACAATATATCCTGGGGACTCTGCCCGGCACAAGCCCCTGTGCCTGTCCCCATGACGTGCTGGCCGTCAACAAAAGCGTCACCGCCCTTGTTGAGGCAGTGACGCAAAACCAGATGCTGTTGAAAAACAAGCTGGCTCAGGTGCTAGAGTTTTGCCCGCTTCCATCGCCCCCGCCGCCAGCTTGTAAGCCGGAGCCGGGACCTACGCCCTGTCCTTCTCCTTGCCGGCCAGATCCCTGTGTGTCCCAGTGTCCGGTGTCCTGCTCCCCACCCCATCTAGTGTCTCATCAGGTACTGTCCTGTGAAAAAAGCGCTGTTCAATTAATAGGACTGCGGGAGAGAATGCTGTGGAATCCGGACTGTCGCCTGTGCTGGAGACAGCGAAGCCGTTCAGGAAAAGATATCTGTTTGGACGAACGTACCCCTGCTCAGATTCAGCTTGATCCAGGGAAAACCTACGCAGTCCAATACGCACTGAATGTCTGCGCCACATCACCGGAAGAGGGGACAATTCTCCTCAGACAGTCGCCCTGTGGTGCGTTTACAGATGCGCTGCCTCTGCATTTTTCCATAGGACACCCGGCACACGGTCAGCAGACATTGCACTATGTCTCTGTAATGCACCCCTGTATAAACAATGGATACAGCGTGAAGTTGTCCCTGATGCTTGACGCCAAAGCGCCTCTGTATGTGGAGCAGGCAGTGATGGATGTGGTAGAGCTTTGATGACATGATTGAGCATTTTAATAGCATGTAACGGCTCTGCCGGGCACAAGAGAATCCAGTACAAAGGAGATAAAACGAATTTTGCTGCCGGACAAAGAATGGCTGGAAAGCCAGATAAAAGCAGGTGTTATATTATGAGCGGAACCTCATTACAACCTCCGGCTTCACCTTGGATCGAGAACGACAGAATATACCTTACGGTAAAAATGACCATACAGCGTCCATCCTTATTGACCGCAATCGCTGTCAGAATGACCGCATTAGTTTGCTGATAGTAGCCGGAGAACCCACGTGGTCTCAGTTATATCCTACACACGCCGGATGGATACGCCGGCTAGATACATCTCGATCAGGGTTTCTTCACACTGCTCTCCCGGCAGCGACAGCTCACAATGGCAACCGTTTTAAAGGAAATCCCCTTGAGCTTGGGCACCTTGAGGGCGACTTCACCGGAAGTGGTAATGAGGCTACGGCTACAGTGGCCGCTGCGGTAGCCTTAGCGCTGTTCATTGCGCTCGTACCGAGAGCTTCTCCGCCTTCGACTTCCAATAACTCGTTGAGGGGAAACCTCCACGCTACCTCGCACCAATTCCTTGTAGGACTCTTAATTACTCCCTCATTTAGTTGTAAAATTTTTGGAACATGGTTTACAGACTTCTTTTGGGATGCTGTGTCGCAATTTCATTCTACGAGAGGCCTGCAACCCTTGTCTCATCTGATCCCTTTTTCAATGTGTGCATTTGGCTCATCTTTTCTGCGAAACTTATTTTACCTTATCCACCGCCAAGGAATGGTGAACAGATGAAGCAAAAGCACTATAAAGGACAGAACTACAGGGAATGAAAAAAGCCGCCTGTTACCTCCGGGTATCGTGAAATCAACAGGCCGCTTGATTTTGTGTGCCTTGGTCAAATGAGGAGAGGGTTGAAACGCTCTGTCCCTCCAAAACTGGATTTCGTATCTTCCCAAACCATACTTTTTGTGTTGACTTCTTCTGAAACTATCCGAAATAGCAGAAACACCGCACTTCTCAGTGTTTTTGCTTATATATCTTGGAAGAGACGGTTAAAACCAATATTTATGAGTACCTGTTTCTTCCTCAGTCGAGACAGCATTACCCCTCAGAAGTGGATTTCAAGCGCGGCTTGGCCTCCTGCATCGAGGTTTATAATACACAGTGAATCTTATCGCACATTGCAAAACTGTACGCCATGTCGGGTGGAAGATGTATTCATGAGCAACACATCTCGATGACACTTTAAGAGTTCGAATCTCGTCGTATACACGTTTTACACTTTAATTTTACGCTGTTTGTATTTGATTGGTGACACAAAATGTTTCGCATAAAAAGGTCAAACCTCTTGCAGTCTAAGGAGTTCTGGAATGAAATGACCCTACCTCCTCTGAACAATGTCAGTCATTTGTTCAGAGGAGGTAGGGTCATTCAGTATGGTGCGGATGACGGGACTCGAACCCGTACGGCCATGGGCCACTAGCACCTCAAGCTAGCCAGTCTACCAGTTCCAGCACATCCGCATATTGTCGTCTCGAAAGACTGCTAGATTATTATAACGAGCCGTTACGGATTTGTCAACTGGAATTTTCCACTCCGCACCAGAAAAAGCAAAAAGATCGAAAAAAGGAGTTGACAAGTGGGGGGACAGATGGTAATATAATCTTCGCGCTGCAAAGAGCGCTAAAGATGCGCGAGTGGTGGAATTGGCAGACTCGCTAGATTCAGGTTCTAGTGTGCATTACGCACGTGCGGGTTCAAGTCCCGCCTCGCGCACCATGTCGGAGCAAGCTATGGATCGCTTGCTCCGACTTATTTTATATGTCAGAGCGCGCTCACGCCGCTGCTCCTCCTTTCCAAACAGAACCAGCTTACGCTGGGCTTCGGTTTGGGGCCGCCCTGTGTGCGGCTTTTTTCTTGTCGGTTTTAACCGTCTGTTCCAAATTTGAAAGCCACGTCTTAGCCAATTGAGGCTGAGACGTGGTTTTTAAATTTGGAATACCTCTATGATATGCTGGCAATCAGTCATGCTATAGTGGTGTTTTACTACAAAATATTATCTGGATTTTGCAGGCGAAAGGAAAAGATATAATTTTGGAATCAGAGGATATGGCTGTAGCTTGTAATAAAGAGCGAAAATTGATTACAATTAGCATATAAGCAATTTTGGAAGGATTTTCTGTCAACATGAAGGGGGCATGAAAATTATATCTGAACAGCTTCAGCGATATAGTAACACCCACACCGCATGGTCTGGTGATGACCGGGACGCTGTTACAATGCTCCAGGCATTTTTGGGCTCGGGCGGAAAATCAGTGAGAGGTTCTCGACTGAAGACACATGGCCTAATACGGATGGGACGTTTGAATTAGTCCCGTCTCCAGAGGTGTCTAGGCGGCCAAAGCGGAGCTTTGTGGTCCAGAGTAAGGGAACCTCGACCCCGCAGATATCGCTGGACGGCGCTGTCCACTATCGGCTACGGGATCTTGCCTTCCCTGCATATGTGGCTTTGGAGGTTACGCTGGACCCCGGTATCTTGTTCCTGGTGTTAAATACGGGGAAGCGAGGGCAGGAGCGCGTATTCTGGAAGTACATTTCCCCCAGGTTTCTCGCGTCGCTCGATTTTAGCAAGGACTCCGCGGTGATCCGCTTTACCGGCGGGGACGAGATCAAAAACACGGAAGAGTCTGGGGATGACTTCGTCTGTAGCTGGACGGGATCTCCAACGACCACTCCTTGGGCTTTCGGTCGTCCCCTTTCAGTTGGCCTATACAGTCTCTATTCACAAGGCGCAGGGCCTCGAGTACAATTCCGCCAAGGAGGTCATCCCCAGCAGCAATTCCGAGCAGATCTCCCACGGCATTTTCTATACAGCCATCACCCGTGCAAAGGAAAAATTAAAAATCTTTTAGAGTGCGGATACAATCAATCAGATTATCGACGGGTTCGGCAAGGCGGCCGGCGGCCGGTTGGGTCTGAATATCATCAAAACACAATTTCTGAATGCCGAGGCAGCAGGACCGCCACCCGTCTCTTGACTTTTGGCCTGCATGGAGTATAATAAGGGTGCACAGCCAAGTTTATATGGAGCATCATGACTCTGCGCGAGTGCTGCCCTTCGGGCAGGCGCAGGGATGAGGGAAGCCGGTGGGAGTCCGGAGCTATACCCGTAGCCGTATGTGCTTGAGGTTGCCGTTCGAGGCGTGAGCCGGTCATTGGGGCAGGGCCCTGAGAAGGCGGAACGGCAGACGCAGGAGCGAGATCGCTCTGGAAAGGCACGAGCCGGAAGACCTATGGTGTTTGAGAGTGGGGCGCACGTCGGTGTGCGCCGGGAAAGCGCGCGGAAAAGCGGCCGCGGCGGATCATGGGATCTGCCGCGGCCGCAGCTTTATGCAGGAGACAGTGACGACGAGCAGAAAGGAAGGAGACCGCTATGCTGAATCTCACCTGGATCAAGAACCCCGACCACGTATCCTACTGTAAGGAGAACGAGGTGCTGCCCCGGTTGGCGCGGGAGCTGGGCATCGCCGACCTGGCACAGCAGGTAGAGGAATTCCGGACCCACCCCACGGCGGAGGGGGTAAATCTGAAAGGGAAGAAACGTACCACTTTGAAGCTGTTCATCCCCAACCTGACCTTCCCGGAGCCGGTGGAGATGGGGGAGAACGTGTGGATCTATATGGGGGAGCTATGCCCCGCCTACTGTCTGTTTACCCCTTGGGAGGAGACAAAAGAGAATTGACGCAACGGGAAGGAGATACGGTTATGGGCGAACAAAAAAAATACTGGGAGGGCAAGCACTTCGCTTTCTATACCAACAAGGAGTGCGAATATTACCCCTGCCACCCGGTGCCGGAGGGGACGGAGTTCAACTGCCTGTTCTGCTACTGCCCGCTTTATATGCTGGGGCGGAAGTGCGGGGGAAACTTCACCTATTTGGAAAGCGGCGTCAAGGACTGCAGCAAGTGCCTGGTACCCCACCGCCGGGAGAACTATGGATTTATTGCCGACAGTTTCCAGAAGATTGCTGGCGAGATGGCGGAACGGGAGAAGAAGGAAGGACAGTAAACGAAGGTTCCAGCCTATACATTCCGAGATGCACATGAAAAAAGCGCCCAACTGCTATGCGCAGGCGGGCGCTTTTTTAGACATAGGTAGCCGTTCATTTAACAAGGTAGCGGGGAGGCATCCTGTTTCAGAAGGGTGTTGCCCACCATACTGCTGATGACCGGTGCGCCGATCCGGCGGCTCATGTCCAAAGAGGCCACGGTGCAGCGATCCAGATCAATGCCGCAGTCGATGTCCATTTTGTGGAGCAGATTGACGAAATCTTCGGTGGGAATGTTCCCCTTGGCATTGGGAATCACGGGGCAGCCGCCCATGCCGGCCAGGGACACGTCAAACCGGGTAAAGCCCAACTCCATGGCTTTCACGCAGTTGGCAAGACCAAATCCCTCAGTGTTGTGGATGTGCAGTGAGATCTGCTCTGGCCGGAAGCGCTCCAGAATCCCCCGCAGGATGCGCTCGGTGTGGATTGGATCGGCCTTTCCGGCAGAGTCTCCCAGTCCCAGGGAGGAGGCCCCCAGCTCCATGGCTCGCCGGGCATAGGCCAGGGTTTTCTCCAGAGGGGTGGCATCGCCGAAGGGACAGCCGAAGACCGCGCCCAGGGCCGCTTGCACCTGGAGATCCGGGAGGCTGGCGATGGCTTCAAGGGTGGCGAAGGCCTTCACCGGCGTGGAGCCGAAGCCCCGGCCGAAGGTGTCGCTGACGGAGAGGAAGAAGTCCACGTGGCGGATGCCCAGCGTACTGGCCCGTCGGGCGGCCTCCACGCTCTCCACCAGGGCGGTCACTCTGACGCCCTTCTCGGCGGCGTAGGGGAGCACCATTTGGCAGAGGGAGTCCAGATCCTGGTACTGCCGGCCCCGGACGGGGTCGGAGCTGAAGACGCCGATCTCCAGCTCACGGGCGCCGTAGTCGATCATACTACAGATAAGCTCCCGCTTAACCTCGGTTGGAAGGACGGTCTTGAATTTCTGCCAGCCGTCCCTGGGGGCAACCTCCCTCAGGGACACCAAAGAGGGATAATTCATGGCGAAACACTCCTTTCAAAAGAAGAGGCACACCGCGGACACCAGAATAACCACCGCCGCATAGAGCAGCATAGCCGCGATACCGTAGGTCCAGATGAATTTGTTGTCCATGTTTTTCTGACTGAGCAGGATGGCTGCCTGACCGCTGGACGCGTAGGTGAGGTAGGCCACCATGGAGCTCAGCGAGATGGCCACGGCCAGGATGGTGATGTCATACCCTGCATCCACCAGGGGACCGCTCAGGGCGGATACCAGGGAGGAGACCACCAGCAGGGTGGCTGTGTTAGAGAAGAAGTTGGTGAGCACCAAGGTAATAAGTACCGTCATGGCCACAAAGAGCAGGGGGCTGTGGTTGGAGAAGAGGCCACCCAGGGCCTGCGTCAGCCAGGCTTTGATGCCGTACTCGTCGGCCACCAGCAGGCCGCCGATAGCTGCCATGGAGGCAACGGCCATGACAATGGGCCAGCTCACGCCCTTGGTGAAGGCCTCCACAGGGCAGAAGATCTGTTCCCCGTCCACCCGGATAAGGGCCAGCACCGCCAGGGCCACTGAGGTAAAAAGAACGGTGTCCATTTCCTTTAGGGCGCTCAGCACCGGCATCTCAGGCCAGTAGGGGCTGGTGAAGGAGTGGAGGGCGATGATCAGAAAGGCGGCCAAGGGGATCCACTGCCTCCGGGTCAGGCGCAGGGGCTTGTCCGCCAGGGCCTGGGCCAGATCTACCCGGCCCAGGGCTCGGATGTCGCACCGAAAGAGGAAGCGCAGGGCCAGAGCGAAGACGGCGCAGAAGGCAATGAGAATGGCAAAGGCCTCCGCCACGAAGCGGAAGGTGACTACCTGCACCCCAGCAGCGGCCAGAAAGAACTGCCCTGCCGCCAGATTAAGGGCCGCCATGCTGCCGATGGTCATAGGGCCGATACACATGGTGATAAAGGCGCCCAGGCATAGCAGGCGGGCCAGCTTGCTTTTGGGCTCGATACCGGCCTCGGCGTAGATTCCATCCAGCAGGGTGAAACCCACGATGAGGGCGCCGAACACCCCCATGAAGGCGGCGGCCAGGCCAAAGGCGAAGAGGAGCATCATCACCATGACCATCGGGTATTTTTGAGTGAATCTGCGGGTCAGGAGGAACCGGGCGATGACCTCGCCGGTGTTGTCCCGGATGATGACGTAGCACAGGGCATAGAGCACCACGATCTGCCACACATAGGAGGCGCCCATAAAGGAGCTGATTACCTGGGCAGGGGTCTGAATGCCGTTGATTACCAGGCCGCCCATGGCGAACAGGGCGCACAGGATCAGGTCGTTGGTGGTCAGGATGCCGATAATGGCACCCACAAACACGCAGGCGATGGACACGCCGGCGGGGGTGATCCCGTCAGCCCAGGACGGGATCAGATGGGGGAGCAGTAGCATGCTCGCCAGCATGGCCAGCGTCCCCAGGTAGTAGACCCACGAGCTGTGCTTGGGGGATGCGTTTGTCTGTTTCATCGTTCTTCCTCCTTCTGTCTTTGGTGCGGTTTCACCGCACACCTCTCTCCATGGCAACTATAACACGGGTCGGCTTATTTGTTAAATTCATGTTTTTCCTTTTTATTTATAAGGAAATGTTATATAATGGCCATACCACGAGGAGGTGGCTGTATGACTATCGCGCAGATGTCCCATTTCTATGCGCTCTGCCAGTCCGGAAGCTACACTCAGGCGGCGAAGCAGCTATACATCACCCAGCCAGCCCTGAGCAAAAGCATCGCGGCGCTGGAGAGCGAACTGAACCTCAGGCTGGTGGAGCGCAGCACACGGACAGTGGCACTGACAGCGGCGGGGGAGGAGTTCGCACGGGCGTGTGAGGAGATGCTGGAGGTATATCGTAAGGGGGTGAACAATGCCCGGACGGCGGCGGGCCATGTCTTTCGCATAATAGAGCCAGCAGAGCAAACCGAACGTCGCCAGATAGCAGAGCGCTTCGTAAATCTGGGTCGGGTGTTTGGGAAGCGTTTCTCCATCGCGGACGAAAATAAATCCCCACGGCAGCGATGTAACGGTACCATAAAT
>OJRY01002823.1_pt1 | contig 9949 bp, 8 predicted proteins | sample 1599311 | NCBI WGS metagenome assembly OJRY01 (sample SAMN04168657, study PRJEB22393) | human gut metagenome | biome: human gut microbiome; feature: stool | host: Homo sapiens | collected 2014-03-20 | reverse complement strand
GGATGGTATCCTTGCGTGAAAACGAAGTGTCGCCCGCCTGTTTTGCGGAAGTCGACATGGTTCGTTTCTTTCTGAAAACTTTCGAAAGGCTGGAAAATGCTGGGTTTGGGGCATGACGTCGTGGATGTGCCTGCGTTCGCCGAGCAACTGGGCGAACCTGGGTCGCGCATGCGAAACCTATTCTCCAGGCGCGAGCGATGGCAGACCGCTCAACGGATGCAGGTCAAGCGAGATGGCGAGGCGGTGCATCTTGCGGCCCGCTGGGCGGGCAAGGAGGCCTTCCTCAAGGCGTGGTGCGAGGCGATTTCGCATAGGACGAAAGGCGATGGCGACATTGCCTATCCGTACACGCTTGACGATTTTCCTTGGGAACGTATCGAGATACTTGACGATTCCCACGGCGTGCCCCACGTCATGCTCTCGCCCGAGGTGCGATGCAAGCTGCAGCAATCGTTGGGGTTGCCGGTTAACGGGGATGGCCAATCGTGCGAAATACACATTTCCATGAGCCATGACGGATCTGTTGCATCCGCGGTGGTGACAATAGAAGCGTGAATGGCAATTGCACAATCTCGGCCAATCGCACAATAACCAATAATTTCGTCAATCGATTGACGTTGGTCATCAAAACGCCTCGAACCGGTTTGATAAAACCGTTGATTCACGTTACACTTGTGCCAGCATCGCAGCAATGAAAGCAGCGAAACCCAATACTCATAACAACGAGGTTCCCTGAGAAGAGGAGTAGAGGAATGGCACGTTCCAAGTCCGACCAAGCGTTTGATGAGCGCATCGCGAAGAACAGCGAAGAACTGCATGAACTGCTGACGGAACTGTACGGAGAACAGGCCGACGAAGCCTTCCGAAACCTCGCCGAGCTGATGAAGGCGTCGCATGCGGCGCGCCCCGCCGATCTGAAACGCCTCGACACCAAGCGTCTCGCCGATCCGGAATGGTACAAGCGTGGCAATATGTTCGGCATGACCATCAAGTTCGCTTTTAGCGAACTTGATTTTGCATCGGTGCTCTTGCGGTCACCGCCATGTGCAGCTTTTTCGGCTTTGTTCGGATGCCAGCTGCGCATACTCGGCTTTCAGCTTTTTCGGGCTTGGCAGCTTGGTAAGGTCGTTTGCCTTGAAATAGGCTGTTGCCGCCCGGTACGCTGTCAGCTCTGCACGATGCTGCTCCTCAAAGGCTGTTGAGTAATCTTTTTTGTATTTCTATAAATAACAATCAAGAGGGTGACAGCTTTTGTTGTCGCCCTCTTGATTGTTATTTATTCCCACGTTTTGGCTTTTTGTCGGACAACTATAATTTGGATCTGGTACAGAATGCTGGGAATTGCAGAAACCAATGAAAAAATACCCAAGGCGAGAGAATGTTTGATAAGGGCAAACAGTGCAAACAGGAGTAGTAGGAATAGCCATGGGTTACGCAAGTTGCGGTAGTATTTTTCTTTATCGGCATAGGAGGTGTGGAGTTCAAAAGGCTTTCCGTCGTTTGCTTTTTCTACAATCAATAGTTCTCGGTTAAAAGTTGTTGCGTTTGTTGCAATATAACCGCCCATTTCTGCCCATGGACGCAATCGAACTTTTCCGACAGAATAGTTTAGATTGATATTCTTGAAAAATACCTTGTAGCCCATATCTTCCAAAAAGTTAGCATAGTCTGTTGCGTTTTCTTTTGATTTTTCTCCGATAAACTCTACACAATAGGTCACTTCGTCGGGATTACATTTTTCGAATTCATAGAGCATTCTTCCTGTCCGGACAAGTCGATAGCCTTTTTCGGACATTTTGTTTAACCATTTTGCCTGTGCATTTAGCAATCCACCAAAGAAGCGATAGCATTTTTTACTCATACTGTACCTCTCCAATAATTTCACTTGCGACGCGTACAAGTTCGTTTAGTCTTGCAAGCTCTTTTTCTGCAATTTCTTTTCCCTGTGCTGTAATGTGGTATTCTTTTTTTCGTCCCTCACTATCTCCATAAGGTTCGATCCATTTCTTGTCCTGCAAAGAGTTTAATGCTCCATATAAAGTACCTGCACCTAATGAAAGCCGTCCGCCTGTTTTTTCTTCAATAAATTGCATGACGGCATATCCGTGTTTTGGCGTATAAAGAGAGAGCAAAATATAAAAGGTGACTTCTGTAAGCGCACCACCTTTTGTATTATCTCGCATGGCTTGACCTCCTTATTACGGTTACTGTAATAAATATATCACTAACCGTAATATTCGTCAAGCGGATTCAGAAAAATTATTTGAGGGATGTGTGAAAGAAGAACGGTCTACTCTATTCTTGTTTTGTTGTTCGGCGTGTCGTGGTGCTGGGAATTGCTAGGGGTCGATTGAACATTCGTTTTGGTCATTGTACCTCCTGTCTGTTCGATAACTCCTCGGTGAAGTTATGTAAGCACGACACGCCGTTGCTGTTCGCACCGTCAGGTGCGAACCATGAGCAGGGTTTGGGGTGGGACCGCGTTTGCGTAGCGCAGCGATGATTTTGTCGGGTGAATCGGCGACAAAATGAATCGGGTGTGTTGCGAGGCGGTTAATCTTTCTGCTGCCTTTATAGGCTGCGGCCTGCTGATCTCTGCAGGTGAGCATGACCAAAATGGTCCTCCGTATCAAGCTTCTGCTAACAATGTTAATACGTCCTAACATCATCAAAAACCATTGAAAAAGTCCGAAAGCGTGCTACAATACAGAGATAAAGAGCCTGCCCCCGCTCAAGGGGATGGGCGCTCAGATAGGAAACACAGAAATGAGGGGTAAATATGTTTGATACAAAAAAGCTTGCACTGTTTTTGGGTGGTGTAGTGTTCGGCTCTGCCGGCTTCAAGGTGCTGTCCAGCAAGGACGCCAAAAAGGTCTACACCCAGACCACCGCTGCGGTGCTGCGGATGAAGGACTGCACCATGCAGACTGTGAACAAGGTGCAGGAAGAGGCCGGTGACATCCTTGCCGATGCAAAGGCCATCAACGAGAGCCGCGCCGCCGAGGCTGCACAGGAGGTCATCGAGGATACGGCTGAACAGCCCGCAGAGCAGACTGCACAGTGATACAACGCAGCGGAGCCGCCCTTGGGCGGCTCTTTTTTACGCAGAGGGGTAAGAAAAGCAATGAAATGTACGATCTTACATGAAGGTAAGGGACGGATGCGGGTGCACGTCTGCGCCGTGCGCATGACCCTGCACCGGGCAGATGTGCTGGAAGCCTACCTGAACGGGCAGGACATTATCCAGAAAGCCACCGTCTACGAGCGCACCGGAGACGTGGTGCTGACCTACCTGGGCAGCCGGAAGGATGCCGTCGCCCTGCTGGCGGCCTACCGCTTTGACAACGAAGAGTTAGAGGTGCTGGTCACTTCCCACGATAGCCGGAAAATCAATCAGGAATATCAGGAAAAGATGGTCAACCTTGTGGCGGGCCGGGTGTTCCGCAAGGTGTTCCTGCCCGCGCCCATCGCGGCGGCATATACGGTGTGGCGCTCCATCGCCTTTGTCTGGAAGGGCATCCGCTGCCTGCTGCACCGCAAGCTGGAGGTAGAGGTGCTGGATGCGCTCAGCATCACCGCCTCCCTCCTGCGGGGGGATTACAACACCGCAGGTTCGGTGATGTTCCTGCTGACTGTGGGCAGTCTGCTGGAGGAGTGGACGCGGAAAAAGAGCTTGGACGACCTTGCCCGCAGCATGGCGCTGAACGTGGATAAGGTCTGGGTGCGCACCCCGCAGGGCGAGGTGTTGGTGCCATTGACCCGCGTTCACGCCGGGGATGAAGTGGTGGTGCGCTCCGGCAACATGATCCCGCTGGACGGCACGGTGCTGGAAGGCGAAGCCATGGTGAACCAAGCTGCCCTGACCGGCGAGTCCATGCCGGTGCGCAAGACCACCGGTGCTACCGTTTACGCCGGAACAGTGGTGGAAGAGGGCGAATGCGTCCTTGTGGCCAAGGCAGAGGGCGGTGCCAACCGCTACGATAAGATCGTGGCCATGATCGAGGAATCGGAAAAGCTCAAGTCCGGCACCGAAAACCGGGCTTTGCAGCTGGCCGACCGTCTGGTGCCGTGGTGTCTTGCCGGTACGGTGGCTACCTATGCCTTTACCCGCAACGTCACCCGGGCCATCTCCATCTTGATGGTGGACTTCTCCTGTGCGCTGAAGCTTTCCATGCCGCTGGCGGTGCTCTCTGCCATGCGGGAGTGCGGGGAATATCACATCACTGTAAAGGGCGGCAAGTATCTGGAAGCGCTGGCAAAGGCGGACACCATCGTGTTCGATAAGACCGGCACCCTTACCCGTGCCACCCCACAGGTGGTGCAGGTAGTGCCTTTCTCCGGCTGCGGGGAGCAGGAGGTATTGCAGCTTGCCGCCTGTCTGGAAGAGCATTTCCCCCATTCCATGGCAAACGCCGTCGTCCGTGCTGCCAAGGAGCGGGGAATCTCTCACGAAGAGATGCACTCCGAGGTGGAGTACATCGTGGCCCATGGCATTGCCAGCCGGGTAGGGGGCAAGCGGGTGGTCATCGGCAGCGCTCACTTTATTTTCGAGGACGAGGGCTGCACCATCCCGGCAGGGGAACAGGCAAAGTTCGATGCGCTGGACCCCCAGTACTCCCACCTGTATCTGGCCGCATCCGGGGTGCTGGTGGGGGTCATCTGTATTGCAGACCCCCTGCGCCCGGAGGCGGCACAGGTGCTGCGCCAGCTCCAAAAGCTGGGCATCACTCAGACCGTCATGATGACCGGCGACAGCGATCGCACCGCCCGCGCCATTGCGGCGCAGGTGGGGGTAGACCGTTGCTTTGCGGAGGTGCTGCCGGAGGATAAGGCCGCCTTTGTCCGCGACGCCAAAGCCGAGGGACATACAGTTGTGATGATCGGCGACGGCATCAACGATTCGCCCGCTTTGTCGGCGGCAGATATCGGCATCGCCATCCATTCCGGTGCCGCCATCGCCCGGGAGATTGCCGATGTGACCATCCGCGCGGATAGTCTGGAAGAGCTGGTGACCTTAAAAGCCATTGCCAACGCCCTGCAAAAGCGGGTGGGCAGCAATTACCGCTTTGTGCTCAGCTTCAACTCGGCCCTCATCCTTCTGGGGGCTCTGGGCATCCTGCCCCCTGCCACCAGCGCCATGCTGCATAACCTTTCCACCCTTGGCATCAGCCTGCGCAGCATGACAGACCTGTTGGAGCAGAAGCCTTCCCTGTAAAAATGGCACGCCGGAGCGTCCGCAGATGCTCCGGCGTACCGAAATGATAGCTCTTCCCACAGAAAGCAGTGCATCTTCTACAAGAAACTGCTGGATGCTGGGATGACGTAAAGTAAAAACGATTACTTCCCCAGATGCCAGATGTCGCGGTCATACTCGGCAATGGTGCGGTCGGAGGAGAACATCCCGGCTTTGGCAATGTTCACCAGACACTTGCGCCGCCAGCCCATGGGGTCGCAGGCGTAATCGCTGAGGGCCTGCCCTTTGCGGACGACATAGGCGTTGAAGTCCGGCAGGGTCTGGAACCAGTCCTTGTGGATCAGCTCATTGTGCAGGCGGGTCAGATTTTCGGCATGGCCGGCAGCCAGCATCTCCGGGCCGGTGAGGAAGCTGATGGCGCGGCGGATGTTGGCATCGCCCTCCACCCACTGGGCCGGGTCGTAATCGCCCACGGCGTAGCGGTGGATGACCTGATCCGAGGTCTGGCCGAAGATATAAATGTTCTCTTCGCCCACCTGCTGGCTGATCTCCACATTGGCACCGTCCATGGTGCCAAGCGTCAGCGCACCGTTCAGCATGAACTTCATATTGCCGGTGCCGGAGGCCTCCTTGGAGGCAAGGCTGATCTGCTCAGACAGGTCACAGGCAGGGATGAGCTTTTCGGCAGCGGTGACGTTGTAATTTTCCACAAATACCACCTGCAGCCACTTGGACACCTCCGGGTCTGCGGCGATGACCTTGGAGAGGGTCAGCAGGGCATGGATGATGTCCTTGGCAATGGTGTAGGCAGGAGCAGCCTTGGCACCAAAGATGCTCACCAGTGGCATGGCAGGCAGATGCCCTGCCTTGATCTCGTAATACTGATGGATGAGATAAAGCAGGTTCAGCTGCTGACGCTTATACTCGTGCAGCCGCTTGGACTGGATATCGAACACGGCATCGGGATTCACTGCCACCTTCTGGGTGCGCAGCAGCCAGTCTGCCAGCGCTGCCTTGTTGGCCTTTTTTACGGCGGTCAGCTCGCCCAGCACGGCTTCGTCGTCGGCGAAGGCCAGCAGCTTCTCCAACTCGGCAGCGTCCTTGCGGAAGCCGGAACCGATGTGCTTTTCCAGCGTGGCGGTCAGGCGCGGGTCACATTCCAGCAGCCAGCGGCGGAAGGTGATGCCGTTGGTCTTGTTGTTGAACTTTTCCGGGTACAGCTCATAGAAGCCGTGCAGCTCGGAATTTTTCAGGATCTCGGTGTGCAGTGCTGCCACGCCGTTGGTGGAATGGGTGAAGTGGATGTCCATGTGGGCCATGTGTACCCGGTCATCCTTGTCGATGATGGCAAGGCTCTCGTCCTCGGTGCGGGTGCGGGCCAGTGCGTCCAGCTTTTCAATGATGGGCATCAGCTGGGGCACCACTGCATCCAGATAGGCGCGGGGCCACTTTTCCAGTGCCTCAGCCAGAATGGTGTGGTTGGTGTAGGCGCAGGTCTTGGTAACGATCTCCACAGCTTCCTCAAACTCAATGCCCCGCTGCCCCAGCAGCCGGATCAGCTCCGGGATGACCATGCTGGGATGGGTGTCGTTGATCTGGATGGCGGCGTAGTCGGCCAGATCGTGGTAATTGCAGCCCCGGGCGGCGCACTCTGCCAGAATGAGCTGGGCACCGGCAGAAACCATGAGGTACTGCTGATACACCCGCAGACGGCGGCCTGCCTCATCGGAGTCGTCCGGGTAGAGGAACAGGGTCAGGTTCTTGTCGATGGCGGTCTTGTCAAAGGCAATGCCGTCATGGACGATGCTCTCGTCGATGGTATCCAGATCGAACAGATTCAGGGTGTTGGTGCGGCCCTCGTAACCGGTGACAGCCAGCTTGTACAGCCGGGCAGTATATTCCTTGCCTGCCAGCTCCACCGGGTAGGTCACATCGGTCTTTTCGGCCCAGCTGTGGGCGGTGAGCCAGGGGTCGGGCTTTTCGTTCTGCACACCATCCTCAAAGGACTGGTGGAACAGGCCAAAGTGATACCGCAGGCCCACGCCGTCGCCGGGCAGGTTCAGCGTTGCCAGCGAATCCAGGAAGCAGGCTGCCAGACGGCCCAGACCACCGTTGCCGAGAGAGGGCTCCGGTTCCACCTCTTCAATATCGGAAAGGCGCTTTCCGGCAGCGGCCAGTGCATCCCGGGCTTCTTCGTACAGTCCCAGATTGATGAGGTTGTTAGACAGCAGCTTGCCGATAAGAAATTCGGCGCTGATATAGTACAGCTTGCGGCCGGTAACGGGCTGCACGCGGTCGGCACTCTTCTGCCGCACCAGCTCCAGCAGTGCCAGATACAGCTCCTGATCGGTGCAGTCCGCCAGCAGCTTTCCGGTGAGGCTCTGTAATGTTTCGGTAAAGCTCATAATGGATCCTCCTTTGTTTTCAGATACACACCTTACGGAAAACAGGTTTGACATTTATAATGCAAGATATACCAGATAAAACAATCGAAATCTTGCCTTAAAGGAGCAAATTATGGTACAATCCTATCATCTGGAGGTGAGATGATGCATAATCAGGCTTCTTTGCAGGAAACCAAGCAGCACGGTGCCGTGCGGTTCCCCTTCAATCTGTATCCCTGCACCATTCCGGGAGATTTTCCGCAGGTGGCACTGCACTGGCAGGAGAGCATGGAGCTGGTCTTTGTCAAGCGGGGCGCGGGGCTGGTGCAGGTGGGCGCTGCGTCCTGCCCGGCCTATCAGGGGGATATCTTTATTTTTACGCCCGGCACCCTCCACGCCCTGCGGCAGGCAGAGGGGCAGCGCATGGAATACGAGAACATCATCTTTGAGCTGGAGCTTCTGGGCGGTGCGGAGGACCTTTGCGCCGAAAAATACCTGCTTCCGCTCCAGAGCGGGCGGCTGCTGCTGCCTGCGCGGCTGACTCCCAACGACCTGTGTTATCTCCAGGCCGCCGCCTGCCTGCGGGAGGTGGAGGAAGCCAACCGTGCCAAGCTTCCCGGCTATGAGCTGCTGGTCAAAGGAGCGCTGCTGCGCTTTCTCTCCCTGCTCATTGCGCAGGGGAAACAGCAGCTCCCCGCGGAAACTGCCGATACCCGGCGGCTGAAAGCCGTTCTGCAATGGATCTCTGTCCATTATGCCGAGGGGCTTCGGGTCGCCGATGCCGCCGGGGTCTGCTCCTTCAGTTCCAGCCACTTCATGCGCTGGTTCCGGCAGATGACAGGGCAGAGCTTTGTTGCCTTTCTGAACGAATACCGGCTGAATGCCGCCGCCGAAGCGCTGCATGCTACGGACGAGACGGTGCTGACGATCGCTTCCCGGTGCGGGTTTGAAAACCTCTCCTATTTTAACCGGGCATTCAAGGCGCATTTTGGCATGACTCCGCGGGAGTACCGGAAAAAATAAACAAAATGAGGCCGTTCCGCTTCTCTGAGAAAGAGAGGGAACGGCCTCATTGTTTTGAGTAGCTTGAGCGAGCGACAACCACCAGCTCCGCTGGTGGAAAAGAAAATGCTTTAGCTATAAGATTCAAGCGAAGCGAGATGACAAAGAAATTGTCATCTTAGAAGATGCACTTTATGATACTGCTCGTTAGAGCAGTAGGGCAAGTAATGCAGATGAAAGATGCTTGCTCGTGGCCCCTTGCAGGGGCTTTGCTAGTAAGGAGCCCTTCTAGGGCTTACTCAAGCCACCGGCTCAGCCGGTGGTTTTGACTTCTGGATCAGTGGCAGCCGGATGGCGGCAGACTCCGATTCATTCAAACCAGGCTTTCCATGATCTCCGCGCACTTTTCAATGCCGATGACACCGCTATCCAATGCAATATGATAATTGAATTCATGGTAGGTCTTGTGAATCAGATAGCCTGCGATCAGGAAGGTCAGGATATCCGACAGCGGCATGGAGTACAGCCGCTGGGGAGACCTGAACCGGAGCGACCGGGCGGAGTATGCCCGCTTCCGGGAACTGGAGGGAAAGTTCATCGACGGGACCATCACCCAGGAGGAACAGACGGAGCTGCGCCAGCTGCTCGACCAGGGGCACGGCCCGGGCCGGGCGGAGGAACAGCAGACGCTGCGGCTGGCCGACTTCCTGCGCCATGACGAGCTTTATCAAAACTACCCCCAGCTGCGGCAGGCGGCCCTGCGGTTTGCGGACCTGCCGGAGGGGACACACGGTTCCTACAACACGGGGACAAACACCATCACCCTGAACAACTCCCTGCGTGACGCGCCGGAGGACACCCTGGTACACGAGATTCAGCACGCCATCCAGAGCGCGGAGGGATTTTCCGGCGGGAGCAGCCCGGAATACTGGGCCAGACGGGAATTTGAGACGGGCGACCTGGTTTCAAATCGCCTACAGCAGGAGTACGACCAAATCCTGAACGGATTGGGCCGGGAGGATCAAAACAAGTACATCCGATATACGGAACTGGAGCGGGAATTGGAGCGCCTTTTCCTGGCTGATTCAAATACGGAAGCGGGGCGGCGGTATGACCGGCTGGAGGCCGAGCAGGACGCCATCTATGAAGAGCTCTATCCGAACGCGTGGTTCCGGCAGCTGCTGGACCTGAGCCACCGCATGGAGGACACCGCCGGAGAGTACCGCAGGATGTACGAGAACACCGCGGGCGAGATCGAGGCCCGGGATGTGACGGCCCGGCGCCAGCTGACGCCGGAGCAGCGGCGGCAGACCATGCCCAACACCGGGGACGAGAACACGGTGTTCTCGGACTCGGATGCCTTTTTCTC
>OJRY01002816.1_pt1 | contig 9983 bp, 8 predicted proteins | sample 1599311 | NCBI WGS metagenome assembly OJRY01 (sample SAMN04168657, study PRJEB22393) | human gut metagenome | biome: human gut microbiome; feature: stool | host: Homo sapiens | collected 2014-03-20 | reverse complement strand
GGATAAAGTCATTGTCAAACCTCATAATAGCGTCCACAACGTCTTTTACAAGTGATTGCATGTTCAAATATGGCTTCTCACCAATACGTTCTTCTCTTCCCGGTAATTGTATGGGGCAAACCGAAAGTTTCTTGTCAAAATATTGAATCCACTTAGCATAGAAAGCGGCACCGCCTCCTGCATATGGGAAACAAAACATTATTGTACTTTGGGGGCTAATACCTTCCGAATTCTTAATCAATTTCCCATTGTATATCATAACCTCACCTCCTGAATCCAGACTAACCCAACCGCCCCCCACTGATTTAAACCCTGCAGCAAACAACAGCAATGATGGTACTGGACATTACTAAGAAAATATCTTTTGCAGTCAGACTTATAATGTAATAGCTATCTTTCTTATACGGACTCTCGATTCCTCTGACAATGGCTGATGATGCCAGTTCGTCCGCTATTTTCAGGCTTCTGAAAACCATAGGGACAATTGCATATTCCAATGTACTAAGCGGGTGAAAAAGGACTGTCCTTATAGACCGCAAAAAGCCTCTTACCTTCATAGCGTCTTTTACTTCACCAAACTCATGAACAAGGGTGGGAGCAAACCGGAGCATGACAATCAATACAAGCATGATACGGGTAGGAATCGGCATTTTTCGCAGGCTGACTGTCAGTTTCCCGGACGGGATTTTAGCCAGAAGATAAGCAGGCATAGCGGGAAGCAACAGCTTGTAAATCATGCTGAGTAGCAGCGGAGAGGGGATGCTGATCTGATATTTTGTCTCGATCATCAGCCATACAATCGCCACTAAATAGACCGCAAAGCATCCCAGAGCCTGTTTATATAAGCCGAACCAGCAGAGGATTAAAAAGATCAAAAAGCTAAAACAACCATGCCCTAAAAAACTTGTTGTAAGAAAGGTCACGATGCAGGCGCACAGCGTAAGGAAAAGAACTGTGCGCCCATCGATCTGGTCAATGCGTTTTTGCTTTTTTTCTCCGGCCATCATCCTACAATACCTGCTTTTTGGAAATGCTTTCTGAGCAACCGCTGGCCGAACAATGTACCAAGAATTGCAAGAACCGCAGTAATGACAACACCCAGAAGCATCAGCTCCGGAGAAGTCACCATAGAGAGCTGCATATTCAAGGTATTTGCATCAAAACCGCTGCTTGCTGCCATTTCCTGATAGCTGTCCCAAGCCCACCACAGCGGTACGGCACAGCCTACAAAATTTCCGATTGAGTTGACCATCCAACCAATTCGGTTACGAACTGCACTTCGGTATGTATTCTTGCCAACCATGCATAACTCAGCAATGAGGGCTACAATCAAGAAATAGGGAACCAAGAACATATAACCCATAACACCTTGGATTAGTCCATAAACCGTAGCCCAAGCAAACAACAATCCGTGTTTGTTAATGCGATTTGCCGCAACCAAATAAAATGTTGCTCCAATAAAGGCATCAATACCAGCAGAGCCGTATGAATATACTGCTGGGAAAGGCAATGTAACCATACCAATCACCATTGCAATTGCAAAATTGATGACCATCATTGCGGCAATCGTCATAATATCTCGAACGCCAATTTTTTTCTTTACCATTTGTTCCATCTTTGAAACCTCCTTAAAATAAAATGACAGTGTAGTTAGCAATAACTAACTACACTGTCATTTTACACCGGTTTGCAGTCTCTAACTACTCCAAAGGGAAAAGTAAATCAAGAAAACAGCCCAAAAGTTAAATCACTTTTTTTGCTTTACGGTAATCCTTTGGAAGCATTCCAAACACTTCTTGAAAGGCTCGCGCAAATTTACTAATATTTGAATAACCAAGTTCACCAGCTATTTGAGTGATTGATTGATCTGTTTCCTGCAAATAAACAGCCGCAAGATTCATTTTATACTTTTTGATATGTGCATAGGGCGTATCGCCATAAATCTGTTTGAAAATAGCTTGAAATGTGACCTTGCTCATTGGCTCCTTTCGCAAAAGTTCTTCTATGGATATTTTTTTGTCGAGGTTTTCTATGAGCTGTTGGCGGATGCGTTTGATGATTTCAATTTGTTCTTTGGCATAATATGTTGCCTCATACTGATCTTCAATCCGCAGCTGTTTGATATGATAAAAGAGTTCCAATAATTTGATACGGAAATAATCTCGCCCTTCAACACCTTTTGCAGCGTACAGTTCATCGAAGATATGTAATAATCGCTGTGGTGTCCGACATAAAAACCACTTTTTTTCTAATTCCAATTCTCGTCCGAGATTTAGAACATCAATGTTGTAGTACGAAAAAATCTGTTGTGTTTCCACATCGACAGAATCCTTATCAATCACACAGCTTAGTCCTACACTATATCCAAAGGGAAAGGAATAGGCCGCAGGAATATTAGCAAGGGCATTGATGCAAAATTCTCCCTCTTTCATGTGGAAAACTTTATTATTTCTTAGCTCAAACTCAACGCGTCCTTTTTGGTAATGACGGATTTCGATGATATTCTTATTAGGAATAGGCTCATGGAATGTATCTGAGCAGTTAAAATCCATAAAAATTAAATTGATACCAGGGAATAATGAGTAATCATATAAAGTTCCAGTCCCATTGCATTTATATTTTATTTGAACATAATCATTATATTTATCAGAAATTATAGCACATTCCCCGTACCATTCTGGTTTGTGGAGTTCACTCATGCTCATTTCCACCTCCCTATCAGTTGATATAAACTAATTATATAATAGTTTTTTAAGTAGTTTAGTTACCAATTAGAAAGAATCACTCTGTGCTTAATTTTTATTTGAGTAATACATCATCGCTCTAATTTATTGGAAAACAAATCATTGTAGAGTTGATTGTGGTAACATTTATTACATGTTATAACAAGATTTAACCTCTTTTCTTTTCCACGCAAAAGCATCTATAGTTTCAACTGTATCATCTTCACCATGCAGAACCGATCAGAAACCGCCATACTGACCTTCGTGGACATCTTTAAGCCGTTTTTAGGGATGTAACGATAGTATGGTTCATCCGTAATCACCTTTGCATTACCCCCGATCTTTGCCGCCAGTTCTTCCACTGCATCGACATAAAAGAACATCTGCGCATCGGCATGGCCTACCTGCCTCATGTACTTCTTTTGCATCATTGCCATGCCTTTTCTGTTCACGGTATCAAAAACAACTTCCATATTTCCAAATTGCCCAATCATACGCAGAAGGGCAATGACCTTATGTTCCTCAAAATAATGAAATAATCCGCCTGCAGTAACGAGAATAGGAGCATCAAGTACATCATTGCGAACTTTTTTGATCCAATCCTTTGCAAAGGCATCCCCGGAAATATATAATTCCCTCTCTGGTTCGGGAAGAAGATCTCGCCGGTATTCTATCACATGCGGTAGATCCACGGCATACCAGTGTGTCTTTCCGTTATCACATCGGTGATAGGTTGTCTCCAGACCACAGCCCAGCTGTACAATCACACCGTCCGGTCTGCGTTCCAGAAAAGCCCGAATAATCCGATCCATATTAGCAGACCGGGAAGCAGAGGCCAAAAGGGTATACTGGTTCTGCATATTCTGTTCAATCAAGTTTAACGGTAGCCTATTTTTCAATTCCAACGCCTTTTTATCATATAAAATTTGTGGGCAATGCTCAGCAGCATAAATTCTTCCCAGCATAGGGACAAACAGGGTATCCTCCACGACTCCTAACTTGGACATAGCCAAACCTCCTGTTTTGATACATTACTTTCTGCCGACAAGCAGCCGGGAAGACCCCAGCATCATCATGGCTGCCCGGCGATGTGAGCCGAACGCCTCTTGTGCAGTATCAATGAGACGAACATCCTGATACCCCATATCCCGCAGTTTCTGCGCAAAATCTTCCATGTCACCGTACATCTTTGGTTTCATATCATCGTTGAGTGCAAAGACGCCGCCTTTTTTCAATACCCGCAGGCTTTCCAGCAGCAGTTTCTGCATATCAGCACCCATAACATTGTGATAGACATAGTTGCTGATGACTACATCAAAACTCTCATCAGGAAAATCCAGCTGCTTCGCATCACCGTGCTGAAATACACAGCGGGAAGCCACGCCCTCCCTGGCAGCATTCTTCTCGCAGAGTGCTTTGCTGTGATTATACACAGCGCCCCAGTAATCAACACCGATCACTTTTGCTTTCGGCCATGTCAGAGCTGAACGGATTGTCAATGCTCCGGAGCCGCAGCCTACTTCCAGAATCTTCCCCTCACCGTCATAGTCCAGATGAGAGAGAACGACTCGATGAACCTGTTCCATGATTCCGCCACCGCCAAAGGCATACTGCCGCCTGATCCATGTGATCCAGATCAGCAAAACCAAAAGTGCGATTGTGATAACAGTAAACAGAACACCAAGAACAGCGACATGTAATACATAAAAAGAGAGGACAGCCAGCACAGCGGCCAAAACTCCGATTCCGCCAATGATGTAAAAGACAGGGTTGGACATCCAGCTTCCATAGTCTTCTCCGTGGGTGCCAAGTCGGATATTTTCCTGCTTACAATGGTTCTTGTTCATTACATTTCCTCCTTCTTTACGCAAGTTTCCAATTCTGGCTTTCTGTCTGCAGTTTTACCATATGGGCATATACACCATTCTTTTCTTCCAGATCCTTTGGTGATCCTTCTTCTGCCACGGTGCCATCAGAAAGGACAACAATTTTATCTGCTCCTGCTACGGTACGCATCCTGTGGGCGATGACCAGAACAGTTTTATCTGCGATCAGACGGGAAAGGGCTGTCTGTATCAGAGTTTCATTCTCCACATCCAGGGAAGCAGTAGCTTCATCTAAAAGAATGATCGGCGCATTTTTCAGAAATGCACGGGCAATAGAGATACGCTGGCGCTCTCCGCCGGAAAGTTCACAGCCATTTTCCCCGATATTGGTATGCCATCCATCCGGCAGTTTTTCCGCAAATTCATCCACATTGGCAAGTTTCGCAGCAGCAAAGACCTGTTCATCTGTGGCGTCTTTGTTTCCGATTCGGATATTTTCCAGAATCGTATTGTCAAATAGTGTAACATCCTGGAATACGATGGAATACAGAGAAAGCAGTGTTTCCGGGTCAATTCGGGATACATCCATGCCTCCCACGGTAATCTTTCCTCTGTTAATATCCCAGAACCTTGCTGCCAGCCGGGATACGGTTGTTTTTCCGCCGCCAGATGGGCCGACCAAAGCCGTAACCTCTCCCTGTTTTGCCGTAAAGGAAACATCTTTCAATACGGTTTCTCCGGTATTGTAGGCAAACCCAACATGGTCAAAGACAATATCATACCCCTGATTGGAAAGCCTGTCGCTGCCCTGCTGGATCGGATGATCGAGAATTTCATTCATACGGGCAATGTTGGTTCGTGTACTGATGACTGCCGCAAGATTCTGGAGTGCGCCCTGCAGAGGGTCATATAAACGGGATACTACCAGAAGGAACATAAAGAATGTAAGCACGGAGAGGCTTCCTTGCATGAGTAGAACAGCTCCCACCAGCGCAACCGTTGCAATACCAAGCTTCAGCACCAGTGACGCGGAAACCACAAAAGCAGCAAGGCCGAATTCATTGAGGATGGAACGATGCTCCACGGCACGGATCTTCTTTTCCAGACCTTTTAAATATGCCTGCTCCGCGTTGTTCGCTTTCAGGTCACGAACCGTTTCAATGCACTCCTGTATCCCGTCTGCGCAGGCCATCTTCACATCCATCGCTTTCTGATTCAGATTTTCCTGAATCTTTGCGGAAAATCCCACAATCGCAAAGGCAACCGGCAGAACCCATAAGGCAGCCAGCCCCATTCTCCAGTCCGTAAAGAGCAGACCGACAGAAATCAGAACCGTAGAAATGATCGACCCCGCAAGCTCGGGGATAAAATGCGAAAAACTCTGCTCCAGGAAGGTGCAATCCGCCATAATGGTACTGGTAAGATCGGCTAAATCCTTTTTTCCGAAAAAGGAAAGGGGGATTTTGCGCAGATGCTCTGCAAGGGTAATGCGGCGGATACCGCTTTCTTTGTAAGTGGCAAAATAGGTCGCATTGTATTGAAAGAAAGTGGTCAGCAGAATCAAGCCGATACACACCACGCAGCCTGCCACATAAAATGGAATTTTCCCACCGGGAACACCCCCGTTCATCAGATCGCTGACCAGGTAATATAAAAGTCCCACCGGAAACATAAAAGACAGATTCTGAAGGACACAGGCCAGGCAGCCTTTGATCAGGTCTTTTGCTCCCTGTTCAGACAGGGCATATTTTTTCTGCAGTTTTTTGATCATATCACTGCACCTCCTTTGTTACCTTCCATTGCACGGAAGTCTGGTAATTTTTCCACATACGGCTGAAAATGCCGTCTTTTGCAAGCAATTCACGACTGTTCCCGCACTCGGCAACCTGTCCGTCCTGAATGACAAAAATCTGATCCACATTTGTTACGGTAGAAAGCCTGTGGGCAATCATAATCACTGTCTTTCCCTCGGAAAGTTTTGAGAAAGCAGCCTGTACACGGCTTTCGTTATCCGGGTCAGCAAAGGCAGTGGCTTCATCCAGAATAATAATCGGAGCATTTTTCAGCATCACACGGGCAATGGCAATTCGTTGCTGCTCTCCACCGGAAAGATAGACCCCCTTTGTACCGATGACCGTATCCACACCCTGTGGGAGTTTTTCCAGAATATCATCGCATTGCGCGTGATGAAGGGCAGTCAGAACTTCCTCACGGGTAGCTTCCGGTTTTCCCATACGCACATTTTCCAGAATGGACGCCTTGATGAGACGGCTGTTCTGAAATACGAAAGACACCGTATTCATGAGTTCCTCTTTTGGGATGTCTTTCACATTAACACCACCGATTTTTACCATTCCGCTCTGGGGATCAAAGAATCGGGAAATCAGGTTGGCAAGGGTTGTCTTACCACCGCCGGACGGGCCTACAAAAGCTACCGTCTGCCCTGCAGGAATGGTCAGTGAAATATCTTTTAATACTTCTTTTTCTCCATCATAGCTGAAATGAACCGATTTCAGTTCCACGGAAGCGTTTTGAGGATGCTTTGGATGTTTCGTTTCCTCCAGAGGCTTCAAATTCAACACGCTGTCAATTCTCTGTAAAGCGTCGTCTACGATCATGGCGTTTTCACTTTGGAACATAATGCGTGTCAGTGTGACAGAAATAACCGGCGTAATAATGATATAGAAAATGAGATCCAGTAAGAAACCGGAAGTCACACCGTCTTGTGTAAGCAACAGTCCTCCGGCGATCAGTGTGGCAAAAACTCCGTTGATCGCAGCTGTATAGAACATCATCGGTGTCCGAAGCTGCTTGGTATAAGCAATCACCCATACTTTATACCGGTCAATGGAGTCTTTAAACTTCTTAAAGGAAAAGATCGTCTGGCCAAAGGTTTTTACCACCGGAATCCCACGGACATACTCTACCGCTTCATTGGACATATCATCCAGCGCATTCTGGTATTCTTTCATCTTTTCCTGCATCTGCTTTCCGGTCATTGTCATCATGATCAGAAATCCCAGCACAACCGGAACAAGGCTCAACAGTCCCAGTCTCCAGTCAAATGCAAACAACAGCACCAAAAGACCACAGGGGGTTGCAATGGCATTGGCTCTGTCGGGAAGCTGATGAGCGAGATAGGTTTCAGTGGCTGCGCTGGATTCGTTGACGATCTTGCGCAGTTTTCCGCTGCCAAAACTCTCGGCAAACCCAAGAGGAAGCTTAACAATATGCTCCATAGTCTGGATACGCAGGTTTGTGGCGATACGAAATGCTCCCAAATGGGAACACATCAGCCCTGCTATGTAGACAAGCACCGCTATAACTGCAAACAATACTGCCATCCAGCCATTACCGGTCAGGTTCTGTGCCTGACCAAAATTCGGTGCCACCTCCAATACTTCCTTGATCATTTTCCAGATGTAATAGAAGGGTACCAGAGCAATCAGGGCACTGATTGCAGAAAGCACCCAGGAAGCATAGGTCAGGTACTTATGGCTGCCTGCAATTTCCAGCAGGCGTGATAAATTGGATTGTTTTTTCAAAAAAATTCCTCCTTTTCTTTGTGTTTATGATAAAGAGAACACGTCTATGTTCTTACAATATCCGAATTCGAGTTAGCTCTAGCTAACTATTAAGTAAAAATTATAAGGCATTACTGCCCCATAATTTTCATCCATCCCGCTGTATAAAAGGCGCGCATTTCTCTGACGTAGTTTTCGGCATCTTTGAGCGGCATTTCGTGGATGATCAATTCAAAAAAAGTATGAAACATTCCGGTGATCAGAATATGCTCCAGCGAAGGATCGATACGTGGAGAGGGCCTTCCAAGTCTCCTTAAAACATTCTGATAGGCATGGGTTCCATTTGTTTCAATTTCTACCATTTCATCAATAAACTCTGCAAATTTTGTTCCTTCCGAGCAGCAGAGAAGCAGTTTACATTCCTCTAAATGTTCATACGCATAATGAAGAATATCATCCATGCAAAGCCCCGAAATATCACTCATGACTTCCGGCTGCTGTACAGCAGGAAGCTCGGCAAACTCCTGTTGCGCCTTTATAAAACGGTTGAGAATATATTCGTAATGCTCACAAACGATGGCTTCAAAGAGTTCTTCTTTGCTTTTATAGTAACCGTAAAAAGCACCGGTGGTCATTCCCACGGATTTCACAATATTTCGTAGGGAAGCGTCTTTGTATCCTTTTTCTAAAAATTCCGCTTTCGCTGCCCGGTGGATACGTTCTAAAGTAGTCTGACTTTCTTTGATTCTGTTCACCTCCATAACACTGTTATATATCACTGTTATATTATATGATGTGCAGTGAGTTTTGTCAAGAATCTGTTCCTATTTTACAAGTTCGCAAGCAATGCAATCTTCCGTAAGATTGCGTATTTTAGAGGATTTCCCGTTGCCGTGAAACCCTCTAAAATGCTTGTTGGTGACATATCCCCAAACCCCTGAGATCGTCACCTGCGGTGACGGCTGCGCGTTCCTTCGGAACGCTGAAAACTGGGAGCAACATAAAACTATTGTCGGGATTTTTGCTTGTCTTTCTGCTGCTCCTGAGACGCAGGAATGTCCAGCAGATAGTCCACATTGGCCTTGATATTGTGAAGCTCCTTCATATCAGACCGGGCCTGCTTATAGGCGGCATAGGCTTTCCGTTTCTGTTCCAGCAGACCGGCGTATTCCTCTCGGAGCGATTTGACGGAGGGCAGTTTTGTGATTCCTATGCTGTCAAAATATTTCTTCGCCGCCTGGTGTAATAGAATATCCGCCTCATGCTCCGCCCGGAACTTTTTACTATAACCAGCCTTGCGGTATTCCACATAGACCGCCCGCGTCTTGGCATAGTTCACGATCTGTTTCTGCAATTCTCCATTGGCGGTCATCTGCGATTCCAGTTCCTTGATCTTTGCCGACAGTGCATTAAAGCTGATGGTAGCCGCAGCAGCTTTTTCCAGCAAATCTTCATAGCTCATATCTCCATGCTCTTTCAGGTAGATCACCGCCTGGGAGAGCTGTTTTAAGTTAAATACCTTCGCCCAGCGTTCATAGCCCGGTCCCTTGCCGGCCCGGACCGCTGCCTCAATATCCACCAGCAGCCCAGCCTTTGGAACGGGCTTTTGCGAAAAAGTACGGCGGGGTTTTGCCGTGCGGGTGCCCTCGATCCGTTCCTGTATCGCCTGCTCGGTATAGTCGCCTTTCAGCGTATTGCACCGGGTATAGTTTTTCTGCCCCGGCCCCCGGAGCCGGAGGTTCTTGCGTTCCCGGTTGACTTCGATTCCGGCAGCCTCCAGCTTCTTCAGGAAGTCCTCAAAGTCTTTCGGCCTTTCTTCCAGGGCCGCGTCGATTGCCCGGCGTAGCTGCTCCTGGAAGGAGGGCTGTTTCGTATTTCCCAGCCATGTGCCATAGTGGTCCCTGCTGGGT
>OJRY01002792.1_pt1 | contig 10050 bp, 6 predicted proteins | sample 1599311 | NCBI WGS metagenome assembly OJRY01 (sample SAMN04168657, study PRJEB22393) | human gut metagenome | biome: human gut microbiome; feature: stool | host: Homo sapiens | collected 2014-03-20 | reverse complement strand
GGCCAGGCTTATCCCGGCGCCTTTGAAGCCGGTTTGGCCGCCCAGAAAATGTACTTGGGTTGCGACGTGGACCGCAGCATCTCCTATAAGGAAACCAACCCCGAAATCTGCGAATACATGCCCACTTCTGTGCTGAAATTCGTCGGCAACTCCATTGAGGGAGCTTTCCTGCGCATCATGGAGGGAGAGAACATCTTCGGCAAACATGAGACCGTCGGCATTGCGGAAAACTGCGTCGGTCTGGCCGAGAATGAATACTATGAGAAACTCGTCCCCGAAGAGGTTCGCACCAAACTGGATGAGATCAAAGCCGATATCGTCTCCGGCAAAATCGTGGTCAAATCCGCCTATGGTATGAGCCAGGATGAGCTCAATGCATTCAAAAATGCCTAATTCTTTCCCCTGCACCAAGGCACAAACGGTTTTCATGCAGCTAGGCAAAGGCTGCTGAAAACCGTTTTTCGGTTTCTATTCCATCGAATTCAACCACCTAGGAAAGGATGGGTCATTTCTGTGAGCGAACCTGTACTGTCCATGAAGGGCATCACAAAAATCTACGGCAACGGCATATTGGCCAACGACAAGGTGGATTTCTCGGTGAATGCCGGCGAGATCCACGCGCTGATGGGGGAAAACGGCGCGGGCAAATCCACCCTGATGAAGATGATCTTCGGCATTGAACACCCCGATGAAGGGGAAATCTACTGCCGCGGCCAAAAGGTGGAGATCAATTCCCCCACCGATGCCCTCAAACTGGGCATCGGCATGGTGCACCAGCACTTTATGCTGGTCCCATCCCTCTCGGTGGCGGAGAATATGGTCCTGCGCAGCGAGCCCCGAAAAGGCATGTTTCTGGACATGGAAAAGGCGGTGGCCGAGACCGAAGCCATTTCCCAAAAATACAACCTGCCCATCGACGCCCGCGCCCGGGTCTCCGACCTGGCAGTGGGGATGAAGCAGCGTGTGGAAATCCTCAAAGCCCTATACCGTGGGGCGAACATTCTCATCCTGGACGAGCCCACTGCCGTCCTCACCCCCCAGGAGACCAGCGAGCTGTTCAAACAGCTCAAACTGCTGCGGGAACAGGGGCACACGGTGATCTTTATCTCCCATAAAATCCGGGAGATTAAAGAGCTGTGCGACCGGATCACCATTCTGCGCAGCGGCCGGTCCATGGGCGTCTATAATGTAGACGAAGTCTCGGTGGAGGACATCTCCCGGCTGATGGTTGGGCGGGACGTGGTCTCCAAAATCGACAAAGCACCCAAGCACCCTGGAGCCCCTGTGCTGGAGGTGAAAAACCTCTCCTACGGATACGCACAAGAGAAAATGATGCTGAAAAACGTCAACTTCTCTGCCCGGGGCGGGGAGATTCTGGGCATTGCCGGGGTAGAAGGAAACGGCCAGCGGGAATTGATTGAGATTATTACCGGCCTTCGCCCAATCGAGGACGGGACCATCAAAATTGGCGGCAAGGACTCCAGCCATTTTACCGTGCGGCAGATCCGGGACGCCAAGGTGGGCCATATCCCTCAGGACCGGCTGACCTACGGCGCGGCCGGGGATTCCACCATCGCGGAAAACCTGATCTCCGACAAGAGCGACAGCCCCACTGTCAGCAACGGCCCCTTTTTGAGCGCCAAAAAGATCAAGGACTACTGCACCCGGCTCATCCGGGATTTTGAGATCAAATGCGCTGACGAGAATGTGTTGGTCAGGATGCTCTCCGGCGGCAATATGCAGAAGGTGGTTGTGGCCCGGGAACTGACTGGCGACCTCTCTCTGGTCATCGCCGACCAGCCCACCCGGGGCATCGATGTAGGCACCGCCAAGGCCATTCACGAAAAGCTGGTGGAGCTGCGGGACAGCGGCGTGGCTGTGCTGCTGGTCTCCGCCGACCTCAATGAGATCATGGAGCTTTCCGATTCTATGATCGTGATGTACGACGGCGAGATCGTCGCCTACTTCGAGGATGCCTCCACCCTCACTGAGGCGGAGTTGGGCCAATACATGCTGGGCGTTCAGCGCCAGACCGAAGACGAGATCCGGGAGGTTTGTTATGAGCAATAAAAAGCTGCTGCAATTCTTCGGGGTGATCAAAACCATGCTGGCCATCCTCATTGCCATGGTTTTGGCCTTCCTGTTTATCATGATGGTGAGCAAGGAGCCTCTGGCCGCCATCAAATCCTTCCTGACCGGCCCCTTCAGCACGGTGCGCCGGTTCGGCAACCTGATCGAGTACTTCATCCCGGTCTGCTTTACCGCATTGGGGGTATGCGTCATGTTCTCGGTGGGCATGAGCAGCGTCATCGGTGAGGGATCGGTCTTCTTCGGCGGCTTGTTGGCGGCCTGGGTGGCCATCTCCTCCGGCTTTACCGGGATGCCTGCAAAGCTCTCCTCCTTCCTGATGGCAGGCGCGGTCTGCGGCGTTGTCGCCATGATCCCCATGTATTTAAAGCTGAAGTTTGACGCCGACCTGTTTGTAGGCTCTTTAATGCTAAACTACGTGCTCCTCTACTTGGGGCTGTACATCTTAAACTATGTCATCCGCGACCCCGATGTAGGCATGACCGCCTCCTATGCCATCCCCTCCGGGGCGGTACTGGGGACCCTCTTTAAGGGCACCAAAGTGACAAGCGCCCTGATCTTAGCCATTGTGGCCATGGTTTTGGTTTATGTCCTGATGGACAAGACCCACATCGGCTACAAAATGCGGCTCATCGGATCCAACATGAAGTTTGCCAAATACTCCGGGGTCAACATCTTCGCCATGTGCATGCTCAGCTCCTTTTTGGGCGGCTTCCTCAGCGGCGTGGGAGGTGCGGCGGAGATCCTGGGGCGGCACAACCGCTTCCAGTGGATGGCTCTCCCCGGCTTTGGATGGGACGGCATCCTGATTGCCACCATCGCCGGGTTTAAACCCAAGTTTGTGCCCATTGCGGCGCTGTTCATCGCCTACATCAAAACCGGCGCCGACATCATGAACCGCACCAGCGATGTGGCCAGCGAGCTGGTGGTGGTCATCCAGGCATTTATGATCCTGCTCATCGCAGCCAAAGGCTTCCTGGCTGGCACCCAGCAGAAACTGATCGTGAAAAACATCAAAGCCGCCGCAGCGCAGCCGGCAGAAAGCGAGGCATAAGAGATGAACGGTTTCTGGAGCGTCATTTTCTCAGCTGGGTTTGTAGCCACCATCATCCGGGTCACCACACCCATCATCTTCGCCTCTATGGCCTGCCTCATCGCCAAGAAGGCGGGGGTGCGCAACATCACCATTGAAGGCACAATGCTGGTTTCCGCCCTGGCGGGCGTCGTGGCCAGCGCTTACCTGAAAAACGTCTGGCTGGCCGTCCTCATCGGGATGCTGGCCGGGGTGGGCATCGGCCTCTTTCTGGGGTACTTCCACATCATCATGGACACCGACATCTGGCTGACCGGTATCGCCATCAACTTGATCGCCAACGGCGGCACCGTCTTCGCCATGTTCGCCATCACCGGCGACAAGGGCTCCACCGCCAGCCTGGCCAGCCTTACGGTGCCCAACATCAACATCCCCATCATAAAGGACATCCCCATTCTGGGGGAGATCCTCTCTGGCCACAGCTTTTTTACCTACCTGGCCATTGTCAGCGTCATCGTCATGTATGTGCTCCTGTATAAGACCCCTCTGGGCCTTCGGATTCGGGCGGTGGGCGAATACTCTATGGCGGCGGAATCCGTAGGGGAAAATTCCAACCGGATCAAGCTGATCGCCCTGGCCCTCTCCGGCATGTTCGCCTCCTTTGGCGGAATGTTCATGTCCATGTCCTATGCCAGCCGCTTTGTGCGGGATATGATGGCGGGCCGCGGCTTCATTGGCATCGCAGCGGAATCCATGGGAGGCGGCCATCCTTTTGGCGCGGCCTTTGCGGCGGCGATCTTCGGCGTAGCAGATGCTCTGGCCAATGTGCTGCAATCCTTTAGCATCCCTTCGGAACTGCTGCTGATGATTCCCTACCTGGCCACCATCGTGGGCCTGGTGCTCTACTCCATCCGCCGTCAGGAGGCGGAGAAAAAGCGCATCCAAAAGATGCGCCAATCCAACACTGTCAAGGAGGGTTAACCTGTGGTCATTGATTTTCGCTCTCGTCCCCCGTACAAGAGCTTTGCCACCAACACTGCCCTCTTCCCCCGCAAGGTGGATGAGGATTTTGAGAGCCCCGAGTTGGTTCCCGCCCTCAACATGAACAGCGGCGAGATGGAATCGGCCCGCACCTGCGATATGGATCTCTACTTCCAGGAGATGGAGAAAGCTGGCATCGACCTGGCGGTAATCCACGGCCGCCAGACCCCCACCGAAGGGTATGTCCCCAACGATGAGATCGCTGAACTGGTCGCAAAATACCCCAATAAGCTGCTGGGCTTTGCCGGCATCGACCTTTCCGATATCCCCGCTGCCGTCCGGGAGATTGAGCGCACCGCCAAGGAGTTCGGCTTCAAAGGCGTTTCCATTGAGCCGGGGTATTTTGGCCTCTACACCGACGATGAGTGCCTCACCCCCATCTATGACAAGTGCCAGGAACTGGGCCTGATCGTCTCGCTGACCGACAGCATCTTTGTGGGGCCGGATATGAGCTATGCCCACCCGGTTCACATCCAGCGGATCGCCAACCGCTACCCTGATGTGATCTTCACTGTGGACCACGGCTGCTGGCCTTTTGTCCAGGAGGCGCTGGGCATGGCGTTGATCTGCCCCAATGTCTACCTGTTCCCCGATTTTTACTGCTACATCCCCAACATGCCCTTTGCGGATGAGTATGTGAAAGCGGCCAACTACTTCCTCAAGTACCGGATGTTGTTTGCCACTGGTTATCCCATCCGCTCCATGATCCAGAGCATGGAGCAGTTCCGGGCCCTCCCCTTCCGGGAAGATGTGCTGGAACAGCTGCTGTCTGAAAATGCCAAGCGGATTTTGAAGCTGTAATATTTTTAAACCCCCTCGCTTCGTTGGAAGCGAGGGGGTTTTCCGTTTTAAAAAGGGTAGTTTTCAAAGGTGAGCTCTCCCCTGGGGTCGAAGGCATACTGTTCTGCCTCCTCCCACTCCGGCGGGATAACCTGGAACAGGCTTTGGGCCTTGAAGTAGCCCATCCCCTGCTTCTCCTTGTCCCTGGGGGCAATCGCCAAGTCCACCTCCGGCCCATACTGGGCGTACAGGAGGCAACGCAAACCCGCCACCGCCAGGATCAAATTCTCCTGGGTGGCCCGCTCCCGATGTGCAGAGTTGGAGGCAAAGACCTTCGCCCCCTCCAAAAACCAGGGGAGCTCCCCATCTAAGAGCCCTGCAAAAGGGCAGAACTCCTCCCCCGTCATGGTATAGACGGCCCGATATCCGGTGAGGCGGTAGGCCGGTTCCAGCCTTTTCAACTGGCTTCGATCCACTTTAGTGGGTTTGGGAAGGCCGCTGTCCTCCAAGATTTGCAGAAGGTTTTCTTCCACTTCAAAGGTGATGGCTTTTAAAAGGTTATACCGCTTGCGGTCGGGGAAGGGCTGGGGCCAAGGCCCGCCCAACAGGGTGCGCAGCCCGTTTTCCGCACGGGCGTACCCGTCACACTGTTCCCCAAAGGTGGTGGAGAATCCCTTTTCCACACAGTAAGATGTCGCAGGGCCGGGCCTCCACACATGGCGGAAGGGCTGATGGTACATAAATCGGCCTCCCCATTAGCGGCCGCGGCGCAGCACCCGGCCGTTTTTCACTCCAGTGTACCGGCCCTGCTCCACCGCGGGCTTGCCGCCCACCAACACATAATCCAGCCCCAGGTTGGGCCGGAAGGGGTGGACATAGTCGCTCTGGGCGCGAAGCTCATCGTAGTCAAAGATGCAGACGTCGCCCCGGGCGCCCTCTCGCAGAACGCCAATTCCTTGGATGCCGCTCATCTCAGCAGGCAAGCCGGTGATCCGGTGGATGGATTCCTCCAAGGTCATCAGCCGGTGGTCGCGGATCAGGGCAAGGCGGTTGATAAAAGTGGAGTACCCCCTGGGATGGGCGCCGCCCACCTGCTCCGGGTCGTGGCGGGAGGTGAAGTTGGACCAATCGCTGCCGCCCATGACATATGGATGAGCCAACAGACGGAGCATATCCGATTCGTTCTGGCAGAAGTAGATGCCCTGGGCCACGCCGTCGTTGGCGATCAGCAGGTCATAGGAGGCGTCAAAGGGGTCTTTCCCCTCCTCCTTTGCGATCTGGGCGATGGTTTTCCCAATATATTGGGGAGTTTTTGCACAGCCCACCATCAAACAGCCTTCAAACCCGGCGGAGACCCAATGGCTTTCAAACTCCTCCCTTTCGTGGAGAACCGAATGGGTGATCGCCTGGCGGACTTTTGGATCTTTGAGGGACTCTGTCAGCTTATCGTCCCCGTCCACATGGAACTTTGGGGGGATGCAGCTGATGAAGGGGGCACTCCCCGCCAAGTAGGGGTACTGGTCCGCCCGGACCTTCACCCCGCGGGCATTGGCTTCCTCCATCACCCGGATGATCTCTTGGGAAAGCCCCTCATTTTCCGCTCCGATCACCTTGACATGGGAGATCACCACTGGGATGCCGGCCTTTTCCCCGACCCGAATGGCCTCCTCTACCGCTTCGACCACGTTGGCCCCCTCGCCGCGGATGTGGGAATCGTAGCAGCCGCCGTATTCCCCCACTACCTTGGCCAGTTCCACCAGCTCCTCCTCCCCGGCGTAGACCGAGGGGGCATACACCAGGCCGGTGGTGAAGCCGATGCACCCTGCCTCCATCGCCTCCCGGACTAAGGCTTTCATCTCCTCCAGCTGCTCCTCTGTGGGGACGGAGGGGTCAAACCCCATCACCCGGCCCCGGATGTTGCCCTGCGGGATGAAAAAGGCCATATTGGCCCCCAGCTCCATCTGGGAGACATGATCCAAAAAGGAAGGGATGCTGTCGCAGATGGCGTCCCATTTCTGGCACTCCTCTTGGGAGAGTCCCACCTTGTTTTCATCCACCATGCCGGGGTAACAGGGAGCTGCGCCGGTGCCGCAGAGGCCGGTGACCTGGGTGGTCACCCCCTGTTCCAAGTAGTTATGGGCATCCAGGCCCAGGAGAATCCCCGCGTCCGAATGGTTGTGGAAATCAATAAACCCCGGGGACACCACCTTGCCTGCGGCGTCAATCACCCGGGCAGCCTCCCCAGGGAGGTTCTCCCCTACGGCGGCGATCTTTCCATCTTTTATCGCGATGTCCCCTTTGCGGCAGGGCGCCCCCGTTCCGTCCACTAGGGTGCCGTTTTGAATCAAAACATCATACATATGGATTTTTCCTCCTGTTGTTGTCGTTCCTGCGTCAGCGCATAAAAATAGATTGCGCCAGCAGACATAAAAGTCAACATACCCTCATTATATACCTTCCGCATGGCAGGCGCAATGGCGGGCTCCCCAGCGGAACAAATCCCCGGAGAAAGGGACCTTTCCCTTCGCTCTGGGGATGTTGTTTATTCCACCAACGTATTGGGGTCTATGGCGATCTCCATCCGGGCCTTTTTGCCATTCCAGAGGATGAATTTGTCCTTGAGGATATACTCCCGGCGGAGGACTTCATTGTAATGCCGCCAAATGTAGAATTTGTCAGATCCCAGCCAGTCGTTGGTGCGGAAGGGGCAGGGCTCCGAACGGCCCATAATGGCCTCATAGCACTTGCGGCCCACGCATTCCCCTTCGGCGTAGCCAGAACTGGAGTACATCGCCCGGTTGACATAGTAGAGCTCATAGGTCTCCGGGTCACTGACGTAGACAATGGCGTCCAGCTGGTCGAGAAGCTGTTCCGACAGATACCGGCGCTCCAGCACTGCCGACAGGCCGGAGGCGTTCCCCGGCTCCTCTTGATCGATGTTGGTGAGCTGGAAAGAACCCTCCTGGGAACCGTGCTCTACCTCCCGGTAAAGGACAAACTGGTTGCGGCCATTGTTTTTGGCGGCGTAAAGAGCTTTGTCCGCCCGGCGGTATAGCTCCTCATAGCTTCTGCCGTCCTCCGGGCAGCAGGACACGCCCACGCTACAAAAGACCCCCTTATCCTGTTCAAACAGCTTGGAGACGGCGTTGCACATCTCCTTTGCTTTGCGCAAAACCAGCTCCTGAGAGGGAACATTGCGCATAAACACCAGGAATTCATCCCCGCCCAGACGGCCCACTATGTCGCTGGAACGGAACAGCTGTGACAGCACTTTGCCCGCTTGGGAAAGCACAATATCCCCAAACATATGGCCATAGGTGTCGTTGATCTCTTTAAAATGATCCAGATCCAGGATGAAGAAGGTGTGACTCCCCTTCTGCTCTTGGAGGATGTTGCGGATTAACGCCTCAGCGGTGCCTTTGTTATACAGCTGGGTAAGGGGGTCTTTTTTGGCCTGGTATTGGAGTTCCAGTTCCCGCTGTTTTTCCCGGTTGATGTCCTTCAAGTAGGCCAGGGCCTTGACGTCTCCTGAATCCGGGTCGGCCAGCAGGTGGATGGTCAGCAACATCCAGACCATCTGGTTGTCCCTATTGAGACGGCGGTGCTGGCAATGGATTTCCCGATTCCCAGCGGCGTAGGACCGGAGCAAATTCTCCCGGCAGACCACAGAGACATAATTGTCCCAGTCCTCAAAATGGACAAACCGCCGGCTGTTTGCCTCCGCAATCTCCTGGTAGGTGGAAGTTCCTTTCACGGCGAGGTAGGTCTCCCACAAGCCGGAGATTTTTTCAAACCGGTTCTTAGTCAGGTTGATCTCCCCATAGGCGTCCATGGAGGAGAGCATCGCCTGCCGGTACTGTTCTTCTTTGAGGAAGGAACGCTCCGCCTCTTTGCGGGCAGTGATATCCTCCATCACCCCAACAGCGGTCACCGGCCGGCCATCCTCCCAATGGATGGTAGTCAAAGAAATTCTGACCCAGACAAACGGCCCTTCGCCTGTATAGCGCATCAGCACTTCGCTGGAAGCGGCCTTTTCCCCCCGCTGGATGTCCTCAAACATCTCCCGGCAATCCTTTAGGGATTCCGGGGCGATCCACCCTTCCTGGATCACACTGTCCGGGACGTTTTCCAGTGTGCTGTAATCCATCTGGTACCGCCCTTCGGTAAAGGAGATCTGCTTGGTGGGGATGTGGTAATCAAATACCAGGTTGGTGGTCTGATCCAGCGCGATGCTCAGCCGTTTTTCGCTGACCTTCAGCTTTTGTTCCATTTCATGGCGGGCGGTGATATCCATCAGCACACTGTACCCATACAGTACTCCGTCCTCCAAAATGGCCCGCTTGGTCTCCTGCACCCAGATGTGGGAGCCCCCTTTGGTGCGGAGACGGTACTCCAAAGAAAGGCTGCTCCCTTTGGCGCAGATGTCTTCCGCCGCACGCTCCAGCTCTGACTGAACCCGGGTGCGGTCCTCCTCCCACAGAAAATCATAGAAACTCCCGCCCAAGGCGATCTCCTGGGCGGAGTAGCCCAGCATCCGGCAAAACCCTTCGGATAGGTAAATGGTCCGCAGATCCCCGCCGAAAATGCATTTCACCACACCGCCGGGGATGTTGTTGGCCAATTCCTTTAGCTCCCTGTTTTTCCCCTGTAGTTCTACGGCGGCCTGCTCCATCTCCTGATGCAGCCGGACTTGGTCACTAATGTCATAGCAGACGCTGAGGGCCACCGGCCGGCCATCCTCCGCCTGGACCCTTTTCCCAATGTCATGGATCCAAATATACTGGCCGCCTTTGCAGAGCATCCGGTAATCCACCTCATAAAAATCACCGGAATCAAGCATTGCGGTGATCCGTTCCTTCACCTTTTCCCGATCCTGCGGGTGGATACAGTTGACTAGTAAGCCGCCAGTTGCCTGTAAAAATTCATCGCAGGTGAACCCCAGGTAGGAGAGCATCTCCTCATTGATGTAATACAGGGGGCGTCCCTCTTCCATGTAGCCGCCTACAATCCCACCGGGGATACATCGATACAGCAGTTGTGCCGCATTGGCGCGAACCGCCTTGGTCAGCTCCGAATAGGTGCGCTCCCCAAACCGCATGGGGAAGTAC
>OJRY01002761.1_pt1 | contig 10182 bp, 9 predicted proteins | sample 1599311 | NCBI WGS metagenome assembly OJRY01 (sample SAMN04168657, study PRJEB22393) | human gut metagenome | biome: human gut microbiome; feature: stool | host: Homo sapiens | collected 2014-03-20 | reverse complement strand
TCTGCTTTTCTTGTTTGTTATAAATTAAAAGTTATACCTTTGCGCCCAATTTATTAATTCATAAATATATAGAAACATGGCTGGATATATATCAGATGACACCAGAAAAGTGACTACACATCGCCTGATAGAAATGAAAGAAAGAGGCGAGAAGATATCTATGTTGACTGCTTACGATTACACAATGGCACAGATTGTTGATGGTGCCGGAATGGATGTGATTCTTGTCGGTGATTCTGCTTCCAATGTGATGGCAGGTAATGTGACAACTCTTCCTATTACGCTCGATCAGATGATTTACCATGGTAAGTCTGTTGTGCGTGCAGTGAAACGTGCTATGGTGGTAGTAGATATGCCGTTTGGTTCCTATCAGGGAAATTCAAAAGAGGGTCTTGCTTCTGCTATTCGTATTATGAAAGAGAGCCATGCCGATGCATTAAAATTAGAGGGTGGCGAAGAAATCATCGAAACTGTAAAGCGCATTCTTTGTGCAGGTATTCCTATCATGGGTCACTTAGGACTGATGCCACAGTCAATCAATAAATATGGTACTTATACGGTTCGTGCTAAAGATGAAGCAGAAGCTGAAAAGCTGATTCGTGATGCACACTTACTTGAAGAAGCCGGTTGTTTTGCACTGGTTCTTGAGAAGATCCCTGCCGAACTGGCCAAACGTGTGGCAAGTGAACTGACTATTCCTGTCATTGGTATTGGTGCCGGTGGTGATGTAGATGGTCAGGTACTTGTTATTCAGGATATGTTGGGTATGAACAATGGTTTCCGTCCCCGTTTCTTGCGTCGTTATGCTGACTTGTTCACAGTGATGACGGATGCTATCAGTCACTACGTTTCGGACGTAAAGAACTGTGACTTCCCGAACGAGAAGGAACAATATTAATATTTATGACAAATCATTTGTGGACAATTCATTTTATGCGGATATGTATTGCTAATTTGCTGTTGTTCATATCCCTGTATATGCTATTTCCGGTTGTTCCGGTAGAGATGGCGGATCACTTGGGTGTGCCGGTTTCTCAAACCGGAGCAATGTTTTTATTGCTTACTTTGGGAATGTTTGCCATTGGTCCCTTTCATGCGTATCTGGTAGATGCATATAAGCGGAAGTATGTCTGTGCTTTCTCTTTTGCAACGATGGTAGCGGCTACGGTGGGATATGGTTTTGTTAATGATATCACACAGCTGTTGCTGCTTTGTTTCGTACAAGGTATTGCATTTGGTATGGCTACTACGGCAGGTATTACGCTGGCTATTGATATTACCAATACTAATTTGCGTAGTTCGGGAAATATTGCTTTCTCGTGGGCGGCCCGGTTAGGAATGCTTATCGGCATAGCATTGGGGGTAGGTTTGTATCAGTGGTATGATTTTAAAACCTTATTGTATGTATCGGTTATTGCCGGATTGGCAGGCATTTTCTTTGTTTCCCGTGTTTATGTACCTTTCCGTGCACCGATTGTGACTAACCTATGTTCGTCCGACCGTTTTTTACTTTTACGAGGATGGTTGCCCGCTTTCAATCTTATGTTGATAGCTTTCATTCCGGGATTGTTGTTACCTGTTTTTCATAATTCATTGAGTGATGTGTTTATAGGTAATATCGAAATTCCGTTTTTTGCAATAGTAGGAGTGGGGTTCCTGTTTTCTGTATTGCTGGCAAGGTTTGTTTATCGTGAGGAGAAAACGCTGAGAGTAATTACTTTAGGAATTAGCCTGATGATGGTTTCTTTTATTTTACTGAAAGAACTGCCGGCTATTGTAACTGCCATATTGTTGGGAGTGGGACTTGGATTGGTTACTCCTGAGTTCTTGCTGATGTTTGTAAAACTGTCACAACATTGCCAGCGTGGCACTGCCAATACCACTCATCTTTTAGCATGGGAAACAGGCATGTCTTTGGGAGTTGCTGCTGCTTGCTATCTGAGCACTGAGTCTTCTGTAGATGCTGTTTATCATTTAGGGCGTATTCTGACTCCGATAGCTTTGCTGTTTTTCATATTGTTGACCTATCCTTATTTTAAGAAAAAGCGGGTACGATAGTTGAATAATTGAAAGTTGAAAATTGAAAATGAAAGAAAGGCAGAAGAAACATGCTGGAGATTTACCAGCAGTCTTTCATTTTCAATTTTCAACTTTCAATTAATATATGGTATAAAGATAACCAATCCTACGATTGCTGCTGCGATAGCACATATCAGTACAGCGCCTGCTGCAATGTCTTTTACCTCACCGGCTATCGGATGCCATTCAGGAGATACTAAATTCACGAGTCGCTCGATAGCTGTATTGAATGCTTCTGCCGCGATAACAACCCCTATGCAGATAATAATTGCTACCCATTCGAACTTCTCTATATCGAAAATAAAGCCTGCAATAATTACTAACATAGCGATTGTCAGATGAATCCATACGTTGTGTTCCCTACATACAAAGCCTCTGATTCCTTTCCATGCATAAGTAAAGCTTTTCAGACGTTTTTTTATACTGAATGATTCCATAAGTACTGTATCCTAATTAAATGATCGTATCATTGAAACGCAGATTATCGCAAATTCACGCAAAGAATATCGTCTCTCAAATGTAGCATGCCATCTAATCTGCGATAATTTGCGATCATTCGCGTTTCAATAAAACATTGGTACATTGATTCATTATTTTTCAATTTCTACTCACTTGTTTCACTCCTTTTACCGTCCTTAATTTCTTTATCAAAGCTTCCAGACGACCTGTATCACCTACCATGATAGTCATTGTACCCGAGAACAGGCCATCATGGGAGTCAATGCCAATGGAACGTAACGTGATATTGTTTTCTTTAGAAATAATCGAAGTAATGTTTGTTACAATACCAATGTCATCATGTCCCACTACACGGAGTGTGATGGGGTATTGCGTTCCCTGTGATTTTCCGGCCCAACGGGCTTTTACAATACGATATCCAAAGCGTTCTCTCATTTGATCTGCATTCGGACAATCCATGCGGTGAATCTTTATACCTCCGGATACAGTAACAAACCCGAATACTTCATCTCCATAGATCGGATTACAGCATTTAGCCAGTTTGAACTCCAGTCCTTTCAGATTTTGATCAATGACAAGTACATCTTCTTTGCCATTTGTCTCTTCTATCTGGTTTTGCAGGTTATATCCTTCGGCACTGCGATATACAATTTCATCATGTGTATCGTTGTCTCGTTTTTGCTGTTCTATGTATTTATCGAGCAAGTCGTTTACATCCAGCGTACCATCGGCTATCGCCTGATAGAACTCTGTCACTACCTTATATCCCAGTCGCTTGATGAGGCGCATCATTGTACCCTCATCGTATTCCATCTTCCGGTTCTTAAATTTACGTTCCAGTGTTTCTTTGGCAAAGTCATGCTGGCGTGCCACCATCTCTTTCAGTGCCTGTCGAATCTTGGTACGAGCCTTGGAGGTGGTTACAATGTTCAGCCAATCCTGCTTGGGTGTCTGAGTGTTCGATGTCATGATCTCCACCTGGTCACCGCTATTCAGTTTTTGTTTCAACTGGGCGTTTTTGCCATTGACCTTTGCACCGATACATTTACAACCCAATTTGCTATGGATATGGAAAGCAAAATCGAGTACAGTTGCTCCTTTGGCCAGTTTGAAAAGGTCTCCTTTGGGTGTAAATACGAATACCTCATCCTCGTACAGATCCATCTTGAACTGGTCCATCACTTTCATTGAATCGTTGTCCGGATTCTCAAGTGCTTCACGTACAGAAGTCAGCCATTCGTCCAGCCCTGTCTCTCCTTTGATACCTTTGTACCGCCAGTGAGCTGCAAGACCCCGTTCGGCTATTTCATCCATGCGACGGGTACGTATCTGTACCTCCACCCATTTACCTTCCGGTCCCATTACGGTGATGTGGAGCGATTCATACCCATTACTTTTAGGAATAGACAGCCAGTCACGCAAACGCTTCGGATTGGGCTGATACATATCTGTCACGATAGAATAAGCCTGCCAACACTCCTGCTTCTCTTTGTCCGGATCCGAATCGAGAATGATTCGAATGGCAAAAAGGTCATAGATACCTTCAAAAGGCGTCTTTTGTTTCTGTATCTTGTTCCAAATAGAGTGGATGGACTTGGTACGCCCCTTAATGTCGAATTTCAGACCGGCCTCTTTTACTTTCTTTTGTATCGGTTCTATAAAAGCAGCAATGTACTTGTCCCGCGATGCTTTTGTTTCATTCAGTTTGTCTTTAATGAAATAATAAGTATCCCGGTGAATATACTTCAGAGACAAGTCTTCCAATTCCGACTTCAGTTTGTAGAGCCCTAACTTATGAGCCAATGGTGCATACAGATAGGCCGCTTCATTGGCTACCTTGATGCGGTCTTCCTCATTTTCCGAATCCTTGATTTGCCGCATTACGTTTACACGGTCGGCAATCATAATAAGGATTACACGCATATCCTCTGCAAAGGAGAGGAGCAGGTTACGGAAGTTTTCAGATTCGATGGCAGGACTTTTTGCATACAGCTCATTGGTCTTTACCAATCCTGTGATAATACTCGAAACATCCTCTCCAAACTCACTGCGGACAGTTGCAGGAGATAATACGTTATTTTTTACAATCTCGTGCAGCATGATACCTATCAGGCACGATCCTTTCATTCCTATTTCATCGGCCACAACAACTGCCGTTTGTAAATCCCTGATAACAGGATTCATCCCAAAATTGTTACGGCGCAGACTATTGCACTGTGCAGCATGAATAAGGTATTTCTTCAGCTTCCGGGTATCGTCCTTCGTGATACTTTCTCCTGCTGACCGTATCAGCCGTTTATATAAAGCGAATAACTCAGCTTTCTCTTTTTCTGTGAAAAATGAAATATCCTCCATGATAAATAATTATTTAATGTACCAATATGTCAATGTGCCAATTAGCTGCGCTGTGATACCGAATGGTAATTGGCACATTGGCATATTGGCACATTACTACATTATTTCGACGTAAAAGTAGTTTTTTTTGTTTAGTAAAAGGGCATAACTAAATAACATTTTGTATTTTTGGGCATCAATTAATAAAAATAGATACGTATGATGACACCACAAGACAAAGAGTTGCTTGCCAAAAAAGGTATTTCGGAAGCTCAGATAGCCGAACAACTGGCATGCTTTCAGAAAGGTTTTCCGTTTTTGAAACTGGATGCGGCTGCATCGGTTGAGAAGGGGATTCTTGCTCCTGATGCAGATGAGCAGGGGGCATATCTTGCAGCCTGGGATGCATATAAGAATACAGAGAAGACGATTGTGAAGTTTGTTCCTGCCTCCGGAGCAGCCAGTCGTATGTTTAAGAATTTGTTTGAGTTTCTGGGAGCCGACTATGATCAGCCTACAACGAAATTTGAGCAGGCATTCTTTGAGAGTATTGAGAAGTTTGCATTTTATGATGATTTGAATGTAGCCTGTCAGCGTACAGCCGGAAAGGATATTTGCGGATTAATAGCCGAAGGAAATTACAAAGCAGTGGTATCTGCCCTGCTCGAAGAAGCCGGATTGAATTACGGTGCTTTGCCTAAAGGACTGCTCAAATTCCATAAATATGAAGAAGGTTCACGTACGCCGCTTGAAGAACATTTGGCCGAAGGTGCTATGTATGCTGCCGGAAAGTGTGGCAAGGTGAATGTGCATTTTACTGTTTCTACTGAGCATCGTGAACTCTTTAAAGTTCTGGTAGCAGAGAAAGCCGGAGAGTTTGCCCAGCGCTATGGGGTAGATTACAATATCACTTTCTCAGAGCAGAAGCCCAGTACGGATACGATTGCTGCCGATATGGATAACCAGCCTTTCCGTGATAATGGTAAGCTGTTGTTCCGTCCGGGTGGTCATGGAGCGCTGATTGAGAATCTGAATGATCTTGATGCCGATATTATCTTTATCAAAAACATCGATAATGTAGTACCTGATAGATTGAAAGCAGATACGGTGCTTTATAAGAAACTGATTGCCGGAGTGCTGGTTGCTTTGCAAAAACAAGCTTTTGAATATCTGGAATTGTTGGATAGCGGTGATTATTCTCATGAACAGGTGATGGAAATTCTTCAGTTCGTACAAAAGAAACTATTCTGTAAGAATCCGGAGACTAAGAATCTGGAAGATTCAGAATTGGTGATGTATCTGAGAAAGAAACTGAATCGTCCGATGCGTGTTTGTGGTATGGTAAAGAATGTAGGCGAACCGGGAGGTGGTCCGTTCTTAGCCTATAACAATGATGGTACTATCTCATTGCAGATTCTGGAAAGCTCTCAGATTGATATGGATGATCCTACTGCCAAAGAGATGTTTGAGAAAGGTACTCACTTTAATCCGGTAGATCTGGTATGTGCCGTACGTGATTATAAAGGCCATAAATTTGATTTGACGAAGTATGTAGATAAAGCTACTGGGTTCATATCTTATAAGTCCAAGAATGGCAAAGATCTCAAGGCTCTTGAACTTCCCGGATTGTGGAATGGGGCAATGAGTGACTGGAGCACCGTGTTTGTGGAAGTGCCACTCTCTACTTTCAATCCTGTAAAAACAGTGAATGATTTATTGCGTGAGCAACATCAATAAACGCATTGAAATAGAAAGAAAAAAAGCCAGACTCCATGCAAAGGAGGCTGGCTTTTTTAATACAATAGAAATATTTTTGTTAGGTAAATAATTGTTTAATCCAATGCACAAATACTTCTGCATGTTCTGAATTTGGATTTAATATTTTTGCAGTAATAGCCGTTCCCATAGGCTTACCTGGTTCATCTTGCCAAGCCAGGAACGTATGGATCTTTGCTTTTGAACGATGTACTGATTTGTACTGTTGTATCTGGCTTTCTTCCAATTCGTTTAGTATGGATTCTGCTTTTTGCATTAAAGGGTCAGCTTCAGGTGCCAAGCTAATTATGAAGTCTTCGAGCATGCCATTTATATTATTATCAGGCATAATCCAAATTCCAATTGTTGCGTCATAACTGTCGATAGGTTTGAGAATAAGTCCGGATGCAGGCCATTCACAATCGGCACAGTTATATTTCTGACTTTGTCTTAAAACCTCCAGAATTTGTGCTTTTCTTTTATTTAAATCAACATCTGCATCTATTACAATGCCTATTCTTTGATGTGCTGATGGGTTGGATAGCCTTGTTTTTAATTGTCCCAATACATTTTCTATACTATTACAATCTATTACATCGAAATTTTCTGCTAATTGATGATGCTGGCAAAACGACCATATAACATGTTGATCGTCATTTCCTTCTACCAATAGTTTGTAAGTGTGTTTTTCTGTGATTTTCATTTTAGCGAATCTCTATGTTATTGTCGGTAGCAAACCGCAGTTCCTTTTCGTCATCATAATTCACTGCCACTACGTTTCCGTTCCTGTTCTCAAGACGTATCAATTTGCCCTTTTGTTTGTTGTTGGCTTCTACGAAACTGTTAATGCAGTCTTGGCTATGTGATGTAACAAAGACTTGAATATTTAGCTTCTCAGAAAGCATAAAAATGATTTTCCACAACTTAATTTGTGTAGAGTAATGTAATCCGGTTTCAAACTCATCCAGTAATAAAATACCGCCTTTACAATTTAAAAGTGCAAGAATAATGGTAAGAATACGATTTATGCCGTCTCCCATAGAGCTAAGTCTATAGCGTTGTTCTTTACCTTTTAATGTGACATAGGGAATTCTTCTTTTTGTACGCAAATCATCATTGAGAAAGTTTAGTTTGTCTATATCCGGTTCTATGATGTGCAATGCTTCAATAATGTATTTTTCTTCGGGTGAGAGGGAAATTTTATCGAATAAAGATGCATTTTGTGTACTTTGGAAGTCATTTGTTTTTATATATTCAAATGGTATTCCTTTTATCTTAGCTATGGAATATGGATTTCGTTTATAAAAGGGAACTATAACTATTTCTTCGGCAAATGTTATTTCCAGTCCGTCTCCTACCAAATTACTGGAATAGGTAGAAGATTTGTCTGCTAATAATTCTTCGTCGGTTAAAGTTGTTATACTTCTATGAGATCCTGTTTCGGTTTTAAATATTTCTTCAGCTATATGGGCTAATCGTATGGATAAAGTTCCGGTATGAGTAGAATTATTTTCTATTTCTCCGATAATGATACTATTGTTTTCAGAAAAAATTGCTTTTCTTTCCGGAAAGAAGGATAAGAAATGTTCTGTCATAATATTTTCGAATTCAATATCTGTATCTCTAAGTGGATATCCGATATTAACAGATTCTCCTCTAAATTCAAGGATTTCTTTCAGCCATTCGATATTTCCACCGGCAGCATAAATAGAGATGGCTTCCAGTAAGGTTGATTTACCTACATTGTTTCGTCCTACTATCAGATTGACTGGTGCCAATGAGTCAATAGAGAGCTCTTTGATATTTTTATAGTTTTTAATGACTACCGACTTCATGAATTTTTAGGTTATATGGATGAATAACTACGCAAATGTACATAAAATCTTTTGTTTTTCTCTTTATGTGTACAATGTTTCTCTAAATGTACTAATTTTGTAGCATTAAAATTAAACACTCAAAACCAATGAAGAAAATACTTTTACTCGGTTCCGGTGAATTAGGAAAAGAGTTTGTTATTTCTGCCCAGCGTAAAGGGCAATACATTATTGCATGTGATTCGTATGCCGGAGCTCCTGCTATGCAGGTGGCTGATGAGTATGAGGTGTTCAACATGCTCGATGGTGAAGAACTGGAACGCGTAGTCAGGAAACATCAGCCGGATATTATTGTACCGGAAATTGAAGCCATTCGTACACTGTATGACTTTGAAAAAGAGGGAATACAAGTAGTGCCCAGTGCGCGTGCAGTAAACTTTACAATGAATCGTAAAGCTATTCGTGATTTGGCAGCTCAGGAGTTGGGCTTGAAAACGGCTAAGTACTTTTATGCAACTTCTCTGGAAGAATTGAAAGAGGCTGCTGCTAAAATTGGTTTTCCATGCGTGGTGAAGCCATTGATGTCGTCTTCCGGCAAAGGTCAGTCATTGGTGAAAAGTGCCGATGAATTGGAACATGCCTGGGAATATGGTTGCAGTGGTAGCCGTGGAGATATTCGTGAGCTTATCATTGAAGAATTTATTAAGTTTGACAGTGAGATCACATTGCTTACTGTTACTCAAAAGAATGGTCCCACTCTTTTCTGCCCGCCTATCGGACATGTACAAAAGGGAGGAGATTATCGTGAAAGCTTCCAGCCCGCACATATTGATCCTGCTCATTTGAAAGAAGCGGAAGAAATGGCTGAAAAAGTGACTCGTGCTTTAACCGGTGCTGGTTTGTGGGGAGTAGAGTTCTTCCTGAGCCATGAGAACGGAGTGTATTTCTCTGAACTTTCTCCTCGTCCGCATGATACGGGTATGGTGACTTTGGCAGGGACACAGAATCTGAATGAGTTTGAGCTTCACCTGCGTGCTGTACTTGGTTTACCTATTCCGGGTATCAAGCAGGAGAGGATAGGAGCCAGTGCTGTTATTCTATCAACAATTGCCAGTCAGGAGCGTCCTCAGTATCGGGGGATGGAAGAGGTGACACGCGAAGAAGATACATATTTGCGTATTTTTGGTAAGCCCTTTACCCGTATTAATCGCCGTATGGGGGTAGTACTTTGTTATGCTCCTTTGGGTTCGGATTTGGATGCATTACGTGATAAGGCAAAACGAATTGCTGAAAAGGTAGAGGTTTTCTGATAATTATAGAAAATAGATAAAATAAGAGGGCTGCACATGCACAGGATGTTTAATTCTGGTGTGTAGCCCTTTTTGTATTAACATTGTTAACGCCACATCAGGCATCCTATTCTTTATATTATAAAAGTACGTATTTTATAGGTGTAAATTATGCATATTAAATATGGGTTAATTAGGTAATTAACGGAGATTTAAATACGTTACTTTGTAATGAATAAATAGTATATAATAAAATGTTGTTTATCAATGAGATAATGTGCTGGAATACTATAAATATATATTCAATTCATTATTTATGATAAAGAGATAATTGATAATTTGTGGACTCTGGTTACTATTAAGAAAAGTGTTTCAATAAACGTTCGTTTAATGAAACGCTTTTTTTTGAGGTACTTTTAAAAGAAATATTTGATGAAGGAATACATAAAAAC
>OJRY01002759.1_pt1 | contig 10182 bp, 10 predicted proteins | sample 1599311 | NCBI WGS metagenome assembly OJRY01 (sample SAMN04168657, study PRJEB22393) | human gut metagenome | biome: human gut microbiome; feature: stool | host: Homo sapiens | collected 2014-03-20 | reverse complement strand
CTATTAAATATTGCTCTATGACTGATTTTACATTTTCAAAAGAAAGTTCGTTTAAATGCAGATTGACAGGATCTCCCAGCACTTTACAGCCGGTTACGTAACTGCCGTACAGCAAAAATGGAATCATCGGAGGGATACTGATATTGGCTGCTACAATAGCTATGACCTTATTCAGTCTGAACAAATGTGCCAGAAATAACGTGATTAGCATTTGATATCCCCATACCGGAACGATACCCATGAATACGCCGAGTGTGATGGCAGCCGTGATCCGCAGATTAGATTCGGGGGAGTGGGTGACATGATCCGAGAAAAACTGCTTGCAGTTCTTCCAGGTCAGTTTACGGAAGAAGTTCCGGGGGATGATCCAAAGGAAAGTGACGAGCACCAGTACTGTGTTCAGGATACTGATACGGGTGAAATCGCGAAACGGTCGGAAATGAGAAACCCGTTCTTCCTGTGGCGGATAATAAACATGTACCGGAATGTTTTTAACGGTAATGCCTCCCCAGGCTGCAAAGACAAGTGCTTCCAGCTCAAATTCGTATTTGGCGGTGTAATACCACTTGTCCACATTCATTCGTTGGATGGGGTACAGGCGGTAGCCGGATTGAGTATCTTGCAGTTTGATACCTGTTTCGAGGGTAAACCAGAAGTTGGAAAACTTATTGGCAAATGTATTCTTTCCCGGCATGTTGTCCGAGGCGAGGTTACGGGCACCTACCAATAATGTGTCCGGTTCCTTTTCTATGGCTTCGATCAATGCAGGGATATCCGAAGCGAAATGCTGTCCGTCAGAATCAATGGTGATAGCATACCGGAATCCTTGCTTTTTGGCAAAGGATAGTCCATGTCTCAAAGCTACTCCTTTTCCTTGATTGACAGGGTGGGTGATGGTATGTAAGTTAGATTCCCGGCTAAGTATTCCGGCAGTTTCATCTGTAGAACCGTCGTTGACAACAAGGATATCGGGGGCGTAGAAACGTACACTTTCTATGACGTCCGCCAGTGTCTTTCCATTGTTGTAACTTGGGATGATAACGATGATCCCTAATTGTTTCAACTTCTCGTGCCAATAGGCTGTACTTATTTGTTCCTTCATACTGTCGGGGTAAGTGCAGCTTTTAGTTTGATGAAACATTCGTTCTTTACGGTATTTTCTTCTACAGTGCTCTCTTTCACTGTACTCTTTTTTACAGCATCCTTCTTTACAGTCCCTTCCGCTTGCAGCTGAAGTGTACTTTCTTCTGTCTCTTTAAAAGTCAGTGCCACCGAAATGTGCGGTGTTTCTGTAGGATTGATAGCCGAAAGAAACTTGCAGGAAGACACTTGTGTTACTTGCAATTTTTGCTGGCGAATGTCTTCTACACATTCCTTGATAAGTTGTAACAGGCAAACTCCCGGAACTACCGGATGTCCGGGGAAATGTCCCTGATAAACAGGATGCCCGGGATTCAACTTTACTTGGATAGTCCAGATCGTTGAGTCCGATGATTCGGAGGAAAGGATGGTATAGAAGTTATCAAGTAGCATATATTAAATCTCTTTAGATAGTTTGTCCAGACGGATCGTTAACCGAATCCACGGATGTTTGATTTTTATTTGTGCGGGATCGCCCGGAGTATTGCCAATGATGTAGACCACTGACTTTCCAAAGCCTTTTCCACTGGTTCTTTTTTCAGTAGCACTGTCTTTAGTCGTTTTCACACGAATATCTTTCCCACTTAAGAACAGACGTCTGAAATCCATCTCCAGAAGTTTCAGCACCTTTTCCTTTTTCATGGGTTCAATGCAACTGTTGACAGTAAACTGATCGTTGCGTAGAGAAAAATCGAAAAGGCTTAGTCCGAAGTAAGTAGACGCTACGATCCGGATTTCGTTATCAGGCATACGGCGTACTATTAGCATACCGCTCATGTGATGTTTCATGAAATCCAGTTGGATATTGTATTTTTGCGAGCTTTCTCCTTGTGTTAGTTCGATAGCGGGGAGCACAGTACTTCCTTCCCCGCTCATCCGTGGAGAGCAGGAAGTCTGGATCTGTATCCATAAGAACAGCAGAACCATCAGACTAACGAATCGCAAACTTCGTCTCATTCTTCAGGGAGTTGAACTTTTTATTATAGAATTCGTATTCTGTATAGTTTGTGGCTGTTTCGGACAGACGGAGTTTGTGTACCGACATATCTTTCTTGTCCAGATAGATTTCTATACCGGCAATATAGGCTTGTACCGCTTTGTTGGTCGGTTTTATTTTAACCAGATAGTATCGTGCGTCTTCAAAATACTCCAGCAGGTAGTTGGACGACATTTTAGACAGGTCGCCTATCATACACGCGGTCAGCATATCCTGCATCTGTGCCATCATTTTGTTCGAACTAAGATTCATGATACTTTTCTTGCCATCCGAAACGATTTTGAGCTTACTGCCGTTTATCACGATGAGATAATCCATCGGGCGGAAATATTCCATGCAGATTTTATGGGTCTTCTGGTAGTAGAACTTCCCTTTGGAAGTAACCTTCTCATCGAATACATCGAGATATTTCACTTGGGTGAAATCGCTTTCGATGGACTCTACGGTTTGCGCCTCCTTTGCCAGGCGGCTTTCAAACTCTGTCTTTTGCGCCATCTTTTTCATGCCCTGGGCATGGGTAGAGGCTATTGACAAGAAGAAAAGCGATAAATATATTAATAAAGTTCTCATACCTTTTTTTATTTTATGCCAATAGTTTGTCCGGACGGACAACGGTATATCCTTGTTCTTTTAGTAAATCCAGTATTTGTTTCACTAACTGGTCGCTGCCGGGCATCCGGTCGTGCAACAGAATAATGGCTCCCGGTTCAAGACGTTTCCGAATCCTGGCAAGGACTTTATCCGGTGCTTGTTGTGTATCCAGTGTACGGATGCTCCATCCTATAGGGGTATATCCTAACTGTCGAACGGCTTTCGCAATCGTTGGATTAGTGACACCGAACGGCGGACGAAACAAACTAACCGGCTGCGAAGTTACTCGTTCTAGTTCACACTGACAAGTTTGCAAGTCTTTTTTCATCTTGGAGAGCCCGTATAGCGGGAATAAACCGGAATGGGTATGCGAATGATTTCCAATCAGATGACCTTCTGCCACCATTTTTTGCAAGATTGCTTCATTCCCTTTTACCTTATGACCGATACAGAAGAAACAGGCGGTTACCTGATATTCTTTTAGTACCTGCAGAACTTTGGGAGTCTGTAGGGAGTCGGGGCCGTCATCAAAAGTCAGGGCGACAATCTTTTCCGCAGTATGCTTTTTGCAAAATGACCGGAGGTAAATTCCCGATTGAATGCTATAAGAGGCATAAACGAGAAAAGACAGGAGCAAGAGCAAGCAAAGAAGGAGGCAAACGATTATCATACGCTTTTCCGGATTAGAATCAATGAATGATTGATGGAGTGGTGATGATTGTAAATCAATATATGGGTCGAGGTAGTGCAGTTGACCGATTCGTTCACTGCTTTCCATACCGCATACGATGTTGCGGTAGGATATTCACCACATTCATTCTTAAAACTAAGATGAACACTTTCCGGGAAAATGTTTGTTTCAAGCTCTTCATAAATAGAGTTGTCATTGTCGACAGTTTGCTCGTGAGAGTCATCTTGATTGTGTTGCTTCTTGTTTTTCCCGGTAACCAACCACTGAATATCCTGACATTCTAAACCATTTCGTTGCAAAAAACGGATGATTCGGGAGCTGATTTCTTCTGTTGTCTGTTTCCCGATGAAAGTTTCGACTCCCTGTATTTCAGCCAACGGATGCTCTCCGGCTTCCCGACTTAACAGGAAGAATTGAGCACCTTCTCCGGCTGCTATCCCTTTCAGCATTCCCAGCCGTTGCTGAATCGTGTAACAGGTTTCTGTCATTTCATCGATGGCTCCCACAAGTATATTCTCGCTTCCTTCTCCTATTTTCATCATAGCGTCCAATAAAGCACTTTCAAAACTAAGCCCACGGTGGACATAAGTCATGTTGTAGGCATGTATTTGATGAATCAGAGCTATTTGTGCACCGATTGTATTGAATGTCGACTGGATGAAAGGAGTAGGATTCAGCATCCGCTCTTTATTATCCAATAAGTTGTTCAGGAATTTTTCCGTATCTGTCAAGCAGCCCAATCCTGTTGCTGTGATGATTCCTTGTATCTTTTCAGGAGATAGTTCACCCATACATTCCAATCCGCAGGCCACCCCCATTTTTACGATACGGCTCATGCGTCTGCGCAAGGTCGCATTGGTGATAATATCCTTATAATCGGGTTCGTAAGCCTGAAGATAAGGGCGATTATTTCCTGGTGAATGATCCTTTGGCGGATGAATGGAAGCGATGCGTTGAATATAAACTGGCTGCATAGGCTTAAATACTTAAAGGTGCGTTCATGCTGGAAAATTCGTTGCGGAAAAGAGGAGCGATGAATCGTTTCCTCCGAAACCGAAAGAGTTGGATAACACATGTCGGATGGGGATTCCTTCTTGAAAAGAGGTTTCCGGTATCAGTCCTGTTTCCGGCATCGCATCCGTAAAGTTCAGGTTGGGATAAATCAGACCTTTATCTATTGAAAGAACGGAGTAAACAGCTTCAATTCCTTCGGAAGCTCCTAAGGTATGTCCGATAAAAGCTTTTACCGAACTAAATGGCGGAACGTGTTCTCCAAAGATTCTTCGGAGCGCCATGCCTTCTGACGCATCATTGCCGGGAGTACCTGTTCCATGTACATTGATATAATCGATTTCTTTGGGAGAAATGCCACTGGAGGCGATAGCTTCACTCATTGACAGAAAGGCACCGTCCCCTTCAGGAGAACTTCCTGTTTGATGATAAGCCTCATTCGTATTGGCGTAACCGCTAAGTTCGCAATAAGGAGTTCTTTGGAGTGAACTTTCCGATTGAAGCACTAAGTAACCGGCACCTTCTCCCAGATTTAATCCGGTACGTGAGCGGTCAAAAGGACGGCAATGTGTTTTGTCCAAAATCATCAGGGAGTTGAATCCATTGAGCGTAAACCGGCAAAGTGCATCCGTACCTCCCACGATAGCAGCATCCAGTAGCTCGTGTTTAATCATTCTTGCTCCCAGCATGATGGCATTGGCTGCTGACGAGCAGGCTGTACTGATGGTGGTTATAAAATCATTGATACCCAAATACGAAGCAATCAATTCTGTACTGGCTCCGCAGTCGTGTGAAATTACTTCCCGTAATCGTCCCTGTCCCGGGTTTTTCTTGAAAGATTCATAGAAGTGCTCGCTCAAATCCATGCCGCCAACGGAAGTGGAGGAAATAAAACCGATACGTAATGGTGGTGTGAGTCCCGCATCTTTCATTGCTTCTTCGGCTGCTATCATTCCCAACAAGGCTGTACGTGATACAGTGCGTTGCGGAGGTAAAGAGATCAGTTTCTTTAGTTCCTCATTGCTACGTTTCACTTCGGATACGGGCACATCGAGAGCCGTCGGAAAAAGAGTTATTTTTCCGATGCCATGCTTTCTTTGCCTCAACGCTTCTATATTTTCGGAAACTCCGATACCGATGCCCGAAACAACTCCCAATCCGGTGACGTATATCTTCATCGGTTAAGCTTTGCGATTAGCAATGATGTAGTCTGCCAGTGTACGTACCGAGTAGAAGATTTGTTTTCCTTCACTGGGGTTCTCTATCTTTATACCGTATTCGCGTTCCAGAATCAGGATGATTTCGAGTGCGTCAATGGAGTCAAGGCCAAGACCTTCGTCGCCAAACAGAGGGGCTTCATTGTCAATATCTTCCGGAGTGATTTCTTCAAGGTTCAACTCTTCGATTAGTTTCCCTTTCACTTCGTCCATCAGTTCTCTTTTGGTTTGATCTAAATTATCCATAAATCGTTGATATATTATTAAGTTGTTTAAATTCTGCTTGATAATGTCCGTCCAGTAGTTCGCACCAGCCTATGATACAGGTGCGTAACTTACCTTTCGCCATCACAATCCTTGCATAATCCTCTAATGAGGCAGCATCGGATTGTCGACGGACAAAGAATGTATTCTCTCCCTGAATCTTGTGGCGGATACAGATTTCTCCCAATACTACATTGGGGAGGGTGTAGACAAACACGGCAGGACTGGCTGCTTTGTCTCCTTCTTTACTGATGATTGCCTGATGTTTGCAGTCCGTATCCAGAGAGGAAGAAGCATTGGCAAGAATGATTCCAATCTCTTTCGGACGGTAGTTTGTATCTTTCAGTAAATATTCGGCAGCTACATATCCCAGCTTACAGAGGTTGTCCATCTTATAGAACTTCATATTGTTTTCTCCCAGATGCTTGTATGCTTCCCGGATGAATGGTGCAAAGTCTGTTTCCGAAGAGCTGAATACAGTTGTTCCTTTACTTTCTACTGCTCCCGGTCTGATTGTGACCATGTTGCCCGATTCCACCACTGCTTTGCAAACTGACGGAGCCCTCGCTTTGTCGGTTGTCTGCAAGTTTACTTTCTGTTTCAGATGAGCATCGGGGAGGGATAATACCAGTGCGGCATTACAGCCTCCGAAACCGGAAGCAGTTTTGATGCAGCATTTCATCGGCATCGGCTGATGAGTGGCATAGACAGTGATAGGCATGGGAACACCGAGTGTTTCATACCCTAAAGTTCCGTAGTATCTTCCTTCTTTTAGTTGCTCTATGCAAAGTATGGTTTCGATAATGCCCGAAGCTCCTAATGTATGACCGAAATAGGGCTTGAGGCTATTCACCGGAACTGCAGCTAATCCCGCCAGATGTATGGCTTTGGATTCCATTTCATCATTGTAAACCGTAGCTGTTCCGTGTGCATTGATAAAGCTAATGTCTTCGGGGAGTGCTCCGGCTTCTTCCATTGCCTGATTAATGGCTAGAGCTAAACCGTCCCCTGTTCGGGAAGGACCGGATATATGGTTGGCGTCATTGCTGATTGCTCCTCCGGAGAGAATAATATGATTCGCGTTTCCTTGAGTTTCTAAAAGAACAGCTCCACAGGCTTCGCCCAGACTTAATCCATCCCGTTGTATATCGTATGGTCGGCAAAGGTGTGCGCTGACAGATCGAAACGATAGAAAGCCGCTGGTAATGAAATGGGAAAGAATATCCCCACCTGCCACAATCACTCGTTTGTAACGTCCTGATTCTATCCATCTCTTAGCGACGATTAGTGCCGAGACTCCTGATATACAGGCATTGGAGATGACCTCTACCTGATTTGTCGCTCCAAAGAAATCTCCGATTCGCTCCGCCATTTTCCAAAGAAAAACCGGACTGTCAGCAGGTAATTCACTCAATAAATCTATATTTCCTTTAGTGGTAGATAATAACAAGGTACAATCCGGCTCCTGCAAGTCGGCTCCCGATTGAGAAATAACCTCTTGGATAGCCAGTATGAATAATTGCTCCATCCGGGTATAATCCGTAATCTGCATCAGCTTCGCCCGTTTTTCCAATTCCACAGAATCAATCATTCCCGCCAATAGGGGATGATCGGAAATTAGGCCGGCTTCTTGCATACGGATTCCGCTTCGGTAGTTATGGATGGCCTCCAGGTTTTCCGGGATGCCGAAACCTAACGAACTAATCAGCGTATGGGCTGTGATGTATATATTTAAAGGATATTCCATTTCTTTTTCCATTCCAGATAAAACGGAGGGTTCATAAGCTCCAATTCTTTATTCAGGTTCAGGAACACTTGTATGGTGCTTCCGGTAGCTACTATACTCTGGTCGGTAGCCCGGTAGATAACGTATTCAAATTTTATCTTGGCTGCCTCACAGGCAATATAGCGCGTCTCGACAATCGCTTCTTCACCAAAAGATAGTGATTGTTTGAACTGACAGGTTAAATCCACGATAGGAACCATGTATCCCTCCCGGTAAATACTCATATAATCCAAACCATACTGTTTGCCAAAAGCTTCTCTTCCATCTTCAAAATAGCGCACATACTCACCGTGCCATACAATCTGCATGGAGTCTATTTCGCTGAACCGCACTCTGAAGGTAGTCCGGTTAGTCAAAGCTGCAACCTGTTGATTCGTTTTCCGTTTCATTCTTTTTTTATAAATATTTTCATCCTGCATTCAGCTATCAGCTTGTCTTCCACTTTCACTTGTGCAGAAATCAATGTAATGTCGAATACCTCCTGTACAACGGTAATCTCCGTAAATAGTTTCATCCCGTTCTTTGGCAAATCGTAGATTTTAAGTTTGTCTACCGAGCCGATAAACCCTAACGGTACTTTTTCACCCTGCCGGGTATAAAGAAATCCGATACGTGCTGCTGCTGATTGAGCGATGTGTTCAATAATTCCTGCCTCTTGCAGTTTTCCGGTTTCGTAGAAAATATTATCAGCAGTAACAGTCAGTCCGGAATAAGAATGATTCTTTTCGATACCAAAGAAACTGTCCACCATCACGATGGGCGGACGCTGTGGAATCAAATTGAGTATTCCTTCTCCTTGTATGATAACTTCCCTGTTGTTCATTTCAATCTGCATTGTACAATGCTGTGTCCCATTCCTAAATGGTCATCTATCTTTTCAACTTCCAATCCCGCTGCTTTGATGCACCGTTCCATATCATCCGAATGATACATTTTGCTGTTACCATTTGCCATGGCTGTGAAATAAAGACTGATTTGTGTCAGGCAATAAGCGGCTGTGTCAAACTTTTGCCGGTTCCAGAAAGTTTCCATGATATAGAGGCGGCTCCCCCGGCTCATAGAGCGGGCTGCACGGGTCAGTATGCTGGTTACTTCTTCTTCCGAGAAACAATCAAGGAACTGGCTCATCCAGATAGCATCGAACCCTGTCGGGAAAGGAACTTCGGGATCGAGCAGATTGGCGCCATACCCGTGGATACGCATTGCTCCGGGCAGTTCTTTAGTTTGTTGACGCATCATCTCCAATTGTTGCGGAAGGTCCATAATAGTAACTTCCACCGCGTCGTCATAGCTTACGCACTTGGTTGCCCATCGACCGGTATTACCTCCCACATCCAGTAAAGTCTTGGGATGACGGGCGAAAACAATAGCCAAAGCTTCGTCAAACGAGCAATCCGAGTAATAATGATCGAAACCGAACCAGCTCTTTTGTACCTGTGAGGGCAGACTTGACAGCCCTTCATAGATGGTACTCCATTCGCCGAATACTTTCAGCCCTTCGGGACGTCCGTTGGTGAGAGCCTCTTCAAGATGGAACATTCCCAGATAGTTGACATCGTGGTTGAAATCCATATTGACGCGTACCATCTTGTCGTTGAGCAGGAACCATCCGGCTTTGGCAAGGCGGTAACGGTTTTCGTGCTGCAATACGGTACCGATGGTTAATGAGGCTTCCAACAAAACTTGTGTCGCATAAGAAGACAACCCACAAGCCTTGCTGATTTCTTCTTGTGTCATGCCAGCGCGTTCGTCGGCCAGTAACTGAAAAATACCGAATTTGAGCATAAGGCGTGATACCTGAAACACGATGGGCCCGAAAGCTATTTCTTGTGCCAGGCGTTGTGCCTCTACCGCGGTCAACGGTTCCTTATCATATTGATTCTGTTGCATCTTTATTTTGTTATATCTTTCTATTTTCAATCCTTTGAGAGCGAACCATTACTTGTGGTTTCCCAGAATGAGTAATAGTTAAACCATTGTTCCGGATAGCGTTTCAGTATCTGGTCCAAAGCGGCCGTATATTGTTCGAGCAGAGCGATCTCTGCTTTCTTTTCTTTGGTTCGTATGACTGGTTCCGTCCTTATAAAATGAAAACGGTAGGTTCTGCCCGGCTCTCTCATGGCAAAGTAGAATACCACCGGAACTTTCATTCGCGAACCAAGCAGGAAAGGACCGGCAGGGAAAGGAGCTTTCTGTCCCAAGAGTGTTCCTGTCAGCAGTTTCTCTTTATTCAGATAACGGTCGCCCTGGAAGCATACATATTCTTTCTTGTTTAACGCCTCGGTAATACGAAAAACGTGTGTCAGGTTATCTTCGTTGACGGGGATAATCTTAAAATCCTTGTCCTGACCATTTTTCTCCAATATCTCTTTGATTCTACGATGTTCGGCATCATACATCACGATATTGATTTTCTTTCCGTAATCGTCGAAGAAAGGAACGCCTATTTCCCAGTTTCCCACATGGGCGCCAATCATAATCACTC
>OJRY01002757.1_pt1 | contig 10183 bp, 7 predicted proteins | sample 1599311 | NCBI WGS metagenome assembly OJRY01 (sample SAMN04168657, study PRJEB22393) | human gut metagenome | biome: human gut microbiome; feature: stool | host: Homo sapiens | collected 2014-03-20 | reverse complement strand
GTCATTCTTTTGTCTCAGCGCTTGGCGCTCAAGTATAATACCATACGCCGGGCCAGATGTCAACACTTTTTTGCAAGTTTTTTCAGGTTTTTTCTTCTTTCTCCAAAATTCATCTTCCGGCAGGCTCCAACCCCTCCGCTGCGGCCATGGCCGCAGCGTCTCCCCTTGCCAAGGGGAGACGAAGGTGTTATATATTATATATACATTATAAGCAAGCAGGGAGGCACCAACCATGATACTTACCGTCAATCTCGGCAACACCCACATCACCATTGGCGGCTACGAGCACGACGACCTGAAATTCTGCGGACGGCTCCACACCGACCCCGCCGCCACCGTCGATGAATACGGCCTGCGGCTGCTGAATCTGCTTTCGCTCCACGGCGCTTCGCCAGAACAAATTGAGGGCGGCATTCTGGGCAGTGTGGTGCCTGCGCTGACGGGACGGGTGCTGGCCGCTTTGCAGATGCTCTGCCCGGTGCGCATCCTGACCGTCGGGCCGGGACTCAAGAGCGGCATCCGCCTTCGGCTGGACAATCCCGCCCAGCTGGGTGCCGAACTGCTCTGCGGCGCGGTGGCCGCACTGGCCGAGGGCTCGGGGCCTCTGGTGGTCATTTCTGCTGACACAGCCATCTCCCTGATGGCCGTCAACGGAAAACAGGAACTTGTAGGCGGCGTCATCCTGCCGGGGCCGCAGCTTTCGCTGGCTGCATTGGTGCAGAACACCGCCCAGCTGCCTCAGATCGACCTCTCCGCGCCTGCGCCCGCCTCTGTACTGGGCAAGAACACCGCCGCCTGCTTGCAGAACGGCTTTGTCCTCGGCACTGCCGGGATGCTGGACGGGCTGGCTGACCATTTCTGCGCCGAGCTTGGCCCTGAGACGAAGTTCTACGCCACCGGCAATCTGCCCACGGCCATCCGGGACGCCTGCCGCACGCCCATCCTCTACCGTGAGACGCTCATCACGGACGGCCTGTACTGCATCTGGCTGAGGAATCGCCGCTGAAGTTTTATTTGCATTTTTTAAGAGGCTGTGCTATACTATATTGTACTGATTCATCAGTACAAATCGTGCGATCGTAGCTCAGCTGGATAGAGCGTTCGGCTCCGACCCGGAAGGCCAGAGGTTCGAATCCTCCCGGTCGCACCAAGAAAGACCCATACACAATGTGTATGGGTCTTTCTTTATTGCAGACGCCGTTTCCTGCCAGCCGGTAGCGTTCATTTTCAGAAGCTAAGAAGCCTCAAATCATATTGCAAAAAGCAAAAACATCTTTATAATAGAGCTTGTGCCCCGGTGTGCGCGGGTACTGTTTTGGGATAAGAAAAGGAAAAAAGAAACTATGAGTTCATCCGCAAAGTCTCTGACCGAAGGGCCTCTGGCCAAACAGATCTTCCTGGTCAGCCTGCCGCTGGCCCTGTCCAATCTGCTGCAGGTGCTCTTTAATATGTCGGACGTGGCTGTGGTGGGCCGGTTCGCAGGCTCCACGGCCCTCGGCTCGGTAGGCTCCACCAGCATCTTCGTCACCCTGTTCACCGGTTTCCTCATCGGTCTGAGCAACGGCATCAACGTGCTGGTAGCCCGGTTTTACGGTGCGCGCCATGCCGACGATGTGGAGAAGACCGTCCACTCGGCTCTGCTGGTCAGTCTGGCAGCGGGTGTACTGCTCCTGCTCATCGGCCTGCTGGGTTCTCCGGCCCTGCTCCATCTGCTCAACACCAAAGAAGACCTCTACCCCGGCGCTGTGCTCTACCTGCGGGTGTACTTCCTCGGTATGCCGGCGCTGGCTCTTTATAACTACGGCAACGCCATCTTCAGCGCCATTGGCGAGACGAAAAAGCCGCTGTACTACCTGTGCATCGCGGGCGTGCTGAACATCCTGCTCAACCTCTTCTTCGTCATCGTCTGCCATCTGGACGTGGTGGGCGTGGCGCTGGCAAGTGCCATTTCCCAGTGCGTCTCAGCCTTCCTCGTTCTGCAGGCGCTGACCCGCGTGCAGGACTGCTACGCCCTGGACTTCCACAAGGTCGCCCTCGACCCTGCCACCACCCAGCGCATCCTCGCGCTGGGCCTGCCCGCCGGATTCCAGAACGCCGTCTTCGCCATTGCAAACCTCTTCATTCAGGCCGGTGTCAACTCCTTTGACTCCCTCATGGTCAAGGGCAACTCCGCCGCTGCCAACGCCGACAACATGATATACGACGCAATGGCCGCGTTCTATATGGCCTGCGCCAGCTTTATGAGCCAGAATTACGGCGCGGGCAAGCCCGACCGCGTGAAGAAGAGCTACTTCATCGCCCTCGCCTACTCCTTCGGCGTCGGCCTCGTGCTGGGCGGTTCGCTGTTCATCTTCGGGCGGCAGTTCCTCGCCCTCTTCACCACCGAGGGCGCCGTCATCGACGCCGGCATGAAGCGTGTGGGCGTCATGGGCTTTGCCTACTGCATCTCGGCCTTCATGGACTGCACCATCGCGGCCTCCCGCGGCCTGGGCAAGACGGTAGTGCCGACCGTCATCGTCGTCCTCGGCTCCTGCGTGTTCCGGGTCATCTGGGTCTACACCATCTTCGCCCACTTCCATACCATCCCCTCGCTCTACCTGCTCTACCCCTGCTCCTGGACGCTGACCGCCATCGCAGAGATCGCCTACTTCATCCACGCCTACAAGGACAGCATGAAGATATTCACTCAGCCCCAGCTCGCAGAAGTCTGATAAGACACAAAAATGCCATCGCCCCGCGGCGATGGCATTTTTTCGTTACTGATAATCGTGGTTGAGGAACATGGCCTTGATCTGGACGATCTCGTCGTACTCTTCCTGCTCCACCTGAACGTCGGCGTTGACCTCTTTGAGGCGGTTCTTCACAGCCTCGAGAGCTTCGGGCAGGGTGACGGCCCGGCCCTCCTGAAGAGCATCGGTCATCTGCTTGAGCACCACAGGGTGAGCGTAGATGTCCGGCACCGGGAAGTTCCCGCCGGGATAGGCTTTGATGTACTCGGCCATGGCCGCTTCGGCCCTGTCGGCACGCTTCATGATGGCGTTATGGTTGTTGTGGGCCGTAGGCATCATGTTGTAGCTGGAGAAGAGGAAGATGGCCGCAAAGCCGAACAGCGCAAAGTAGATGCCGTAGTTTCCGGTGTGGTTGATGATGCTCTGGATGCCATAGGCCGCAGACACCACGCCGAACAGACTGATGATGAGGGCCACATATTTATACACCGGCTTGCTCTGCAGCTGGGCGCGCTTGCGGCGCTCGGCAGCGCTGAGCTCTTTGGCAAGCTCCGGTTTCTTGGCGAGGTAGTCCGATGCGCGCTTGAGCTGGCCCACGCTCTGCTCTGCCTCTTTCGAGAGCTGGGGCAGCCTCCGGGCGGCTTTCTCGGCTTTCTGGCGGGCAATTTCCGCCTCGCCTGCGGCGCTCAGACGCGGGATGTTGGGCTGTTCTTTCGCCAGCACTTCCAGCAGGGCGTCCACATCCCGCTCGTCCTTGAAGTTGCACTGCTTCTGCTTGCCGCCGTCGTACTCCACCACGAGGTAAGCCATCGAGGCAAACATCCCCTTGCCGGAGAAGCCTCCCTGACTCATGGCCACCCGCTTGAACACACGGCTGATGCTGCCATAGGGCAGATAATACCGGCGGTCGATGTAGAAGCTGTTGAGGTAGAGGGCCTTTTTGCCCACGCCGCAGGGGCCGATCTTTTTGCAGGCTTTCTTATCGGCTTCCAGCGTTGCTTTGTCCAGATGGGCGAGGCCCAGTTGTGCAGGATGAAACAGCATAGAGAATCCCCTTCTTCCATTTCTTTCCCTCATTCTGCCACTCTGAGCCGAAAAAAGCAAGAGGCAGTTTCAGATGACCTTCTGCTCAAGCCATTTTCCCCGGACAAAACGCACCATAAAGCAGATGGAGCGGAACGCCCAGTCGAGATACATCCCCATCCAGATGCTGAGCAGTCCGCCGCCCATCTTCAGGACCCACAGGTAGCAGAAGCCCACGCGGAACACCCACATGGACACGATGCTGACGGTCATGGTGAAGCTGGCGTCGCCGGCGGAACGGAGGATGTTGGGCAGGGTGAAGCTGGAGGGCCAGAAGAAGAGGGAGACGATGTTGAACCACATCATGACTTCCAGCGCCATGGCCGAAGCCTCCGACGAGAGGCTGAACCAGGACAGCGCCCAGCGGTCGGCGAAGAAGAAGGCCGACAGATTCATGACCCAGGCACCGCAGTAGGCCACCAGCAGCAGGCGGCGGGCATACCAGACAGCCTGCTCTTTCTCGCCTGCACCGAGGCACTGGCCCACCACCGTGAGCACCGCCATGCCGACGGCGCTGGCCGGGATGTTCAGGAAGGTGCTGGTGGTGTTGGCCACGGCATTGGCCGCGATGGCGGCGGTGCCGAGGGTGCTGGTGAGGCTGGCCACCGACAGTTTGCCGATTTGGAACATCCCGTTCTCGATGCCCGCCGGGATGCCCACCCGCAGGATGCGCCGGATGAGCTTTCCGTCCGGCTTCAGAGCCGACAGGCCGGTGACGCGGAGCATACAACCCGGCTTCTGGAGCAGGAAGAGGACGGCACAGCAGGCCACCGCGCGGGAGACGAGGCTGGCCAGCGCCGCGCCCATGACGCCCATCTTGAAGCCAAAGATGAGGATGGCATTGCCGCCGATGTTGACGACATTCATCACAAGGCTGGACATCATGCTGATCTTACTGTTGCCCTGCGCCCGGAAGAGGGCCGCGCCTGCGTTATACAGGCCGATGAAAGGGTAGCTCAGGGCCGACAGCAGGAAATACGTCTCGGCGTACTTCATCACATCGGCGTCGATGGAGCCGAAGATGCCCCGCAGGATGGCGTGGCGTCCCACCACGACCACCACTGCCACAAGAACGCTGAAGCTGGACATGATGAACATGATCTGTGCGGCGGCAGCCCGGGCGCTCTTCTCCTCCCGATGGCCGATGTACTGGCTGGCGACCACCGCGCCGCCGGTGGCCAGCGCTGTCATGATCTGTATCATCAGGGTGTTGAAGGTGTCCACAAGGCTCACGCCCGACACCGCCGCCTCGCCTACCGACGACACCATGAGGGTATCGGCCAGGCCGATGGTCACACTCAGGGCCTGCTCCGCAATGAGCGGCAGCAACAGGGCCGTCAGCTGCCGGCGGGTAAACAAAGGCTTCGTTTCAAATTTTGTGCTCGTCATTCGCTCCTCCGCGCCGCCCCCGAAGGGGCTTTCTTAAAGTATACAGACTTATCCCTATGATACAGCGTCTTTCCCCAAAAGGCAAGAAGATGTATACAAGAATCTCTCAAAATTTTAAGGCTCCTGCTCCTCTGCGCCACTTTACCCTCATTCCATCTTGTGTTACAATGAAAGCTGCCAGAGGGCTTCCCTTTTCTGCGCCGTGCAGGGACGCGGACAAAACGGCGCTCCGGTATCATGATAAGAAGGACAACCCAAGACCCATAAGGGGGAAGGAATCTATGCCAAAGACAGCTCATAAAGTCGTGGTCATCGGACATCGCAATCCGGACACCGACTCTATCTGCTCTGCCATTGCGTACGCAGAGCTGAAAAATAAGACAAGCTCCCTCGTCTGCGAGGCCCGCCGGGCCGGACGGATGAACCAAGAGACGGAATTCGTGCTCAAGCGGTTCGGCGTCGCGCCGCCCCGGATGTGTACCGATGTCAACCCGAAGATCCGTGATGTGGACTACCGCGAGATGCCCGGCATCCCCGGCTCCACCAGTCTGCGCAAGGCATGGGAGATCATGCGCGACCAGAAGATCGACACCCTGCCCATCACGAGCGCCGACAACGAGCTGGAAGGCATCATCACCGTGAAGGACATTGCCACGGCCAACATGGACGTGTTCGACACCGGTGTGCTTGCCACCAGCCGCACCACCTATAAGAATATCCTCGAGACCCTCGGCGGCACCATGGTCGTCGGCAACGAGAACGCCGTCTGCACCACCGGTCATATCAGAATCGGCACTGCCACCCCTGAGATGCTGGAAAACAACGTCGAAAAGGGCGACATCGTCATCCTGACCAACCGCTATGAGAGCCAGCTGTGCGCCATCGAGAAGGAAGCATCCCTCCTCATCATCTGCAACGGTGCCAAGGTGGGCCGCACCATCCAGCGCATCGCCGAGGAGACCGGCGTCGCCATCATGACCGCCCCCTGCGACACCTACGCCGCCGGCAAGCTCATGAGCCAGTGCGCCCCCATCTCCTACTATATGACCCGCGACGACATCATGAAATTCACCCTCGTCACCCCGGTAGCCGATGTCACCCGCGTGATGGCCAAGGTGCGCCACCGCTACTTTCCCATCCTCGACGAGGACGGCAAGTACTGCGGCATGGTCAGCCGCCGCAACATCATCGCCCTGCGCAAGCGCCGCATCATCCTGGTGGACCACAACGAGGCCACCCAGGCCGTGGAGGGCTTCGACCAGGCTGAGATCCTGGAGATCATCGACCACCACCGCATCGGCAGCCTCGAGACCAGCGGCCCGGTCTATTTCCGCAACCAGCCCGTAGGCTGCACCGCCACCATCATCACCCAGATGTACGACGAGAACGGCGTCGAGATACGGCCTCAGATCGCCGGTCTGCTGCTGGCGGCCATCCTCTCGGATACGCTGGTCTTCCGCAGTCCCACCTGCACTCCCGTCGATGTCTCCACCGCCCACCGCCTCGCCAAAATCGCGGGCGTCGAGATCGACGCCTTTGCCTCCGAGATGTTCGAGGCCGGCGAGAAGCTGGACGGCAAGACCCCGGAGGAAGTCTTCCTGCAGGATTTCAAGGTGTTCATGTGCGGCGACGTCCGCTTCGGCGTGGCGCAGGGCAGCTACATGACCCGCAAGAACCTGAAAGCGGCCCAGCAGCTGCTCACCCCCTATCTGCCCGAAGCCTGCGGCAAGCAGAACGTGGAGGACCTCTATATGCTGCTGACCGATGTGCCGAAGGAAGAGAGCGTCGTCATCTGCACCGGCCGTCATGCCGGCGAGATGCTGCGCAGCGGCTTCGAGAAGGAGCCGGAGGAAGATGGCAGCTGGGTGCTGCCCGGCGTCGTCAGCCGCAAAAAGCAGTTCATCCCCGCCCTGATGAGCGCCTATCAGGAGCTGTAAGCCGCTTATGTTTGATTTTCTGAATGAAAAGGACCGCCAGCCCCCCGCCCTGCCCGAGGGCACCGTCCGGCGGCGGTACTCCATCGAAGGGCAGGTGCAGGGCGTGGGCTTCCGCTACCGCGCCCGGTACGCCGCCCAGAGCCTTGGCCTGACCGGCTGGGTGGAAAACGAAGACGACGGCTCGGTCACACTGGAAGTGCAGGGCGACCCGACCCTCTTCCTCAAGCTGTTCGCCCTCATCCAGCGCAGCGACTATATCCAGATTACTTCCATCCGCCAGCGCGACCTCGTCCCTGACCCGTGGGAACGGGATTTCCGGGTGCGCGGCTACTGATAACAGCCTGTAACAAACACGAAGCCCCCCGGAGTCCTGCATTCCGGGGGGCTGTTGTGTATCTATCAGGAGTAGTTCCGCCTTGTATTTCGAACGAGTACATTATCGGGGAGTTCTTCTGTATTTAAGGCTATCACAAATTCGTGGAAAATGTGTGTAATTTCAGGAAAAGATTGGAGAAATCCTTTCACACTTTCTTCTTTTTTCAGCAATTTGGTTGACAGAATGCCAAAGTCGTGCTATCATCGAATCAATCATTGTCAGGCTTTTGTGCGGCATTGCCGCCGGGTCTGGGAATAAGGGAGCGCCGCACGGGCCGGCAAAGGGGTTTTATACCGCTTTGCCGGCCCGTGTTTTTATTTCCCGGCGGGGTGCAAATCCCTGTCAACTGTGGTACAATAGAAGTCGAACTTTACCGATTGAAAGGGGCATACGGATGCAGTTGTTTGAACTGGTCAGCCCGCGGCTGTTCCGACCGCTGGCGGGGCCGAACCGGGCATTTTATGCAGAGCTGCTGCTCTTGCTGTGGGAGGAGTGCCGCCACACGGCAGATTACAGCATCCTGCGGGCCGAGGCCGTATCCCGGGCCGAGGATTACTTCGCCGCGCTGGCAAAGCCTCTGGCACTGGACGCCGACGACGCGGGCGATGAGGCCGAGCAGCCCACCCGCGACCCCCACACGCTGGCGCTGGGCTTTCTGCTGCGGCTGCGGCGCACCGGCTGGCTGGCCGAACAGCCCGGCAGCTACGAAGAAGAACCTGCGCTGGCCTTTGTGCCGGAGGTGACGCCGCTTCTCGAGGCGCTGGAAGAGATCCTGAACCCCCGGGTCGTCACCTACACCGGCAAGCTCTACAAGGCGTGGCAGCTTTTGCAGAACGTGGGCGAAGAGAAGAGCCCCTACGAGAATGTCCTGCGGGAGGTAGCCGGCGACCTTGAGGCGCTGAACAAGTCCCTCCGCGCCCTCAACGCCTCCATCGGCCACTACATCGACCGCCTCACCCGCAACCGCACCCCGCAGGAGGTGCTGGAGCTTTTCGACCAGTACGAAGAAAAGGTGGTGGCGGCCGCCTACCACCGCTTCAAGACCAGCGACAACCTGTTCAACTACCGCGCCTTCCTCGAAGAGGGACTGGACGACTGCGAGACGAACTACCTGCCCCAGCTGGCGCTGGATTACGCCCGGGTGGAGCGCTGCGCCCCGGGCGAGGCCGCTCCCGCCGTCCGCGCCCTCATCCAGAAACAGCGGGACGCCCTCGAAGAGATGAGCACCCTCATCCGGGAGATCGACGCCAGCCACGTCCGCTACCGCAAGCGGGCCGTTCAGCGGGCGCAGTTCCTGCTGCTGAGCGACCGCTCGGCCCAGGGCAGCGTCACCGCCCTGCTGCGGCGGTATGCCGAGGACATCAAAACGCCCGACCAGCTCTTTGAGCCGGACGATGGCCCGCTGGCCGCGCGGCTCAGGCTCTGGCCGGTGCAGGTCTTCGGCGAAAAGCCGCTCTATCCTCCGGCCGCACCCCGCACCGACGCGCCGCTGGCCCCGGTGCAGGCCGGACAGCTGGACGAAGAGCAGCTCCGCCGGGAGCAGAAGCTCCTGCTGGACTACGCCCGGATGGCCGTCACCGAGGAGAACGTGGACATCCTCGCCCGGCAGGCGCTGGCCGCACGGCCTTCTGTCTCGGCGTCCACCCTCGCCGACGAATACCCGAACGACTTCGCACGCATCATCGGACTGCACACCTACTCCCAGTCGCCGCGCCGCTGTTATGACATCCAGCTCACCGGCGAGTGGGCCACGCGGGGCGGCTTCCGGTTTGAAGAATTTACTCTGACACCCCGCAAGGAGGACGCCGAAGATGACCGAAACGAATAAAATGCTGGAAGAGTGCGCAAATTATCTGCTCAACCACTGCTTTGTGCTGGGCGGCGTGGAGGACCAGCGCGCCAAATATCTTTATGTTCAGGACCACCTCAACGAGGTGCGGGCCGTGTTTGCGCCGCTGGGCTACTCGGTGGTGCTCTACCCCGCCCCGCTGCAGGCGGCGGCCCTCGTCAACGAGCATGAGGGCAGTCAGGCCCGGCTTCTGAAGTACGAGAGCATCCTGCTCTTAGTCCTGCGCCTGCTCTACCTCCAAAAGCGGGAGAGCCTCTCGGCCAGCGCCGACCAGGTGCTGGTGACGGTGGAAGAGGTACAGGCCGAATTGCAAAAGATGAACCTGCCCCGCCGCCTCGACCAGCCCACGCTGGAAAAGCTGCTGCGCACCCTGCGCCGGTACAATCTGGCCCGGCCGGTAGGGCGGCTTTCCGGGCTGGACAGCCGCATCGAAGTATTCCCCACTGTATTGCTCGCTCTGCCGGATTCCGACCTTGCGGACGCTGCCGCCGAGGTGACCCGCACCCGCAGTGAGCTTTCGCTTTATGAGCGGCCGGAGGACGGCACCGCTGCCGTGGAGGTGGAAGAATGATAGAACTGAAACGCCTGAAGCTCATCAACTGGCACAACTTTGAGAACGTCACCTTCGACTGCGCCCGGCTGACCTACATGATCGGCGTCAACGCCGTGGGCAAGACCACCATCCTCGACGCCATCCGCTACTGCCTGACCACCAACCGCAACTTCAACGCTCTCGGCAACAAAAAGAGCGGCCGCACCCTGCAAGGCTCTGTCCACGCCAAGCAGCGCGGCGAGAACGCCTACCGCCGCCCGGGCCGCA
>OJRY01002705.1_pt1 | contig 10322 bp, 6 predicted proteins | sample 1599311 | NCBI WGS metagenome assembly OJRY01 (sample SAMN04168657, study PRJEB22393) | human gut metagenome | biome: human gut microbiome; feature: stool | host: Homo sapiens | collected 2014-03-20 | reverse complement strand
ATGCTCCCCTTTGGCATACATTCCGCTTGCGTCCGTCAGACCTTTGGCTTTCAGACCCGAATATTGCAGGCGGACTCCGTAAGAAGGAGTTATCCACTTGCCCAACGACACATCCAGTGCAGGAGCAATACGGTTGCCCACCGATGTCTTGTTATCAAATTCACCTTCATAGATATTGATTCCACCGCCTACACCGATATACCAGTTACTCCAGAAACTATTCGTTTCATACGAGCCACGGAGAATATTTCCGTCCGTATCACGATTTTCCTTTTGCTGTGCCATGGCACAGACTGATGATAATACCAATGCAACTGTAATAATTTTCTTTTTCATGTTTCAATTTTTATGTTCAACATTTAGTTTAACCTGTTTCTTTACTCTAATTTCATTTTACTTCCGGGACGGAATTTCACTTGTCGTTTGGCCGGAATCAGCATTGATCCGCCTGTGGCAGGATTATGCCCGTTGCGTGCTTTCCGTTCCTGAACGACAAAACTGCCGAAACCGACTAAAGTGACACTCTCTCCTTTATGCATTGTTTCCGCAATGGTTTCCATGATTGCATCTACTGCATTCGTAGCTTCGTTAAAGCTCAACTGACCTTTAAGGGCTACTTCTTTGATTAGTTCTGATTTGTTCATAGGTTTGTATTTAAAAATGAATTATATATGTTTATTCGTCACGGATACAGCGGACAGGTGCTGCCGTAGAACGATCTAACCAGTAATTATTACCCCCACCGAAGCCACAGCCAACATCACCATTTTTTAAATCAAATCCAAATGACATTATTACATTCATACCACTGCCATCATTATATCTCATTGTCCCACAAAGATGAGCACTATAAAAAGGACCATTTACTACCCCTTTATCATAAGTTCTTCCATGGCGAAGCGAAGTAGAAATAAAATAGACTTTCCGTGTACTATTTTCACTACCACAATAGAAATATACCCCATACTTAGTAAATAAAGGAGTATAAAAATCTCCCTTCTCCATATGTCCCAAAAATTCGGTTCCGCTTTTGCCAATAGGGGAATCTATTATTGGATATTTTAAAAATGCACCATATACATCCGGCGGAGATACTTTGTAACCAACAGGACATGGATCATAAAGGGTCTTCATTGTCTCTACATTAACCATTTTATATTGCGAATAAGGGTTATTTCCCCATAAATATTGATTTCCAGTCATATCATTATTACCGGATTCAGAAGTATAATACAACCAATCATGAACACTATAGGCATCATCACTTATGATAAATACGGCAGGATGATTTATCGCATACTCAATTGTTCCTATACTTTCATTTTTTTCCTCCTCTTTGTGCTTTAGTTTACTTCCACGTACATTATGCATAAAATTTTCGGTACTTTCAAAGGAAGCTGAAATACAAAAAGGATCTTTACGCCCCCATTGGTAACCCAAACCACGTGTTGTTAACTCATCAGGAGTATTAGTTGTTGCTCCTAAATCTCGATCCATTATTCTATAATTCTTCCCGCTATAAGTTTCTCCATTGGTTGGTAAGCCTAATTCTATTATAGTGGGGTGCTCTGTACACCAAACATGCCAACTCCATAGTACTGTAGCATCCTCCGCATTTGGATCTTGTTTATCATAAACTGCAATAACCCCATTTCCCGTACCACTACTCAAGAATTCAACTCGATTAGTAGTAGAATTAAATGCAACTTGTGATATAAGATTTTGCTTGTCCTGCCAAATTAGTTTTGCAGAATAAGGAACTATCTCAACATTTTTAGAAACTGATATATCTTCACCTGAAGCATTTTTAAAATGATATTGTTCTATATCTTCACCTAATTCTTCCCGCCATGCAGCTCTGCCTCTCGTTTCCGCCACTATACCATCAACCCCGTTTCCTATCACCGTAGCGTCAAACGAATAAACGCCATAAGTCACCGGAGTAATAAAGCAGTTTGCCGGACCGTCTTCATCCACAGCAATCGCTTCTGTGTGAGATATGATACTGAAAGGAATATACTTCACTATGTTACCTACGGATATTTCCAAAAATCCTTCCTTTAGTGAAGAGTTTTCGGGTACAGTGCAATAAATCCAATACACATCGCTATCTTGCGGAAGGTTCACTTCATTCACCGAAAATCCTCCTGTTCCCTTCACCTGTACCAAATTATTATTATCTATGCTATAAAACAGGCATAAGTCAGATGAGGGTACCAAAGTTTTCTTATCCGAATTTAAAACGCGAACATTACGAGTGGTAACACCACTAAAATCGACATTACCCGTATCATCAGCCTGCAATTCAAATTTTACCATTGTTACCGGATCTGTGATGCCATTCTCTATCAACTTAAGGTCCTCCCTGTCCGTTTTTACCAAGTACTGGCCGTTAGAAGCATATCCCCGCGACCAATTATCCGAAACTGTTACCGTATACTCGATATTACTCCCCGGATTTTGAATGGCTTCCAGTTCCCTATCATATCCTTTATTCTTTAACTTGGCAATAGTAAAACGATAAGAATGATTACGTATTATATCCAGATACTCGCCGGTTTCCTTATCCAGGAAATCCAGACGATAATACTCTTTATTCGAACCGTCCGGATTCTGGACTACAAGAAGCAACATTGCACGATTTTTGGAGAATGTTTTCTTATCAACCTTATTTCCTAAAGCGTAAACGGAGTGTTCATATTCCAAAGGATAGTAACTTGTCACCAATCCTTTCGTTACATCCAAAGGAGTTGTAGCGGAAAGCAAATCATGCTTTTCTGAACTGCCGCTTTCGTTGATACTACCCTGATAGATTCCCCCCTTATACTCGCTATCTAACGTAAAATCCGAATAATTCAGATTTCTCCATTCCCAATAGACCTGTTTACCGGAAAACAAATCCGTCTCGGCATCCACCGTAACTTTTGCAAAACAACGGGTTAATAGACAAACATTAGAGGTAGCCTTTTCATTCCATTCTATCCAACCGTACATCGGAATAGTCCGCCCTTCACTTTGCAGAGCGGAAAAGCCCTTCATCATTCCTTGACTAGTATAATTCCTCAACTGCTCTTCACTAGCCATTTTATTTATAAGAAAATCACCTGCTCCTGATGCAGAAGAACGATTAGTCAGGTTACAAACTACATAAATTCGTTCTTTGTCAGCGGGAATGTATTCTTTCAATGTCACAGTCGGCGATGCAGTGCCATTACCGAACAAAAAAGACAAATCAGCTTTACCCTCCTGATAATATACAGGGGATGAGGCGTGAGAATCATTATATACAAACACCTGTATGCCACTAATCTTACATTCCGATTCATTCGCCACGCTACGTACCTGTACCAATTCCGCATCCGGGATAGACAAGCTGATGACATTTTTTTGAGAGGAATCAATCATTTCCATTTCAGTGTCATCCTAACAACAACATATTAAAAGCGAAGAAAACCAACAGACATATCCCGAACAAGTATTGTTGTATTGTTATTTTCATTTCATTCATACTTTTTAGATTTCTAATGAATTATTCCTTTACACAGCGTATCGAAGCAGGCACTGAAGTAACCACCGGATTATATATATTATATTCAAAGTCCATAGCAGTATATGGATGAAAGTTAAACATGAGCCCACTATGTTCTTTGTCAGCAGGATGAGGTGAAGAACACCAGTAAACTCCCCATTTTCCTAACTTTATACCATCACCATTAGGTCTATAAGTCTCCGGCAAATAAATTAGCTTCGTTTCATCAATCCCTGCATTATCATAATAAAAGGTTGATCCATTCGCAAAATAACTTTTTATGAAATACATATCCCCAAGTGACGCTCCGGCCGGGGGGAATATGGCGATCTCACCTTTACTCAAGATTTTAAAAACGTCATGCGGCGCAACTTTATAACCATATGGACAAGGGTCATACAACGATTTTAATGTTTCTTTAGGGAAAGCATCCTGTTCCCCGTCCGGATTTCCCCACAGATATTTCAGTTCTGTTGTTTTCGTACACCAAGATTCACCCCCCAATCCTCTCCTTGGACTATACAAGGAACTCGGAGTACTTATAGCTTGACCGGCAGTCACTCGTTCATCGGAATATTTATATACGCCCTGACCACTTCTTACGTCATATAAAATGGTACGTATGCCATCATAAGTCAATGAACCCGAAAACGGGTCTTTACGTCCCCATTGATAATGCAGCCCTTGAACAGTGCCTAAATACGCTTTAGTAGCAGTAGCACCAAGATTACGGTCCATCACTTTATAGTTATTGCCCGTGTATATCGAAGTGACGAATTCCAGTATCTTTGGGGTAGCCGTACACCAAAGGTGCCAACTCCACAACACTTTCGCATCCTCCGCATTAGGATTAGTCTTATCATAAACAGCTATCACTGCATTTCCCCGGCTTCGTCCCATTTTCACCTGAACCCTGCCATTGACTAAAGCAACTTGTTCCACCAGTTCATCCGTGTCCTGCCAAAGCAATTTGGCCGATAAAGGATGAATATTGGCACCACCGGCTTTTGTCAAGATATTGCCACTTGCGTCTTCAAACTTCCCTTCGTCAATAATACCGTCCACTCCGTTTCCCATTATGGTAGCAGTGAAAGAATAAGAACCTGCACCTCTATCTGCTATATAACTATTGGCAGTCCCTTCCGTGTCTAACGGAGTAAAAGTATCCAATGAACTGACAGGAATATATTCCACATGCACATTGTCGGAAGAAATTTCTATAAAACCACCTTCATAATTGGCGGGAACACTACCGGTGGTACAATAGAAATTCATTACTTGTGCGGCAGTGAGGTCATAAATGCCACTGTTATCCGCCAGTTTATCCGTTTCCGTTATTCCATTGCAATATAACTGTAAATCTGTTGTTGATATTAAATCTGTCTTATTAGGCTTCAAAGCTCTGATTTGTAAGCGTCCCGGAGCATGACAGTCCACTTTCAGCAGTTTCACCGGGTCGACAATATCTTTAATCAAAGTTATTTTTGTCCTGTCTATATCAAAGTCAACGCCTCCTACAATATCACCCGTAACCCCTACATCTTCCCAATCAAGCATATCCGTGAATACTTTCACTTCATCAAGACTTAGCACTTGTACGTCCACCGAATAAATATGGTTACGTTTCATCCGATAAGAATCTTCCGCTTTTACAGGTATCGTGCGTTCTATCACCCGACTAGCTATTCCGTCCGTCACAGGAATAGTCAGTTTCAATGATGTCACGTTAATAGCCGGGTCATACTCCTCTTCCTGTTCCAGATAATTTTCATAAACGAATAATGGATAAAAAGTAATAGCTTCACCGTTAATCTCCACTTGTTCATGAGCAAGTATATCATATAAGCTCACTTCCGGATAATCCGGATAATTTAATGAAGATGCCGGCAGATTTTCAACAACAGCCTCATTGGCATGAGAAGAGAACGGAGCATACTTACGAATCCTATCTGCAGCATGAATCACCTGTATTTTTACATCTCCTATCATCAATTCCTGCGGAACAGTAAATGAGGTTGTCCGAACAGTAGTCCGTAGTTTGGCGACTCCCCGTAACAAATGCACGGAAGCTTTGAAATTTCTATTTATGCCGTCCTCAATCACTCCCGTACCTGACATGTAGAAAGGGGAAACCGGCTGTCCGGAGATTATTGCGGGAGTGTCTTCATTGGCACGTACCCGCAAGGTGTAACCCGCCTCCAATGTCCCTATATCAAACAGTGTAGAAACCGCATAGACACTATCAACATCCGTAGGGGTCAATGTCAATGCTCCGTCTGCTGTGGAACGGGATGCTATCACAGTCCCGCTATTCATAACATCCATGAAAAGCCGCTCAACCTTGTTCTCACCGGCCATCCCATTCTCTATGCTTCGGACAACCGGTTGTTTTCCCCCGGGTATTACCAAACGGAGTTCCATCCGTTCCTTGCCGTCGGGTATCATGTTGTCCACATTGCCAATATCACAATTTCTAATATCTTCCACACATGAAGATAATAAAAGCAGTATAAAAGCAAACTTATATCCTATTACCATTTTATTCGTCATAGATGTAACCTCCATTTTACTCTTTCACACAACGTACAGCACCTGCAGTCGCTTCATCCCAAATAACACTTTCACCCTTACCGTGAATACGTTCTGTCCAATACAGACACATGTTCCGACACTTCATATCTCGACCAAGGTTTCCTGCACGAAGCATAACAACCTGCCCCAAGGATCCTGACAGCTCCCCAGTCCCCCCGTATCTATATCCTGTTGCAGGATAATAAATATCACTCCTACCAGCAAATCCGCCACCATATCTTTCTTCATAGAAAACCTGCTCCAGACCAGAATCTTCCCATGGAGTAGATATGCCATCTTTGCCGGCAGGAACTCTCCAACCATCCGGACAAGGGTCAAAAATCGTTTTCTTTCCAGATTTCGTATTCCATAAATAAGGATACTTGGTAGAGTACGAAAACCAGAGGAGTTGTGAGGGTGCTGTATAATATGCCATCGGATTATTCACTGAACCCGGTATATTATTAATATCCGACGTAGATACACTAATTTTAGTAATAGGCTTAATTTCGCCAGTGACGCTATACAATTCTTCTTCAGGCTCCGTATAAAGCCAACCCTTAGCTGGTGGAAACGGATCTTTCCGCCCCCATTGATATAGAAATCCCTTAGACTCAATTCCTCCCTGCTTCTCATCATAGTTATTATATGTTGCCCCCAAATTACGATCCATCCAAGTATAACCATTAAACTCTTGTTGTCCCTCTTCTAAATTCGGATCATAGTCTGTGCACCAGATATGCCAGCTCCAGTAAATCTTTCCATTCACTTTCATCGCTATCACTGCATTGCCAGACTGATTTTCCGTTTCCACACTGATATAAGCTTTATCACGTTTTTCCGCATTCATAACCTTCACTCCGGAAGCCGGCACTACCCCTATTCTATCTACCCAAAGTACTTCGGCCGTAACCTCACCATCGGGAATAGGTGTACGTTCAAATTCATCCATTTGTGCCCATGCCTTGTACACCCCGTCAGTGGGAATGTGCACCCTTCCGCCGGGCGATACCACATAACAGTTTGTTATACGTATATCGTTCACTTCTTCTACTTGGGGTTCTAACGCTATCCACGGACACACTGTCAAGTTTATATCCAAATAGACTGTTTTTTGCATGAACCGGCACAGTAATTGATAAACATGATTACGCTCCAGTTTTTCCAAAGGCGCTTTGCCGGAATTATCCGAATCCACACCCAACTCTATCATATCGTAATCATCAAAACCGATATTCAATTTATTGTTTTTACACTCCATTTCCGGAATATAAAACGAGTAAGCCAGCACGCCCTTGTCTTCAGGAGAAGTTTCTTCAGGGATCTCACTGACTTTCTTTCTCGATAACAGATTGAGAACGGAAGACGCATAACTTCCTGTTCTTTTTGGGGATACGAATCCTGTCTTGGAAACTCCAGTCACAACCAATGTGGTAGGCATCAAGACTTCCTCCCAGTTCTTTGCCTCCTTCCGCATATAAACATCCACACGTGCCACAGCACGGTCTACACGCATGTTGACTGTCTGCGTCGTTCCCTCCGCCGCGTCCACTCCTGCCAGTTCTCCATACATGGGAAGACAGTAGTCTTTAGTGTATTCCACCACATTGGTTCTTGTGGATAAGTAGTCCGCCATTTGATACTGTACGTCCACCAAGTCATTGGGATGATCCACAGACTCCAATATAGCACGGGTATCAAAGTCAACAGGTTCGTTTACAATGGCATACAATGTTTTCCCGGTGGCGGCTTTCACCGTAAAAACCGGAGTAGTATAAGTCCCGTCGATAGCGGAAAGCCCTTGCCAGTAATACATCTTGTCCAGTGACGTGCCGTCAAAAACATAGATGCGTAGCCGGCTGATGCGGGTTTCATTCGCGTTCAACACTTCCGGGTCACTCGTGACACGTGTGCTGATATTCATGCTCATCCGTACTTCTCCCGGATTTAGCGGATCAACTGTCTGTCCACTTTCCGTACAGGAAAACAAGAACAACAGCAACCACGCCCACCATATACAGCCTTTATATCTCATATTCATCAATCTTTGTTTATTTATCAGAGATCTTCGCCTTTCAGCCAGATAGTCCAGCCGTTAATCATAATCTTAGTAGAAAGGAAATTCAATAATTCCGGGTTATAGAAAAAGACAATCGCATACTCACTCTGACGGTCGAGGTATTCCTGTGCCGGGATATTGTGCCCTTCCATTTTAGTAAGCAGCAGGTAAGGTATCAGGTCAACCTTCATCAGTTCCTTACTATCCGACTTGCGTGTAAGCGTCAGGTATACCTTTTTATGTTCGAGCAGGCGCATGGTATTCATTTCTGCCACAATGCCCACATCTTCCACTTTTTCCAGATGATACGGCTGGTAACTAATCATGTCGTCATCCAGCAAGTCATTATTCCAGTCGTAATATCCGTTGTCCGCACGGATTTCGAACAGGCAATCATTCATATCCAGTTCTTCTCCCGGACCGGACTTTTGCAGAATAAAGCGGAACTTATTGGTAACCTTTATCAGCCGGACAGTTTCCGTCTGTTCCTGTTTGCCGGTAAAGTTTACGGTCTGTATCTCACCATACCAGAGAGGCTCCAAAACTTTATTATGTATCAAGGATTCTTCCCGTTTCATTTTTACCGTCAAATCTTCCAGTGTCGATTTTCCGGCAACCGGTTCCGGCATTTCAAAGGCATCGCTCATTCCCGCCCACGTAGCTATCCGGTATTCCCCAATTGGCAGTTGTAACTGCATACGGTAACTGCCACTGCCCAGAGTTTTCCCTTGTTCACTCTTCTTCATGATAAACGTGCCATCCTTGTCGAATACAAACACATCGACACGATTCACTTGAGTCGCAAAAGCATCGGTGAACTCCATGTTATAGTCATACCGGAAACTAACATATAACTGACATTCCGACAGTGTCTCATCTATGGATGTGCAAGAAAAGAGTACAAGCAGTAATAACAGGCAACTTCCATAACTTATCTGCCGGACGGCACCTTTTGTATTCATTATCTTTCTCATAATCTATGGGTCTATTTATTTTTTCTAATTTCATATATGGTGTGGAAAAGCGCCTTTGTGCTTTTCTCGGAATAATCTGCTTTAGTGGACAAGTCTTAAAACTTGTCTGTATGGCAAGACCTGTTTTTATCAAGTTTTTCATATCAAGGTCTTGATTCACGGAAATAAGCCTCCGCCGGCTGAATAAAAAATGAAAAGAAAGAAAAAAGAAGGCGTCACAAGACAAACTGCGCTGTATCATAACGCCTTCTTATAATTTTAATTGTTATTTTAGCCCGATATATCAGTCATTACAAATCCACTCCCTGGCTCCAAGTAGTCCATGGGTTAACTGTAATATTTACAGAGAGATATGCTTCTTTATCATCATCGTCTTCACCCGGATTTGTAGGTTTAGTAGGATCTGTCTTGTCAGGAATCCAGGGAGTACCCGGTTGCTTCACGCTGTTGATAGTCAATGTGTACCAGTTGTTGCGCACAACACCATATTTTCCATGTGCCATCCATTCAGTGATTTCGTCATCATGACGAATCAGGATGTTATAGTAGCATACGCCTTTCTGGAAGTATTCCACACCTACTGTTTCGCCGGCTGTTGCATCAGGTTTGGAGTATTCGCCACCGCTCTTAAGGTCGTCCAGTTCGGCGATAGTAATAGAGGCAAAATCACCACCGACAGTCTTGCCTTGTGCAGTGGCGGCTTTGGCAATACGTGCATAGAACTGGTCACAAAGATCGATTATCTGTTGTTGTGCCGCATCCGATGTACCAGCAGCCGCAGCATTATATACTGCCTGCAAATCAGCCAATGTCTTGTAAGTGACACCCAAAAGGCGGAACCAGCTTTCGCCCACAGTAAATGAATTAGGAGTGTAAACCGCACTTGCTACGGCAGCCGTAGTCTGTGCCTGGGTTTGCGCGTCATGTTCCATTGTGTTCTCAAGACAGTATTTGCTGTCTGTCATGGGAGAGAAGTCAGCAGGCAAAACACCTTTATCAGATACTTTCAGGTAGTTGAACTGCGACACATTGAATCCTGCCTTTTCATAGTTCGGGTCAATTCTATAATCTGCATCAGCAGAACCTCCGGCAGGCATTACTATTTCAGAATATGGGAACATGCTCTTGTTGGTTACATTCAATGCCCAGTTACCGAATGTACAAGTCACTCCGGCAGGAACTATGACGC
>OJRY01002687.1_pt1 | contig 10407 bp, 8 predicted proteins | sample 1599311 | NCBI WGS metagenome assembly OJRY01 (sample SAMN04168657, study PRJEB22393) | human gut metagenome | biome: human gut microbiome; feature: stool | host: Homo sapiens | collected 2014-03-20 | reverse complement strand
CGGTCCATGTTCACCTTGCCCACGTAGCCGGTGACGCCGGCCTTCTCCAGTTCCTCCATCAGGATCAGCGTGGCGTCCGTGTGGAGAGAGGAGAACATGCACACCCGCGTGGTGCCGTTTGCAATAAGCTCCCGGGCCAGGCGGCTGTAAATCTCCCGGGCGTAGCCTGTGTCCGCGAACCGGGCCTCTGTGGGAAAGGCGTATGCGTTCAGCCAGTCCAGCAGGGGCAGGTCCATGCCCATCCCCAGCATGGGGTACTGGGGCGCATGGAGGTGCAGATCCGCAAAGGACTGGAGGATCAGCGCGTCTCCCCAGTCCTCCACCGGGGCACCGGCGTACTGCTCGGGCAAAGACCCGTACACACCCCGGATGAGGCCGTCCTCGGCCACCAGATATCCGCCCGGCAGGGCATCCAGCTGTCCCAGGGTGGGAGCGGACAGAATAGTTCCCTTGATGATCGTCAGTGACATGGCAAATCTCCTTTTGTTTCCGTTCCGGATTTTTCAGACAGAAAAGAAGCGCCTGCCGGCAGGGGATGGCCCCTTCCAACAGACACTCATAGAAGAGCCTTCGGCGGCTCCGTAGAGACGTTCGCGCCATGACAGCGAACTTATATGAGCTTTTCCTGCTGCCTATACCATATCACACATCGTCCCCGGATGCAAGCCCTGTCACGCCGGGAAGTCCTGCCGCTTATACTGGCATACGGGCGGTGTTCCGCCTGAATCAGAGAAAAGGCGTTGGTGCTATGCTGCAGTCTCTTGGCTGGGCGGCCCTGGGTACGGGCTTCACATTTTTGATGACCGCTCTGGGCGCGGCCATGGTGTTTTTTTTCGCCGGGGAACCCCGGCCCCACTTTCAAAAGACCCTGCTGGGCTTTGCTGCTGGAGTCATGACGGCGGCCTCCGTGTGGAGCCTGCTGCTGCCGGCCATCGACCGGGCCGCAGAGGGGGCGCTGCCGGACTGGCTGCCCGCCGCGGGCGGAATGCTGTTGGGCGTGGTCTTCCTGTCCGCTCTGGATGCCTTGCTGCCCCATCTGCGGCGGGACCGGACCTGGCAGGATGCCTCTTGGCGGCAGACCACTCTGCTGATGACAGCCATCACCCTACATAACGTCCCGGAGGGGATGGCGGTGGGGCTGGCCTTTGCCCTGGTGTCCGGAGGGGAGGGCTTTGCCGGGGCGGCGGCCCTGGCCATGGGCATCGGCATCCAGAATTTTCCGGAGGGAGCCGCCGTGGCTCTGCCCCTGCGGCAGGGCGGCTGGTCCCGTCCCAGGGCCTTTGTGGGGGGAATGCTCTCCGGCGCCGTGGAGCCGGTGTTCGGCGTGCTGGCGGCACTGGCCGCGGCCGGCGTGGACCCGCTGATGCCCTGGTTGCTGAGTTTTGCTGCCGGAGCGATGCTGTACGTGGTGGTGGAGGAGTTGATTCCCCAGGCCCACAGCCGGGCGGGGACCTGCGGTTTTGTGATGGGGTTCCTGGTGATGATGGTGCTGGACGTGGCACTGGGCGGCTGAGACCGCCCTCTGGACTCCGGCAGAAAAGGGCCGGGAGGCCGCCTGCAGGCGGTCTCCCGGTCTTGCGCAGCTCAGGCCTCTCTGCTGGGCTGCAGAGCCAGAATCACCAGAGTGGCTTCGCCGTCCCGAACGGTAACGCTGCTGTTGCTGTTCAGGGAAAAACGGGTAGCCTCCTCCACGGAGATGATGAAAGAGGCAGAGCCGGATACACTGGTATTGTCGATACCGGTCCGATTGTAGACGCCGTACTCCAGATGACCGCGTCCTCCGTAGCCCGGTGTGATTTGAAGATATCCGGCGGTCAGAAGGTTGGCGGCAAAGTGGTAGGCGATGAGATATACTCCCGGTTGCAGGAGGAGCTGAGTGGTAGATTCCTGCACAATGTGGCCGGTCACATCCGTTGCTGCCGCACTCAAAGAGATTGAGCTGCCGTTGAAAAACTCCTGCTGGTAGGTGACAAAAGACGCATAGGCCGGAATACCCGACGGACCCTGAGGTCCTTGGGGACCCTGAAGTCCTTGGGGACCCTGGAGTCCTTGTGGGCCCTGGAATCCTTGTGGGCCCTGAGGTCCTTCCGGCCCCTGAGGCCCTTGCGGCCCCTGGGGTCCTTCCGGCCCCTGAGGCCCTTCCGGTCCCTGAGGCCCTTCCGGACCCTGGCAGCCGATTGGCCCCCGGGGTCCAGCCGGGCCCGGATTACCCCTTGGAATGGCAAAGTCCAGCTCCACACCGCAGGGCGTGGGCGAGGCGGTTACCCGGGCCCGGGTGCCGGGGGGTGTCGTGACAGTGCTGCCCACCGTAACAGTGGGAATGATACAACACGGGGGATAACAGAAATCCCCCTGAGAATAGTGCATATACAGAAGCCTCCTCTCTGAAGGGCTAGGCCAGTATATGCCCCACAGGCCCCCTTGGGTGCGCGCTTATCCGATGGGCAGGCCGGTGAGATACCGCCGGACCACGTCCAGAGCGTGGTTGGCGGCCAGCTCCTGGATGCGGTCCCGCCGGCGGCGGCCGGAGTCCGTCCGGCGGCAGAAGGTGCCCTCCGGCGTGGCCAGGCCAATGTACACCAGCCCCACCGGGTTGTCCCGCTCATCCCGGTCCGGGCCCGCCACGCCGGTGACGGACACGGCGATGTCTGCCCCGGTGATCTGCCGGGCGCCCTCCGCCATGGCCCGGGCTGTCTCCTCCGACACGGCGCCGTACTGGTCCAGCGTTTCCTGGGGCACGCCCAGCACCGCCGCCTTGACAGAGGTCCAGTAGCTGACCACGCCGCCCCGGTACACGCTGGAGACGCCGGGCAGGGCAGTGATCCGCTCCGCCACCCGGCCGCCGGTGCAGCTCTCCGCAGTGGACAGGGTGAGATTCCGCTCCTTCAGCAGCTGGAAGCACACCGCTTCCAGGCCCTTCACATCCACGCCGTACACATAGTCTCCCAAAGCCGCGCGGACCTCTGCCACCACCGGGGCCAGCATGGCCTCCGCCTCCTCTGCGCCGGCGGCCTTGGCGGTGGCCCGCAGCCGCACCTCGCAGGGCTTGGCATAAGTGGCTAGGGTGGGGTTCACCATGCGGACCATCCGGTCATGGAGCAGCTGGTCCACAGAGCTCTCGCCCATGCCGAAGGTCATGATATCGTGGGAGACGATGACCTCTTTGGAGAGGGCGCGGAGGTACGGCTCCACGCACCGGCGGAGCATAGTCTCGCACTCGTGGGGCGGCCCCGGCAGCATCAGCACATGGACGCCGTCCGCTTCAAAGGCGCAGCCGGGGGCGGTGCCCACCGGATTGTCGAACACGGTGCAGCCCTCCGGCAGCTCCGCCTGCTGGGTGTTGTTTTCCGGCATGGGCACATGGAGGGCGGACTGATAAAAGGCCCGGATGTCCTCCAGAATATCTTCGTGCAGCACCAGCTTCTGGCCGAAGGCCGCACAGATGGTCTGCTTGGTCAGATCGTCGTAGGTAGGACCCAGGCCGCCTGTGGTGAGAATGATGTCGGCCCGGTGCCGGGCAATGTCCAGAGCCTCCCGCAGGCGCTGAGGGTTGTCCCCCACTACCGTGTGCCAGAAGACGTTGACGCCCAGGGTGGACAGGCTCTGAGAGAGCATCTGGGCGTCGGTGTTGGCGATGTTACCCAGCAGGATCTCTGTGCCGACGGCGATGATCTCCGCGGTGTGTGACATGGAAAGACCTCCTTTTTGAAACAGCGGCCCCGCCGGCGACAGGCGGCGGGGCCGGGAACAGATTGGGTCAGATCCGGGCCGGATCCGTGGACTTCACTCGCACCCAGGTCTCGTCCGCCAGGGCCTTCTGCACCAGGGACTCCACGTCCAGGGCGGCCTCCGCCTGCCGCACATCTTCCAGCCGGGGCCGGGTGGCGGGGTGGCGGGGCGTGAACACCGTGCAGCAGTCCTCATAGGGGAGGATGGAGGTGTCGAACACCCCGATCTCCCGGGACATGCGGATGATCTCCACCTTGTCCATGCCGATCAGGGGCCGCAGCACCGGCAGGGAGGTCACATCCTCGGTGACCCCCAGGGCCAGCATGGTCTGGCTGGCCACCTGGCCCAGGGACTCGCCGGTGACCAGGGCGCCGGCGTTGGCCTTCCTGGCGATGGCCTCGGCGATGCGCATCATGAACCGGCGCATGATGAGGGTGAAGTACTCCTCCGGGCAGTTCCGCCGGATCTCCTCCTGGATCTCCGTGAAGGGGACGATGTGGACCAGCAGCCGCCCGGTCCAGGCAGTCAGCAGCCGGGCCAGCTCCAGTACTTTGTCCTGGGCCTGCTGGGAGGTGTAGGGCGGGGAGACAAAGTGGACCATCTCCAGCTCCACGCCCCGGCGGGCCATCATCCAGGAGGACACCGGGGAGTCGATGCCGCCGGAGAGCAGGCTCACCGCCCGGCCGCCCATGCCGATGGGCAGGCCGCCCGCGCCGGGAACAGAGGGAGTATGAACGTAGGCGTACTTCTCCCGGATCTCCACAAATACCGTCAGATCGGGAGTGTGGACATCCACCGCCACATGGGGGAACAGCTCCGCCAGATCGCCGCCCACAGCTTGGCTCAGCTGGATGGAGTTCATGGGAAACATCTTGTCTGCCCGCTTGCTCTCCACCTTGAAGCTCTTCGCAACGGCAAAGGCGTCCGCCAGATAGGTCCGGGCGGCCTCCACAATGGCGTCCACTGTCTTTTCACAGGGCACGGCCCGGGCCACGGCGGCAATGCCGAACACCTGGCGGCAGGCGTCCCAGGCGGCCTCCATATCGCAGTCCTCTCCCTGGGGCTCCACGTAGATGGTGCTCTGCCGGAGGGAGCACTGGAAGCTGCCGCAGTTTTTCACCCGGCGGCGGACGTTGGCCAGCAGCTTGTCCTCAAAGGACTGGCGATTCTGTCCCTTCAGGACCACCTCGCCCAGTTTCAGCAAAAAGATCTCCTGCGGGGCAGGGGAAGCATTCATCATAACGGACCTCCATATCAGAACAGTTTGGAATATCGGCCCCTATTATAGCGCATTTTTCTGGGAATAGAAAGTCTGTTTTGTGGGGAAGGGCCAGCGGCGCGAAAAAAATAAAAAATTTTCCGCACAGTGCAATAAAACCTCTTCTGGCGCCGTTAATGGTGCAGAAGGGGCGGGAGAGACCCGCCGAATGCAGAACATGAAAAGGAGAATGAACAATGAAGCAGAACGGTTTCTGGAAGGGCTTCGGCTCCGGTTTGGTCCTGACGGTCCTGATCGCAGCACTGTGCGTCACGGCCACCGCCACCTCCAAGCGCAGCATCCAGGTGGAGGACGGCATCGGCATCACCCTCAACGGCGCCAGATTCACCCCGCGGGATGCCGCCGGAAAGCAGGTCCCCGTGTTCCTCTACAACGGCACCACCTATGTCCCCGTCCGGGCCATCAGCGAGGCCATGGGTATGGACGTGTCCTTCAACTCGGCCACCCGCACGGTCCAGCTGACCACCGCGGACCGGACCGCCAGCCAGCAGGGCGCCTCTTCCGCCTCCGGCAACTATATCAGTGCCGACCGGGCCAAGCAGATCGCCCTGAATGACGCCGGTGTCAAAGAGGCCAACGCCGTGTTCCTGCGGGCCAACCTGGACTGGGATGACGGCCGGATGAAGTATGAGGTGGAGTTTTACAGCGGCACCACCGAATATGACTACGACATCGACGCCGTCACCGGCGCCATCCTCAGCTCCGATCGGGAGCTGGAGAATTTCCAGATCTGGAACAACGGCACCAGCCGCCCCTCCGGGAACGGCAGCAACTCTTCCAGCGGTGACTATATCACCGCAGAGCGGGCCCAGCAGATCGCCCTGGCGGAGACGCCCAGCGGCTCCACGGTGGTGAAGTGCCAGTTTGACTGGGATGACGGCCGGGCGCAGTATGAAGTCGAGATCCGCAACGGCTGGACCGAGTACGAATTTGAGATCGACGCCGTCACCGGGACCATCTTCAGCCGGGACATCGACAACGACCGCTGGTGATCTTCCCCAGAGCCCCAAAGAGACGCCCGTCAGGGCGTCTCTTTTTATGGGGGAAAAGGAGCTCTTGCCCGCCGTCCAGCCCTCTGCTATAATGGAGGGACAACAAGGGGAAACCAAATTATGGAGGGGAAGTTTATGAAGATCGTGGCCATCAACGGCAGTCCCAGAAAGAACGGCAACACCGCCCAGGTGCTGGAGGTGGTCCGGCGGGAGGTGGAGGCCGCCGGGGTGGAGTTCCAGGTGTTCCAGCCCGGGGCGAAGGTCCATCCCTGCATGGCCTGCTACCACTGCCTGAACACCGGCAGCCTCCGGTGTGTCCAGACCGACGATATGGTCAACGACATCATCGCCGCCTGCATCGAGGCGGACGGCATCCTGCTGGCAGCTCCGGTGTATCACGGCGGTATTTCCGGCAATATGAAGTGCGTGCTGGACCGGCTGATGCTGGCGGCGGGCTGCGGGGTGAATCAGCTCCACCACAAGGTGGGGGGCGCCCTGTGCACCCTGCGCCGCAGCGGCGGCATGGAGACGTATCAGCAGCTGCTGGGCACCATGGATGCCATGGAGATGGTCATCGTCACCTCCGACTACTGGGGCGCCGTACACGGCGCGGACCCCGGCGAGGCCCTGAAAGACGAGGAGGGCATGGAGGTGGCCGCCCGCCTGGGCCGGGATATGGCCTGGATGGTGAAGGTGCTGGCGGAGAGCAGGGTCCCTGTGCCGGAGAGCACGCCCCGTCCCATGATGAACTTCATCCGGTAAAGAGGCGAGTCCGCCTGTGCGGCTCCGGCGATTGGCGGAAGGAGGAATCTGGAGAATGAGCCCGCTGTATGATGGTTCCAACGGAGACGGATGGTTTTCGGTTTTTGTGATCGTACCGGTGATCGGCCTGGTGATCTGGGGCCTGAACACGTTCTGGCTGCACCGCCTGAAAAAGGGAGATATGGATTACTCGCCGGAGGGGTTCCGCAAAAGGGCCCGGATCTTCGCCATAATATTGGCAGCGGTGCTTCTGGGAGTGCCGCTGCTGGCGGCCCTGCTTCTCTGGAACCGGCACTGACCACGTTATTTCCGCCACAGTGAACCAGGCGGCCCCATTCCGGGGCCGCCTGGTTTTCTGATCCTTTGGGAATGTCCGGTTCCGGAACGGAATGGCTTCCGCCTTGCCCCCGTAAAGTCCGCTGCGCTGGGCTGCGGCGGGGACCCGGTTATCCCTTCAAAATATCGGTATTCCGGAACTGGATGGCCTCTGCCAGATGCTCCGGCCTGATGTCCGCCGCACCGTCCAGGTCCGCGATGGTCCGGGCTACCCGCAGGATCCGATCATGAGACCGGGCGGTGAGGCCCATCCGCTCGAAGGCGGACTTCATCAGCGCATCGCCGGCGTGGTCCAGGCAGCAGAACTGCCCGATCATGTGGGCGGTCATGTGGGCGTTGCAGGTGACGCCGGTGCCGGCAAAGCGGGCGGTCTGGACAGCCCGGGCCGCGTCCACCCGGCACTTCACATCGGCGGAGCTCTCCGGCGTCTCTTTCCGCCGCATGGATGCGTATTCCACCGCGGGAACGCTGACGTGGAGATCGATCCGGTCCAGCAGGGGGCCGGAGATCTTCTCCACATACTTGGCCACCTCCCGGTCCGAGCAGGTACACCGCCCGGAGGGGTGCCCTCGCCAGCCGCACCGACAGGGGTTCATGGCGCACACCAGCTGGAACCGGGCGGGCAGGTGCAGCGTCCCGCCGGAGCGGGCCACTGTCACCGTGCCGTCCTCCAGGGGCTGGCGCATGGCCTCCAGCACGTCCCGGTGGAACTCCGGCAGCTCGTCCAGAAACAGCACGCCGTTGTGGGCCAGGGAGATCTCCCCCGGCCGCAGCAGCGGCCCGCCTCCAGTGAGGGCGGCGGCGGATGCGGTGTGGTGGGGACTGCGGAAGGGGCGCCGGGTCAGCAGGGGGTGCTGCGGGTCCGCCAGCCCCGCCACGGACCAGATGCCGGAGACCTCCAGCGCCTCCTCCCGGCTCATATCCGGCAGGATGGAGGGCAGCCGCTTGGCCAGCATGGACTTGCCTGCGCCGGGGGAGCCGATCAGCAGCAGGTTGTGGCCGCCTGCCGCGGCGATCTCCAGGGCCCGCCTGGCATTTTCCTGGCCCATCACATCCCGCAGATCCGGCCCGGCGGCCTCCTCTGCCTCCGGCACCCAGGCCGAGGCGGGGGAGAGGCGCTCCTCGCCCCGCAAGTGGCGCACCAGCGCCCCTACATCCGGTACGCCGTAGACGGTGAGGCCGCCTGCCAGCGTGGCCTCAGCGGCGTTCTCCGCCGGGACATACAGCTCCTTCACACCGGCGTCCCGGGCTGCCAGGGCCATGGGCAGCACGCCGGTGACGCCCCGCAGCGCCCCGGTGAGGGACAGCTCCCCGATAAACGCCGCTTGCTGGGCCGGCGGCGGCAGCTCCCGTCCTGCGGCCAGCAGCCCCACAAAGATGGGCAGGTCGTAGACTGTGCCCGCCTTTTTCTGCCCGGCCGGGGCCAGATTCACCGTGATTCGGCTGACGGGGAACTTGGCCCCGCAGTTCTTCACCGCCGCCCGGACTCGCTCCCGGGCCTCCCGCACGGCGGCGTCCGGCAGACCCACGATGTCAAAGGCGGGCAGCCCGCCGGAGAGGAAACACTCCGCGCTGACCGCATACCCGGCAATGCCGTTCAGTCCCAGGGAGCGCACCGTCACCACCATAAACGACCACCTCCAGAAGCCCTCCCGCTCCAGGCTGCCGCCCGCTGCCGGAAGAGCCGATTGCGAATTGTCGAAAACCGCCGTTTTCACGGAAGTCAGTTTACCACAAAACGACGAAATAAGAAACCCCGGATTCCAAAACTGGCCTGAAAATTCCAGGAAGTCTTGACGTTTCCGCAGAAACCAGAAAATTTGCGCAAAAAATAACAAGGCAGTTATTTACACGGCAAATTTCAAGTGATATAATAACACTGCATGAGCATTCGGGGGAATGCGACCGTGTTCATGTTGGTTCAGAATGCTGTCGTGTGGGCAGCACATTTATAGGAGGTAAGTTTATGGCAAGAAAGTTCAAGTCCATGGACGGTAACAACGCAGCTGCGTATGTCAGCTATGCGTTTACCGAAGTGGCGGGGATCTATCCCATCACCCCGTCCTCTCCCATGGCAGACTTGGTCGACCAGTGGTCCGCCGCTGGTCAGAAGAACATTTTCGGCACCACTGTCAAGGTCGTCGAGATGCAGTCCGAGGCGGGTGCCTCCGGCACGGTCCACGGCTCCCTGGCCGCCGGTGCGCTGACCACCACCTACACCGCATCCCAGGGCCTGCTGCTGATGATCCCCAATATGTACAAGATCGCTGGTGAGCTGCTGCCGAGCGTTATTCACGTATCTGCTCGTGCCGTTGCTTCCCACGCTCTGAGCATCTTCGGCGATCACTCTGACGTGTATGCCTGCCGTCAGACCGGTTATGCAATGCTCTGCTCCAGCTCCGTTCAGGAAGTTATGGACCTGGGTGCTGTTGCTCACCTGTCTACTCTGAAGTCCAGAGTTCCGTTCCTGCACTTCTTCGATGGTTTCCGTACTTCCCACGAGATCCAGAAGATCGAGGTTTGGGATTATGAGGACCTCAAGGAAATGGTGGACATGGATGCTGTTGACGCGTTCCGCAAGCATGCTCTGAACCCCGAGCATCCTGTACTGCGCGGTACCGCTCAGAACCCTGACATCTTCTTCCAGGCTCGCGAAGCCAGCAACACCTATCATGATGCTGTTCCGGCTATCGTTGAAGAGTACATGAACAAGGTCAATGCCAAGATCGGCACCGACTACAAGCTGTTCAACTACTATGGCGCTCCGGATGCTACTGACATCATCATCGCTATGGGTTCTGTAAACGACACCATCGAGGAGACCATTGACTGGATGCTCGCTCAGGGCCGCAAGGTTGGTCTGGTAAAGGTTCGCCTGTACCGTCCCTTCTCTGCCAAGCACCTGATCGACGCTATCCCGGACACTGTCAAGACCATCTCTGTTCTCGACAGAACCAAGGAGCCCGGCTCCATTGGTGAGCCTCTGTACCTGGATGTTGTTATGGCTCTGCGCGGCAGCAAGTTTGCCAACATTCCTGTATTCGGCGGCCGTTACGGTCTGGGTTCCAAGGATACTACTCCTGCTCAGGTTATCGCTGTTTACAACAACGCTCAGTCCGCTCAGCCCAAGGAGAGATTCACAGTTGGTATCGATGATGATGTAACTCATCTGTCCCTGGAAATCACTGAGAATCCTGATACTGCTCCTGAGGGCACAACCAGCTGTATCTTCTGGGGCCTGGGCTCCGATGGTACTGTTGGTGCCAACAAGAACTCCATCAAGATCATCGGTGACCACACCGACATGTA
>OJRY01002669.1_pt1 | contig 10467 bp, 13 predicted proteins | sample 1599311 | NCBI WGS metagenome assembly OJRY01 (sample SAMN04168657, study PRJEB22393) | human gut metagenome | biome: human gut microbiome; feature: stool | host: Homo sapiens | collected 2014-03-20 | reverse complement strand
ATTGGGGAACCGAGTACCTGTAGTTTAGCAACGGTTTGTTCCTGGGTCAGCCCACATGTCAACCGAATCCTTTTCAGGTTTGCGCCAAACGTCTCATTCCCCAATAATTTTGGCATGGCAATCTCCTAAATAATCATAATTACTGAAAATAGTGTATCAAGATTGTTGCCCAGCGTTGCTTATATCTGTAAGCGGTGGTATAATTATTATCAATGTTAAGAAGTGCCTACAAAAAACACTCGGGTTTTCCGAGTGTACGCATTAGCTATTTGGTTTTGGGATAGGGGTATGCACATTCCGTAATTCCGACTAAATAATCCAAACTTACATTGTAAAACCTTGCAAGAAGCATGGCGCTTTCTAAAGGGATTCGAGTTTTGCCGCTCTCATAATCGGAATAGGTGCGTTGACCAACGCAAAGGATATCCGCAATTTGCTGTTGCGTATATCCTCTATCCTCGCGTATTTCTCGAATTTTTTCATAATATCGCATTCCAATCCCTCGTATACAGAATACTATATAAACAAGGATTGCCTGCGAAATAGAGTTATAAACTCTGAAAGAGGGACGTATATGGCAATTTGCACATTCGTCGGGCATAATGCCCTATATGACGATGACATTTACAAGCGGACAGTCGGCGCGGCGTTTGAAGTAGCCAAGCAAAATGATACGGTGGAGTTTCAGTTTTTCTGGAAAGGGAAGCACAGCTTCAGCCGTATCAGCCTTGTCGCGGCTCTGGATGCAAAGGCTCATTTTCCGCAAAAAGAGATCACTATAACACTGGTCACAAGGCCAAACCATTATAACCAGCTCCTTCAGGAGCTGCAGCAGGGAGACGCGGGTATCCCTGCCTGTCTGATCGACAAAGTGATCGCGCCGGGCGTTGGGGATACGCATAGAAGCAACCGCAATATCGGGACCGGTGTCAACATGATCGAACGCTGGATGCTGTCCCGCTCAACGCATTTAATAAGCTATCTGTATCTGGCGCTCTATGACGAGGAAAACTGGCAATATGAATATGCCGAAAAAAAGGGCGTGACGATTCTGGATGTTTGCAGCGAGCTAACCATGCAATTTGTTCGGGATGGCTTTGCCTCCCTGAAGGACGGGCAGGGTCTTGTCCTCGCAGAGCGGCAGGCTGGAAGTACGCGCAAGGAAATTGGAGAGCGGTTGGGTATCTCGTCCGGCGCTGTCAAAACGATAGAGCAGAAAGCGATCCGTGCGCTGCGGTGGTATGTGATTACAAGGGCGTCGGAAAATGGGCATAGCTGGAAGCCGCAGGAACCGGACGTTTGCAGCATTTTTTCTTTGGGGCCGGTCACCTGTCAAAGCCTGTGCCTGTTCGGACAGGCAGTGCGCTTTTTGGTAGAAACTTATGGTGTGAACCGCTTCCATATCATATCCGACTACTGCTCCTCCGGTTACATGAGCATGCTGAAGCGTGAAACGAAAGGGGTTCCCCATGCATGTATCATAGGGGTCGCCAATATGCCGGACATGGACGAACAGGAATGGGGCGACTACAAGGCGCAGCATATCCCGCCCTGTAACAGGGTAGAGAATTTGAATATCCCTGTTTCAGGCGCACGGCGGGAGGAGTTGTCAGTCCTGGCGCATTTGATCGAACACTCGAAGTTTTGTTTATGTAACCTGTCGGAGAATATGTTTGCAGGGGATATCAGGTATTATGTGGCAAAGTCGCGCGGCGCGGTGCTGCTGGATATCGGAAAAAAGCACACATAAAATATGAATTTACCTGATTAGAACACAAAAAAACGGTCTGGACCATCTCGTTCAATCCGGTTTTGTTTTTAAGTCGTGCAGTTGCATGACTTGAAGTGTTTAACAGAAAACTTATTAGCCTATGATTTGTAATAGTACTACTCCATATAAAATACAAGGCTAATAAGTAGCTTTTCAAAAGCAGAAAATAAATAGCAATGCTTATAACAGCATGATATAATGCAGGTAAGAGCAACTTGGAATTTTTACGAAACGGAGGTTCTCATGAAGAAAGACGATAGAAAAAGGTGTTCGTGGGCAACTACGGAACGCTATAAAGAATACCATGACAGAGAGTGGGGAAAGCCAGTTCATAATGATAGAAAACTATTTGAAATGCTAATTCTCGAAGGTATGCAAGCTGGATTATCATGGCTAACGATATTAAATAAAAGAATGGCATTTCGAGAAGCCTTTGACCAGTTTGATTATCATAAAATTGCTCTCTATAACGAAACTAAAATTGATGAGTTAATGCAAAATCCCAATATTGTTCGCAACAGGTTGAAAATCAAGTCGTCAATCATAAACGCACAGCAATTTATTAAAGTTCAAGAAGAATATGGAAGCTTTGATGCGTTTATTTGGTCTTATGTTGATAACAAACCTATCCTTGATCATTTTAAGTCGGAAACTGAAATTCCTGCAAAAACGCCGCTTTCAGATAAAATAAGTAAGGACTTGAAAGAACGCGGTTTTAAATTTGTAGGTAGTACGATTGTATATGCCTATATGCAGGCAATCGGAATTGTAAATGACCATGTGAAAAGTTGCTATTTGTATGTACCGGAATAATTATTTTATATATGCCCTTTAAGCGTTGATTTTCCATATCGCTACATTTGTTCTGAGTACCGACCCAGTCGATCTATTCTGTTGGCCTGCATTTTGTGGAGGAAACCTCCACTTCACAAGGGAGGAATAAGAGGATATAATAAAGGAGAAATCAGGTCAGAGTATTCGTGTCAGAGTAACCGCCCAGAGGCAGTCTGCCTGCCTGAGTTGTACATGATTTCGCAGCCTGATGAACACCGCAAAGACCGTATAGTACCTAATGGTGCTGTGCGGTCTTTTTTTGCGCAAAGATGGAAAGGAAGATCAATATGCAATGACAGAAAAGCTGATGAAAGCCATCTACAGTGACCCAGCCCAGACAATCACCCTTACAGCCTGGGCGGATACCGTTGCCGTGGACCCGCGGGACAATTTGCTCATCGCGGTCCGGCTGGGCGGTTATCCGGAAGTGACAGCCGGCCTTGTCAACGCGGTCAGCGGCGGAGGCACGCTGTCCGTGCAGCTGGATGGGGAAACCCTGGTATGCACCCCCCAACAGGGGCGGTACAGCAAGGAGGTATCCAGAGACGGTACATATGCCGTGGCTGCCCTGCTCTGGGACAACCAGAGCGCGCGGAAGCAGGGCGAAAAGCAACAGACGGAAGAGATGGAGGGAAAGGAACAAAAGGAGAAAACAGATAAAGCGCAGGAGGCGAGGGTGTATTACCTCGCCTGCCCCGTACGGGACAAAACCGCCCTGTATCATGAGATCGACAAAGTAAGCACCATCCCCATGCTGCCGGAATTCAGGGACTACATGATAAACGAGCTCCAGGCAAGGGATATGCTGGCGCCGTGCCGTGTGTACACAACAGGGGAGCCCTTTGCCATATGGCGGCTCACCTGCACGCCGGACGATCAGAATATCGCGGACGTACTTACAGACGGCTTGAAAGCAGGGGTTATCCGTATCCCCAGCACATGGCCCTGCCAGCCGGACGCGTTTACAGAGATCAACGGCGTAGCCGGCTACCTGTGGGCGTTCGGTTTCGTGATCGCGTCCCGCATCCGCGGGCAGTTCCAGCCCCTGTATGATCCGGCCCAGGAGCCGTTGTCAGAGGGGGTGCTGGGGCTGGACCAGTTCGTGGCGCAGACGGCAGGGTACCACCTGTACGGCGCCCAGCTCGCCGCCGCGGAAGCGCTGCGGCGCAGGCTGCAGACCGCCAGGTTCGGTCTGCTCATCGCGGAATGCGGCAGCGGAAAGTCTAAGGTCGGCAGCATTGCGCTGCAGTCGTATTTCCTGCAAAAGCACAGGAAGTGCCTGCATATCGTCCTCTGTCCCTCCCACATGACAGGCAAATGGGTGCGCGAGCTGGAGGAGGCCATCCCAAACGCGCGTGCCGCCATCGTGCGGACGCCGGCGGACATGGACGCCCTCTACGCGGGGTATGCCCGCGGCGGCCGCACCGTGTTTGCAGTCCTGTCCAGGGAAAGCGCGCGGGACGGCTATATGCGCCGCCCAGCGGCCAGATGGGACGCAAGGCGGCAGGGCTTTACCTGCCCGGACTGCGGCAGCGTGGTCCAGATGGAATTCATGGACTGCGGTAAGCGGACATTGACAGACGCCACGCCGGAATACTTCCGGACAGAGACCCGCGCCAACCGCAAGTGCGAAGGCTGCGGCGCTGTCCTCTGGACAGCCACCACCGCGGAGGAACAGAGCGAATGGGTGCGCATCAGCCATCTGGGCTATGTCCACCGCCGTTTTGCGTACCTTGCGCGGGACGCCTGCAAAACAGCGGCGGCGAAAAAGCAGCTTGCCGCCCTGCTGCGCGAGCCGGACCGTTTCATGGCCGCCCGCGGCGCGTGCCGCCGCTTCCCGCTCAGCACCTATATCAAAAACCGGTACAGAGGGAAGATAGACGGCCTGATAGCGGATGAACTGCACCAGTTTTCCGCGGACAGCGGCCAGGGGGACGCGATGGGCGAGCTGTTCGCCGCCGCGAAAAAATGCATCGGCATGACGGCAACCCTCATCAACGGCTATGCCTCCGGTATCTTCTATCTGCTCTACCGCATGTGTGCATACCGTATGGAGCAGGATGGGCAAAGCTATGCCGCCCCCGCGCAGTTTGCGCGGGAATACGGCGTGACAGAGGACACTTACGAAGTAACGGAAGGCGGGTACAACAGCAACCGGCGCACCGCGAAGCGGAAAAAACGCTCCCGTCAGAAGCCGGGCGTTTCGCCGCTGGTGTACAGCCGCTTCCTGCTGGAGAACGGCGTGTTCCTCTCGCTCATGGATATGGGCAAGGACCTGCCGGAATACGAGGAGATCCCTGTACCGCTCCAGCTGCCGGAGCTGGAGGAATCGTTCCGTGAACTGCTCAGGACACGGAGCGGCGAAGGCCGCAGGCTCGCCCAGAAGCTGCTGTCTGTTTTCCTCAACTTCATGATGGCCTATCCGGATCAGCCGTACGGCCACAAACCGGTGGTGCATCCGGACACGGGCCAGGCGCTTTTCGCCGCGGAGGACAGCGGGCTGCCGGAGGAACAGACCGAAAAAGACCGGCGCACGCTGGAGATCATCCGCCGCAAGGTAAACGCCGGCGAACGGGTTCTGCTCTACGTGAACTGGGTGCGTCTGGACAGCCGGACACGGCTCAAGCGCTTTCTCACGGACGCCGGCGTCCGCGCCGAGATCATGGAGGATACCGTCCCGCCTCGGGGACGCGAGGAATGGGTGGCAAACCACCTCCGGCAGGGCATGCAGGTGATGATCACAAACCCCGGTCTTGTGGAGACCGGGCTCGATCTCAATGATTTCACCACGCTCATCTTCTATGACATGGCGTTCAAGCTGTTCACGTTCCGTCAGGCGAGCCGCAGGTCGTGGCGCATCAACCAGACCGCGCCGCGTGTGGAGGTGTACATCCTGTACTACCGGCACACCATGCAGGAGCGCGCGGTCCGGCTGATGGCCTCTAAGCTGGCGGTGGCCGGCGTGATCGAGGGCGGCGTGCTCACGGACGAAGGGCTGGCCGCGATGAGCGAGAGCGAGGATATGACGTCCGCGCTCGCCCGCGAGCTTGCCGAGGGCATTCGGCATGAGGACGCGGTGGAGGATATCGCGGCGTCGTTCCGCAAGATGGCGGTGCTGCATCCGGCACAGGAGCGGCAGGTACAGGAAGCGGAATGCGGACGGAAGGCCGTGCCGGTCAGAGTGAGAACAGAAACAAAGATACAGCCAGTACCACCCGCAGAGCAGTTATCGCTGTGGGAGCTGGCAGGGTGAAGAAAGAACAGGAGTTGATGGAACGATGCGTTTTCTGGCGAACCGGTCCGAACTGTTACCCATCGCCCGGCGCTGCAGCCAGACGATAGGGACGTATTTTGTATCCAAAGAGCATGCCTGCGTCCTGATGGAAGCAGACGCCGCTTCAAACACGGTGATGTTCACCGCGCGCAGCCGGACCTGCACCTTACAGGTGCGGCATGCGTGCCGCGTGGAGGAAAGCGGAAGGGCGCTGCTGTTCGCACCGGTGTTCCAGCGGATGCTGGACGCCTTTGCGGACGAAGCAACGTCTGTCGCCACAGACGGCAGGCAGATCGAGGTGCGCAACGCGAAGGCCGCCTTTGTTTTCCCACTGATGGATGCGGATAAATACCCCGCCGTGGGTACGCCCGCGCCCGCACAGCTGCTGGACTGCTCCGGCTTCGCGGAGGTCAGCGCAAGGGTGCTGTTCTCCGCCGCGCAGGGCAAAGCAGAGGGGAAGGAACAGCTGAAGTGCGTGCATCTCACCGTCCATGACGGCAAGTTCAGCGCGGCCAGCTGCGATGGATACCGCATGACTGTGGCGAGCGAGGACGCGGCGCAGGATGAGCCGATAGACCTGCTGATCCCAGCGGACGCGATGAAAACGCTGCTCGCCGTGTTCCGCGGCGTGCCGCACTGCAGGATCGGTGTGGACGGCGATACCGCGCTGTTCCTCGGGCCGGGCATGGTCTTTTCCGTCCAGCGCAGCACTTATCAGGCGGTGGACCTGAAGCCGGTACTGGACCGCTTCCAGACAGCGTATGAGATCCACGTGGACGGCGCGCTGTTCCATGCAGAGCTGAGCCGCGTAAGCGCCGGCAGCACAGCCGGCGCGCGTGTGATACTGCGCACGGACAAAGGGATGGTGCAGATCGGCTATATCAGCGGGGACAGACAGGCTGTGCGGAGCGGGACAGAGCTTCCCGCGGATATCCGCACGCCGCTCCTCAGGGAAGGCTTCTGCTATACCTATAACTATCTGCTGCAGGCGGCGAAGCTGGTAAACGGGAAAGAGACAGCACTGCTGTTAGACGGCAAAGGGACCCTGATGCTGCGCACGGGTAACGAGCTGCATGTATTGATGCCAACGCGTATGCCGCAGGAAGAAGTGGAAAAACCGAAACGGAAGAAGAAAGCTGCATGAGAAAAAAGGAGTCGTACATGAAAAACAAAAAGCTGATCCTGCTCCCTGCCGCCGCAGCGGAGAGGATGTGCCCGCTGCGGCCGGAAGACCGGCTGCTTTGCGCCGTAGGCCAGTTCGAGCCGCGGCGGATGAACATGTGGTATCCTGTGCGGAGCTGTTTCCTTACAGCCCAGAGCATAGACGAGGCCAACGCGGTGTTCAAACGGCTGCGGAAGACCGTGCTGCACAGCGCGCAGGCCATGCGGCGCTTCTGCGCCGCCAATCCGGAGGCGCAGCGGCATGACTTCTGGTGTCCCACATACGATTTCGCGTATGCGGGCGCTGTCAACGGCTACCGCCTGCGCTGTATGGTGAACCATGGGGATTTCAACTACTTTTTTGTGGTGTACCGAAAAGGACGGACAATAAATGAAAGTGAGGCTGCCTGATATGACAGGGAAAACCATGACAAGGCCATTGACCGACGCGGAACGCGCGCTCGCAGAGCGCTATCACAACCTGATCTACCGTGTGATGCATGACCTGCACCTCGGCACGGAAGCGGACACGGACCTGTACGGCGAAGCCGCGCTGGGGCTGATGCTCGCGGCGCAGCGGTACATGACGGACGAGAGCCTGCAGAGGTACCGCTTCACTACGATCGCGTACAGCCGCATCCGCAACGCGCTGCTGCGCCAGCGGCACAAAGAGCGCAAAGCGCCCGTGGCGCTCAGTCTGGATGCATGGAGGGAGGATGGCGGCACGCTGTATGACGTGCTGCCGGACAAGAGCTGTGCAGATCCGGCGGATATTGCCATCCGTCAGGAGCGGGCTGCCGCGCTGCAAAAGGCCCATGCTGTCCGCAGCTGCAGGGTGTACCGCTTTCCGGTCTGTGCCGCCCCCGGAAGGGAGGCGGCATGATGGGTACGCATACCGGCGTTTATGTGGTGTACTACCTGTACCGCTCACGGTACTCCTTTGTGGCGGACCACTTCCTGAACGATGGCCGGCACATGGTGGACCTGGGCAGCCTGGACAAGGCGCTCACCTTTCCCTCCGAACGACAGGCGCGCCGCTTTATCGCGGACGATCTGGAGCGGCCGGAAAGCGGGCCGTATTTCGTTTCCGAGCTCTCGCTTGGGGAGCTGCTGGAGTACCATCCGGAGCTGTATAAGGTGCGGCGCGCGGCCCTGGACGGAGGTGCGGCGTGAGCATGGAAAACAGGCTGTTTGCCGTAAAGGCGCCGTATGAAATGCTGGACTGCTGTTTCCTCTTCGCAAGCCGTTTGCTCGCGGCCGGACAATGGTATATCGGTGTTGGGCAGCTTGTGGACGGCGGGGCGTACCATCTTTACGACGTCCTGCTGACGGATAGGGACGTTACGGTGCTGCCCCATCCACACAGCGCGCCGGCATGGGAGATCCCGTATGAAAGGATCGCAGAACTGCCAAAGCCGTATCGTGGTTCAGAAGCGGAGCTTCCGCTCCCATCGTTCCTCCTGTCACAAATGGACAGGCACCTGCTGCCGGTGCATGACGAAGCAGTACTGTATCCATACCGTGTGCTGTCCTGCCTGTCTGCAGACTCTGCTGTAGCGGAATATTTCCTGCAGAAAGAAGAACTGGCAGCTGAACGCGGGGACAGGCGGGATACCGTTTTGATGCGGCTGGACGAGCTGCAGGAGGATATGGAGGACACATGCATGCGGCTTGGGATCAGCCGGCCGCGGCTGAAGCTGCTGTACCGCGCGCTCTGCAGGTGGAGCCGCCGGCATGGCGGCGCACGCTTCCCGCTGGAAGCGCATAAGGATAAGATCTGTGACTATTTGAGGGAGGAAAAGGATGTTTAAGCAGAAAAGTTTTGCAGAACCCGGCTGTATCGGCTGTGAAGCGCATCTGGACTACGGCTCCAGCCGCTATTGCAGCGGTTTCAAGAACAAAAAGCGCCGCAAGCCGTTCCGTAAGAGCGATCCGGCGTATAAGGCGCCAAAATGGTGCCCCAAACGGAAGGATCCCTGCGAGTACCGCATCTACAGCTATGCGGATGAGCGGTCCGCCGTGATGGCACGGCTGCTGGAAACGGACGAAGCGGGAGACAGGGAGCTTGTGTTCCCCCTCGCACACCGGTACCGGCTGCGCGCGGAAGGCAGGGCCGGGCTGTCCCCAAAAGCCTTTTATGAGCAGGCCAATGCTGAAGACGACGCATCCTCACCTCTTCTGGATGAAAGCATCCGCACAGGCGACGTGGTGGAGATCGACACAGGGCTGGCACAGTTCTTCTTTTACTGCGCCGCCCCTCACGATTTCCGCACGGCGTTCTTTGATGTGAGACGGATTCAAACCGGTAGAATCGATGAGACGGAGGTATCGTAATGGCAAACCTCATGCTCTATGCAAAGGGAAAAGGCGATACGCGCTTCGGCGCGGTGGACATGGCAAACGGCGCGTTCCCCGTGCCGCTGATGCACGCGACCCTTGTACCGGAGGCGAAGCTGGATATCCTCAAGCAGCGGGCCAGCCTGCTGCACCGGATGCATCCGGATACCGTTTTCCAGATCCGCTATGCCGGCGCCTCTAAGGTGCTGTATCAGGCGGGAGGCGAAGCGGCATGAAGGCGCTGAATACGGATGCGGTGCGCAAGCTGTACCGTGGGAAATATGCACCTGCGAAGGAGGAACCGGAGGTAAACGGCTCCCAGATCCGAGGGATCAGCTTCCGTATTTCTCTGGCGTTTGCGGCGCTCGCGGTGGTTTCAGACCGTGAGACCGTGAAACTGCTGGAGGCGGTCATGCATGATTTGGATTTGCTGCGCGGCCTGGAACGCGAGGATTCGTTTGTAAAGGGCTTCCGCTGCGCGATGGAGCTGAAGCTCCCCGCCGAACGGAAGGGGGAAGCAAAATGACAGGGATGAAGCAAAATACTCTGGAATTTATCCTTTCCCGCGATGACCGTTTCCGCTACCAGCTGCTGGATCGGATGCGGCAGGACTGCCTGTACTTTTTGAGCTATGGCAGACGAGACCCCAAGTATCTTTGGGCGAATGACGCTGCAGAGCAGCTCGTGTACATGAAGGCGGTCTGGGACAGCTTCCTTCGGATGGGAAGCCTGAATGGATGACGATGGACGAAATTATGTCACTGGAAAAGAGGATGCTGGAAGGAGATAAGCGATGCTGAGAGATAAAATGCTGGCGGTGATGGAGGAAGTAAACAGCGAAGCCGCGGAGCGGCGCGAGCTGGTGCAGACGATCGCGCTGGCGCTGCTGAGCGGGAGCAACCTGTTCATTCTGGGCGCGCCCGGGCAGGCCAAGAGCTTCGTGGTGAACGAGTTCCGCAAACGCATCACGGGCGCAAAGCAGTTCGAACGCCTGCTGTCCAGGCAGACGGATGAGGAAGCCCTGTTCGGCCGTCTCGACCTGGCCAGTCTGATACCGGGCGCGGTCCCTGCGCAGGTGCTGGGGCAGGAC
>OJRY01002662.1_pt1 | contig 10492 bp, 8 predicted proteins | sample 1599311 | NCBI WGS metagenome assembly OJRY01 (sample SAMN04168657, study PRJEB22393) | human gut metagenome | biome: human gut microbiome; feature: stool | host: Homo sapiens | collected 2014-03-20 | reverse complement strand
ACCCTTGATGGCCTCCAGCGTGGTGCCGGCGGTCTCCTCGTTGGGCAGGGAGCCCATCAGGCCGTAGGTATAGGGGTGGCGGGGGCGGCTGAAGAGCGTAACCGTGTCAGTCATCTCCACGATCTGGCCGGCATACATGACGGCGACCCGGTCGCACATCTGGGCGATGACGCCCAGATCATGGGTCACCAGGATGATGCTCATACCCAGCTCCTGCTTGAGCTGGTTGAGCAGCTTCATGATCTGGTCCTGGATGGTTACATCCAGCGCGGTGGTGGGCTCGTCGGCCAGCAGCAGCTTGGGCCGGGCGCCCAGGGCGATGGCAATCATGGCGCGCTGGCGCATGCCGCCGGAGAACTGGTGGGGATACTCATCCAGACGGGTCTCGGGGGAGGGGATGCCCACCAGCTTGAGCAGTTCAATGGCCCGCCGGCGCTTCTCCTCCTTGGACAGCTTCTCCCCCTCAAAGGCCTCGTACATCTGGCTGCGGATGCGCAGCACCGGATTGAGGGCGGTCATGGGCTCCTGGAAGATCATGGAGATCTCCTTGCCCCGGATTTTTTGCAGCTCCCGCTGGCTCATTTTGGCGATGTCCGCCCCCTTGTAGCGGATTTCGCCGCCGGTGATCCGGCCGGGCTGCTTCAGCAGGCCCAGGATGGAGCGGAGGGTCTGGCTCTTGCCGCAGCCCGACTCGCCCACCAGGCCGAAGGTCTCCCCCTGGAAGACCTGGAAGGAGACGCCGTCCACGGCGCGGACGGTCTCCCGCTTGCTGGGGAAGGCCACGTGGAGGTCACTGACTTCAAGTAGTTTTTCCATGCCGGGCTCACCGTCCTTTCGTGCGCAGGAAGTCGGTCAGGCCGTCCCCCAGCAGGGAGAAGCCGACGCCGCTGACGGCCAGGAACAGGCCGGGGAACAGGGTGGGCCACCAGGCGAAGGTGATGAAGTTTCGGCCCTCGTTGAGGATGGAGCCCCACTCCGGTGTGGGGGGTGAAACACCCAGGCCCAGAAAGCTCATGGACGCGCCCGTGAGCATGCACATGACCACGTCGGAGGCGGCGAAGACCACCGCCGAGCTGATGACGTTGGGCAGCAGGTGGCGGAACAGAATCCGGGCGTCGGAGAAGCCGGCCACCCGCGCGGCCTGGATGAACTCAGAGTCCTTGAGCACCAGCACCTCGCTGCGCACCAGCTTGGCGTAGCTCATCCACCCCACCAGCCACAGGGCGATGAACAGGTTGATCAGTCCCTGGCCCAGGATGGCCATGATGGTGATGACCAGAATGGTGAAGGGGAAGGCCATCATGATATCGGTGATGCGCATGAGCAGGCTGTCCAGGAAGCCGCCGTAGTAGCCGGCCAGCAGTCCGATCATGCCGCCCACCAGAAAGGGAATCACCACGCCCAGCACGCCGATGAGCAGATCGATGCGGGTACCCCAGATGACGCGGGAGAAGATGTCGCGACCGTAGAAGTCCGTACCGAACCAGTGGGCCGCACTGGGGGCCTGGTTGGACACGGTGACGTCGGTGGCGATGGGATCGTAGGGGGCGATGAACTGGGGGAACAGGGCCATGAGGATGACCACCAGCACAATCAGCAGGCCGATCACGAAAGAGGGCTTGGCCAGCCACGCCGGCATGGAGCGCTTCTGCTCCAGCGGACTGACGCCGTGATAACGTTTCATTCGTACACCCCTTTCTACAGATTGACCCGGGGATCCAGGAAGGAATAGAGGATATCGGTGATCAGATTGATGACCAGCACCAGCACCGCAAAGAGCAGCACCACATACTGCACCACCGCATAGTCCCGGCCGAAGATGGCGTCGCTGGCCAGCTTGCCGATGCCGGGTACGGAGAACACCGTCTCGATGATGACTGAGCCGCCCAGCATGGCCGCCATGCGCATACTCAGAAGGGTGACGGTGGAGATCATGGCGTTGCGCATCACGTGGCGGGTACGTACCTCACCGCTGGTAATGCCCTTGCTGCGGGCAAAGTCCACATAATCCATGCGGGTGATATCCACCACCGAGTTGCGGGTGTTGCGCAGCAGCAGGGCGGAGGTCATGAGGGACTGGGTGACGGCGGGCAGGATCAGGCAGCGGAACTGTCCCAGAAGGGTGTCCGACCAGCCGCCGGCCGGCAGCCATTTCAGCTTCAGGGCAAAGACGATCATCAGCAGCAGGCCCACCCAGAAGGAGGGCATGGAGATGGCCACCAGGGAGGTGGTGCGCACCACCTGGTCGCCCAGGCGGTCCTTGTGGACGCCGGCAAAATAGCCCAGGGGCAGGCTGATGACCAGAGAGATCACCGTGCTCATCAGGGTCAGCGCCAGGGTCACCGGAAAGCGGGAGGCCAGAAGCTCGGACACCGGCATCTGGTAGGTGAAGGAGTTGCCGAAGTCCAGAGTGAAAATCTGCTTCAAGAACAGGAGGTACTGGGTGAGCAGGGGCTCATTCAGGCCCAGCTTCTCCGTCAGGGCGGCCACAGCCTCCTCTGTGGCCTTCTCGCCCAGAATCAGGCGGGCTGGCTCACCGGGGATGAAGCGGATGATGGAAAACACCAGGATGGTGACCACAAACAGAACCGGAATCATCTGAAGGATCCGTTTGAGGATGTAGTTGAGTCGATTCAAGAAGTTACACCTGCCTCTGTCAGTTCGTGGGACCGCGCGTCCCGTTCCCGGGGAACTGCGGAACGCCTTGTCCACGGGGAAGCCGCACCTTCCCCATGGACAGAGCGTCCCGCAAAAAGAGCCGGGGGATGGAGCCGTATGCTCCACCCCCCGCGGCTGGGGCCCCGCCGTCCGGGCGAACGGGAGGGCGCGGCTCAGTTGGCCTTGGTCCAGTACATGGCCTGGTACACGTAGAAGGGGTTGACCTGCAGGCCGTCTACCTTGGCGGAGCGGGCGAAGGCGAAGTCATTCCGGTACAGGGGGATGACGTTGGCGTTGTCATACACCTGCTGCTGAATGTCGCGGTACATCTCCACGCGCTTATCGTGGTCCATCTCCGTCTGGGCGGCCATGTAGAGGGCGTCCAGCTCCTCGTCGTTCAGGCCGGTGTAGAAGCACTGGGCCTGATCGTAGTCCACGGTCCAGCCCACCACGCCGGAGGGATCCTGGTAGTCGTCCACCCACTGGAGAATGGTGGCCTGGTGGCTCTGAGAGCTGTACTTGTCGGTCAGGGTGGCGGACTCCAGAAGCTCGATGTTGCAGGAGAAGCCGGCCTGGTCCACCTCGGACTTGATGAGGGTGGCAATCTGCTCATAGAAGGTGGAGCCGGTGCGGATGGACAGGGTAAACTCCACGGGCTCGGTGTAGCCGGCATCGGCCAGCATCTGCTTGGCGGTGTCGGGAGCGTACTCGGTCACCTGCAGATCGGTGTTGCACCAGTCGCCCTGGGTCTCGGAGACAATGGCGGCCACAGGGGTGCCGTACTCGCCGGCGATGGCGCTGGCCAGCTCGGACTTGTTCAGCGCGTAATACAGGGCCTGGCGCACCTTGACATCGTCAAAGGGAGGCTTCGTGGTGTTGACGGTCAGATAGTAGATCTGGGTGGAGGGGAAGATGTCCAGCGCCAGGGCCTCGTTGCTCTCCACGCCCTGGGCGAGAGAGAAGGGGAAGGTGGGGGCCACGTCGATCTGGCCGGACTGGAGCTGCATCAGGCGGGTGTTGTCGTCGGCGATCAGGACGTACTTGATCTCCTTGGTCTTGGGCATGCCCTCCACGCGGTAGTAGGGGTTGGCCTCCAGAGTCAGGCTGCTGCCCTGGGTCCAGTCCTTCAGCATGTAGGGGCCGGTGCCGACCGGGTTCTTCAGGTACTCCTCGTCGCTCATGCTCTCGGCATAGGACTGGTCGCCCAGCACCATGTTGAAGCAGCCCAGCTCGGCCAGAAAGGCGGCGTTGGGTTCGGTGAGGGTGATGACCACCTGCTCGTCGGTGGCCTCCACGGTGTCGATGGCCTCGGCGATATAGCGGTAGTTGGAGGTTTCGTAGTCGCGGGCGCGGTAGAAGGACCAGACCCAGTCGCTGGGCTCCACATCCTCGCCGTTGGAGAACTTGACGCCCTGCACCAGATTGAAGGTATAGGTCAGGCCGTCGTCGCTGATGGTCCAGTCGGTGGCCAGGACGGGCTCGATGGAGCCGTCGTCGCCGGTGCGGACCAGGCCCTCGAAAATCTGCTGGGACACCTGAACCTCGGCAGGGCCCATACCGGGGGCATTGGGCTCAATGTACTTGGGCTCGGCGGTAATGCCGACCACGATCTGGTCGGCGTAGGATGTCGGCTCTGCGGTGGTGCCGGGGGTAGGGGACGCGGTGCCGGTGGCGTCCCCATTTCCGCTGCCGCCAGAGCAGGCGGCCAGGCCCAGGCCCATCACCGCGGCAAGAGACAGGGCCGTCAGTTTCCGTGCGGTAGGATTCATGCATACTCCTCCTTACTAATGTTTTCTACTACAGCGTTTACTGTAGTAAGATAAACTAAATTATAGCAAATGCTTTTGTCAATTGCAACTGTTTTTCGCGACGGATCGCCAGGCAAATTGATAGAAAAATCCCCTCTTTCCATAAAAAGAGGGGATTTTGTGCAGGATTAAATTCATATTGAAGTGTTTGGGTCGGAAAAACAACTGTCAAACTTTCGGTGCAGTGTGTCACGGCAGGTCTTCTCCTCCTGGGTGGGAGCGCCACTGGTAAAGGTATAGAGCATAGCCAGGGTGTCCACCAGGCCGACCATGGAGGTAAAGGAGTTGGTCATACCCATCAGCTCCACATGGCAGAGCAGGGTAGTCTGGGCGCAGCGGGCCACGGGGGAATCGGGCCGGTCCGTAAGGGCTGCCACGGGCATGCCGATGGAAGCGCAGTAGCGGGTCAGGGCGATGGTGTCGTTGCCGTACGGGGGCACGGTGATGGCAATCAGCAGCCCATCCTGGGGCGGCTGGGCGGAGAGCCGCCGGAACATATCCTGCCGGGCCTGCAGATCCAGGATGCAGCAGTCCAGCTCCAGTGAGAGCAGCCGGTGCTCCAGGTATCCGGCGGGAAAACGGCTGAAGTCATGGGCGGCGATGAAAATACGCCTGGCCCGGCGCAGGGCTTGGGTGAAGGCCAGCAGCAGCTCCACGGAGTTGCCGTCCAGGGTGCTCTGGAGGGCCTCCCGCTCGGCGCGGCAGACCCGCTGGTACAGATCCTGGGCACTGCCGCTGCCCGCCACCGCCAGCTTCAGCCGGTCTCCGGCGTTGACGCGCACGATCAGGTAGTCCTGAAGCGCCTTCTTGAGGTCCATATAGCTGCCAAGTCCCAGGCCGCGGCAGAAGTTCAGGACCGTGACCTCCGTGGTCCCGACCTGCTGGGCAAAGCTTCTGAGGGAGAGAAAGCAGCACTGCTCCGGGTAATTCAGGATAAAGTCGGAGATACGCTGCCTGGGGCGGCTGAAGGAGCCGTAATTGGCCCTGATTTGCTCCAAAATATCCATGGTGGTCCTTTCCGTGTGCAAAGATTCGGTTCGCCTGCTAGTGTACCATAGCCGGAGGAGAGCGTACAAGCACTTTTGCACCGCAGGCAGACGCGGGGCGGCCCACTCATAGGCCGCCCCGTGTTCCACTTTTACCAAAAGCCGGACGCGGCGTTACAGCAGAATCACCCCGGCGTCGCGGCAGGCCTGGATGGTCTGTTCATCCCAGACACTGGCCTGCACCTCGCCGATGTGGGCCTTGCCCAGCAGGAGCATGCACAGGCGGGACTGGCCGATGCCGCCGCCGATGGTGAGGGGCAGCTTGCCCTCCAGCAGCAGCTTGTGGAAGGGAAGCTCCCGCCGTGCCTCGCACCCGGCGAGGGTGAGCTGACGGTCCAGGGCGGCGGCGTCCACCCGGATGCCCATGGAGGACAGCTCGAAGCTCCGCTCCAGAATGGGGTTCCACATGAGGATATCGCCGTTCAGCTCCCAATCGTCGTAGTCGGGAGCGCGGCCGTCATGGCGCTTGCCGGAGGCCAGGGTCTTGCCGATCTGCATCAGAAACACGGTGTGATGCTTGCGGCAGATCTCCACCTCCCGCTCGTTGGGCGTCAGGTCGGGATAGCGGTCCTCCAGCTCCTGGGTGGTGATGAAGTACACGTCCCGGTCCGGCTTGAAGGTCAGGGCAGGGAAGGCGTTGCGCAGGGCAGCGGAGGTGTCGCAGATGGCGCCCACGATGTCGCGCACCGTCTCCTTCAGGTACAGCACGTTCCGGTCTTTGGGAGAGATATGCTTCTCCCAGTCCCACTGGTCCACATAGATGGAGTGGAGGTTGTCCACCTCCTCGTCCCGCCGGATGGCGTTCATGTTGGTGTAGAGGCCCGTTCCCTCGGGGAACTCGTACCGCTTCAGGGCCAGGCGCTTCCATTTGGCCAGGGAGTGGACCACCTGGCCGTCGGTGCCCACATCGGGGATGTCAAAGGAGACAGGGCGCTCCACGCCGTTCAGGTCATCGTTCAGGCCGGTGCGGCCGTCCACGAACAGGGGGGCGGAGACCCGGTGCAGGTTCAGGCGCACACAAAGGCTGTGCTGAAACTCCTGGTGGATCAGCTCGATGGCCCGCTGGAGCTCGTTGTTGCTGAGGGGCATCCGGTAGCCGGAGGGGATGGTGGTTTTACTCATAGTCGGAAATGCATCCTTTCTGTGGATTGTGATTCAGAGGAACAGCCCCGCGGCGAGGGGCGTCACGTAGGCCTCCGTCAGCGCCGCCAGGATCAGCAGCGGCAGCAGAAGGAAGACCAGCAGCCGGGCCGCCAGCCCCAGGCACGCGCCCAGAGGAAGGGCGGCCGGATCGCGGCGGCAGCGGCGGGTCAGGTGCCCGCAGATGTACAGCCCCATGGAAAAGGCCAGGATCAAGGCGGGCAGCTCGAAAATCCCGTGGGGCAGCAGGCTGGCGGCATACAGCAGCATGGTGGTGTCCGTGGCGGCATAGCAGGCGGCAAGGCCGCCCAGCAGCACCGCGTTCACGCCCAGCGCCAGGGCCGGGAGACGCACAAAGGGGATCAGCCCATAGAGCATGGTGACGGCACAGGCCCGCAGATTGTTGGCCAGCAGCAGAAGCGGGGAGAGGTTCCCGGCCCCGTCCGTCAGGTCCATGCCCTGGAACAGGTGCTGGAGATAGGCGGAAAAGCCGAGCCGCAGCTCCGGCACCGCCAGACACACGCCGAAGGCCAGGAAGACCAGCAGGAAAAAGGCGATGGCGGCGCGCCGGACCTCGGCCTCATATCCGTTCCGCCAGGCCCGGAGCACCGGGGCGAACTGGGCCGCCAGAAACCGCCTCATGCCCGGAGCTTGTCCAGGCCCAGCCGCAGGCGGCGCAGGGTCTCATCCTTACCAAGGATGTGGCAGATTTCCACGGCGCCGCCGGGGGTCACCAGCTTGCCGGCCGCGGCGATCCGCACCGGCCACATGAGGGTGGCGTTCTTCACGCCCAGGTGTTCCGCCAGGGCGATCAGGGTGTCGTGGACTGCGTCCGCCGTCCAGTCGCCGATGCCCTCCAGGGCGGGGATGGCGGCCTCCAGCATGGCCTGGGAGACCTCGGGATTCGTCTTGGATTTCTTGTTGGTGAAGCACTCCACGCCGTAGTCCGGCAGCTGGTCGAAGAAATCCACCTTCTCCGGGATCTCGGTCAGCTTCTCACAGCGGGCCTGGAGCAGGGCGGCCACGGCGGACACATCAATGGCGGGGTTCTTCACGGCCTCACGGATATAGGGCTCCGCCGCTTTGGCGAAGTCCTCCGGCGCCATGGCGCGGAGATACGTGGCGTTGAAGTACGTGAGCTTGTCGATGTCAAAAATGGCGGGGGACTTGGAGATACCGGCGATATCGAAGGCCTCCACCAGCTCGCTGAGGGAGAAGATCTCCTGCTCGCTGCGCTCGCCCTTGGGGGCCCAGCCCAGCAGAGCCACATAGTTCAAAATGGCCTCCGTCAGATAGCCCTGGGCCTTCAGGTCCTCGTAGGAGGGGTCCCCGTGGCGCTTGGACATCTTGTTGTGCTGGTCCCGCATAACGGGGGAGCAGTGGACGTAGGTGGGGATGTCCCAGCCGAAGGCCTCGTACAGCAGATTGTACTTGGGGGCGGAGCTGAGGTACTCGCTGCCCCGTACCACGTGGGTGATGCCCATCAGGTGGTCGTCCACCACATTGGCGAAGTTGTAGGTGGGCATACCGTCGGTCTTGATGAGGATCTGGTCATCCAGCGTGGCGTTGTCCACCTCGATGTGGCCGTACACCACGTCCTCAAAGCTGGTGGTGCCGGTTTTGGGCATTTTCTGGCGGATGACGTAGGGAAGGCCGGCGTCCAGCTTTGCCTGCACCTCCTGGGGCGAAAGGCTGCGGCAGTGGCCGTCGTAGTGGGGAGCCTGGCCGCTGGCTTTCTGCACCAGGCGCATTTCATCCAGACGCTCCTTGTCGCAGAAGCAGTAATAAGCCTTGCCTTCTTTCACAAGCTGCTCGGCATAGCCCTTGAACATGCCCATGCGTTCACTCTGCACATAGGGGCCGACGGGGCCGCCGATGTCCGGCCCCTCGTCCCAGATGAGGCCCGTTTCGCGCAGGGTATTGTAGATGATGTCCACCGCACCCTCCACATAACGCTCCTGGTCGGTGTCTTCGATGCGCAGAATAAACGTTCCGCCGGCGCTTTTGGCTTTTAAAAACGCATAGAGGGCGGTGCGCAGGTTGCCTACGTGCATGTAGCCCGTGGGGCTGGGGGCGAAACGGGTACGGACGATATTCGATGCCATAGCTTTGGTACTCCTCAATTTTTGGATTTTGCCCGGCGCAGTCGCACGGACATGAAAAAACGGCGTTCCGCCGCGCTTTTATTCCTTATTAAGTTTAGCCGCAAGCAGGCTGTTTGTCAATTGCCCGGCCTGTTAAAAAAACGTTTGCAGCCCGGACACGCGCCGGGAAAACACCCCTACAGCGCAAAATTGCCCTTTTGCGCGCCGGAAAGGAGAACGGAGGGGCCCAAAAAGCGGCCGCGCAGCACAAAGCGTTTGGCGTCCCGCAGAGGTTGGCGATTTTGCCGGCGGCCTCGATTGCTTTCAGGCTTAGGGTGTGCTACAATAATTTATATATTGTAAAAAAGCAGGGGGAACCCGAAATGGAAGAACAAAAAAAACGCATCCTGAGCGGCATCCAGCCCACCGGCACTTTTACGCTGGGCAATTATGTGGGCGCGGTGCGCAACTGGGACGCGCTGCAAAGCGATTATAACTGTATTTATATGATCGCCAACATGCACGCCATCACCGTGCGCCAAACGCCGGCGGACCTGCGCCGCCAGACGCGGGAGGCTGCGGCGCTGCTGCTGGCTTGCGGCATCGACCCGGACAGGAGCGTGCTGTTCGTACAGAGCCATGTGCCCGCTCATGCGGAGCTGTCGTGGGTGCTCTCCTGCAGCACGCCCTTCGGCGAGCTGACGCGTATGCACCAGTTTAAGGAAAAGAGTGCCAGGCATCCGGAGGATATCAACGCGGGCCTGTTTACCTATCCTGTGCTCATGGCGGCTGACATCCTCATCTACAATGCCGACCTCGTACCCGTGGGCATCGACCAGAAGCAGCATCTGGAGCTGGCGCGCAATGTCGCCCAGAGGTTCAACGGCGTATACGGCGACACCTTCGTGGTGCCCGACGGCTACATCCCCAAAACAGGAGCCAAAATCATGAGCCTGCAGGAGCCGGAGAAGAAAATGAGCAAAAGCGACACCAACGTCAACGGCTTTGTGCTGATGCTGGACGACGCGGATACCATCGTGCGCAAATTCAAGCGCGCCGTAACGGACTCCGACGGATGCGTGCGCGCCGCCGGGGACAAGCCCGGCGTCACAAATCTGATGAGCATTTACAGTGTGTTCACGGGCCGCGATTATGCCGCCATTGAGAAGGAGTTCGCGGGCAGGGGCTACGGCGAGTTCAAGCTGGCCGTGGCCGAGGTGGTGAAGGATGCTTTCGCCCCCATCCAGGCCGAATACAAACGCATCCTGGCGGACAAGGCTTATCTGGACGGCGTGCTCACCGGGGGCGCGCGGCGTGCTGCCGCCATTGCGGACCGCACAGTGACAAAAGTCTACAAAAAAGTCGGTTTTTTGCAAATTTAACCGTATTTTAGCGTATATCAGTTTACAAATTGTTAAAATATTCTTTTTATTCCACATATTGACAGATTCTGTAAAATTCTGTATAGTAATATCAATGATATCCGGCGGGAGGGATACCCGCCGGAAAAAGGAAGTGGGAGAATTGAAATCTACGGGAATCGTACGTCCGGTGGATAATCTGGGCCGTATTGTGCTGCCGATCGAGCTGCGCCGGGTACTGGATATCGACAAGGACGCCGCGCTGGAAGTATATGTGGACAATGACAGCATTGTGCTCAAAAAGTACCAGCCTGCGTGCATCTTCTGCGGCAGCGCCGAAGGCGTCGCGCAGTATCAGGGCCGGAACATCTGCGGCGCATGCCGCGAGGCGATCG
>OJRY01002645.1_pt1 | contig 10532 bp, 8 predicted proteins | sample 1599311 | NCBI WGS metagenome assembly OJRY01 (sample SAMN04168657, study PRJEB22393) | human gut metagenome | biome: human gut microbiome; feature: stool | host: Homo sapiens | collected 2014-03-20 | reverse complement strand
CATCGGTATTCTCCGTGCCCTGGCGGCCTCGCCCCCCATCGTGCTGATGGACGAGCCCTTCTCCGCCCTGGACCCCATGACCCGGCGCACCCTCCAGCAGGAGGTGCGCTCCCTCCAGCAGAAGCTGAACAAGACCTTTGTGTTTGTCACCCACGATATGGAGGAGGCGCTGGACCTGGCCGATGTGATCATTTTCATGGATCACGGCAGGATCGTCCAGATGGCCCCGCCAGAGGAGATGCTGGCCCACCCCGCCAGCGGCCTCATTCAGGATTTCCTGGGCAAGTTTATCAACACGCCCTCTCATAAGGCGCTGACCGCCGCCGACTTCATGCGCACCGGCGTCTACACCGTCTCCCTCCACCGCGGCACCAACGAGTGTGTGCGCAAGATGCAGCGCTACAACGTGGACACCCTGATCGTGGTGGACGACGCAGGCCGCTACGCGGGCACGGTTTCCATCGCGGACATCCGCCTCAACGGCCACGTGGTTACCGACATCGCTCCCCTGGTGCGCACCGCCACCCCCACCGTCCACTCCGGCGACGACGCCAAGGGCTGCTTTGAGCAGCTCATCTCCAGCGGCGCCAGCTATCTGGTGGTGCTGGGCGAGGCGGAACAGGTGGAGGGCATCATCACCAAGACCAGCATGGCCTCCGCCATGGCGGAACAGCTCTGGGGGTGACGGTATGGGTGAGTTTCTGGCGCGCAACGCCGAGGCCCTGGTCCGGAGCATCGGCGTGCATCTGTTCTACACCCTGGTCTCGGTGGCCATCGGCTTTGTCCTGGGCCTGGGGCTGGGTATCCTCCTCTCCCGCTTTCCCAGGCAGGCCCGGTTCATCCTGCCCCTGCTCTCCCTGTTCAACACCATCCCCGGCGTGGTCTTTATCGGCCTGCTGTTCCTGGTGCTCCACATCCAGCCCGCCACCGTCCTCATCGCCCTGTCCATCTACGCCATGTTCCCGGTGCTGAAAAACACCCTCACTGGGCTGCTGGGGGTGGACGCGCAGTATAAGGAGGCGGCACAGGGCTGCGGCATGAGTCCCGCCCAGCAGCTCCTCCGGGTGGAGCTGCCCCTGGCCATGCCCACCATCATCGGCGGGCTGCGCATGTCCATGGTCTACACCGTGAGCTGGGCCGTGCTGGCCGCCATGATCGGCCTGGGCGGCCTGGGCACCTTCATCTACCAGGGCGTGCAGTCCAGCAACAACGCCCTGATCCTGCTGGGCGCCGTCCCGGCCGCCCTGCTGGCCTTCCTCCTGGGCGGGCTCATCGACCTGCTCCAGAAGCATGTGGTGCCCAAGGGACTGCGGAAGGGGGGCGGTGACGCATGACCCTCTCCATGGTGGTGGAACACCTGTCCATGGTGGTGTTCGCCATTGTCATCGCCATTCTCATCGGGGTGCCCCTGGGCCTGCTGTGCTATCTCAGCCGCGCGGCCCGGGGCGTGGTCCTGCGGGTGGTGGACCTCATTCAGACCACCCCCGCCCTGGCCCTGCTGGGCATCATCATGGTCACCCCCCTGGGGGCGGGCAAGCCAACAGTGATCCTGGGGCTGGCCCTCTACTCCCTCCTGCCCATCGTGCGCAACGTCACCCTGGGGCTGAGCCAGGTGTCCCCCGCCGTCAAGGAGGCGGCCAAGGGGATGGGGATGACCCGCGTCTACAGCCTCTTCCACGTGGAACTACCCCTGGCCATGCCCATGCTGTTCACCGGCCTGCGCATCGCCGTGGTCAACGCCATCGGCACGGCGGTATTCGCCTCCTCGGTGGGCGGCGGCGGCCTGGGCAACCTCATCAATACCGGCATCCGCCGCAACGACGTGGCCATGATTCTCTCCGGCACCGCAGCGCTGATGGCCATGGCCCTGCTGCTGGACAACCTGATGGCCTTCTGCGAGCGCCGCATGGGCCGGCGGGACAGCAGCCGCCGCCCCGGCCGGCACGCCATTCTCCGCCGGCGGCTCACAGCAGGCGCGGCGGCCGTCCTGGTGGCCGCCCTGTGCCTGCCCTCCCTGCTGCCCAAGGACACCTCCAGCACCCTTGTCCTCTACGACGGGGAGTTCTCCGAGGTTCAGTTGGTCAACCGCATGGTGCAGCAGCTTGTGGAGGACCGCACGGGGCTGGAGGTCAACATACTCGACCCCATGACCTCGATCAACAACTTCAAGGAGCTCACCGCGCGGGAGCCGAGCTGTGACCTGATGTATACCTGGGACGGCACCATCCTGACCACCTTCCTGGGGCTGGACACCAGTGACATCCCTGCGGGGCAGAGCCTTTACGACTTCGTCAACGGCCGCATCGGGGAGCAGTACGGCGCCCGTATGCTGGGCAAGATCGGCGTGGACAACACCTACTCCATCGGCGTCACCCAGGCGGTGATGGATACCTACCACCCCGCGGCCATCAGCGATCTGGCCCCCATCGCCGGGGAGCTGCGCTTCGGCGCGGAGCAGGACTTTTACACCGATGCCGGCAGCATGAAGTACGGCCCCTTCGTAGCGTTCTACGGCCTCCAGTTCCAGGAGGCCATTCAGGTGGACATCATGCTGAAGTACACCGCCATCAAGTCGGGCAGCTACGATGTCATGGTGGTGTACGCCACCGACGGTCTGAACAAGGACGCCAACCTGACCATTTTGGAGGACGACAAATCCTTCTTCCCCGAGTACAATGGGGTGCTCACCGTCCGGGATGGTCTCTTCGAGGACTTCGCCGACCGGGCGCCGGAGCTGGAGCAGACTCTGGAGCTGCTCACCGGCCAATTCACCAACGAGGTCATGAGTGAACTGACCTACCGGGTGGACGTGCTGGGAGAGGACGTGGACCTGGTGGCCGCAGACTACCTGCACACCCTCGGCCTGCTATAGTGCAAAGCGGCGCCGCCCGGAACGGGCGGCGCCGCTTTTGCTTGTCCTTTTTCCTCCGGCGGGATATAATAGGTAGGAAACGACCCAGAGGAAAGGAGTCCCCACCATGAAGATCTGCTATGAAACCGTGCGGAATTCAGAGGAGATCCGCACCTATATCACCCAAGCCGACCAGTCCCTGCTGGCCCGGGGCTTTACCGAGCACAGCTTTGCCCACGTCACCCGCTGCGCCGAGTTTGCCGCCCGCATCCTGGCCCAGCTCGGATATGGAGAGCACGACCAGGAGCTGGCCCGCATCGCCGGCTTTATGCACGACATCGGCAACGTGGTCAACCGCCACGACCACGCCCAGACCGGCGCCGTCATGGCCTTCCGTATTCTGGACAAGATGGGCATGGAGCCCGCTGACGTGGCCGCCGTCATCACCGCCATCGGCCATCACGACGATCCCACCGCCTTCCCCGTCAATCCGGTTGCCGCAGCGGATCCTGGCGGACAAGACCGATGTGCGCCGCAGCCGGGTGCGCAACAAGGAGCATCAGAGCTTCGACATCCATGACCGGGTCAACTATGCCGCCGAGCGCTCCGAGCTGACACTGGACCCGGAGCGGCGCACCCTCACCCTCTCCCTGGGCATCAACACCGAATTCTGCGCCGTGATGGACTACTTCGAGATCTTTCTGGAGCGGATGCTCCTCTGCCGCCGTGCGGCGGAATTCCTGGAGCTGACCTTCAAGCTGGATATCAACGGCCTGAGCCTGCTGTAAACGCACAGCCGTGGCGGACGCTCCTCCTGTGCAGCAAAAACTCCAGAGACAGCACAACCCCCCGGCCATCCATCGTGACCGGGGGGCTACCGTTCGATCTGGGGTTCTACCACTACACATTACCTCGCACTTTCTACAGATTTTACCACGCGGTGGAGCAACAGAACGGGAAATTCCTTTGTTTCACTGTCTCCTGCAACAAATCGGCACTTGGTTTCCGTCTTCGGCGAACTTCACCTCGGAGGTCTTCCCTTTGTGCATCTCACTTCATTGAGTCCGTTGGGAACGAGTGCAAGCTTGGAACTTCAGGTATTCAGTCTTCCAATACGCTGTGGTCGGAAAAGAATGAGCTTTCTCAGCCCATGGGGCTCACCTCTTTCTTTTTCTGTCTAGATCATACTACCATCCATCCCTTTTGTCAAGTGTTTTTGTTTGAATTGCCTCAATTTTTTGCAAGCCGGACGGGAAGAGGGGGGCCGCCTGGGCGGCCCCCCTCTTCCCGCTCTTTATCCCCGGAAAAAGAGCTGGAGAATCACGCCGTAGAGCACGGAGGCGCTGATGCCGTAGGCCAGCACCGGCCCGGCGATCACAAACATCTTGGCGCCCACGCCCATGACCAGCCCCTCGCACTTGAATTCCAGCGCCGGGGAGACCACCGCGTTGGCAAACCCGGTGATGGGTACCAGCGTGCCCGCCCCTGCGTGCTTGGCCAGCTTGTCGAACAGACCGAGCCCGGTAAAAAGGGCCGCCAGGAAGATGATGGTCACCGACACGGCGGTGCCTGCGGTGTTCTCGTTCAGCCCGCACCCGCGGAACAGATTCAGCAGGGCCTGTCCGCCGGTGCAGATCAGCCCGCCCGTCACAAAGGCCCACAGCAGGTTTTTCCACAGGGGCGAGGGCTTGGCCTTCTGGCTGACGTAGCGGCCATACTCTTGATTGGTCATATCCATGCGTCCGCAGCCTCCTTTTGTCCTTTGTAAGGTTTCCCTTGACAGCGAAGTTTATACGTGCTATCTTATTTTAGTCATTTACTAAATTACTAATTTACTGATTGGAGGCCGACCATATGCACATCCCCACCACCCTCAAGCACAAGCCCGTCCTGGTGGCCGAGGACTACGGTCGCATCGACGGCCGCACCGCCTATGGCTCCGACGCCCAGGGCCTCTCCCTGGGCCTAGCCCAGTGGAACGACCGGGGCAAGGTGGACATCTCCGCCAAGGTGTGGCGGCACACCGGGGAGAAGTGGTCCCGCCAGTCGGAGGAGCTGCCCCTCCACCGGGTGCTGGATCTGGCGATTCTGGCCTGCCGGGCCCAGCTCTATTTCCAGGAGGAGGCCTACCGCTTCCCCAGGGGCTACGACCCGGAGCATCCCCAGGTAGACCGCATCGGCCTGCAGGGGGACGCCATGACGGTGGAGGTATGCACCTCCAGCGACCACATCGACGAGGATCTCCGTCTGTTCCAGGACGCCCTGGCCCGGGACGGCGAGCTGCTCGGGGAGCGCATGCGAGTGCTGGCCCGGCTCCTGGGGGAGCTGGGCTGCCGGGGCTGAGCGCGGAACAAACACGGGCCCCCGGTCTCAAAGAGACCGGGGGCCCGTGTTGTTTATCCGTCCTTCACAGCATGGCGTAGAGCAGCTTTGCCACCTCGCCGCGGGTGAGCAGATCGTTGGGGCGGATGCGGTTGTCGTTGCCGGTGATCACACCCTGGCCCACCAGGCTCCTGAGGTAGCCGGCCGCCCAGTCGGGCACCTGCCCCGCGTCGGAGAAGGTGAGCTCCGGCTCGGCGTAGCCCTTGGCCTGGGTGCGGCCCAGAATGGTCATGGCCTCGGCCCGGCTGATGGTGGCCAGGGCGTTGACGGTGAGGCCGCTCTCGTTGGCCCCGCCCTTCAGGATGCCCAGGCTGTACATGGCCTTGACCTCATTCAGCGCCCAGTCCGGAATGGAGGCGGCATCCACGAAGGGCAGCTCCACATTGGCGTACTGGGTGAGATCCAGGTCCATCCACCGGGCCACCATGGCGAAGAACTCCGCGCGGGTGATGTTCTTTTCCGGCTGATAGACAGGGATCTCCACGCCGGTGCCCTTGGACACGCCGGTGTCATAGAGGTAGGTGGCGTAGGGCTCGGCCCAGTGACCCGCCATATCCCCAAAGGGGGAGGTACGTGTCCCGGCGGGCTTGATATCCGCGGAGGCGCGGGCCAGGTTGCCGCTGGCGTCGCAGGCGGTGACGCTCACCCGATGGTAGCCGCTGTCGGCGGCGGGCAGCGTGGCGGTCAGGGTTCCGGATGCCTCGTTCCAGGTAAAGTTCAGAGTCGCCCCGTCATAGGTCAGGCTCACATTGGCCTGGGGAATCGTGCGGTCCACGTTGTCCGACACGGCGGCGGTGAGCTGAGTGCCGCTGACGGACAGGCGGACGGTGGGGGCAATGGTGTCGCTGACATTCTCATTGGAGGTGGTGAACTGGTCCAGCCAGATGGTCCCGGCCGGGCCGCCCGCGCCGCCGCCATAGATCACATCCAGGCTGGTGAGGGTGGCCGCGCCCTCGGGCAGCTCGGCGCTGACGTACTTCCAGCCGGTGAAGTCCAGGGCGGTCAGCAGGAACTGCTGGCTCTGGAGGTTGGCGTCCGCCGCCGTGGCCATCAGGGTATTGCCCGAGCCGTCGCCGTACACCCACACGCCCAGCCAGCTCTCTCCGGCAGGGATGGGCAGCGCGCTGTTCAGGCTCGCCGTTCCGCCTGTGGAGGCGTCATAGGTCATCCTCAGGCTCTGGCGGCCGTTGTGGACGTAGTCTAGGCCGGTCTCGGCCCCGTAGGAGGCCGTGCTGGTGGCACCGAAGGAGGCCAGGTCGCCCTCACAGTCCTCCAGCGTCTTGACGTGGCCCGCGATACTCACCGGCACGGTGAGTGTCTTGCCCCCGGCGGAGACGGTGAGGTTACCGCTGGCGCTCTTTGTCCCGGCGGTAAAGACGCCGTTTGCGTCCACCGTGCCCACCTCTGGGTCCGCTGACCAGGTGAAGCAGGTATCCTGGGCGGTGAGGGCCAGCTTGCGGTAAGAGGCGGAGGCCTTCAGATCCACCTGGCCGCCGGGGTCCAGGTTGAGGCTGGCGACCGCCGCGCCGGTGGCTTCATTGGTCAGGGTGATCTCGTCCGGGGTGCGGACGGTGGTGATGTAGCCGGTGCCGGAGGCGGAGCCGTCGGTGGCGGTGACCTGGGCAAAGCCGCTCTCCGCCCCGGCGGTAAAGAGGCCGTTCTCGTCCACAGTGCCGCCGCCGCTGGACACCGACCAGCTCACGCCGCCGCCGCTGGTGGGGAAGTAGCTGGTGTCCAGCCCGGTAGCGGAGAGCTGCACCGTGGCCCCGGAGAGCAGGATGCTGTCGGAAGGCGTCACGTAGTAGGAGGCCAGCTCGCCGGTGGGCTGGAGCCCGGTGGTGAGGAAGATGGCGGTGCTGTTCTTCCGCTGGCTGCCGTCGGAGGGCTTGTTGACCACCTGCATGCCCTCCTGGTCGGGGTAGGTGACGCCGATGGTGGTGGAGCCGCCGCCGTCCATGCAGATGGCCTCCACGCATCCCAGCTCAATGAGGCGCTGGGCCACCTGGCCCTGGGTGGCACCCACGCTGTAACCGGGCTGCTTTCCATCCATGGCGTAGAAGATCACAGTGCCGTCAGCCTTGATGCCGATGGCGGGCCAAGCGGTGCGGGAGGCGTCCAGTCCGGAGTCCACCTGCCCGTTGGTGACCAGCTTGGACACGCCGCCCAGGGCCTGGACTGCCTGGCTCCAGCGCTGATCGCTGCTGGACACGGTAAGGGTGACGGTATCCCCCGGCTGAAGGGCCCGCAGGCGGGCCAGGGCCTCCTCGCTCTCCTTGGCGTTCAGGGTGAGCACGGCTTTGCCCTCGGGAATGGGGATACTTCCGGTGGACTCCAGCACCTGCTCCACCACATACTGGGTCTGCCGGCCGATGGTAGGCTTAACGGCGTAGGTGCCGGTGCCGTCATCCACCGGGGACAGAATCACATCTACCCCCGGCTCGGTGTTCTGGGTGGTAGCGGCGAAGTCGTCGGTCAGCAGGGTCAGGCCGCCCACAGCGGCACTGTCCGTCAGCTTTCGTACCTTATTGATGCCGCCGCCCAGCTTTACGGCCTGCCCTCCGAAGGACACGGAGACAGACAGCCCGTTGCGGGCGATGAAAGCGGTGCCGTCGGCGTTGAAGCCGATGGCCCAGGTGTCGTTGTAGTAGCCTGTGGCCCGCACAATCCCGTCGGTCACCACCAGTCCGGTGGGCGCGCCGGTGGAGAGCACATACCAGTCGCCGTTCAGGCCGGACACCACCCGTTTGCCCTGGCTCTCCAGGGTCTGGGCCATGCCGGACAGGGTCACCCGGTCGGTAACCTTGGAGCCGTAGGCCACCGTGGGCACTACGCTGGCGTTGGGGGAATACTCCACATAGTACTCGGTGCGCAGGTCGGAATAGGTATCGCTCCAGAACACGTTCTTTCCCAAGCTGGCCCCCTGGGAGAGGGGCGCCCGCCCGGTATGTACGTCCCAGCCCATGGCCTGGGACGCCGAGGCCGCGGTGACAGTCAGGGCCAGCGCCAGACCCAGGGCCGCCCCCCGCCGGATCCATTGTTTCATACTTGTCCTCCTAATATCGTCTGTGAAACGGGTCATACGAAAATTATGTTAACACAAAAGCCCCCGCTTGTAAACAAGCGGGGGCCAGGATTTGTCAATCCAATTCTTACAATTTTCTTCCACGGGCGGCGGGCGGTCTTAAAATCCCGCCCTTACCCCTCCTCCGGCCTTCCCTGCTTCAGCCGGGGCAGCGTCTTTTCCAGGGTGGCCTCCTCCTGAATGGACAGCAGCTCCCCAATGAGCTGGTTGGACACCAGGAAGCCCTTGGCCGTCAGATTCCAGCGGCGGTCGTGCCGCTCCGCCCAGCCCTGGCGCTCGTACTCCTCCAGCTTCTGCTCGATGGGATCGAAGTTCATGAAGAACTCCCGGCGGTACTCCCACTCCTCGATGCCCCGGGTGGTGCGCAGGCGGAGCATCAAATATTCGCCGCCCCGCTCCCGCTGGGGGATCAGGTCGGACTCGTCGATGACGGTGCCCCCCTCCAGCACGGCGGCAATATAGCCCTCCAGATCCCGGATAAAAGAGTAGCGCCGCCCGCCGAAGTCGGAGTGGGCCCCCGGCCCGAAGCCGATGTAGGGCCGGCCCATCCAGTATTTCAGGTTGTGCCGGGACTGGAAGCCCGCCCGGGCAAAGTTAGAGATCTCATACTGGCGGTAGCCCGCCGCCGCCAGCCGCTCTACCGTCCAAAGATACATATCCGCCTGCTGGTCGTCGTCGGGCAGCTTCTCCCCCCGCACCACCCGGTCGTCCAGGGGAGTGCCCGGCTCCACCTTGAGGCCGTAGCAGCTCAGGTGCTCCGGCTCCAGCTCCAGCACCTGCTCCACGGTGTCCCGCCACCCTGCCATATCCTGGTTGGGCAGGCCGTAGATCAGATCCAGGCTGATGTTTTTGATCTTGGCCTCTCGGGCTGCGGCCACCGCCCGCTGGGCCTGCTGGAAGGTATGGGGGCGGTGCAGGCAGTTCAGCTCACAGTCGTGGGCAGACTGGACGCCCAGGGAGATACGGTTTACCCCCGCCCGCCGGAGGGCCTGAAACACCTTCTTATCCACACTGTCCGGGTTGCACTCCACGGTAATCTCCGCGTCCTTGGCCAGATCGAAGCGCTTGGCCACGGTTTTGAGCACCTCCCGCAGCCGCTTCTCCCCGTAAAAGCTGGGGGTGCCGCCGCCGAAGTAGACGGTGTCCACCTGCCAGCCCCGGGTGAGGGGCGCGGTCTCCTTCATATGGGCGAGCAGCGCCTTTTGGTAGTCGTCCATCCGGCCCTCCTTCCCCGCCAGGGAGTAGAAGTCGCAGTAGTCGCACTTGCTGCGGCAGAAGGGGATGTGGACATAAAGGCCCAGTTTTTCCGCCATTTGAGGCACCTCGTTTCCATTGCTTGGATTCTAATTGATTATTATACTACAAAATCCGCCGTTTGAAAAGCCGCCGCGCCCGTGCTATACTGGGAAAAAACGCAAGGAGGTCGCAAACATGGCCCAGCAGTCCCCCCGCCGCCTGGAGCTGACCGTGACGGCGGACCAGGCGGGGGAAAAAATCGACACCCTGCTGCGGCGGGAGCTCCGCCTGTCGGGGACGGTGATCCGCCGTGTCAAGTGGCTGGACGACGGCATCCTGCTGGACGGGATGCGGGTCACCACCGCCTGCCGCCCGGCGGCGGGGCAGGTGCTCTCCGTCCGGGTGGCCGATCCCGACGGCCAGGGGGACATGGTGCCCACCCCCGGCCCCCTGGATATCGTGTACGAGGACGGGGATCTGCTGGTGCTCAACAAGGCCCCCGGCGTGCTGGTCCACCCCGGTCCCGGCCACTACAGCGATACGCTCTGTAATTATATCGCCTGGTATTACAAAAAGCGGGGATTTCCGCCGACGTCCACCCCGTCCAGCGGCTGGACAAGGGCACCTCCGGCCTGCTGGTGGTGGCCAAGCACCCCCACGCCCAGGAGCAGCTCAAGGGCCAGCTCCACACCCCCACCTTCCGGCGGATCTACCTGGCGGTGTGCGAGGGAATCCCCCGGCCGCCGGAGGGGCGCATCGACGCCCCCATCGGCCGTGTCCCCGGCTCCCTCATGGCCCGCCAGGTGGACCCTGCGGGCCAGCCCGCCTCCACCCGCTACCGGGTGCTCCGCACCGGGCAGGGCCGCGCCCTGGTGGAGCTGGAGCTGGACACCGGCCGCACCCACCAGATCCGGGTGCACATGGCCCACACCGGCCACCCCCTCATCGGCGACTTCCTCTACGGCACGGAGGATCACAGCC
>OJRY01002644.1_pt1 | contig 10538 bp, 10 predicted proteins | sample 1599311 | NCBI WGS metagenome assembly OJRY01 (sample SAMN04168657, study PRJEB22393) | human gut metagenome | biome: human gut microbiome; feature: stool | host: Homo sapiens | collected 2014-03-20 | reverse complement strand
CTGTATATGTTTAAAGTTAGATGAAACAAATATGATGGCGGAGCAAATTGAAACACGATAGTTACATGAACAAGCTTTTGGAAGGGAAAGAAAATAATTAAAATATGGTTTACTTTATTAAATTTGATTATGTAGACTTGATATCATAAATAAGCCGGATGCAAACATGGCTTTCCACTATTATAAAACAGAAGAAGATCGGAAGTAACAGATATAATTGCTTCTAAGGATACTCTGGTCTTAAGACACATATCGTGTGAAGTGGATACAATAACGGTGAATAAGGACACGGATCAGGAGAATGCGCTGTTTTAAAATGCACTGGCAAAATAGTATACTGTCATTGATATCCAAAATGTATAATCCTAAACAGGATGCAATGAAAATTGGAACGAGCTGTATTCCGGTAGCGAATATAGCTTTTTGCTGTATGCAGATAGTTGTTTCTGTTTTACTTTCTGCCTCCTGCTTTTCTCATTGTGGGCATATGGTAAGAAAGCTTTTCTCCTGATGAAAAGAATGCTATAATATTCAAAACAAGGAGAGAGCGGTATGAGCATGAAATTCAGACGTTTTCTATGCTTTCTGACAGTTCTGCTGCTGATCAGCGGTTGTGCGGGCAAGGAAGACGGTAAGAAGTATCCAAGCGAATATGAACCATCACCGAGTCCGAAAATGTCTGAGCTTCGTCTGCCCAGCAGCCCCGGAGAGCAGGTGGCTGTGGATTCCAGCGGACTGGTACAAATCGATTACAGCAATACAAGCAGCGGATATCTGCAGGCCAAGCTTTTGCACAAGCCTGAAAAAAGGATGCGCCTCCAGATAACCAAGGACGGTGTAGGAAACATCGCATATGATTTTACAAAGGAAAACGAATATGAAACCTTTCCCTTTGAGCAGGGAAGCGGAACATATCTGGTAAAGGTACTCGAAAATCGTTCCGGGAAAACCTATACGATCACATTGACCCTGTCAGTGGATGTCAAGCTTGAAAATGAGCGGATACCGTTTTTATATCCAAATCAGACGGTGAACTATGACAGTCATACAGCGGCTGTAAAAAAAGCCTTTGATCTGACGAAGGATGATGATACCGTATTGAAGCGGATTGCGACACTGTATAATTATGTTGTGGATAACATCAGCTATGATTCGAAAAAGGCGAAGGAAGTAGAGGATATTTATGTGCTTCCTGTCGTGGATGAAACACTGGAAAGCAAAAAAGGGATATGCTTTGATTATGCGGCTCTGCTTGCGGCGATGCTGCGCAGCCAGCAGATTCCAACCAGACTGGTAACGGGAAATACCACGATTGAGTATCATGCCTGGGTTGAGGTATATATTGAGGGAAAGGGATGGATCAATCCCGATATTCTGCTGCATGCAAAGAAATGGAGCCGTATGGATCCAACTTTTGATGCCAGTGACATTGATTATAAAGATGACTATGAAGATAAGTATTACTACTAGGAGGAAAACGGTATGACACATACAACATTACGCTCTGAGGAGATGTTTGATTTCTGTACCCAGATGTCGATGATTCTCGCAGGCGGACTATCTGTCGAGGAGGGGCTGGAAATTATAGGGGACGATACGGATAATCCGCATATGAAGGAGGCTGCCGCATGTCTGCTGGAAAAGGTACATGTCATAGGTTCCTTCAGCGCGGCGCTGGAAGAGGCTCCGTATTTCGACACGTATGCCAAGAAAATGGTTGAAATCGGGGAAATCAGCGGTCATCTCGATAATGTTATGAAGGAGCTGGCGCTATATTATGAGCGCAGCAGTGACCTGAAGCAATCCTTGAAGGAGGCACTGACCTATCCCTCGATTCTGTTATTGATGATGTGGGCGGTAGTCGGCATTATCGTATGGAAGGTTCTGCCAATATTTGAAAAGGTTCTTTTGCATATGGGAGCTGCCCTTCAGGGGACGGCCGCCTCCATGATGCGCTTTGGACAGCTGTTTGCCACAGCCTCCTTTATCATACTGACACTGTTCCTGCTGGGGGGGATTCTACTTGCAGTGACCTTTAGAAAATCAGGAGGTAAATCGTTCCTTTCCCATCTGTTTATGACAAAGCGGCTCTACCATAACATGGTCATGGCGAAAATGACCTATGCGCTGTCGCTGTTCATTACGAGCGGGTATGAAATGGAGGAGGCGCTGGGGTATCTTACGGATGTTGTCGGGGATGAGGCGGTTCAAAAGAAAATTGATGCCTGCCGCAGTGATATGCAGGAGGGGAAAAGCTTTTCGCAATGTCTGCGCGAGCAGGCGCTTTATCAGGGAGTATATGCGAGTATGATCATCACCGGCTTTCACAGCGGAAAAAGTGATGAGGTCATGCAGAAGGTGAGCACCCTATACGAGAAGGATGTGGATACCAGTATCTCAACCTTCCTGAATACCATTGAACCTGTCATTGTGATTGTTTTATCTGTAATCGTAGGAATCATACTGCTCTCTGTCATGCTGCCGCTGATGAGCATTATGTCATCCATCGGATGATGAAACATAAGAAAAAAATGCTGGGTCTGCAGCTTTTTATGTTCATGGGAATCCTGGTCATGCTCTATTACGGATTTTCGACAGCTGACAGCGGACTCAGCAGGGAGGATGCACAGCGTGCTAAGGAGGCAATTCAGAAGGCAGCACTGGAATGCTACAGTATCGAGGGCGCATACCCCCAGTCGCTGGAGTATCTGAAGCAGCACTATGGTTTGTATATACAGGAGGATGCCTATCGCATCCGCTATCATTACATCGGGGCAAATATCATGCCGGATACGGATGTGTATCCAAGGAGTGAACAGCCATGAAACAACGACATTCCATTGATATTTTGTTCTCTCTATCGTTATTTACTGTATTTGTAATCTGTGCGTTTCTGGTGCTTCTGTTTCAGACCGGAAGCTATCAGGCTATCATTAAGCAGGGGGAAGAGGTCGAGCGTATGCATACACCCCTGGCATATCTTCGCGCAAAAATTAGAAGTGCGGATGAAGACGGGGCCGTATCTGTGAGACAGCTGGAGGACACGGATGCGATTGTAATACACGATAAGAAAGAACGTATTGTTACCTATATATATGAATATGAGGGAAAGCTGCGGGAGCTGTATGCGAGTGAGGAAGTGAAGCCGATGCTTTCTGCAGGGACATCACTGTTTACCGTTTATGACTTTGAAGCACAGGAAAATGGAGGTCTGCTGCAAGTGAGCATCCACGATGAGCAGGGGAAAGCCAGCCGTATGATGATGGAGCTGAAGAGTGAGTAAGGAGGAAGCGCTATGCGGGAGAGTCATGCAAATAAATCGATATCGTTTCTGATGGAGCTCATCTTTGTGCTTTTCTTCTTTACCCTGGCGAGTGCGGTTTGTGTGCTCGTTTTGGGAACGGCAAAGGATAAAAATAATCTGGCTGCAGATACGCGGAATGCGCTGCAATATGGAGAAAATCTGGTGGCACAGCGAAAGATTCCCCAGGTACAGCAGGCAATGCAGAAGAAAATCTTTTACTTGGATGAGAACGGAAACCGGTCATCTTCGCAGGCAGGATATTATCGGGTTGAAATTGAACAGAAGAAAGCGGTTGAAAAAAGTGGTCGGGCACTTTGTGAGCTTTGTATTTACCGCGATGACAAAGAGCTTGTACGTCTTCCCTTTCTGCTGGAAGGGGGCGTTCAAAAATGAAGCTTGAAAAGCGCGGCGTGCAGATTGGTCTGGGAGCATCCAGTATCTTCATGATTTTCGTCGTTTTGTGTATGATGATCTTGTCAGTACTTTCGTACACACGCTCATTACAAAACGAAAAAATTGCACAGCGAGAGAAGCTGTATCAGGAGGCAGTTGCCAAAAGTGATGCGGGAGCACAGCTGCTGATTGATGAACTCCGGCAGTATCCAAAGCAAACCCTGCAGCAAAGTCTGAAACAAAGCAGGGTGCAGTCGCTGCTGCAGGAATATGCGATGAAAACGGATTGGGAGCAGGATGAGCTGCTTGTGACAATACCGGTTCAGGATGCACAGCAGCTGCAGCTGAGATTGCAGAAGCAGGGAAGTGCTGTTCATATAAAAGCATGGAAAACAATTACGAAGGGAGATGCACTGTGATGGTGACAATCGAACAGATGCTGAAGGAAGCAATCGCAAGGGATGCTTCGGATATATTTTTAGTAGCAGGGCATCCATATGCCTTTAAAATCAATGGAGAAATTCACTCCATGCAGGAAACCAGGCTGATGCCCAATGACACAGCTCAGCTGATTCAGGAAATTTATCAGTATGCGCTGCAGAATACCTATGAGGATTTTCTCAAAAAAAAGGATGATGATTTTTCCTTTTCCATACCGGATGTCGGGCGGTTTCGCTGCAATGTCTATCTGCAGAGAAATTCGCAGGCAGCGGTTCTGCGCGTTGTCCGCTTTGAACTTCCCGATCCTGTTGAATTGAATATACCACAGGTCATCACATCTCTTGCGGCGGTGAAAAAGGGAATGATTCTGGTAAGCGGACCGGCTGGGTGCGGAAAATCAACGACGCTCGCCTGCATCATTGATAAAATCAACGAAAGCCGCAACGTACATATCATAACGATAGAAGATCCGATTGAATATCTGCACGCCCATAAAAAAAGCATTGTTTCTCAGCGGGAGGTGTATCACGATACACAGGATTATTTAAACGCGCTGCGTTCTGCCCTGCGGGAAGCCCCGGAGGTCATACTGGTTGGAGAAATGCGGGATCTTGAGACGATCAATACGGCAGTTACTGCCGCAGAGACCGGACATTTAATTTTATCGACCCTTCATACCATGGGGGCAGCCAATACCATTGACCGCATGATTGATGTATTTCCAAGTGAACAGCAGCAGCAGATTCGCGTACAGCTGTCCATGACGCTGCATGCTGTTATCAGTGAACAGCTGGTGCCGGCCACGGATGGGGGTATCATACCTGTTTTTGAAATTATGATCGTCAATCCGGCGATTCGTACGCAAATCAGGGAAGGAAAAATTCATCAGCTGGAAAATTCCATGATTGCAGGAAGGGATCAGGGAATGATAACCATGGATGAGAGTCTTATGAAGCTGTATGAAGCAGGCAGAATTGATAAGGAAGCTGCACTGATGTATGCGAGTAACTCGGAACGCATGCGTAAAAAGTTAAATATGTGACGGCGAAGGCGCATGGCTTTCGCTTTTTTTCATATACTAAAAGAAAACAGACAAAGTATTAAAACTGTATAAATACACAGGCATGAAAACGCGCTATACTGAAACCAGATAGAAGTAGCATATGTATATCAAAACATAGGAGGAGATTTGTATGAAGAGACAGACAAAGAAACTTGCTGCAGGTGCAGCGGCTGCTGCAGCGGGTATTGCAGCAGCAACGGCAGTGCGTCATGTTACGAAGAAACGCGAACAGAGTGCCCAGAGCATGGTGAGCAGCGGAAGAGAAGGGGAACGGCAGGCCTATCTGATTGGCGGCGGTCTGGCTTCCTTATCGGCAGCGGCTTACCTTATTCAGGATGGCAGCTTTCATGGAGAGAATATTCATATCATGGAAGGGATGAGCATCCTTGGCGGAAGCAATGACGGTGCAGGGACGATGCAGAATGGGTTTGTCTGCCGCGGGGGCAGAATGCTGAATGAGGAAACCTATGAGAACTTCTGGGACTTGTTTTCCTCCATTCCTTCTCTGGACTGGCCGGGAAAAAGTGTGACCGAAGAAATATTGAATTTTGATCACCTGCATCCAACGCATGCGCAGGCCAGACTGGTGGATCGTTATGGCGTGATTCAGGATGTGCGCAGCATGCAGTTTAACAATACCGACCGCTTTCTGATGACAAAGCTGCTTGCAACACCGGAAGAAAAGCTGGATGATGTAACCATTGAACAGTGGTTTAAGGATAGTCCGCACTTCTTCACTACAAATTTCTGGTATATGTGGCAGACAACCTTTGCTTTTCAGAAATGGTCCAGTGCATTTGAATTCCGCCGGTATATGAATCGTATGATTCTGGAGTTTCCACGTATTGAAACGCTTGAGGGAGTAACCAGAACACCATACAACCAGTATGAATCTGTGATTCTTCCGTTAAAGGCATATCTGGAGGGCTTTGGTGTGGACTTCAGCATTCGTGCTGTTGTCGAGGATCTGGATTTTAAGGAAGACAGTGTAACAGTTACAGATATTCATCTCTTGGAAAATGGAAAACAGCGCACCATCCATCTGGAGGACAGTGATTTATGTATTATGACAAATGGCTGTATGACGGATTGTGCAACGCTTGGTGACTTTAAAACACCGGCACCTTATGAACCAAAGGATCCGATTTCAGCGCAGCTGTGGAAACGAGTTGCAGAAAAGAAGCCGGTTCTGGGCGATCCAACGCCATTCTTTGGTAAGCCGGAGGAGACCAATTGGGAGAGCTTCACTGTCACAATGAAAGGGAACAGGATGCTGAAAATGATTGAGCAGTTCTCCGGCAATATTCCGGGCAGTGGTGCACTTATGACCTTTAAGGATTCCAGCTGGCTGATGTCCATTGTAGTGGCAGCACAGCCTCATTTCAAGGCACAGGATGCCAATACAACAATTTTCTGGGGCTATGGCCTGTATACGGATGCGCTTGGTGATTACGTGAAAAAACCGATGCGGGAGTGCAGCGGTGAGGAAATCCTGATGGAGCTGATTCACCATCTGCATTTTGAAGAGAATACGAAGGATATCATGGAATCCGTAGTGAACGTCATCCCATGCATGATGCCGTATATCGATTCACAATTCCAGCCAAGAGCGATGAGTGATCGTCCGCTGGTTATCCCAAGCGGCTCTACCAATTTTGCCATGATTTCACAATTTGTGGAGATTCCGGAGGATATGGTATTCACGGAGGAATATTCTGTACGCGCAGCACGTATGGCAGTTTACGGACTGCTTGGTATTGAGAAGAAGCTGTGCCCGGTGACACCGTATCATAAAAATCCAAAGGTTCTCGCAGTCGCAGCAAAAACAATGCTTCGCTGATAAGTCCATACACGTTTAGAAAGCAGTTATCAGCAGTTGAAGCTTTCGCCCAACCTGCAGAAGATTGGGGTTACTGAAGATTTCTTCCTGCTTTGACGAAAAAACAACAGGATAAACAAAAAGGGTCACTTTCATCTTTTTTACGATGATATGGATCCTTTTTTCATGATTCTGGGATTTATCTGTTAAGAATTCTTCTCCAGATCGGTCTTCTGATGTTTAGAAGCAGAGACATGGCTGTGAGAAATTTGCCATTTGTGATTGTCCTGCAGCTCCATAAATTACAGATTACCTAAACATTGCAATACAATACTGCAGACATTCGATATAGTAAAAGGGAGGCAGCAGTAGGATCAGCTGATGTATACCTTTGATATTGAGGAATGCAGGTTAACGCTGCCACCGCAGATCAGCGAAGACTTTGACCTTTCGCAGATTATGTATGAAGTGCCAATGAGTATTGTGAAAGACGGTACGGTAGAGAGAGGAAGCATACCGGAATTCATACGCTTTTATAATGCGATGCTGTCCGGGGAACCGCATGGCTATTTCGAGATGAAAAAACGTAAAAAGGATGGTACCTGCTGCTGGTATTCCGCAAAGTATTCCATGATTTATGATAAAAGAATACGCTTTGTTTTTTTCATAAGGCACATCCTGATAAGAAAAAGCGAAAATCAAATGCTTCATGACTCCCGCTGATTACTTATCACCATTTTCAAATGAATTATACGGCATCTCCTTTGTTTTATAAACGCTTTCTGAAGGGCGAACATATCGCTTAGAAGGATAGAAAAGTTTGTGTTTAGAACTTAAAGCTCTGTAATATAAGAATAAAATAAGATGTGCATCAGCGTATTGATAGCGATGGCAGCATGTAGACAGCCTGCTTTTGCGCACTTTCTCTTATGCTGCATATTTCTGTATAAAAAAACGGTAGGGTTCTCTGTGATTTTTGAGTGGCTATAGAATCGGAAGCCTTTAAGGGCTGTATCTAGAAATACCCTTATCTGTAAAGGAAGCTACGCTTTTGTCTAAACACGCAGGTGTTCTTCAGTACAGACATAAAGTTGGTCAAATCGTTGGTCAAGTTTTCAAAAAGCACAAAAAAAGCCGATAATTATCGGCTTATTTGATATATGGAGGGAGTACGGATGATAAAACAAAATATTATCTCCTCGACCTCGACACCTCTGGTCAACTACATTTTATACCCTATATATAGAATTGTAAACCTTTTTTTCAAAAAATTAAAATGGCAATATCTGCATCTGCCTTCTGTTATTCACTTCTCTAATTTTTCAATTTTGATGATGGTCTTGGTATTCAAATCTAAATGAATACAAAGGAATGATCTTTTGATGATCTGTTTTTGTTCTAAATATGTATACTCATTGAATTTTTTTATTGCTTTATTCCTCAATCTTTTCATATTCTTATCTAGATTTTTTTTCTTAGACAATAGTTTCTTGCGTTCCTCAATATATGATTCATCATCGAGGTAACCATCTTCATATTCAAAATCAAGGAATTCTAATCTTTTCTCTATCCTACCTATCCTTCTGGAGATATCTTCTACAACTTCAAAGTTCGTAGTCTCATCCAAGATCGCATTGATATGATGGATTGTTTTGTTTAAAAGGATTTGTTCATTGATCCTCTTTTTACAACTGGGACAATAATAATATTTATAGACTCTTCTTCCTTTTCTATTTCCGTTCCGTGAATAATGAATCGTAGGGATCTCGCTACACCAGCTATCACATTCTCCGCATTTGATTAGATTCTTGAATAGATATTTGTAACGATTTTCTTTCCTTCTCCCATGTAAAACTTTCTGTATCTCTTCATAATATTTCTGTGAACAATATGCCGGTGAGTGATCCTGTATGTCGACATATGATGTCAAGAGTCTTCCGTAAATGATAGGATCCGTGACTGCTCTGTAGATTTTTACATAAGACCAGTGTACTCCACAAGCCAGCTTGGAATCCAATTCGATCGCTAGTGAATCCAGTGATCTCTTGTGATCATGGATCTGTGTTAGGATATACAGCATCGTTTCGACATATGCAGCATCGATTTCCACTCTTCTTCCTTTTGCATTCTCTCCTGGATTATTCTTAAACAGATAACCAGTAGGCGGTGTCTTTCCTCCTTTTGTATAATTTCCTTTATAAGCTGAGGTAGTCAGACCGATACGTGTTCTCTTACGGTCGCGATGTACCTCAGTTTCATCAGAAAGTGTGATGATTCGTGGTCCAATCGTTTTATCCGGATGCAATTCGATATCTTCTAAACTTGCCCAATCCCTGTTATCGGAGATGACAGTAACATTATACTTGCTAAAAACATAACGAAGGGAATTACAATGATTTGCATCTCTGGATAATCTGGATGCCAACCAGACATAGATGATGATTTCTTGATTCGCTGCAGCTATATCTCTCAACATCTCTTGCATGTGAGGTCGCTTCAATGTCGTTCCGGAATAGCCTTCATCGACATACCATTTTTCTATCGTCCTGTCATCTCTTGCAGCAAGCTCATTGCATACTCGTTTTTGTGATTCGATACTGTAGTTCGATTTACTTTTTTCTGATGAGCTTCTTCTGGCGTAGCCAAATATTTTCATATGTTTTCCTCCTTCGTGTGAGAATATCACACACTTTCTGAGGATGATTTTTATCTCATATGTCAAAGTTCTTTCCTTTGATATATGAAGAGAAAAATTATATTCCATATATCTCCGCCTTTGTTTGCTTTTTTGAACAAAAAAAGCATCCACGCAGAAATCTGCAAGGACACTTTAATTGAATTGACCATTAGGTATCTCAAAGATAATACATTATTATAATACAGACGACTATGATGATTGTCAAGCACTTTTTTAGATAAAAGTCGTAGTGCTGACAACATCAAAAAATAAGAATATCATGATAGTACGATAGAGGATCTAGTTCCTATCTTCACACCAGGGTCACCCTTTTCATACAGCTTATGCGGTGACAACGGGACAAAAGCCGGTGATTTGCTAGCTTTTTAATTAGTGAATTAAAATTAAGAAATAATTAAATATGTCATTATTTCAGAAACTTATCGACAAGATGCTACGATTTTTTTCAACGTGCTATGAAGTTTACGATTACACACCGCAGACGATCAGGATAGGACCGGATAGCTTACGGGATATAAGAGCTATTTCAACATCATCGTTTTCACCGGAGCTGCTTCCGGGGCCTCATACATCTTCTGCAGATCCTTGTTCCAGTCAGAACCGAGGGATGGAAGATCATCGACGACATTCTGTATCCTATGAAATGGCCGGACGAATGATTTGAACTCTTCTGCAGCTGCTCTGCCTGCCTTATCATTATCCGACGCGAGTATGACGGTATCGATATTTTGATTCAGGACAGGGCGGGTAAGATAATTTACACGAAACGTCTCATTCATGACATTACAGCTGTCGCATGCGAGCACATTGAAGTCTATCT
>OJRY01002634.1_pt1 | contig 10563 bp, 8 predicted proteins | sample 1599311 | NCBI WGS metagenome assembly OJRY01 (sample SAMN04168657, study PRJEB22393) | human gut metagenome | biome: human gut microbiome; feature: stool | host: Homo sapiens | collected 2014-03-20 | reverse complement strand
CGTAACCGATTACAGCGATTGTTTCATTTTTCAATACTTCACGAGCTTTCTCCAACGGAAATTCTTCACGGGTTACTACATTTTCAGTAACACCGCCAAAATTCATTTGTGCCATTTTTGTTTTCAATTTTAAATGGTGGCATAGCCACCTGTTCATTATTTATAATCTAATTTTTTCTATTCAAACAGTACTTTAGAACGACAAACGACCTCGTTTCCATTCTTTTTTACCTCTACATGATATTCATTTTCATTCACCTCTTCCTGAAAGAAAGAGAGTTCATCACCGTAATAACTTTCGGCAACATAAGCCATTTCAAAACGGCGAATATGCTTCGTCTTATACAATTCTATCGGAAACAAATCCAGAATATGCTCAATATAACGAATACTGTTTACATGCCCGTTAATATCGATATCACTATATTTAGCTGTAAGCGTAGCCACAGGTTCTGTAACGGTCACCTTAATCCGTGAAGGCTTTTCTATCGGACAAGGTTCATCACAAACATAATCCACAATACTTCCCCCATGCAGCGTAAGCAAGTCGGCCGGTTTACGGGTATTCAGATTTATCATGGCCCATACAGAACGGGCGTATCCGATTTTCTTTCCGTCTTTGTTGATCACTGCAAAATTACGATCCGTAAAAAGACGATATACATTTTCCACCCATGTCTGAACACCGAATTCCTCATACTGGTAAGGCATTTCATCCAATTCAATAGCCAAGCGGGAAAGCACCCAAGTGTAGTTGTCTTCATTCAAAGTTGCGATTCCAAACCCACGGTCACTGGCATGAAAACCTGCACAGTTAAGCAAATGATTTCCCAGCACGCCCATTGTCAGACGCCCGTTAAAATCCACATGAAACGGTTCTGCTACAAATTTATAGCTTCCTATCTTATTATTTTCACTCATTTTCCGGTTGATTCTTATTTAGATTGTATCTTGCCTCCCGGTCTGCCAGAAATTCATTCACTCGTTCAAAACAGCTGGTAGTAATAGCTACGCGTCCCGAACGTACAAATTGCAATACACAACCCAATGTGCGTAGTTCATCATAAAGAGCTGTGATATCTTCTCCCCGTCCATTCTTCTCAACAATAGCAAATACAGGATTTACCTCCACAATACGTGCATTGTATTTTCTGATTACCCGGGAAGCATCCGGATTGGATTGAAATTCCGGAATAGATACTTTATACAAAGCAATCTCATGAAAATATATCTCATCATCAGTAAAATAATGTGCCTGCAGCACATCTATCTTCTTTTCAATCTGCTTGACTACCTTCTCTATTGTATCCTTATCCGTCCAAGCGGTAATCGTATACTTATGTACCCCTTTAATGGAAGAAGCAGAGACATTTAAACTCTCGATATTAATCTGACGGCGTGTAAATACAGCCGTTATCTGATTCAACAAACCGGCAATATTCTCCGAATGAACAATCAGTGTATATAATGTCTTATCACTCATAATCTTATTTAATTAATTGAAAGTTGAAAATTGAAAGTCTTATTTAATTGAAAGTTGAAAATTACTATGCAGCGTGATAGCGCAGCCAATTTTCAACTTTCAACTAATTCAGCATTCCAATAGCATCTGATTCACCGAACCACCCGGAGGGGTCATTGGCAATACATTTCCCTCTTCAATCACACAAGCTTCCAACAGATACGGACCATCGGCTGCTATCATTTCTTCGATAGCCTCTGCCAGTTCTTCACGCGTCATTACCCGCCGGGATGGAATATCATAAGCTGAAGCAATTTTCATATAATCCGGATTCAACATCGGCGTAAAAGAGTATTTACGATTGAAAAACATTGCCTGCCACTGGCGCACATTTCCCAAAAAGTTATTATTCAATACGATAATCTTTACCGGTGCTTTCTGTTCCATGATAGTGCCCAATTCCTGAATATTCATTTGAAGGCCACCATCTCCCATAAAAACACAAACCGTACGGTCCGGACGTCCAAAGGTAGCTCCAATGGCTGCCGGAAGGCCAAATCCCATCGTTCCTAATCCTCCGGAAGTAATAATACTACGCTCTTTCGTATATTTAAAATACCGGGCAGACATCATTTGATTCTGGCCAACATCGGTCACGAGGATTGCTTCATTATTGGTAGCTTCGCTCACCGCACGTACCACTTCACCCATAGAGAGTGTGTCGTTCATAGGATGAAGTTCCGGACGAATTACTTTTTCCTCTTCCACGCGTTCATAATCAGTGAAACTTTCCAGCCATTCCGTGTGTGTATTGGGCTGAAGCAGTTCTGTTACTGCAACCAGCGTTTCTTTACAATCGCCTAATACAGCTACATCCGCATATACATTTTTATTAACTTCAGCCGGATCAATATCGAAATGAATCACTTTTGCCTGCTTGGCATAAGTAGCAAGATTACCTGTTACGCGGTCATCGAAACGCATTCCCACGGCTATAAGTACATCGCATTTATTGGTATTAATATTAGGCCCCAAATTTCCATGCATCCCTAACATCCCTTTATTCAGAGGGTGTTCAGTAGGCAAAGCAGACAATCCGAGCAACGTACATCCGGCAGGTATCCCGGCCTTTTCGATAAAAGTGCGCAATTCCTGTTGAGCATTTCCTAACTCCACACCTTGTCCAACAAGCACCAACGGACGCTCTGCCTTATTAATCAAATCAGCAGCCATCTTCACAGATTCCGGATCGGTATCAGGAACAGGAACATAACTACGAATATAATCCAGTTTAGCAGAAGTATATTCCGCCTTTTCTACCTGTGCATTTTTGGCAAAGTCAAGAACTACAGGACCGGGACGACCACTTTTTGCAATATAAAAAGCGCGTGCCACAGCCCATGGAACATCCTCTGCACGACGAATCTGATAGCTCCATTTGGTTATAGGCTGGGTAATACCAACAAGGTCTACCTCCTGAAAAGCATCTGTTCCCAGAAATGCAGTTCCTACCTGACCGGCTATCACAACAACAGGAGTACTGTCAATCATGGCATCGGCAATACCGGTTATAGTATTGGTAGCACCAGGCCCACTGGTTACCAGGCAGACCCCTACCTCACCCGACGAGCGTGCAAAACCTTGTGCTGCATGGGCAGCCCCCTGTTCGTGTCGAACCAAAATATGGTTCAATGTTTCTCTATGATCATACAGAGCGTCGAACACCGGCATAATAGAACCTCCCGGATAACCAAAAATGGTTTTCACTCCCTGATACTCAAGAGAACGCATCAATGCCTCTGAGCCTGATATTAGTTCTTTCATCTATATATTTACGATTAGACAATTTACTATTTACGATTGAAATTACTTCAACTCTCAATCCTAAATCCTAAATCTAAATTCATACTTCTAAATCATTCTTACAGCTCCCTTATCAGCGGAGCTTACCATACTGGCATAAGCCTTCAAACTTTTCGGAACATTACGTTCGCGGGTCACAGGGGTCATCGGACGAGCTGCCAGTTCTTCATCGGTCAGTTTCACATTGATAGTACGTTCCGGGATATTTATTTCAATAATATCTCCATCCTGAATTTTTCCGATATTTCCTCCGGCGGCAGCTTCGGGAGAGATATGCCCAATACTCAGTCCGGATGTACCACCACTGAAACGGCCGTCCGTAATCAAAGCACATTCTTTTCCAAGATGACGGGATTTAATATAAGAAGTAGGATACAACATTTCCTGCATACCCGGACCACCTTTGGGACCTTCATTCGTAATGACCACTACATCGCCACTCACCACCTTACCTCCAAGAATACCCTCACAAGCAGCCTCTTGCGAATCAAACACTTTAGCCGGTCCCGAAAACTTCCAGATACTTGCATCTACACCTGCTGTTTTCACAACACAACCATCCTGAGCTATATTTCCCTTCAGTACTGCCAAACCACCATCTTTACTATAAGCATGTTCCAGATCACGGATACACCCTTCGGCACGATCTGTATCAAGCTCTTTATAAGATGCATGCTGAGACCCAAGTACAAGATTAAATTTACCGGCTGCAGCACTTGAATATTTTTTTATCGCTTCATCACAAACGTCAGGACTGGTTATACTGTATTTATCAATAGCCTCAGCCAACGTCATTCCATCTACACGCAGAACGGTTGTATCTACCAATCCGCCCTTAGCCAATTCATCCATTATAGCAATGATACCTCCGGCGCGATTCACATCCTGTATATGATATTTCTGTGTATTAGGAGCTACCTTACAAAGACATGGGCTCTTACGGGATAACATATCAATATCATCCATTTTAAAATCTACCTCTGCCTCATGGGCAACAGCAAGCAGATGGAGTATTGTATTAGTAGACCCCCCCATAGCAATATCCAGCGTCATTGCATTCAAAAAAGCTTCACGCGTTGCTATACTTCGTGGCAATACACTTTCATCGCCTTTTTCATAATATTTAAAGGCATTCTCTACTATCAATTTTGCTGCATCTCTAAAGAGTTGCTTACGGTTCTCATGTGTAGCTACAATGGTACCATTCCCTGGTAGTGCCAGACCAATCGCCTCATTCAGACAGTTCATTGAATTGGCCGTAAACATACCCGAACAACAACCACAGGTAGGACAAGCGTGCTGTTCTATTTTAGCTACTTCATTATCGCTTACACTCTCGTCAGCCGATTTAATCATAGCATCAATCAAGTCAAGATGCTGACCATTCCATTCACCAGCTTCCATCGGACCACCCGATACAAAAACAGTGGGAATATTCAATCGCATAGCAGCCATAAGCATACCCGGAGTGATTTTGTCACAATTGCTAATACAAATCATTGCATCTGCCTTGTGAGCATTCACCATATACTCAACACTATCAGCTATAATATCACGGGAAGGAAGTGAATAAAGCATACCATCATGTCCCATTGCAATACCATCATCAATAGCGATTGTGTTAAACTCGGCAGCAAAGCATCCCAACTTTTCAATTTCAGTTTTCACCTGTTGTCCTATTTCATGCAAATGCACATGCCCCGGGACAAATTGTGTAAACGAATTGACAATAGCTATAATGGGTTTTCCCATTTGTTCTTTCTTCATGCCATTGGCTGCCCATAAAGCGCGGGCACCCGCCATACGACGGCCTTGTGTACTGGATGAACTGCGTAACTGCTTTTTCATTTCCTGTTTTCCTTTTAATTAAAGAGCCTTCCTCACTGCTGTGAGAAAGGCTCTAATACTATCTTTTATGGTACGAATACATACACAACCTTCCTCACGCTCTTGATGGGACCACCACGACGCGAATAATATGCAGGACTGCCAGGTTTATAGATGTATGGATATTCATATCTTAATTTTCTCTATTGATTGTGCTGCAAAGGTAAGGGCTTTTTTATTATCTCCAAACAAATTGAAGAAAAAAATCACTCAAAAACGAACAATCGTAAGAAAATAAAGGAATAATATCCTTTTTTATCACTTAAATCACGCTTTTCACCACAGAGTAACACTGAGTTTCACAGAGAATTAACTATTAAATTCATCTATAAACAATAAACTCTGTGAAACTCTGTGCTACTCTGTAGTGAAATTCGTATCTTTGCAGCTACGCGGATTACGCGTAAGTACTAACTATATACTAAAAACAAATGGAAACAGTAGAAAACAAGTACATCACTGTAGCGTACAAACTGTACACAATAGAAGATGGAGAAAAAGATTTAGTAGAAGAAGCAAAAGCAGAAAATCCATTCCAGTTCATTTCCGGTTTGGGTACTACGCTCGAAGCTTTCGAAAGCCAGATAGCATCACTCAACAAAGGAGATAAATTTGAATTCATCATTCCGTCACAAGAAGCTTACGGGGAGTACAACGAAGAACATGTACTGGATTTACCGAGACACATCTTTGAGATTGATGGTAAATTTGATAGTGAACGTATCTACGAAGGTAGTGTAGTACCTTTGATGGACGCTGAAGGTCATCGTATGAACGGAACAGTAGTAGAAGTAAAGCCTGATACAGTAGTAGTTGACATGAACCACCCATTGGCAGGAGCTGATTTAAACTTCGTGGGTGAAGTTACAGAAAGTCGTCCGGCTACAAACGAAGAAATACAGGAAGTTGTAAATATGATGGGCGGTGGCGGCTGTAGCTGCGGTTGTGGAGACTGTGGTAGCGACTGCGGTGACCATGAATGTGGAGATGGTTGCGGATGCCATTAATTTAGTTGAAAATTGAAAGTTGAAAATTGAAAGTTACTATGCAGTGTGATAGCGCAGCCAGTTTTCAATTTTCAACTTTCAATTTTCAATTCCCTAACAGTTCTTATGTGTCATTATGTCCAATACCACTCTATCCGTTTCATTCATTCCCTGCGAACCGATACGGGTTAGATTGCGAATACTTTGATCCACATCTTCGTCTATAATACCCTCTACGGACGTCACACAGCGATTCTCCATTGCCATCACAGCAGATAAAACAGCAGTAGAAACTCCCGTTGTCACTTTTAAGGCACAACTGGGCTTTGCGCCATCACAAATCATTCCGGTTAAATTGGCAATCATATTTTGTACAGCGAAAGCTACTTGCTCATAACTTCCCCCCATCAGCCATGTGATCCCACAACTGGAACCTGTAGCAGCTACTACACAACCGCAAAGAGCTGATAAACGCCCCAGACTTTGTTTTATATAAATCACTGTAAGATGACTCATCATCAAGGCCCTGATTAGTTCCTCTTCTGATTTTCCATTCTCTTCTGCAAAGACAAGTACAGGTAAAGTAGCCGAAATGCCCTGATTACCACTTCCCGAATTACTCATTACAGGAATCATAGCGCCAGCCATACGGGCGTCGCAGGCAGCCGACGTATAAGAGAGGATATGAGAAAACACGCTATCCCCCATCACTTTATGCTCATAAGTTCCCCGAAGCATTTTCCCTAAAGAATGTCCGTAGTTACCTTTAAATGCTTGTTCGGCAGCAGCTTTGTTCAAACGGGCTGTGTCAAGGATGAAACGGATTTCATCCAGCGGAGCAGTCAGTGCAAAATCATAGACCTTGCGCAAATTTAGTTCGAGCGAAGCCTCTTCCTCTTCTTCACTAGCTGTCTGTTGATTGTCGAGCAACATTTGTTCATCTTTGGCTATATATATAAAAGTAGTATGTCCACCGGCAATGATGGCTTTAGCCGTTTTATCTCCCGTTTTACAGTTCACTTCAATATAAAGCTTTTCCGTAATATCTTCTTTTAGAGAAATACAAATCCGTTTTTCTGCGATAAACAGTTTTCCCTGTTCCACCGCTTCCGATGTACAATCCCTCAACACCTCCAACTGATAATCTGATTTGCCAATCAACGCACCCAAAGCAACCGCTATGGGAAGCCCGACCATACCCGTTCCCGGGATTCCTACTCCCATAGCATTCTTTAATATATTAGCACTTAACAGGACTTCTATCTTTTCCGGTTTCGCTCCCAATGTTTCGGCAGCCTTAGCAACACAAAGCGCTACTGCGATAGGTTCCGTACATCCGATAGCCGGAATGACCTCCTTCTTAATCAATTCTATAATTTGCCTTCTTTCTGATTCAGTCATAGACTTATAAGTTTTGATTCCACAAAAATAGGAAATTCTTTCTTTTCCAACATTCTATAATGAACAAATAAAATCTCATATTGTTATAAAATCTCCCATATACCAAACTTTAACAGAAAGAATTGATAGAAAAATGAAAGCAAAACACGTAATTGTCTATTTGCTACTAGCTATTGTTTCCTCTTCATGCATCCGCGAAGAAGCTCTCAATGCAGAAGCAGACATATTAAGTTGTATACTACCGGGAGTAGCCATGACAACCAGCCCTATTATTAACAATAATTCCATAACTATCTTTGTCGGTCCGGGAACTGATATTTCAGAACTCAAACCTGAATTTACATTGACTCCAGGAGCTACGATCAGTCCACTTAGCGGCACAGAACGAAATTTCAATACCCCACAGGAATATACTGTCACAGCTGCCGACGGTATTTGGAAAAAAGCATATACAGTATCAGTGATCGACACGGAACTTGCCACGAACTATAACTTCGAAGATACACTGGGCGGAAAGAAGTACTACATATTTGTAGAACGCGAAAGAGATAAGGTCGTCATGGAATGGGCCAGCGGAAATGCGGGTTATGCCATGACCGGAGTAGCCAAAACAGCCGATGATTATCCCACTTTCCAAATAACGGACGGAAAAGCCGGCAAATGCCTCTCCTTAGTGACACGCAGTACCGGATTCTTCGGTCAGCTAGCAGGAATGCCTATTGCGGCAGGAAATCTGTTTATCGGTTCTTTCGATGTGAGTAACGCAATGAGCAATCCACTGAAAGCGACTAAATTCGGCCTTCCTTTCCGGCATGTACCCACTTATCTAGCTGGTTATTATAAATACAAAGCAGGAGATCAGTTTACAGAGGGAGGAAAACCTGTGAACGGGAAACGGGACATCTGTGACATATATGCCATCATGTACGAAACCAGTGAATCTGTTCCCACTCTCGACGGAACGAATGCATTCACCAGTCCGAACCTGATTTCAACAGCACGGATTAATAATGCCAAAGAAACGAACGAATGGACTTACTTTAAACTTCCTTTCATCACTCTCCCCGGAAAATTCATTGATAAGGAGAAGCTAAGGGATGGGAAATATAATATAGCCATTGTGTTTACCTCAAGTCTGGAAGGAGATCATTTTAACGGAGCAATCGGAAGTACATTACTGATCGACGAGGCCGAGTTAATCTATCACTCGGAAAATTAGCGGGATTTCGATGAAGGATTTTCCATAACAATACCTCATAATACACTCAAGCAATGTACCCACACAAAACGTGCACATTATCAAACGAACGGAATTAAATAACTTTATAACAACCATAATGATGAAAATCTATCCGTATATATTCAGTTTATTAGCCTGTATAGGAATAGCTCTCCCCGGCTATTCACAGGTAGACCGAAATGAAACGCTGATCCGTTCCGCCCTTCACGGACTGGAATATGAAATCAAAGCAGGTTTCAGCATTGGCGGCACAGCCCCGCTTCCCCTTCCGGTAGAAATCCGTTCGATTGACGGATATAACCCGACACTGGCCATCAGCATAGGGGGCGAAGTAACCAAATGGATTGCCGTTCAGAACAAACTCGGAATCATAGTCGGACTCCGGCTCGAAAACAAAGCAATGACCACCGAAGCCACCGTAAAAAATTACAATATGGAAATTCTCGGACAAGGAGGTGAAAGAATCAGCGGAGTATGGACGGGCGGAGTGAAAACCAAAGTACATACCGCCGGACTGACTATACCTCTAATGGCTACCTACAAACTAAGTAACCGATGGAACATCAAAGCCGGACCTTATTTCTCGTATCTGCTTTCAAGAGAATTTTCAGGTCATGTGTACGAAGGATATTTGCGGGAAGATGATCCCACCGGTCCGAAAGTAGAATTTACCGACGGCAAAATTGCAACCTACGATTTCTCGGACGACTTGAGACATTTCCAGTGGGGATTACAGGTGGGAGCCGGATGGCGAGCTTTCAAGCACCTCAATGTGTATGCTGATCTCACCTGGGGATTGAACGATATATTTAAAAGCAATTTTAATACAATCACTTTTGCAATGTATCCTATCTATTTGAATATAGGTTTTGGGTACGCATTTTAAGTCTCACCACAGATTACACAGATTAACACAGATTGATTTATAAGTCATAGACTATCAATATAAATAATCTGTGTTAATCTGTGTAATCTGTGGTGAATAAGGAATTAATTTCCACCAGACTCCGCCACCTGTTTCACTCCGGAATAGGTCACTTTTACAGTCTGTTGCAATGTAGGCACTTTCACGTTAATGGTCATGTCTGCATTTCCATCTTCTACCGTTCCCGTAACAGTTACAGGACAGGTACCCAAAGCAGCGGCATTTCCCTCAAACGTAAGGTCTTGCTGTCCGGTAAATGTAGACACCCCTTCCCCCTTCTTCACTTCGCACTTATCAACAACAATATCTCCAAATTTCAGGATCTGTTGGTTGATAAACAGTTCAAACTCCTTCAATTCAATCTTCACTTCCGTATTGCTGACCTGCGATAGGGTAATAAACTTCTCTATTCCATCTCCTATGACAATTTCCTGGTCAGAACCATCCGGTATCATGGATATATCCAGATTTCCCCAATACGTTCCGACTACATCCGGAGCCGTTATCACAGCTTCCTCTTCAGGAGGATTCCCATTATCCTTGTTATCACTGTCGTCATCGTCACTGCTACAAGCAGCAAAGAAAGTAAGAGAGCAGACCAATGCCAATAAATACAATAGATTCTTTTTCATACGTCTTTGGTTTAGTTATTATAATAAATTCGTCCCTTATAAACTAAAAAGAAGAAAAAAGGTTCAATATGCTTCCTTTTTCGAAGATATTTCGAGTTCACAACTTTCTTATCGAAAACTTTGTTATATTTGCATATAGTAATTTTAAAAAAGCCACAACTATGTTT
>OJRY01002602.1_pt1 | contig 10687 bp, 13 predicted proteins | sample 1599311 | NCBI WGS metagenome assembly OJRY01 (sample SAMN04168657, study PRJEB22393) | human gut metagenome | biome: human gut microbiome; feature: stool | host: Homo sapiens | collected 2014-03-20 | reverse complement strand
GCTTTGGCCTGGTATGGGGCTAGGGCAGTTTCAAGTTTAAAGTATACTTTTTTTGTATAAAATCGCCCGGGCGGGTGCGCCTCGAAAGCGCCGCAGCGGGGGCACCCCCTGGGAAGTACCTTAGCGGGGTAGGGCTGCCCGCTAGGGGCTTGTCCACAGGCGGGGTGAAGACGGTGAAGAGGGTGAAGACGACTTCTATATAATATATACGCGCGCGTATATACGTGCCCAACCTCTCTTTTTCTTCTTTTTTTATTACTCTATAGAAAGTGTCTTCACCGTCTTCACACCTATACAAAAAATGGCTTTATAATGCGGGTTTATGTGGTGAAGACGCCCCTGCTTTTTCGTCTTCACTGTGTCTTCACCGTCTTCACCTTTTGGAATAATATGGGATAAAAAGGAACCGGCTGGAAAATAATTTTTGCAAAGTTTCCGAAAACCGTCTTCACCTTTCACCCCGCCGTCTTCACCGTCTTCACCCGTCTTCACCACTTATCGGACCTCTATTACTCGTCATAATACTTGTGGATGGGGAGACGGTATAGACGGCCCGTCTTGGTGTTTCTAACCTCAATACCTGGCAACTCATCCGCAAGCTTGCGGATGATAACCCCAACTTGGTTTGCTGTAGGCTTATACCCCTGCACCCGCTGGGCAATATGGGAGGGCTTGAACCAACCCCACAGGCTGGGGGATAGGCCGGGGTCCAATAAATCCCGGATTTCCTGTTCACCGGGCAGGGGGCGGGCAAACTGCTGGTTATTGCCTTCCAGCCAGCGCCGTTCCTCCCCGGTGAGGCGGAAACTGTTAGGGGCCTCCGCAAAACACCTGTGGGCTTGGGCCCAGAGTTGGCGCAGCCAGGCTTCAGAAAGGGAGTGGAGCCGGTCCAGGTCAATGCGTTCCACTGGGACGGTCCAGAAGCGGCGGCTGCCGGTCTCATCCCGCAGGTAGTCTTTGGGGTTGACGGTGCCGCAATAGGATGTCCGCCGTATTCGCTTGGCGGCGGCCCTGGCATAGGGGGCCCGGATGATATCCACCGGGGAAGTGATGTGGGCCTTTAGGGCGGCCTGTTCCTTTTTGACTGTGTTATCCAGCTCGCCTAGTTCGCAGATCCACCGGCTAACCGATTTTATAAGGCTGTCTTTGTTATCCATGTCGATGGTGGCCCCGTCTACAAACCAGTCCGGGCGCATGGCTACCACCTGGAAAAACCGGGTTTTCCCAATACCCTGTGGGCCTTGGAGGACAAGCACCCCATCCGCCCCAAAGGGCTGTTTCTCGCTGTTGCAGGCCATGGCCGCACACTGTATAAACCACTTGCGGATGAAGGTGTGATAGGCTGGGTCGGTGACGCCCAGTATTTCGTAGAGGATGGGGAACCGATCCACCCCGTCCCAATCCTGGTTTTCCAGCAGCTCCCGGACAGGGTTATACCGGTGTTCATCGGCTACTAGGAACAGATACCCTTCCAGCACTGGGATAGTGCAGCCGGTGACGTGAGCCGCCCGCAGCCGGTCCATCAGGAATACAGGCAGGACGGCGGCGGCATTCTCCTGGGAATAGGAGGGAGGCAAGCCGGTGATCTCCATTTCATTGGTGATCTGGTTGTGTCGGACGGTGATTCCGAAAGCGTCCAAAGCTTCTTTCACCACTTCCAGGGAGATAGGCCGCTTGGCGGGCTTATCATCCGGGGCCGGTGATACTGCGGCCTTTCCCCCGCTTGCTGGGGCTGGGAGGCGCCGTTCCTGGAACTCCCGGTCATGGTCTGCCGCCGTCTCGGTACAGCCCTGGGCGGCTTTGCGGGCAGTGCGGGGAAGGTAGTCTTTCCGCCCCATCTTTTTGGTGTGCTGCCGCCCCTTCTGGGCCGCATAAGGGGAGGAAAGGAACGCCGACACCATGGCGGCCTCATCCCGGTTGCACCAATAGGCCAGCTTATTCATCAAGGCTAGATCATCGCTGCTTTCATCCCCGGTGGGCCGCTGCCCATTCCACAGGGCAGAAAAAGCTGGGTCCCTCTCCAATCCCACAGACAGGTAGTCGAGGGTTGGGGCCCTTGTGGGGGCTGTGGGCTTGGTCTCCGGGGCTTTCCCGCTATCCGGGAAGTAGGCAGAGTAAAACCAGTTCAGGGCCTCTTGCCTGGCCTGTAGCGGGCGCAGTGGGCCCCAGGGCTTGCCGGTGACGGTTAGATATCGCTTCCCCTGGTAGACTTCAAACCCTTTGGGGATGTTCCTTTTGCCGTCTTTGGGGATGTGGCCCTTTACCAGGATATGCACCCCGGTTCCGCTGGGGCTGATTTCGGTGTAACTGTCCAGCCTGTCCACGATCTGCCGGGCTTCCTCTCCCATCTGGCCGGTGGACGGGTCAATGACGTGATCCAGGTCAATGCCGGTGATCCCGCTTCCGGTGAGTTCAAACCCCAGGCCGGTATAGTTCCCGGCCTGCAAGGCTTCCAGCGCCTGGGCAAAGGTGCCCCAGGTCCCCGGCTGGTCTGGCTTGGCTGGTCTGCCGTTTTTGGGGTCAAAGGGCATTTTCTTAGGGGGCTTGCCCGGCTCATTGTTGGGAAGCAGCTTCCACACCACCCAGCGGGGCAGGTTGACAAGCTCTGCGGGGATGTTCCCCAGGGCTTGGGGGTCATATTTCATCTGGCGTTTCTCCCCCCTTCATCCCTCCCTGGCCTCCCATCGCTATTGACAGCAAGGTTGTGAAAAGCATAGCATTCTCTCGGGGGTTGCCTGGCAGGGCCAGAAACCGCGCTGTCAGGCTGTCCAAAAGTTCATCATAGCTCATTGGCGCTTTCTCCTTCTCCGCCCCCTGTGGGATTGCTCCAATTCCTCCAGGATGGCGAAGGGGATGAGGCTTATCCACAGCGCCAGCAGCGGCACAGACGCCGCCGCAAGGTCGGCCAGGCTGTTAGACATGGGGGGCCTCCTTTCCTGCAGCACACTCCATCCATTTTTTCAAGGGTTCTATGGGGATGATGTATTTGCCGCCCACCCGGATACAGGGGAACCCCTCTATATGCAGCAGGTCATAGGCTTTATTTACCCCAATCCCCAGAGACTTTGCCATTTCCGGCACAGTCAACGCGATTCGCTCCATGATAATCCCCCTTTCCCTATTAAGGCCTGTGCCTTTCCTAATCGTGTCTGGCAGTTCCCATAAATTTGGTGGTAGTCAATCCCGCCCGCTATGCCCTGGGCAATCTCTTGGGCTATCATCTGTTCTACCAGTATCAGGGCGGCCAGCTGCCCCACAGTTGCTTCATTCCGGAAGGTGATGCCCGCTGCTTTATCCGCCAGGCGGGAAATACTGGTATAGTAGCGGGATGCGTTCCGGCTGCCTTGGGCTGCTGCATACTCCACCAGCTGTTTTATCTGGTCGGTCTCCTTCCGGCGGATTTCCTTGCTTAATGACCGGGTATCCTGCCATACCTGGGTTTGCTTTTCCGCCTGAAGCTTGAAATACCCCTTTCGGAGCCCTTCTATAATTTCATAAACAAAATCATAAAAGATATCGGCCTTTGGCTGGCTTGAATGCCGGATGATCTCATAAACCCCTTTGGAGGAATAGAAAAACACTTCACGCCCATTAACCAATTTGGTTAATGACAATGGGTCAAGCCGCTGACTGTAACGGGAATGAATTTTTGCAATTGCTATCATGGGATTGTTATATTCCAATGCCCTGCCGATCTGATCACGGGTCATGTAGAATTCGCCCCGCAGGTCGCCGTAGTAGTCAACGTTCAGCCCGCCAAACCTGGCCGTTTTTACAATAGATAGGTTCATTGGGTGCCTCCTTTCTTTGTTTTTCTACTTAAAGTAGAGTTAATGAGCAAAAAAAATTTGATCATAAGGAATACCGGTAATTTCAGAAATTTTTCTTGCCTGCTCCACTGTTGCGGCAGATGGATCTTTTTCTAGCTTTCGGTAAGTTTGCACGTGAACCCCTAGAAAATCCGCCATTTCTTTTTGGCTTTTATCGGCAAATTTCCGGGCTTGCTTGATGGTAAACGACACTCTTTTTCCTCCTTTTTTTTATGATTGCAACTCTATGATAATCTACTTTAAGTAGAAAGTCAACCCCTAAAAGTAGAATATTCTCGTTCTTGTGTTGCTTTCGGTCTACCTTTAGTGTATATTTATAGTAAAAAAGGGGGGTGCTGTTGTGAGCATAGGAAAAAAAATAAAGCGACTAAGGGAAAATGCCCAGCTTAGCCAGGTTGAACTTGGAAAAATTCTAGGTGTTTCTGATAAAGCGGTTTCCACCTGGGAACAGGATAAAAAAATCCCCAGGATGGGAACGTTGCAAGCCTTAGCAGACTATTTTGGGGTAAGTAAGTCGTATTTAATCGAGGAAGACCCCGAACTCCCCGTAAACGCTAACGCACGGGAAATTTTCGCGAGAAACTTAAATAGATTAGCAGAGCAAAGGGGAATTACACAGTCAGACATTGCGGCAACAATCCCTTGCAGCGCTTCGACTGCCTCCGATTGGTTCGCCGGGAATAAGTATCCCCGCCCAGACAAGATGCAGAAAATCGCTGATCTACTGGGGGTGTATATATCAGACTTGACTACAGATACAACCCTCCCCGCTAATGCCATCCCATACAACCCCACCCAGAAAATACCGATCCTGGGGCGGGTGTCCGCTGGGCTCCCTCTCTATGCGGAACAGCACATTGAGGGATACACCTTCACAACCCTAAACCACGGCGGGGAATACTTTGCCCTGCGGGTAGAGGGGGACAGCATGACGGCGGCCCGTATCAATGACGGGGATCTTGTCATAGTCCGCCGCCAGGATATCGTAGAGAATGGGGAACTGGCTGTGGTTCTGGTAGATGATGACTTTGCTACCATCAAACGGTATTCCCGCAGCGGAGACACCGTTGTTTTAACTCCCCAGTCTTATAACCCCGAGCACAGCCCCCAAATATATAACCTAAAAAACACCCGCATTAAGATACTGGGTAAGGTTGTGGAAATTATAATTTCTTTGTAGCAACCCCACAGAGTTGTACGTTGTAAAGGAGGTGCAGCCATGGCCAAACGAACCGCCCAGGGGGCCGGGTCCATCCGCCAGCGGGCCGATGGGTTATGGGAAGCCCGCTACACTGTAGGCAGGGACCCCGCCACAGGGAAACAGGTGCAAAAGAGCGTATACGGGAAAACCCAGCAGGAAGTAAGAAAGAAGCTGACCGCTGCCGCCTCTGACCTGGACAAGGGGATTTATTCCGAACCTCAGAAAATCACCCTGGGGGAATGGCTCTGCATCTGGCTGGAACAATACTGTGGCGCTGTAAAGCCCCGGACACTCACGCTATACCACAGCACTGTGGAGTATCGGGTAGCCCCCTTTCTGGGGGCGCTGCCGCTGTCCAGGCTCACGCCGGTGATCTTGCAGAAGTTTTACAACGATTCCCTAGCGGGTGAATTGAAAGGGGTGCCGCCGGTCAGCGCCAAGACGGTGCGGAATATCCATGGGATTCTCCACAAGGCTTTACAACAGGCGGTTTCTGTCGGGTATCTGAAAGCCAACCCGGCGGCGGCCTGTGTGCTGCCCAAGGTGGAGAAAAAGGAAATGCAGGTCTTAAACGAGGCCCAGACAAAAGCCTTTTTGCAGGCCATTGAAAGCGAACCTTTCCGCCGGTTGTTTCTGGTGGCCCTGTTTACCGGTATGCGGGAAGGGGAACTGCTGGGCCTCACCTGGGATTCAGTGGATTTCACCGCCGGGACTATCCGGGTATATCAGCAGTTGCAGCGCCATCAAGGGGGCTTTGTCCTCATGTCTCCCAAAAACGGGAAGCCCCGGACCATCTCGCCCGCCCCTTATGTCATGGATCTTCTGTGGCAGGAACGCACCGCCCAGACAGAAGCCAGGCTGTTGGCTGGGCCGCTGTGGGAGAAGTCCGGCTATGTGTTCACAGATAAGTTGGGGCGCCATCTTAACCAGCAGACGGTGTTCAAACACTTCAAAGCCGCTGTGCGCCGGATAGATTGCCCACAGGTGCGTTTCCATGATCTGCGCCATTCCTATGCCGTGGCTGCTCTGCGGGCCGGGATTGATGTAAAAACGGTATCGGCCAACCTGGGCCACGCCACTGTAGCCTTTACCCTGGATATTTACGGCCATGTGACGGATGAAATGCGCCGGGCCAGCGCCGACAAAATGCAAGCCTATATTGCCACACTGAAAGCATAAAAAAGGAGCCTATAACCCCGTATCTTCACGGCGGCTATGGGCTCTTTTTAAGCTGTAAAGGGTAAATTAAAGGGTAAACAGGCGAATAAGGGTAAAACAAAAACCCGCTAAAGGCTGATTCTAAAGCCATTTAGCGGGCATTTTCTGTTGGTGCGGATAACAGGACTTGAACCTGCACGGAGTGATCCACTAGAGCCTAAATCTAGCGCGTCTGCCAATTCCGCCATATCCGCAAAACTGCAAAGAAGATTATACCATCCCCTTTGCAGGATTGTCAACTAAACTAAAGTCAGGGAACCGCCCTCCAGCATGGATTGGGCAGCCAGCAGAATCCCGATTTTTCCGGAAGGATAGGTCAATCCGCCCTGGAGCCAAGCGGCGAAAGGCTCCCGGATAGGGGCGTCGGCGGAAAGTTCAATGGATGCGCCCATGGTGAAGGCTCCCGCGGCCATGATCACCTGGCTTTCATAGCCGGGCATGTCCCAGGCCTCTGGAACCACAAAGGAATCCACTGGAGAGCCCTTCTGGATGCCTTGGCAAAAGGCGGTCAGAGAGGGCTCATCCTTTAGGCAGACCGTTTGAATGATATCGGTGCGGTGCCCATCAAACTTGGGCAGCACCTCATAGCCCAGCAGGCTGAATAAGCTGGCGGCAAACACCGCTGTTTTCAAAGCGCTGGCCACCACCGTGGGGGCGTGGAACAGGCCCAGGTACATATTCCGGTTTTCCCCCAGAGTGCAGCCAGCCTCTTTGCCGATGCCGGGGGAGGTGAGCCGGTAGGCACACAATTCCACCAGGTCTTTGCGGCCGGCGATGTAGCCGCCGGTGCGGGCGATGCCGCCACCGGGGTTTTTGATCAGGGAGCCCATGATCAGGTCCGCCCCCACCTGGGTGGGCTCTTTATCCTCCACAAACTCGCCGTAGCAGTTGTCCACCATCAAGATGGCGTCAGGATTGCCCTGTTTCATCAGTTTGGCAATCTCCTCAATGTGGGCGATGGAAAGGGAATCCCGCAAGGAATACCCTCGGGAGCGCTGTATGTAGGCCACTTTTACCCCTTTGACCGCCTCTGGGATGGCGGCGTAATCGGGGGTGCCGTCGGGCAGCAGATCCAGCTGCCGGTAGTGGACACCGAAATCCTTGAGGGAACCGGAGCCCTCTCCCCGGATGCCAATAACCTCCTCCATGGTGTCATAAGGCGCGCCGGTGAGGGAGAGCAGCACATCCCCGGGCCGCAGCACCCCAAACAGGGCGGTGGTGAGGGCATGGGTGCCGGACACAAAGTTGTGGCGGACCAAGGCATCCTCCGCCCCGACGATCTGGGCAAAGACCGCGTCTAAGGTATCCCGCCCAATGTCCCCGTACCCGTAACCGGTGGAGCCGGCAAAGTGGCTCTCGCTGACCCGGTGTTCCCCAAAGGCGGAGAGCACCTTCATGGCGTTGTATTCCGCCCGCCGGTCAATCTCCTCAAATACCGGGCGGCAGCGCTCCTCTGCGCGGCCCGCCAGGGTTAAGATCCTCTCATCTATCTTAAAAAATGGATTGTTCACGCTATATTTCCTCCAAGTTATTTTGTTGGGGCAAAAAAGAACTGCCCGGCTTCCCCCCAAGGGGAAAAACCCAGGTGGGTGTAAAAGGGGAGAAGTTCCTCCCCAGCAGGCAGCAGCACTGGGATGGCGCCCCGGCACATCACCCAACCTGCGGCGGCCAGCACCGCCTGGGAGGCATACCCTTTCCCCCGGTATGCCGGCAAGGTGGCCACCGAGCCAATCATCCCATACCCAGCCCCCAGGTGGTACACCGAAGCGGTGCTCACCGGCTTGCCCCCTTCCTGGCAGAGGAAGGCGGCGGCCCGTCCGCTCCGCACCCGGGCGGAAAACCCGCAGAGCCATGGCCCATAGGGGGCATTTTTCTCAAAGCTGGGGTCGCTGGCGCAGAGCAGCCGGTAAACATCGGTCAGGCGGTCAGCCTCCCGGGCTGCCCAGGGAGGCGAAGGCCCCCGGTATTCCAGCAGCGCGTTCCCGTCCAGCGAATAGGATACCTCGCGCACTCCGTCGATGCGGAGCAGCTCGTCGCGCGGCACCGAATCGGTCGCGAAGACCTGACCTCGCGCGGGCATGATCGCCAGATCGGGGTCGAAACTGCGGTACATCGTTTTGATCAATCCCTCGAAGCCGTTGAACACCGAGAGCAGGACCACCATAGCCATTACCGGAACGGCGACCGAGAAGGCGCTGACTCCGGAAATGATGTTGATGACCGAGTGCGATTTCCTCGAGAAAAGATACCGACGGGCGAAAAACAACGGAAGACGGGGCATATCGTCGGGGAAGTTATTCTTTCAGCAGCTTGTCGATCGTGCTGATATATTCGAGCGAGTCGTCGACACGGAAGACCAGTTCGGGCACATGCCTCAGCTGATGCTTGACTCTCGTGCCGAGCGCCTTGCGCACGAGCCAGTTGTTCTTTTCGAGCGACTCCATGACGGCCGTATGCTTCTCGAACGGGAAGACGCTCAGGTACACCTTGGCCAGTTCCAGATCGGGACTCATCCGCACGAGCGTTACCGATACCATGGCTCCGCACAGCAGCGAAGCCGCTTCCTTGGAGAATATGTCGCCGATATCCCGCTGGATTTGGCGCGCGACTTTCTGCTGCCGCGTCGATTCTGTTTCATTGCTCATTTCAGATCTGTTTTTATCGTGATTTTTCTGCTCCGGAATCGGCCGCTCCGACCGGAGGAAGGGGCGCGAGAGAAGCGCTGTCGGCCGGGACGGAAACTGCCGCTGGAAGCGTATCCGTCGCCTGCGGGTCCGTTTCTCGCTCGAGCCTTTTTCGAGCCCGCCGCTGAGCGGCCTCCTGCATACGCCGGGCGACGCCCTTGCTCGGCGCCGAGCGTATGCCTCCCTTGCCCAGACGGTAGTATACCGCCAGCGACAGGTTGATATTGTCCAAGGGCGAGTGGTTCGGATTGCCGGTATATTTGGTCCCATTGCGCAGCACGTCCGAGTAACCGAGGTAATAGCGGGCCTCGAATGCCGCTTCGAACCGCCCGAACAGCACGCTGAATCCTCCCCCTCCGCACAGGCCGTATCCCCACCGGGGGTCCCGCGTCAGCATCATCGGATAGTCGCCCTGCTCGAAAATACCGTTTTTCTTCGATTGCCAGTAATATTTGGAGCCGGTGGCATAGGAGAGATAAACGCCCAGATTCAGATACACCCTCGCGTGGCGCTGAAAGACGTAGATGTGCGGCTGCCACATGAACGGCAGCTCGAACGTGTTGATCGTCCGATGGTAGCTCGTATCGCCGCCGCGCACCTCGTCGTACATGAATCCCCGTTGCATGTACTCGAGATCGACCTGTATGGCGCCCACGTACTTCTGCTCGGTGTAGAACTTGTAGGAGAGCCCGCCCGAGTAGAGCCCCCAATGGATGCCCGTCTCACGCACCGGCTGGAAGCGCACCGAGCCGCCTCCCCAGCCGCCCCGCACGCCGATATAGTGCTGCGCCTGCAACCTGCCGCTCCACAGAGCGGCGGCAAACGCCAATATGATCCCTAATGCCCGCATATTCGCCTAACGTTCAGTCGCGTCGTTTTGTTGCCCGTCTCATCGGCGGATCATTCCTCCCGTGCCTCCGAGACCTCCGGTATTGCCGTAGCCGTTATAGTTGTTGCTGTTATTTCTGTTGCCGCCTGCGGCGGAGGACTGGCGGCCGTTCTTCTCCTGCTCCGCCCGTTTCTTGGCTATCTCGCGCAAGCGCGCCTGTTCGTCGCGGCGTATCTTTTCCTGCATCCGTTCCATCGTGATCGGGCCGAACAGCTCGTTCATGTCGACGTCGTACTCGAGATCCCAGTTTTCCTTGGTCACGATCTCTTCGGTGCCGGACTTGTCGACGAAGTACTCGACCCGCTCGGGCTGCCGCCTTTCGAATACGGAACCCGTATCCCATTTCCCGTTTCCGTTCAGGTCCTCGATGAACCGGAGCTTGATCGTTCCGACGTCCACGTAGCGGATCGTGTGGGTCCCGCTGCGGACATGGGGAATCTCCTTCTGCACCCGGCCGTCGCGCAGTACCTCGATGACGTATTCGCTCTGCGGCGTTTTGCCCTTCACGTTGAGGATCAGCGTGCCGTACTTTTCGGGCGACTCGATCGTGAACTCCGAACGCAGCGTGTCGTTGCTCTCGCGGTTCGTGTTGGCGAACGTTCCGGCCGGAATCGTCAGACGGTATTTCTCTCCCGCCACCCAAGGCGCGCTGAGCGTCCACGAGCGCAGTTTGGCGGTGTCCTGCACGAAGGAGACTTTCACCGGCTCGGAGCTTTCTCCCTCGCCCAGACGCTGCAGGTCGATGGCTGTGCTGTCGACCCGGGTCAACGGATAGTCGAAGTCGAAGACGATGTTCTTCTCCGGGTTCAGCGTCGTGCCGCCGGCTACCTTCACCTTGAACGGGTTGGGTTCGGGCGCGTCGTCT
>OJRY01002599.1_pt1 | contig 10694 bp, 10 predicted proteins | sample 1599311 | NCBI WGS metagenome assembly OJRY01 (sample SAMN04168657, study PRJEB22393) | human gut metagenome | biome: human gut microbiome; feature: stool | host: Homo sapiens | collected 2014-03-20 | reverse complement strand
GCTGGAGGACGGCCATGTGGTCCAGCAGGGCACTTCGGCGGAGCTGATGGAGCAGGGCGGCCTCTACCGCCGCATGGTGGAGCTTCAGAGCGAGAGCGCCCAGTGGCGGCTGGGTTAATTTTTCCGTCTATTCAAGTTCATTCGTTTTTTCCTTCGGGAGTACAATATCCTTTGGCTGTTCAAGCAACATGCTGACGTTTTGACTAAGGGTATCGTACTCCCGTTCTTTATGCTGTGCCTTTCGATATTCCGATTGCAGGGCGGACTTCCTGGCGGTGAGCTCGTCCATCTCGGCCCGGAGTCGTTTGATGGCAGGCAGGGGTACGGCGTCCAGGCGCTTCAGCTCCCTTGCCGCCGCCTCAAATAGGATGATCTCCCCCTCATGCCCCCGGAGGAATTTCTCTTTGTCCCTGGACTGGCGGTATTGGTCATACAGGGGACGGAGCTGGCGGTAGGTGTCGGCGTGTTTCATGGTGAGAGTCAGCCGCTCCATTTTCTTCTCTGTTGCCCGGAGGTCTGCCTTCACCCTGGCGGTGGCGGCCGCCGCCCCGTCGCAACGCTCGGCCAGCTCCTCATAACTGGAGATCCCATGTTCGGTCAGGAAGTTCAGCGTTTCGGCGGCCCGCTTCAAATTCTCGATGGTCGCCCAGTGCTTGTAACCGGCGCTCTGCTGGGCTTTGAGATTGTTCTGGATGTCGATGAGCAGGCTGGGCTTCCCGGTGCGCTGCTGCGGCTGGCGGGAGGGCCTGGGACTTCCGGCGATTCGGGCGGTCAGGGCCTCCTCGGCATAATCAGCGCCCAGGGTTTTCAGTCGGGTGAACCTCTCCTGGCCCGGAGCTCTGGCGGATATGTATTTGCCCCGTTTCAGTTCATACCCTTCCCGCTGGAGGCGGCGGAGCAGGTCCTCCAGGTCGGAGCAGCCGGGCAGGAGCCGGTCGATGGCGGCACGCAGCTTCGCCTTGTAGCTGGTGCCGTTCTGTTCCGCCTGGTGCTCAATGTAGCTCTTGCCCTTGTCCCGGCCTGGGACGATGACGGACAGGCCATGCTCTTTGCAGATACGGTCGCTGGTGCGGCGGATGAAGTGATAGCTCCGCTTATTGGAGTGATAGTGCTTGTGGTCCTGAAAGCTGACCGCATTGAAAATCAGGTGGTTATGAACGTGGTCTTTATCTATGTGGGTAGTGAGGACAAATTCATACTTGCCGCCCAGGACCTCCCGCGCCAGCTCCATGCCAATCCGATGGGCTTCCTCCGGCGTGACCTCCCCAGGTTCAAACGCCTGGATGAGGTGGCGGCCCAGGTTCGTGCCCTTGTCGATGGCATGGCGGCGGGTCCAGGCAAATTCAATGTCGGCGGTCTCGGCGGAGCAGCCGAAGGAGGACACCAGCAGCTTCCCATCTGTCTTGTCGGGATTGCAGATATAGTCGATGGCCGCTTTCAGCGTTGACTTAATAGGGTGCGTCTTTGTAACTGCCATATCTGCTCCATCCTCTCCCGGATCTCCTCCATGTCGGCCTGGTAGGCCGGACCGCCGGCGTTCAACCGCTTGGCGATCTGGTTGATGTTCCGGCCGATAGCGGAGAGGGTGCGGGTCATCTCCTTGATGTCGGTGGTGTCCACCTGGATGATGTACCCATCAATCGCCATTTTGCGGAGATAGGCGCCGATCCGCTTTGTCTGGAGCTGGGCCATTTTCTCCTCAATGAGCCGCTTTTCCTCCTCTGTCACCCAAAACTTCATCTGGATATTCCGCTTTCGATTTGCCATGCTGCGCCGCCTCCGTTTCCATAAGGGTCTGGGACTATCCCAGCAAGCAATTTTCGATTTAGGGGCAGGGGTCCCCCTAAATCAAAAATCCGCCAGTGGGTACTCACTGGCTGTGCTTGCTACAACACCCTTTCCCTCGTTTTCCCCTCTATCAATACTACAAATTTCAATAAGGAAAATGGCTTAAGTAAAGCGGAAAACTATTCTATTTAATATCAGTGTCAGTTGAAAAAAGAAATGGTCTTATCGGAGCAAAAAAGGCCGATTGGAGCGGAAAAGACTTTTCAGGTCTGCTATGATGGTTACTGTAAGCGCCGAAGGGCGCTTTCAAAAAGCCTGCGGGTTAGCAATACCTAACTAAAAGGAGGAATTTTTAATGCCTGAAGTGAGTACGGACAAAAAACTGAAAGGAAAAGACCTCATTACCATCGGTATCTTTTCCGCAATCTACTTTGTCATCAACTTTGCCTTCATGCTTCTTGGAGGCATTCACCCTGTTCTTTGGATGCTGATGCCTGGCTTCATTGCCGTGTTTGCAGGCATTCCCTTTATGCTGATGGTCGCAAAGGTTCAAAAACTGGGTGCAGTTTTCCTGATGGGGCTTATCACTGCGCTTATCTATTTTGTCACTGGACAATTTACTCTGGTAATCCTGATCTCGATGGCTTCTACCTGTATTTTGGCCGAAGTTGTCCGAGTTGTGACTAAGTATAACAGCTTCAAGGGAAATTCGATTGCCTATGTGATTTTTTCGCTGGGAATGGTTGGTTCTCCCCTTCCCATCTGGTTGTTTAAGGCCGATTTCCTGGCGCAGATTACAGAACAGGGAATGCCCGCTGATTATGTTGCGGCAGTTGAAGCTCTGTCGTCCAATGCAATGTTAATCGTTCTGTTTGTTGCTCCAATCATCGGTGGTATCATCGGTGCATTTATTGCCAGAGGTCTGTTCAAAAAGCACTTTGTAAAGGCAGGAATTGTGTGATGAATGGGGAGGGAAAAAAACATACATTAAGGTTCGATCCACGGACGGAATTGCTTTTGTTGGTGCTGGCAAATATTGTAGCCTTTACCCAGCACTCCGTATGGGTTGAAATTACATGGGTTGTTTTTCTGCTCCTGCTGATCGTTGCCTGCGGGTGCCAAAAATCCGCAGGCAAACTGGCAATCGCATTTGGGATTTGTCTGGCGCTGCAATACTATGTATTCCCAAACGGGCCGAAAATTTTAGCCAGCAGCTTCACGATCATTGTATCTTATGCAAGAAAGATTTTCCCTTGTTTGATTGTCGGTACGATGGTTTTACAGAAAACGCCCGTCCGGGAATTGATGGTTGCACTTCGGAAATGGCACATCCCGCAGGGACTGATTATTCCTTTGTCTGTAACCGTCCGGTATTTTCCGGCCTTGAAAGAAGAAACCGGCTATATCCGGGATGCCATGAAGCTCCGTAATATTCATGGGGTACAAAAAATTGAGTGCTTGTTGGTGCCGACCATGATTTCTGCAACAACGACAGCGGAAGAATTGTCCGCAGCCGCTGTTACGCGGGGCATTGAAAATCCTGCGCCAAAGACAAGTATGATTGAAATGAAGTTCGGCGTGCAGGACTTTTTATGTCTGGCGGCAGGTGTGGTTTTCTGTGTGATTTCAATTACAGTGGGATAAGGAGGTGTTCCATGTGATCCAAATTCAGGATGTATCTTTTGAATATGAGAAAGAGCAGGGAACGCTTTCCCATATTGATCTGAATATTCAGCAGGGAGAATGTGTTGTCCTTACAGGGGAGTCGGGCTGTGGCAAAACGACAGTGACAAAACTGATTAACGGCTTAATCCCTCATTTTGTCGAGGGCGGCACTTTATCTGGCCGGGCGATTGTAAACGGTATGGAAGTGCCGAAAACAGAAATGTACCGTCTGGCAGAGCAGGTTGGATCTGTGTTCCAAAATCCGAAATCTCAGTTTTTCAATATTGACTCGGACAGTGAGATTACTTTCGGCCTGGAAAATGCGGGTGTCGAACCAAAGAAAATCAAAGAGCGATATGAGGCCACTGTTTCCGCCCTGAAAATTCAATCGCTTTTGGGAAGAAACATTTTTTCCATGTCTGGCGGAGAAAAACAAAGTCTTGCGTTTGCCTCTGTATATGCCATGAACCCGTCCATTTTTGTACTGGACGAGCCGACGGCAAATCTGGATGCTGACGCGATTAACACCTTACGCCAGCAGATTATTCAGATCAAAAAAGAAGGACGGACGGTTGTTATTGCCGAACACCGCCTATATTTCTTGATGGACCTGATCGACCGGGCAATCTTCATTCAAAAGGGAAAAATCGTTCAGATATTTTCCAGGGAAGAATTTCGCAATCTTTCGGATGAGCAGCGTATCAGGATGGGGCTTAGAAGTCTTGTTCATCCTGTGCTGGAGCTGCCTCCCGCCGATCCGCCAGGAGCGCAGAAAGGCTTATCCGTAGAAAATCTTTCCTGTGCCTTTGATAAGCAACCGGTATTCAGCGGCCTTGGCTTTTCTGCAAAACGGGGCGAAGTGTTGGGTATTGTTGGTCATAACGGCGCGGGAAAAACGACGCTGACACGCTGCCTGTGCGGGCTTTTGAAAGAAGTGGATGGAACGGTCCGGCTGGATGGCCAAGCACTGAAAGCAAAACAGCGTAATAAGGCCAGCTTCTGCGTGATGCAGGATGTGAACCATCAGCTTTTTTCAGACAGTGTATGGAACGAATGTGAACTGGCGCAGCCGGATTGTCCGCCAGAGCGGATTGAAGAAATTCTCAGGTCTTTTGATTTACTGGATTTCAAGGACCGTCATCCGATGGCCTTGTCGGGAGGTCAGAAACAGCGCCTTGCGGTGGCAACCGCTATTCTCTCCAACAAGGATGTGCTTGTCTTTGACGAGCCGACCAGTGGCCTGGACTATCACCGTATGCTGGAAGTGAGCAATATGATCCGCAAGTTGAATGATGAGAATAAAGTTATCATCATTGTTTCCCATGATTTTGAGTTTTTGGGCCGGACTTGTGATAAAATATTTGATATGGAGGGATGCTCCAAAGAAAGGAGGTAGCGTCTATGCCGGAACTGTTCCGAGAAATGTACTACGGCCCGAATGTTCAAAACCTGGTCGAGTCCGATGATTGTAAGGTCATGCGTTTAAGCGATAACTCCGGCGAAGGCATGATGACACTCTATCATGTCTTTCCCGGTGTATTTCTCATGTATAATGATTTCCACATGAAGGAGTGCGTTTCGGGCTTCCAGACAGATATGGATCTGCTTTGTATCGACCACTGCCGGGAAGGGCGCATTGAGCAGGAAGTCGGCCAAAATGCCTTTAGCTATTTAGAGGCTGGCGATCTTCGGGTGGATCGCCGCATCCATCATTCTGGCAAGGTGGAATTTCCACTTTCTCACTACCACGGTATTTCCATTGGCTTTCAGATGGAGACTGCGGCAAAGGAAATCCCAGCCTCTATGAAAGGCTTTTCTGTGGACCTTTATGAATTGCAGAAAAAGTATTGCAGCGACCGTGCACCCTATGTCATTCCAGGAGAACCGGCCATTGAGCATATTTTTTCCGAACTTTACAATGTGCCGGTCAAAATCAAAAAGGACTATTTCAAGATCAAAGTGTTGGAGCTGCTGCTGTATCTGGACGCGCTGGAACTTTCAGGCCATACAGAAGAACGCCCCTATTTTTATAAAAGCCAGGTTGAGAAAATCAAAGCGATCCAGGCACTTCTGACGCAGGATTTGACCAAAAACTATACTCTGGAAGAACTCTCCGCGCGGTTTGATATTGCCCTGACCCCCATGAAAAACTGTTTCAAATCGGTATATGGCAGTCCGATTTTTACATATATGAGAAACTATCGTATGAACTATGCGGCCTCTTTACTGAAATCCGATAAGTCGTTGAAAGTGGCGGAGATTGCGGGACTTGTGGGATATGACAGTCCCAGCAAATTCGCATCCGCATTTCATCAGACAATGGGGAAAACGCCGCTGGAATATCGAAAATCAATTATCTGATTGGAATAAAAAAGGCCGTGTGGAGCGGAAGGAAAAATTGAATTATGATAGCATTAAGGATGGTTAGCAAAGATTAACCATCCTTTTTTTCTTTGCTGGCTAAATTGATCGAGAGAGGTGAATTGATATGAAGCAGCAAAAAGAGCATTGGGTCAAAACGCTTTTCTCTTTTGCAGGTCCCTGCAAGGGGAAAATGACCCTCTCGGTTTTGTGTGCCATTTTAAGTGTTGCCGGAGGCTTTGTTCCGTTTTGGGCGGTGTATGAAATCTTGCTCCTGTTCATTAACCGGACCGCTACTTTGAACAACATCATGCTCTGGTGTCTGGTAGGAGTAGGCGGATACCTGATCCGCGTCATCTGCTTTGGCATTTCCACAATTTTGGCACATATCTCCGCTTACACGATACTGGAAGGTATCCGCCTAAAAATCGCAAACCGCCTGATGCGGGCGCCCCTTGGCGAAGTAATGGGACGAAGGATCGGTTACTTGAAGAATATTATCATGGATAAGGTGGAGGATTTGGAGCCGCCTCTGGCCCACATGATCCCGGAGCTGACATCGAACCTGCTCCTTCCGGTTGCTATTTTTATCTGGCTGCTGGCGATTGACTGGCGTTTGGGCCTTGCAGTTCTGATTGCCCCGGTTCTGGCTATGATCCCCATGTTCTTTCTCATGCGGAACTATAACAGCCAGTATGCAGCTTATATGGAGGCAAACAATCATGTAAACAATGTCATTATTGAGTATGTGGAAGGCATTGAGGTTGTTAAGGCGTTCAATCAAAGCACCAGTTCCTATGAAAAGTTCGTAGGAGCGGTAAAGTCCTTTAAGGATTTTACCCTGGCATGGTTCAAGAGTACCTGGAAAACAATGAACCTGATGATGGCGATTATGCCCACTACCCTGTTGGGGGTACTTCCCATCGGTTTGCTGCTGACGCAGAGCGGGAGTATCACGCCTGCTGAATTGGCGATGGGAATTATTCTTTCGTTGAGTATTGTCGGCCCGCTGATGAAAGCTACTACTTTTATCAACGAGGCAAAGTCAATGGAGTATGCAGTAGAAGCTGCAAATGAACTTCTGAACCTGCCTGTATTGCCGGACTCTGGCAGGATTGTTCCGATCAGGCACACAGATATTGTTTTACAGGATGTGTCTTTCTCCTATGACGGCACCGAGCAAAACGAAGTGCTGCATGACATCAGCCTGAAAATGCCGCAAGGAAGTTTTACAGCCCTGGTTGGGCCATCCGGCGGGGGCAAGTCCACCGTGGCCCGGCTGATTGCTCGATTTTGGGATGTGACCGGCGGCAGTATCTCCATAGGCGGTACGAATATCAAGGAACTTTCCATCCGGCAGCTTTCCGAATTGGTCAGTTTCGTGACACAGGACAATTTCCTGTTCAACTGCTCTCTCAAAGAGAACATCCGCCTGGGTAATCCAAATGCTACGGATGAGGAAGTATATGCCGCCGCAAAAGCGGCCTGCTGTGATGATTTCATTGTTCGACTGGAAAAAGGATATGATACCCCGACCGGTGATGCTGGCAAGCGGCTCTCCGGCGGAGAAAAGCAACGAATTGCTATTGCGAGAGCAATCCTGAAAAATGCGCCTATTGTGATTTTGGACGAGGCAACTGCCTTCACTGACCCGCAGAATGAAGATAAAATCCAGAAATCCATCATGGCCCTTTCCAAAGGAAAGACCCTGCTGGTGATTGCACATCGTCTGTCTACCATTCAAAACGCAGATCAGATTGTTGTTCTGAAGAAAGGACAGATTGTTGATTGCGGAAAGCAGGAGGAACTCTTGGAACGCTGTCCGCTTTATGCGGATATGTGGCAGGCGCATATTGGTGCAAAGAACTGGTCTGTGGGCGAGAAAAAGGAGGTGGCTGTCAATGTTTAAGTCAATGAAACGCATTATCCGCTGGGCTGGTAAATATAAAGGCCGCCTCTATCTTGGTTCGGTGTGTTCCTTTTTCAGCAGTTTGTCTACTGCTATCCCTACAATGGCAGCCGCATTCGCACTGGATAAAGCGATCCAGGCATACTGGACGAATACTACGATTGATACTGTTTTAATCTGGCAAACGCTGGGGATCATTATTGGCTCGATTGCACTGAACTTCTTGCTTTCTTATCTCCGGGCAATTTTGCAGGAAAGCATTGGATATGAAGTGGCCGCTGGACAGCGCATTCATTTGGGCGATGTACTGAAACGGGTTCCCCTTGGGTACTTTTCGCAGAACAGTGTAGGTGACATTCTGGCAGGTGTTACCACGGAATTGTCTACTTTGGAATTACAAGGCATGAAAATGGTGGATGTCATCATCAATGGATACGCAAAGTTTATTGCCATCGTTTTATGCCTGATCTTCTTCAGCCCCGTTGCTGCGGTTATTTCCATTGTCGGCGTTGCTCTTTCGGCGCTGGCTTTGCAGGGGATCAGCAGACACAGTGAAAAAACCGCTGCAACAACCCATAAAGCAATGGAAGATATGTCCGGCGCAGCGATTGAATACATCCGGGGGCTTTCCATTGTGAAGTCCTTTGGACAGGAAGGGGCCTCTATTGAGAACTTTCGTAATGCCAGTAAAGATCTGAAAGATATTCATATCAAGGTGGAAAAAGGCTTTACTCCATTTAACTGTCTGCATCTGTTTGCCTTGAAATTGGCTTCGGTGGGAATTGTCTTTATTTGTGCATGGCAGGCATTGCAGGGACAAATGAGTATGGCGTTCTTCCTGATGTTTGTCCTGTTCTCTTTTGTGATGTTCGGCAGTGTGGAGAATATCAATGACGCAGCCCATACTCTTGGAGTTGTGGACTCTGCCATGAATAAGCTGGAAGCATTGGAGAATGTAAACTATATCGACCAGGATGGCACCGACATAAAACCGGCAACCTATGATATTGAGTTTAGGGATGTTTCTTTCGGATATGACAGCCGGATTGTTCTGCATGACCTGAACTTCAAAATTCCGCAGAATAGCACAACAGCCATCGTGGGGCCATCTGGCAGCGGAAAATCTACGCTGTGTAACCTGATTGCCCGTTTTTACGATGTCAACAGCGGAACGATTACCATTGGTGGAACGGATATTCGCAGATTTACCTGCGATAGTCTACTCAAAAATATCAGTATGGTTTTTCAGAATGTCTATTTGTTCCGGGACACCATCAAGAATAACATTAAATTCGGCAGCCCGGACGCTACGGATGAACAGATTATCGCCGCCGCAAAAGCGGCCCGCTGCCATGACTTCATAATGGCTTTGCCAGACGGATATGACACGGTGATTGGTGAAGGGGGTTCTTCTCTTTCCGGCGGTGAAAAGCAAAGAATTTCTATCGCCAGGGCAATGCTCAAGGATGCTCCCATTGTTATCTTGGATGAGGCAACCGCAAGTATTGATCCAGAGAATGAGCATTTGATCCAAGAAGCGATTTCTGCTCTAACACACGGTAAAACTATTATTACGATTGCCCATCGTCTGGCCACGATTGAGAACGCCGACCAAATCCTTGTGATTGATGGTGGGACTGTGGCTCAGAGAGGCACACATAAGGAACTGCTGCAACAGGAAGGTACTTATAAAAAGTTTATCCAAATCCGCGAACAGGCCGAGGGCTGGCGGATACAGTAAAGGGAGGTCTTTATGAAACTTCATGCGTCCGGGGAGGACTATCTGGAGGCTATCCTTGTTCTCCATAAGAAGATGGGCATGGTGCGCTCCGTGGATGTAGCCCGGCACATGGAGGTGTCAAAGCCAAGCGTGAGCCATGCCGTGACCACTCCAAAGGAAGGTGGGTTCCTTACGATGGATGAGGACTTCTTCCTTCACTTGACTGATTTAGGGCGGGAGGTGGCCGAGCAGACCTATGAAAAGCATCGCTTCTTTACGGCTCTGCTCACTGAGGCAGGTGTTGATCCGGCGTTGGCGGAGCAGGATGCCTGCCGGATGGAGCATGTCATCAGCCAAAGGTCCTTCGAGCATCTACGGGATGCCTACAATTCACATAAAGAAGATTGATTTGCCCGCATGACGATGGGGTAAAACAGTAACGCGGCCGGGCACATCGAACCCGACCGCGTTATTCGTCTTTTTGAAATGCTTCCGCCTGTTTGCAAAGCGCAATATATTTTTCAATTTCCGCCTCACTTTTCCCGGCAAAGAAATCAACGACCGTTTTTGAAACGGTCCCGGTTACCATGTCGGGGAAGATTGCGGCATCCAGGCTGATATTCAATTCTTTTGCCAGAAGCGCCACGGTTTCAAATTTGGGGTTGCTTTTACATTTCTCTATCTCAATGATCGTGCGGACACTCATGTGGAGCCGTTCAGCCAATGCCTTCTGCGTCAAGTGCTGCCGTTTTCGCTCCGTCCGCAGTTTCCATACAAATAAATCAAGCGGATTATTCACTGCACATCACCTCTACTTCATTTTAAGATGTGCTACCGCTCACTTAAATAACCATGTAAATCATGTTATGTGATGTCTAACTCATATTTTGAAAGTAAAGGAAGATATGGATGAGAACAGCAGGGACAAGGGGGTTAAAATAAGGCGGGGTTTGTCACTCATGTGCCAGCCCTCCCCGCCATCTCGAAAAATATTCAAATAACGAAGTAGCGAGCCACGCTCATGGAAGTGAGTTGTGGCTCGCTTTTTATATATCAGGGATCACCCATATTGTTCCCCGCTCTTTTGAGCGCCGGCGCCTGGGTGTGGGATGCCGCTCCCCGCCCCGTTTCGTTCTGACCCACTGGCCTGAGCGAAACGAAAGGAGCTTATTCTATGAGCGGCAAGAAATTTACATATAATCCCCCCGCGGCGAAGCCAAAACGGCCTGCCGCTGAACGAGTAGTGAGCGA
>OJRY01002594.1_pt1 | contig 10707 bp, 8 predicted proteins | sample 1599311 | NCBI WGS metagenome assembly OJRY01 (sample SAMN04168657, study PRJEB22393) | human gut metagenome | biome: human gut microbiome; feature: stool | host: Homo sapiens | collected 2014-03-20 | reverse complement strand
GCCCAGACGCATGGTGCCGCCCTTGGGGATGTTGCCCTGCTGGTCGGCCATCAGGTCGATGACGTTGTGATGACCCTCGGGGGTGAACTCGCTGGAGTTGGCGTCGGCGTAGCCCAGAACGTGGCGGGCGAACTCCATGACCATGATCTGCATACCGAGGCAGATGCCGAAGTAGGGGACATCGTTCTCGCGGGCGTACTGTGCGGCCTGTATCATGCCTTCGATGCCGCGGTCGCCGAAGCCGCCGGGGACGATGATGCCGTCCACGTCCGCAAAGGCTTCCCTGCAGGCGGCCTGGTCGGTCAGGTCCTCGCTCTCCACCCACTTGATCTCCACCTGACTGTCGTTCTCAAAGCCGGCGTGGTAGAGGCTTTCCATGACGGACAGATAGGCGTCATGCAGCTTGACGTACTTGCCCACGAGGGCGATGGTGCAGGTCTTGCTGCGGGTGGCGATCCGGGCCAGCATCTCTTTCCACTCGGTGAGGTCGGCGGGGGGAACATCCAGATGCAGCTGCTTGACCACCACGTCGTCGAGGCCGCCGGTGTGGAGCATCAGCGGACACTGGTAGAGGCTGGGCATGGTCAGGTTCTCGATGACGCACTCCGGCTTGACGTTGCAGAAGGTGCTGATCTTCCGGCGGATGTCGCTGCCCACGCTGCCGTCGGCGCGGAGGATGATGATGTCGGGGCTGACGCCCATGCCCTGCAGCTCCTTGACGGAGTGCTGTGCGGGCTTGGACTTGTACTCATCGGAGCCGGAGATGTAAGGCACCAGCACCACATGGATGAAGCAGCAGTTCTCCTTGCCCTGCTCGAGGCCCACCTGACGGATGGCCTCGAGGAAGGGCTGGCTCTCGATGTCGCCAGTGGTGCCGCCGATCTCGGTAATGACCACATCGGCCTCGGTGGAAGAGGCCAGGTTGTAGATATAGCTCTTGATCTCGTTGGTGATGTGGGGGATGATCTGGACGGTCTGGCCGAGGTAAGCGCCCTGACGCTCCTTGTTCAGCACGTTCCAGTAGACCTTGCCGGTGGTGAGGTTCGAATACTTGTTCAGGTTCTCGTCGATGAAGCGCTCGTAATGGCCCAGGTCCAGGTCGGTCTCGGTGCCGTCGTCGGTGACGAAGACCTCGCCGTGCTGCAGGGGGCTCATGGTGCCCGGGTCCACGTTCACGTAGGGGTCCAGCTTCTGGCTGGCCACCTTGAGGCCGCGGCACTTCAGCAGTCGGCCCAGAGAGGCGGCGGTGATGCCTTTGCCCAGACCGGAGACGACGCCGCCGGTCACGAAAATAAACTTTGCCATAATGGTTCTCCTCTAATTTACAGATATTCTTTGCCGTGAATAGCACGATAAGCAGATACTTTCCCTCAGTGGGGGCGCAATACGGATTATTGCGCGGGGTCGTAGGAGTCCAGTATCTCCTGCGCGACCTCGGCGCGGTCGCGCCGGGTGTCCATCGCTTTTTTCTCGATGTAGCGGTGCGCCTCGGCCTCAGTCATGCGGCCCAGCTCGATGAGGCAGCACTTGGCGCGGCTCACCAGCCGCACCTGCGCCAGCTTTTCCTGCATCCGCTGGTTCTCCTGCCGCAGAAGCAGGAGGCGGTGGTTGCTGGCGGCGGCCATGTGGATGGCCTGCAAAAAGAAGGTGTTGGAGAAGGGCTTTGTGACCAGCAGAACGCCTTCTTCGCTCAGCGGGGTCAGAAGCTGCTCGGCGGCTGCGGCCTTGGCCAGAAATATCACACCGGCATCCGTTTTCTCCACGGCGTCGGCGCACAGCTCGTGGCCGAACTCATCCGGCAGCGGCGAGTTGACCACGATGAGCTCAAAGTCGGATTCCAGCATCCTCCGCCGCGCCTCCGCCGCACTTGGTACGATGATGGGCCGCGCATAGCCCAGCTCCGTCAGGCGTGCGGAGATATATTCGTTGGAGCTTGCGCCCGCGCTTACGATCAGGGCACGTCCCATTCGGCTCACTCCTTTCCTATGTCATTCTGCATCAGATGGCATTGAAGTAGTGGACGCGCTCATATTCGGCGGGGTCGGAGGCGTTCTTGAGCGCCTCGCACCGGCGCAGAGCCTCGGCATAGTAGCGGCGGCTCAGCTCGTCGGGCAGGAATTTGTGAAGGAACTCGCTGTTCTGGGCCACCTCGACGGCCTCTTCCAGCGAGGCGGGCAGGGTCTCGAGGCCGAGACCGGCGGCTTCGCTCGGGATGAAGAGGTTGCGGTTGACAGGGGCAGACAGCTCCATCCGGTTCTCGATGCCGTCGAGGCCTGCTGCCAGCACGAGGCCGATGGCGAGGTAGGGGTTGCAGGCGGGGTCGGGGCTGCGCAGCTCCATGCGGCAGTTGTCGCCCTTCACCTGCGGGATGCGGACCAGCTGGCTGCGGTTCTGGCGGCTCCAGCTCACGTAGCGGGGAGCCTCGTCGCAGCCGAAGCGGAGGTAGCTGTTGGGCAGGGGATTCGTGAAGGCCGTCAGCTCCCGGCTGTGGCGGAGGATGCCCGCCATGAAGCTGCCCGGGATGCTGTCGGGGGCGATGTCGCCCTCAAAGAGGTTCTTGCCGTCCATGGTCAGCGAGAGGTTGATGTGGAGGCCGCTGCCGGCCTGGTCGGGCAGGGGCTTCGGCAGGAAGCTGGAGTGGAAGCCGTTGCTGGCTGCCACAGCCCGGACGATCTGCTTGAACAGGAAGATGTTGTCGGCGGTCTTGAGGGGGCCGGCGTAGTGGAAATCGATCTCATTCTGGCCGTGGCCGTTCTCGTGGTGGCTGTGCTGGGGGGCGAGGCCCATCTGCTCCATGGTCAGGCAGATGTCCCGGCGGATGTTCTCGCCGGCGTCCAGCGGCGCTACGTCGAAATAGCCGCCTGCGTCGATGGGGATGCGGGTGGGACGGCCCCGGTCGTCGTTCTCGAAGAGATAGAACTCGCACTCGGTGCCGACGTTGCAGCGCAGGCCCAGCTGCTTGAACCGGCGGTTGATGTCCCGCAGGAAGCCGCGGCAGTTGCCGCCGAAGGGGGTGTTATCCGGCTTTTCCACGTCGCAGAAGAACTGCATCACCCGGCCCTCAGCCGTGCGCCAGGGCAGGATGGTCATGGTGGACAGGTCGGGCCGGAGCACCAGGTCGCTCTCCTCCACGTGCATGAAGCCTGCGATGGCGCTGCCGTCGAAGCAGACGCCATCTTCCAGCGCCTTGGGAAGGTCGCTTGCCAGCACGGCGATGTTCTTCTGGAAGCCGAAGATGTCACAGAACGCGAAGCGGACAAATTTTACGTTGTTGTCCTCGACGAAATCGAGGATGTCCTGCTGTGTCGTATAACTCATAGGTGTGTGTCCTCTGAAAAGTATGTCTTCTTAAAAAACGCCCAAAGGCCTGCCTCTGTACAGAGGCAGGTCTTCAGGCTGGTGTAAGAAATAGGAAAAGGAGAATGGCTCAGATAAGCGCCTCAGCCGGTGGTGCTTTATTCTACGCTGGTGTGTGAAGATCAGACGTAGTAGAGCATCTTGCTGTAGCTGGGCAGAGGCCAGTAGTCCTCGCCGCAGATGGTCTCGGCGTCGTCGGCGGCGGCGCGGAGGGCGTCCATCTTGGGCAGAACGTCGTCGTGGAAGGCGACGGCCTTTGCGCTCTCGTCGGAGAGGGCCTTTGCGGCATCGACGGCAGTCTGCAGCTCGTCCACAGCGTCGCTCATGGCGTCGGCGTCGGCGGACAGGCGGGTCAGTGCCTTCGTCTCACTGCGGACGCTCAGGTTCTCGCTGACGGCCAGCTTGGAGGCGGCGGTGTTGGCGACCTCACTCATGTAGGCGTTGACGGCGGGCAGCAGCTGCTTGCGGGCCATCTCCAGCATGGTCAGGGCCTCGATGTTGATGATCTTGGAGTAGTGCTCCATCTCAACTTCGTAGCGGCTCTCCATCTCGACCTTGGTCAGGACGCCGAAGTCCTCCATCAGGGCGATGTTCTTCGGCTCGATAAGGGCGGGCAGAGCGGCGGGGGTGTTCTTCTTGTTGGGCAGGCCGCGCTTCGCTGCTTCCTCTTCCCACTCGGCAGTGTAGCCGTTGCCGTTGAAGATGACGCGGCGGTGGTCGCGGATGGTGCGCTTGACGAGGGCGATGGCGGCGCTGGTGAAGTCGTCGGCCTTCTCCAGCTCGTCAGCGTAGCCCTTCAGCTCCTTGGCGACGGCGGTGTTCAGGATGGTGTTGCAGTCGCTCAGGTTCTCGGCGGAGCCGGGCATACGGAACTCAAACTTGTTGCCGGTGAAGGCGAAAGGAGAAGTACGGTTGCGGTCGGTGGTGTCCTTGCTGAACTTGGGCAGGACATCGACACCGAGGTCCATCTTCATCTTGACGGGGCCGGCGTAGGGAGAATCGGAAGCGATAGCGTCGATGACGGCTTCCAGCTCTTCGCCCACGAAAATGGAGATGATGGCCGGAGGTGCCTCGTTGGCGCCCAGACGGTGGTCGTTGCCGGGGGTGGCGACGGAGGTGCGGAGCAGGTCGGCGTACTCATCGACAGCCTTGATGACGGCGGCCAGGAAGACCAGGAACTGCAGGTTCTCCATGGGGGTGTCGCCCGGGTCCAGCAGATTCTCGTGGGTGGTGGACATGGACCAGTTGTTGTGCTTGCCGCTGCCGTTGACGCCCTCGAAAGGCTTCTCGTGCTGCAGGCAGACCAGACCGTACTTGGGGGCCAGCTTCTTCATCATCTCCATCGTCAGCAGGTTGTGGTCGATGGCGACGTTGGTGGTGTCGAAGATGGGGGCCAGCTCATGCTGGCAGGGAGCGACTTCGTTGTGCTTGGTCTTGGCGGGGACGCCCAGCTTCCACAGCTCTTCATCCAGCTCCTTCATGAAAGCGGAGACCTCGGGGCGGATGACGCCGAAGTAGTGCTCTTCCAGCTCCTGACCCTTGGCAGAAGGTGCGCCGAAGAGGGTGCGGCCGGTGAGGATGAGGTCCTGACGGGCCTCGTAGTCTTCCTTCTTAATAAGGAAGTACTCCTGCTCGGGGCCGACGGTGGTGGAGACGTAATCCACGTCCTTGCCGAAGAGCTTCAGGACGCGGATGGCCTGATTGGACAGCGCGTTCATGGAGCGCAGCAGGGGGGTCTTCTTGTCCAGCGCCTCGCCGGTGTAGCTGACGAATGCGGTGGGGATGCAGAGAACGTCGTCCTTCACGAAAGCGAAGCTGGTGGGGTCCCATGCGGTGTAGCCGCGGGCCTCACAGGTGGCGCGCAGGCCGCCGGAGGGGAAGGAAGAGGCGTCGGGCTCGCCGCGCACCAGCTCCTTGCCGTTGAACTCCATGATGGCGGTGCCGTCGCCCACGGGGGAGACGAAGCCGTCATGCTTCTCGCTGGTAATGCCGGTCAGCGGCTGGAACCAGTGCGTAAAATGCGTCGCTCCCTTGTCCATTGCCCATGTCTTCATTGCATGCGCAATCGCATCTGCCGTCGGACGATCCAGCGCATCCTCCTTGCGGGTTGCGGTTTTCCATTTTTTATAAATCGGATGAGGGAGACATTCCTTCATCACACATTCACTAAAGAGATTGATTCCAAAATCATCAAAAGGGTGTTTTTCTGCCATGATAGATTCCTCCTATAGTGGAATTTTACTGCAAAATGAATTTTTTGTATATAAAAACATGAAAAAATTTAAAAATCAAAAAGAAAATAGAAAAAAATTGGAGAAATGCGAATAAAAATTCTATTTTTGTCATAAACTGTGAAAAATTTCTGTATTGTGGGAAATGATGGGTTCATAGAAAAAAGAATGAAATAATTGGAAAAGTAGAGTATAATATAAATATCGGTAAAGAGGCTGTCAACGCTTTCTATTTCCTGCAGTTCGGCGGTTGAACGCATAAGGACAGCAGGATTTACATACAATGGGGCGAAGACTGCTTAAAAGGAGGAAAAAATATGAACTTAAAAGGAACAAAGACAGAAAAGAACCTGAATGAGGCATTTGCCGGAGAATCCATGGCAAGAAACAAGTATACGTATTATGCTTCCAAGGCGAAGAAAGACGGTTATGTTCAAATTTCCAATATTTTCGAACAGACAGCAAACAATGAAAAGGAGCATGCAAAATTGTGGTTTAAGCTGCTGCATGACGGTATGCCGGATACGGTTACCAATCTGAAGGATGCTGCTGCCGGTGAAAACTTCGAGTGGACAGACATGTATGCACGTATGGCAAAGGAAGCACGCGAGGAAGGCTTTGATGACATCGCTGATACGATGGAAGGCGTTCTGGCTATTGAGAAAACACATGAACAGCGCTATGTTGCTCTGCTGAACAATATCGAGGATGGTACTGTGTTTGAAAAAGCAGAGGAAACCCTGTGGGAATGTCTGAACTGCGGACACCTGCACACTGGAAAAACGGCTCCAGAGGTATGTCCGGTATGCAATCACCCGCGTTCTTACTTCGAGGTTCGCAAAGAGAATTACTAATTCATAGCATAGAAAAGGCTTTTTTCGATAGGAAAGGAGCCTTTTTTTGCGGCATTAGAAAAAGTATTGGGAAAGTTTATATGTTTTTTAGAAAAGCGTATTGTAAAAAAATATAATATGTGTAGAATATATTTGATACATCTTTCAGCGGCCGCTGTCTGTTCTGTATAAATAAAAGGTGAAGACTGCATAGGATTATGTCAGTTTCCTGCGAACAAATAGAAAGAAAGTCTGGTTAAATTGATATGACAAATTTTATTCATTCGGTGCTGGGATTCAAAAAACTATCTCCTGCACAGAAGATTGCATCGAGCTTCCTGCTTGTGATTCTCAGCGGAACACTGCTGCTGATGCTGCCGATTTCCAATAAGAATTTTCAGTTTTTGAACTGGCTGGATGCTTTGTTTACGGCAACCAGTGCCACCTGTGTAACCGGATTGAGTGTATTTACGGTTGCTGATCAGCTTAACTGGTTTGGTCAGCTGATTCTGCTTCTGCTGATTCAGGTAGGCGGTCTTGGACTGATGACATTTATGGCGGTCTTTATTCTGATTGTGAAAAACCGTCTCTCTATGAATGAGAAAATCGCTATGAAGGAAATGCTGAATCAGGACAGGGTCGTAAATATGCGGAAGTTTCTGCTGGACATCCTGTACTATACCTTGTTTTTTGAGGCTGTGGGTGCGATTCTGATATCGTTTCGCATGATACCGCGCTTCGGACTTGTGGATGGCAGCTTTAAAGCGGTATTTCTGGCTGTTTCAGCTTTCTGTAACGCCGGGTTCGATACGCTTGGATCGGTGAGTCTTCAGGAATATGTGCATGATCCGCTGATGTGTCTGACAATTATGGCGCTGATTGTACTGGGTGGTCTGGGTTTTGCTGTCTGGTTTGATATTCGGGATAAGGTGGGACCGCTGCTGCATCGTCGGATCACATTCAAGAAGTTCAGACATTCTCTGTCTCTGCATACCAAAATCGTATTGAGTGTCAGTCTGTTTCTGATTATCATACCCGGACTGCTGATTATGCTGGTGGAGTTCACAAATTCCAGAACGCTGGGAGATTTCAATATATTCGAGAAGCTGATGACTGCAATGTTTGAATCCATAGCACTTCGAACGGCAGGCTTTACAACAATTAACTATGCTGGCTTGAAGCCTGCAACCGATTTGCTGATGATGGTTGTCATGTTTATCGGTGGTTCTCCGGGAGGTACGGCAGGTGGTATCAAAACGACGACGATTGCGGTGCTTGTCATCTATATTATCTCCTCTTTGAAGGGGAGGGAGCACACCGTTGTTCTTCACAGGAAAATCGGAAGAGGAATCATCATTCGAGCAATGGGAATTTTCTTCATCAATCTGGTTGTGTTGTTTACCGGGATTTTCCTGTTGAATATCGTTGATCAAAAGCCGTTTTTGAGTCTTTCCTTTGAAGCGGTGAGCGCAATGGCGACCGTAGGCTCGAGTCTTGGAATCACTACCTCTCTTGGTGTGGGAGGCAAGCTGATCATCATCTTCCTCATGTATGTCGGACGTATCGGTATTTCCACACTGATATTGTCATTGACACGTAATAAGCCAAATAGAAATTCAGCCAATAAGGTATCATTCCCAAATGGAAACATAATTGTGGGATAAGGAGATAGAAAAATGAAAAAGATTTCAAACAGACAGTATGTTGTACTCGGATTAGGGATTTTCGGTTCAACAGTAGCGAAGACATTGAGCAGCTATAATTGCGAGGTGATTGCTCTGGATAATGACGAAAAATGCGTAGATCGCATGGCGGATATCGTTACGCAGAGTATGATGTGTGATATTACCGATATCAATCAGCTGCGCGAGGCGGGTGTACAGGATTGTGATATTGCGATTGTAAGTATGGGGAGCCACCTTGAGGAGAGTGTGATGGGCATTATCAATCTGAAGGAGCTGGGTGTTCCGTATATCGTGGCAAAGGCAAAAAACAAGCGCTATATGCAGATATTCACGGAGCTTGGAGCCAATAAGGTTGTACGCCCGGAGAAGGAAATGGGCGAACAGGTTGCCAAGGGCGTATTAGGGAAAAATATTATCGATGTTGTGGATCTGGATAAGGAGTACAGTATCGTGGAAATACCTACGCCGCCACAGTGGGTAGGAAAATCTCTGATTGAACTTGATCTGCGCCGAAGATTCGGTATCAATGTTGTGGGCATTCGTTCTTATTTGCAGGAGCATTTGAATGTGTGCCCGGATGCAGAGTATAAAATACAGAAGGAGGATCATCTGGTTGTGATTGCGGATTGCAAGACACTGGATCGATTCGACGTGCTGGATCAGCTGTAAGATGCGAAAACTGCATCTTTTTTTTGTGCATAATGGATACACATGTTTTCAGGTATGCTTTCATATACTGTTTTAATGGAGGATGCTTTTATTGTTAATAGAGGCAGGATGCTCAATGAGAAAAGTCAAAAGCAGGAAATATAAAAAGCAGAAGCTGATTCTTCTGCTGGTCGCGATCGTTCTTGGATTTGGATGTGTTGTCCGTTCATTTAATACGTATATGGAGCCGCAGCTTCAGGCGATTGCCAAGCAGCATACAGGGTTTGCAATCAATAATATTGTGAAGGAAGTGCTGGCGGATATTGAATATGATACCGATGCGCTGTTTAAAATAAATCGCACAAAGAACGGGGATATAACCAGTATTGAATATGATTCGTATAAATTAAATCAGCTGTTGTATTCGGCATTGAATACGATTGATAAATCACTGCTGGCTGCACAGGATGGTAAAAAGGATCCTACGACGAAGGATGTCTTCTATGAGGATGGAGTTTTGTATGAAGTACCGGCAGGTTATCTGAGTCATATTTTCTTTTTATATGATAAGGGGCCGAAAATCAGAGTGCGTATGCGGATGCTGAATGATGTTACAGGAGAGATAAAAACGGAATCAAAGCCATATGGAATCAACAACACCATGATTAAAATATCACTTGTTGTTAAGGTGAATGCGCAGGTTATAACTTTTTTGAGTACGTCAGAGCTGGAGACGAAAACGGAGATACCGTTGGTTGTACAGATTGTGAATGGACAGGTGCCTGATTTTACTCCATATAGCAATCCTTCTGGTAAGTGATGAGAAAGTATTACTGGAGTATTGTTTATTATTTGGTTTGTGAGCCTAAGGAGAGACTAGGGGGTATCGCTTAGTGAGCACCTGATTAGAAGGATTATTTAGATCCACTAGCCTCAGGAGAGGCTAGACTCTATAGCGGAGCAAGAAGCGGTATCAAGAGAACATTTAGATCCACTAGCCTCAGGAGAGGCTAGACCGGATATAACTATATCTTGCACCTTACCAAACAGATTTAGATCCACTAGCCTCAGGAGAGGCTAGACTGTGTTCGACCAGAACGATAGCATCGCCGTTTTGAATTTAGATCCACTAGCCTCAGGAGAGGCTAGACGTAAAGCTGCGAAAGAAAGGAAAAGAAGTGTTAATATTTAGATCCACTAGCCTCAGGAGAGGCTAGACTGCAGGGACGCATTCCGCAAGCTCTCTGTGTATGGTATTTAGATCCACTAGCCTCAGGAGAGGCTAGACACAGGCAAGTGTTATTACAGTAACAGCTACAATCATTTAGATCCACTAGCCTCAGGAGAGGCTAGACGAGGATGCAGGAGCCCCAGATATCTCAGATGTGATTTAGATCCACTAGCCTCAGGAGAGGCTAGACCCCAATGCGTCACAACATGTTGATTCGCATTGACATTTAGATCCACTAGCCTCAGGAGAGGCTAGACAACGGGGGCTTCGCCATCACAAGCAGTAGCAACTATTTAGATCCACTAGCCTCAGGAGAGGCTAGACTTACAGAGGCGGAGCTGGAGCTGGCGGATGGCTGGATTTAGATCCACTAGCCTCAGGAGAGGCTAGACTTCAGAAACAGCTCTCACATACATACACTTAGTAATTTAGATCCACTAGCCTCAGGAGAGGCTAGACCAATCAGCAAAGCGACGATTAAACCTCCACACCAATTTAGATCCACTAGCCTCAGGAGAGGCTAGACGGCAATAACCACAATACACTGTGATGATGTGATAATTTAGATCCACTAGCCTCAGGAGAGGCTAGACTGGCAACTACTATTGCCGAAAGGTTAGCAAAGATTATTTAGATCCACTAGCCTCAGGAGAGGCTAGACCAATCTGCAAAGCGACGATTAAACCTCCACACCAATTTAGATCCACTAGCCTCAGGAGAGG
>OJRY01002588.1_pt1 | contig 10734 bp, 10 predicted proteins | sample 1599311 | NCBI WGS metagenome assembly OJRY01 (sample SAMN04168657, study PRJEB22393) | human gut metagenome | biome: human gut microbiome; feature: stool | host: Homo sapiens | collected 2014-03-20 | reverse complement strand
CGAAAACCTCCTTCTGTAAGCTCATCATCACTTACATACTTCTATACGTTAAGAACGTATGGAATTCCTAAAAAATCCACATATTCTTGATTTTTTTTAATATATTCTCATAATAAGGTTTTTTTCATAGATACCAGGAGAGTTTGTTGTATCTCCGTTACAGCAGAGCCCTGTATACCGCCTGTATCGTTATGTGATGTAAGGTTTCATAATCCGCACTTAATTCACTCAGAACTTCCAACAGTAAATTTTGCTGTTGCATCAATGAAGGAATGATATTTATATAGAAAAATACTTGGAATGCGCTTTCGTGTGTGTTATACTATGGTTGTCGAGTGGTATAGACCACTGGAAAACGTGATGTTTAAAGGAGATAGGGCATATGGAAGATACAGTAAAGCTGAAATGGTATTTTCGACTGTTTTCAAAACTAGATAATGAAGCATGTAATGTGGACATGACAAATCGTGCAGTAGCATGGGGGATTGACTGGATAGCTGGCTCACTGATTACTGCATTTCCTACTGTCATATTTTATATGGCTTTAACTAAAACACAGGAGGTCAACCAAAATCTGCTTGCATTTGATCAGCCTTATGGCTGGGTGGCAGGTATACTCAGCCTGCTGTTCTGCATCGCATATTATGTGATTTATCCTTATCGTCATAACGGTCAGACATGTGGAAAGAAATTCATGGACATGAAAATCGTTAAGCGGGATGGAAGTGATATTGATTTGAAATCATTATGTAAACGGCAAATTTTAGGTTGTATAATTCTGGAAGGCTGTCTGATTCCCGGGGGCAGCTACGTTTGTCAGCTGTTATCATTGGCAGCGGGATATGATCTGACGCTGGTTCTTGGTGTAGCAAGTGGTGTCATCTGCTTGTTGTCTATCTATATCGCAATGAAAAAGAAATCCAGAAGAATGATTCATGACTACCTGGCAGATACAAAGGTAGTCGCGATTGAGAAATAATGAAAGTTATTTATAAGCAGACTTCCATGAGGTCTGTTTTTTTATTTGTCAAGGCAAGGAATAAATTCATATATGAAGCATCTTTGGCAAAGCGTATGAAGTTCATGGTGAAGTTATTTAAATAACAACGAAATTTGACCAGCTAGCCAGTATGAATGAAGAGATATAAAAAGCTGCATAATCCGTATAATATGCCGGCATTCCGGATTCTTTTAAAAAGAGAGATTAAGTTACCATACTGTTCCCGGAATTATGCACTTACTATATTAAAAGTGTAAATTGACACGCTAAGGTTAACTGGCTCCCATGAAAAATATGGAAGAAGCGATGCATGGCTATCATCAGCTTTCTTTGATATACTTTGTGCATGAGAGAATTGTATTTTCTGAGAAGTGTAGAGCTGTCATAGATTGGAATAGTGTTTAAAATCGGGCAAGAAGCGTGTAAAACATTATGTATTTGAATAATTCTAATTTCTGTATGGCAATTCTTTTGGAAATTTAATTTTTTTAGCATCTCAGAGAATAAAATAAAGGTGCATAAGACCTAGGACCTTATGAGGAGGAAACACAGTATATGTATAGTGGAACAAAGAAATTAATTCTGGACTATCTGATGGATGAAACTGCATATCTAAAAAGAAAAAACAGGCATCATTATTCTTCCGCATATATTGCAGATAAGTTCGTGATCAGCCGGAGTCTGTCGAGTCATTACTTAAACGATTTGTACAAAGAAGGGGAATTGATTAAGGTAAATGAAAGACCAGTACTGTATTTGCATAAGGATATATTACGTAGCCGCATTCGCGGAAAATCACTGCGAAGTGAATATGATACCGTTGAAGATCTGGAAGAGCTGCTGCATATGGGTGTTTCAAAATTTACAAATGTGATAGGGAGTGATTACAGCTTAAGAAGTAGTATCGAAAATATTAAAAAGGCACTGCACTATCCACCACACGGACTTCCAATTGTACTTTGCGGAAAGCCGGGTTCTGGAAAACGGTTTCTGAGCAGACAGATATATGCATACTGTCAGGCAGAACAGCTGATCAGTGAAAATGCAGAATATACCTACATATCCTGTGATACCATCGAGGAGCCTGAGCTCTTTACATTGCTGTTTGGAAAGAATGATGAAAAGAGCAATGAAACAGGGATATTAAAGAATTCGAAGTATGAGTATATTGTATTTAACAGCTTTCGAAATGCAGGAAAAAACATTCAGAATGCACTGGCAGACTATATAGATGAGGGTGCGGCACTGAATGAGCCGAAGGCAAAGCTGATCTTTCTTTGTAATCAGCAGCTTGAAATGACGTTTACACCGCAGTTGCTGGGACGCCTTTTGACGATTGTAACGATACCATCACTGAAAGAGCGGACAATCTATGAAAAGGAATCACTGATTCTGCATTTCATACGGGAAGAATCAAAGAAGGTTCAAAAGGGCTTGAAGGTTACAGATTACTTCATGGAGCTGATGATTGCACAGGATTTTGAAGACAGCATAGAACAACTGCAAAGTGCGATTGTGCGATCCTTCTTCCATGCTTATGAGAAAAAGGAAGAGCATATCTGTCTGGATGTATCCTGTATTCCAAGTGAATTGAAATACAGGGTGAGCGTTTATGATAAGGAGCATGCCTATCTTCTGGAGGAATATCAGCTGATATACCATGGAATCACAAAGGAGCTGTTTTATGATATCCTGTGGTATGCCGAGGAATATTATTATGATACGGCATCAAAATCCGGGAAGAGGCTGTATGCGGCGGTCGAAAAGTTTAATGATCATATTATTTTCCGCCTGCCAAAGTTCCAGAAGAGCTTGGAGCAGTATAAAGCAATCATCCAAAGTGTCACCGATATCTGTCACTCACGCTCAAATATTTCCTTCAGCAACAATATGCAGAATCTGATGGTATTTTCTTTATATTGCCAGTCGATTGAATATCAGATATTCTATGAATTTATGGAGCGGTATGAGGAAAGAATCAAAACACTGCTCACAATGCTGTATGATGTTGAATCAAAGGAATATCAGGTTTACAGCGAAGTGGAATTTTTGCTGCATAAGACATTTTCCATAGAAACCAATGCCTTCCTGAAGCTGCTTATGATTCTGAATTTAAAGTACGATCAAACAGCATTTGACAATGATTATGCAGTAGGCTTAATCATCTGTCATGGTTATTCAACTGCTTCCAGTATTGCGAATGCCGCAAATGCATTGCTGGCAGAGCAGGTCTATGTGGCATTTGATATGCCTCTGGATGTACAGGTGGATGAAATCGTAAAGAAAATTGATACCTATCTGAATGAAAAACAGTTTTTGGATAATGCGTTGATTCTGGTGGATATGGGATCTCTGGAGCTGATAGGCAATAAAATCAGAAATCGTTATGATATCAATATCGGTATCATAAACAATACGACGACCTCTATGGCTCTGCATATCGGATATGGTATCCTTCAGAAAAGAAATATTCAGGAAATCCTGCAGGAAGCTAGTAAACAAACGGTTTGTACGTATAACTTTATTCAAAAAAAGGCGAAGAAAAAAGCAATTATCTTTACAAGCGAAAGCGGAATGTCTACTGCTGAGAAGATAAAAGCTCTGTTCCAGGACAGTATTCCCAAAACGATACCGATCCAGCTGATATCATATGATTATTATCAGATTCTGAATGAACAGACGCAGGAGGAAATAACGGGCTCCTATGATGTTCTGTTTGTCGCAGGAACAATGGATCCAAAGCTTGCGGGATCTGATTTCATCGATTTGGGAGATATTATCAATCTGCGTGCAATACGCCGTATCAATGATATATTCAGAAATTATATGGGAGATGATGAAATACAGCAGTTTAACGATGATCTACTAAAGAATTTTTCATTGATCAATGTCATTGAATCTTTAACCATTCTAAATCCAAGGGCCTTGCTGGATATCGTTGAAAAATCAATACATCTGCTTGAGCGTGAGCAGTCTTCGAAAATCGATCCGAAAATTCTGATAGGTCTGTACGTGCATATCTGCTGCTTTGTAGAGCGCATGGTAAAACGCATACCGGTGAAAACGTATCCCGATTTGCAGAAATTCGAGGTTGAACAAAAGGATTTCATACATCATATGAGAATAGCATTTCAGGAGCTTTCACAGCATTATGGAATAGAGATTCCCTGCAGTGAGATAGCATATATCTATGATTATATGCACATTCTGAATGGAAATGATAAAGAGGTTTATAGTGATGAATAGGAAAGGAGAATGAAATATGGCAATCGTTTTAACAAGAATCGATAATCGCCTACTGCATGGTGTGGTAGCGACGCAATGGGCACCGTCAACCGGCTGTACCCGCTTAATGGTCATTGACAATGAAGTGGCAGATGATCCGCAGAAAAAGGAAACCATGAAATTCGGGCGGCCCAGTGGCGTAAATTTGTCCATTATCAATGAGGAGACAGCTCTTACAAATTTTAAAAACCATAAATATGACACACAGAAGGTGTTTATTGTGACGAAGCATCCGGACATTCTGTTGAAAATCGCAGCTGTTGAGCCGTTGAAAAAAGTTAATATCGGGGGGACTGTGAGAATTGAAAACGGTGTTGAGCTGTCAAACCGTGCGATGGCAGATGAAAAGGATATCATCGCATATAAGGAATTGACGAAACTAGGCGCAAAAGTCGAGATACAGTATGTGCCGAGTGATAAGGCGACACCGTTTGAAGCTATTGTTAAATAGGAAAGGAGATTGATCTAGTCCTAGATCAAATATACATATGAATGCTATACAAATAATTTTAATTACATTGCTGGCCGCTTTGAAAAAGGTTGACCAGAAGGGGCCGCAGATTTTTATTTACAACACTGTATTCTGGGGGTTTTTAGCCGGTGCTATTATGGGGGATATCATGACAGGGATGGCAATTGGTGCCACCTTTCAGCTGATGTCGCTGGGAGTTGCGGCAATCGGTGGAACATCAGTTCCGGATTATCAGATTGGAGCCATCATTTCTATTGCGATAGCAGTCAGTACCGGACAGGGAATTGAGGCAGGAATCGCAGTTGGTCTTCCTGTAGCTATGCTTGCTGTACAGTTGGATGTACTTGGGAATATCGCACATGGTATCTTCGTGCGCAAGGCTCAGACATATGCGACGGAAAGGAAATGGAATTCCTTCAATATGATGTATATTATCTGTATCATCATAACCGCATTAACGACTGGATTACCTACCTTTCTTGCTGTAGCATTTGGTGATGTGCTTGTCACCACGATTATAGATGCCATGCCGGTCTGGTTCACCTCCGGTTTATCACTTGCCGGTAAAATATTACCGGTTGTAGGATTTGCTGTTTTGCTGAAATATATGCCAGTTAAACAGAATATCGAATATCTGCTGATTGGGTTTGTATTTGCGGCATATTTAAATGTTCCTGTTTTGGGAGTGGCAATTGTTGGAGCTGCATTAGGCTTCAAGCTGTATAAGGATCAGAATCGATCTTTGGAAATGGCGGTATCTGCAGGAGGTGAACAGTATGATGACGAATAATGAAAAGAAAGCGATTTTATCAAACAAGGATTTAAATCAGGTAGGAATAAGATGGTTCATGTCCATTGAAACTTTTAATTACGAAACCCAGCTTGCCGGTTCCTATGCTTTTGCTGTAATGCCAGCACTTCGTAAAATTTATAAGGATGATAGCGAATTGACGGAAGCGATGGATAACCATTTTAAATATTTCAATTGTATGCCTTGGCTGACAAATTTGATTCTGGGGGCTACTCTAGCATTAGAGGATAATCAGGGTATACAGGCTAAGGATGCTGTTCAGGACCTTAAGGTATCTTTGATGGGACCGCTTTCCGGTATTGGTGACAGTATCTTCTTTATTCTGATACCAACAATTTTGGGTTCAATTACAGCATATATGGCACAGGATGGAAATCCTTTGGGCATGATTGTATGGTGTATATATGGTATCGTAATCGGTTTTATCAGGATTAAGTCTGTATCCTGGGGATATAAGGGCGGACTAAAGCTTGTGAATGAGCTTGGCAAAAAGTTGTCTGTTTTTACGAATTCAATATCAGCAATGGGATTAACTGTTGTCGGTGCTTTAATACCATCCCTTGTGAAAGTGACAACACCTCTTGTATTTAAAATGGGCGAGGTAACACAAGAGGTTCAAACAATTCTGGACACCATTATGCCTGCGATGATACCTGCAATATTCACATTCATCTCCTATAAGCTGTTGGGAAGAAATGTAAAAATATCATGGCTTATCCTGATTATCATCGTGTTTTCCTGGATTTGTGCAGCTTTTGGAATTCTGGCTTGATTTATGCTTGTATCAACCACTGCAATTGATATAACACCGCATTGTCCCGTAAAGCTGTGCGGTTATATCAATGACATAAGACTTGCCCAGAGAACACAGACCGCTCATGCTCCAATTTATGCAATAGCACTGCGTCTTGTCCTTGAAAACAGTCAGCTACTGATTTTGACAATGGATATCCTTAGTATTATGAAAAACAGAGCTGAGCAAATAAAGGATAGTATAACACAGGCATATTCCATAAAAAAAGAAGAAATATTCATCCATGCAATTCATACACATGCCGGACCAAGTGGATTCAGTGCAGATGCTATGGGGAAAGAATATGAGGATAATGTTACATATAGAGAGGATGTGATATCCAGAATATGTACAGGATTAAAACCTGTTTTTGCAAAAGCTGAAGAAGCTCGTGCATTTATGGGGAAAACAGAAATTCATGGCTTTTATGATAATCGAAATGACAGGAACAGGTATTATGATGCAGATGCATACAGGCTTCAGTTTCGAAGCGATGATCAGCTGATTGCTGAGCTTGTGAATATTAATGTTCATTCTACTGTACTTGGTCCTACTAATATGGAGATATCCTATGATCTTATCGGTACGATACGTGAGGAATTGCATAAAAGAGAGAATATATATCCTTTACTCTGTATCGGTACCTCGGCAGATATCAGCAATCGCCATTACCGCGAGGGTGATGATTTTAAAGAGCTTAATCGTACTGCGAAAGGAATCACCAATCAATTGCTGGAAATACAAAATTTTACTGAGATTGATATGCACACACTTAAGCTGGATACCTTTTCCTATACCGTTTCCTACGACAATACATTGCTGTTTTCCGGTTACCAGAAGGAACTGGAAGAAATACAAAAAAATCTGGAGGCGGAAACGGATAAAACAAAAAGAAAGCTGCTTCTTTCATCCAAAGACAAATTCGAAAGCAAGCTGCTTATTCATAAGGTACATAAGGAACTGAAGCTGTCACTGTTGCGCTTTCCAGAACTCCTGCTGGTAACCTTTCCGGGAGAACTAACATCCGTGTTTGGTAAATATATAAAAGAACAAGCAAAAACTCCCTTTACCTGTATAATGACCTGTACCAATGATCATCATGGTTATTTTATTGAGCAGGATCAATATGGAAGGTGTTATGAAGCAACTGCTACTTTAATTCCAAAGGGAGAGACAGAAAAAATGATAAAAAAACTGGGGGAACTATTATGAGACGACTTGTTATCGCATCACATGAACGTATGGCGGAAGGTGTAAAAAATACATTGGATTTCATAACAAATAGCAGTTTCTCCGTATATGCTGTAAATGCATATACTACACAGATACCGTTGGAGAACCAGCTACAATCTGTTTTTGAAGAATTTGAAACAGAGGATGAAATTGTAATTCTCACAGATATGTTAACCGGGAGTGTAAATCAGGCATGTATTCCCTATCGTAATGATCATGTATTCCTTATAACAGGTTTCAACATACCGGCAGCTCTTGAAATACTATTGTATCCGCAGGATAAAAAACTGAGTGAGAAAGAGCTCCTGCGTATTGTGGAAACAGCAAGAGCACAACTGCAGTTGGTTGTGAGTACAGAGGAACTGGAAGACGAATAAACATGGAGCTTTATATCCTAATTATGAAGCAGCTGCTTGTTATGTTTTCACTGTCAGGTATTGGATTCTTGCTGGCAAAGTTGAAGCTTATTAGCAATGAGGGCTGTAAAGAGCTCGTAAATCTTCTGTTGTATGCGGTCATACCACTGACTGTACTTAACTCCTTTCTGGTCGAAAAGACACCGGAAAAAACACAGCTTCTTTTATATTCACTGTTGCTGAGTCTTGCAGTTTTCGCTGTTTCTATGCTGTTATCCTACATTATATATGGGAAAAGAAAAAGAGTTGAAAATTTCTCAGCAGCATTCAGTAATGCGGGCTTCATTGGTATTCCACTGGTACAAGCAACTGTTGGACCACACGCAGTATTTTATATTGCAGGCTTTGTAGCCTTTCTGAATATATTCCAATGGATTTATGGTGCTTATGTTATGGGAGCGGAACGAAGGATGATTTCTTTTCAGGTAATTGCTAAAAATGCTGTTCTGTTATCCTTTATAACAGGCTTTACTCTATATTTATGCGACTTGGGTAATATCCTTTTTATAAAGGATATAGCAAATACCGTAGCAAATATGAACTCACCGCTGGCGATGATCATAATCGGTGTTTATATGTCGCAGATTTCTTTTATGAGAATGTTACAAAGAGAAAGCAGTTATATCTGCAGCCTGTGTCGCCTTTTCGTGATTCCATTGGCCTCTCTTGGCTTACTTGCTGTGATTCCCTTAGATTGTTGTGAGGTGAAAGTAGCGATATGTATTGTACTTTCTGCACCTGTGGGTGCTAATGTAGCTATGTTTGCTCAGAAATTTCATCAGGATTATACATATGCAGTAGAAATAGTAATATTATCAACACTGATGTCTGTTGTAACACTTCCAATGATTGTTTATGCCGCACAGATTGTTTTATAAATATACATTTTGCATAAAAAATCCCTGTCTGGGATTTTTTTAGGTTCTTTCATACTTAGATTTACCCACAATCGAGAAAGACCCTTTTTTTTATCTATTACTTGTCTATTTATCTCTTGTCCTCGTTCATTGCATAATCTGAACCTTGTATGCTTACCAGAGGTTCGTATATTATGAACGGCTGTTGACTTTGACTTTACGTTACTTCTGTATACAGTAAGCGCGTATTGCTTCCGGATTCCTTTTTCAATTTTAAAGGTGATAGATGCATATCAAATACGTGCAAGGATATATTCATCATAATGAAAAGCAGTCTTAGGATTGCCGAAATTCATATAAGCAATAAAATTTTTTAATATTATAGACGGATATAGAACAATAATTATTAAAATTGAAAAATTTGATTACAAAATTATTGACTATAACAATTTATGACGTTATGATATAGTTGTAAAAGGAGGCTACAAACATGAAAATTGTCGTATGTAAGGATTATGATGATGTCAGTAGAGTTATGGCAGAAAAGGTGGTCGAACAAATTCGTAAAAAACCTAATTTGGTATTCTGTCTGCCTGCGGGGAACTCTCCTATCGGGATGTACAAATATCTTGTTCAGATGTACAAAGAGGGAAAGGCTGATTTCTCACAGCTGAGAACATTTGATATGGACGAATATGCAGGGCTGACTCCGGACGATTCACACAGCTTTATTTATTTTATGCATCAGCACTTTCTGGATCATGTCAATATCAATATGGATAATGTACGTTATCCGAAAGCAGATGCAGCAGATCTGGATGCGGAGTGTAAACAGTATGCGCAGGAAATCATTGATGCGGGCGGTCTGGATATTGCAATCACCAGCATTGGCGATGATGGGCATATTGCATTCAATGAACCGGGAGAGTATTTACTGCCACGCACACATGTCGTTAAAATGGATGAGGCAACCAGACAGCAGAATGCAAAAGCATTTGCTGACTGTGCAGGAGGTGTTCCGGAATATGCGATTACAACCGGTATGGAAGAACATATGAAAGCCAAAAAATATTATGTCGTTTGCTCCGGTACCCACAAAGGAAAGCTATTGCATAAGCTGTTCGAAAATGAAAAGCTGGATCCTAAATTTCCTGTTTCCTGGCTACGTATGCACCCGGATGTTGAATTTATCATAGATGAGGCAACTGCTGCAGAAATTCAGGAGGATGCACTGGAGTATTACAGAGAGAAATAAACATAACGGCTCATTTGATTCTCACATCAAATGGGCATTTTATGAAGCCTTTGGTTAAATACCGTTTAGAAAATAAATCAGATGATTTCAAAGGAGAAGGAAAGATATGAAGCTGCAAATTGCAACTGATATTGCAAATACCGAGACAGTATTCAGCATAGCGGATGCAGTCCATGATGTTATTGACATACTTGAGGTTGGAACACCGGTAATCACGAAGGAAGGACTAGTACCTGTATACCATGTAAAACTAAGATATCCGAATCTGTGTGTGTTTGCCGATACAAATATCATTGATGGCGAAGCTATGGAATGTGAGGATGCCTGTAAAGCTCATGCGGATATCGTAATGTAAGGGCAATGGCAGATAATGCAACAATGAAAGAGGATGTTGATACAGAGAACCACTACAAGTCGTTAATTTTATTTGGATGATAGACGGTTTACAGATGCTATACATAGGGAATAAATTCTGGCTTATGTGCTTGTATGATTTTTTTAATGATAATATTCCATTTCCATATGAAAAAGCGGTCTCTTGATAGAGACCGTTTTCGTGGGGTATCCAAAATATTTGGGGGGCTAAACTTTAGGGGTCAATTTAGGGGTCTG
>OJRY01002582.1_pt1 | contig 10742 bp, 11 predicted proteins | sample 1599311 | NCBI WGS metagenome assembly OJRY01 (sample SAMN04168657, study PRJEB22393) | human gut metagenome | biome: human gut microbiome; feature: stool | host: Homo sapiens | collected 2014-03-20 | reverse complement strand
AGCGCTCCAGGACCTGCCCACAGGCGCCGCCGGGCAGCAGCGGGAACTAATAAAGGCGAAGATCAAGGAACTGTCCGCCCAGCGCGTGCTTGGCGGCCTTTCTGCCGACGAAGCGCAGCAGTACCAAACCCTATTCCATGAGCAGAGCAGGCTGGAAAGCGGGATCGGCCAGATAGAAAAGCTGATGGACAGCCTGCCCATGGGGCAGAAGGAAGCCCTGGACAGGATGGACGAAGCTATCCGCGCGCTGAACGACAAGATCACTGCGGCAAAAGCCTACCAGTCCGAACGGGCGGCGCGGCTCTTTGCCCCTGTGAAAATGCGCAGGGCCGGCCTCAAGCTGTATGAGCCGATGAAGGAAAGCGGCGAGCTGCTGGACGTGTTCAAGCTGACCTGGGATAGCCGCGACTATGTCCGGCTCTCCCTTTCCGAACGCGTCCGCTGCGGGCTGGAGGTCGTGGAGCTGTTATCCAGGTTATCCGGCAAAAGCTATCCGCTGTTCGTGGACAACACGGAGAGCCTGTGCGACCTCGGCGCCGCGCAGCACGGCGGGCAGATGATACTGGCCCGCGTCGTACCGCGGCAGACACTCCAGGTGAAAGCGCTGGACGAGCCGCAGCGGAAGGTTGGGTGACGGGATGGGCTATAAGACCTTCCCCATCCTGCCCACGGCAAGGAAGAGCGGCCTGCCGGTGGAGGGCAGCGGGCAGCGGCAGGTGCATATCAACTGCCCGTTCTGCGGGGACCGCAAGCGGCGGCTATACCTGTACACGGGCACGGACCAGTACCACTGCTTCCACTGCGGGGCGCACGGCAATGCTGTTTCCCTGTACGCAAGGCGCACCGGGCTTTCCTACAGGGACGCCTACCACGAGCTGCTGGGGGACAGCGTGATCCACTTCCCCCGTCCGGCCGTGCAGTGTCCGCCCGAACGCGGGCCGGCGCCGCTTGACCGGCGGGACACGGTGTACCGCGCCATGCTGGGGCTGCTGCCCCTGTCCGCGGCGCATAGAGATAACCTGCTCGCCCGCGGCCTGACCGACGCTGCCATCTGGCAGAACGGCTACCGCACGCTGGGAAGTGGAAAGGAGCTGCGCGACCAGATCGCCGCGCAGCTTTCCGCCCGCTTTGACCTGAACGGTATCCCCGGCTTTTTCTACAAACTGGGCGCGTGGCGGACGTGCGCATACAGCGGCCTGCTGGTCCCAGTGCGCGCGGCGGACGGACGTATACAGGGCGTCCAGATCCGGCGCGACAACGCGGAACGCATGAAATACGCATGGATGTCCAGCGCGGACAGGCCGTATGGGACAGGCGCGCGGAGCTGGGTGCATGTCGCCGGTGACCGCAGCCGGAAGGAAGCGGTGATCACAGAAGGCCCGATAAAGGGCGATGTGTCCAGTTTCCTGACGGAAGGGACGCTTTTCGTCTGCATCCCCGGCGTGAATGCAGTCTCGTTCCTGACGGATACGCTGAAGGAGCTCCGCGTCTCACAGGCATGGGAGGCGTTCGACATGGATAAACGCTGCAACCCTCAGGTACAGGCGGCTGTCTCCCGCCTGCGGCTGGAGATGAAAAAAGCCGGCGTCCCCTGCCGCACGATGGCATGGGACCCTGCGTATAAGGGCATAGACGATTTTCTGGCGATGAAACGAAGCGCATGAAGGAGGATTTGCATTATGACAAACAATACGAACGGCTTTATGGTAGTGCAGAACAGCACGGACGAAAGCCGGCTGCTGGGCAAATTCCTGTATTATTCGCTGGCCGATGTGCTGGTGGAGCAAAGCGATTTCGAGCGGATCTGCGCGGCGCTGGGCTTCCCGTATGCCGGGCGGCGCATCTCGGAGGTGGACGCCTTCCGGAATGCGACCGGCCGTGTGACGCGGCGGACCGTGTCCGGCTCCGGCGGCGCACAGGAGATCTTCCGTATCTACTGCCGCGACAACCAGCGGGACGGAAACCTTTATTCGCGCGAGCTGGTGCGGGAGAGCGTTGGCCTGCGCACGAACCGGTATGAGAAGCTGGCCAACGTCTGCTATGACAGCGGCGCCGGTATGATGTACCACGATACCGTGCAGGGCGACCCGCTATTGGATGTGGACCAGCTCTGCACAGACATGGAGCAGAAATTCGGCGTGTTCCGGAACTGCCTGGGCCGCAGCCAGATAGACACGGTGCTGCTGCACTATCTGAAGGCACTGGACGCGCTGCCGGTCTCGGTCTATGGCAAGCTGTATTTCATCCCGCGGGACAAAATGCACCAGGTTGGCCTGTTCGAGGACCTGATAGAGCAGCTGAACCATGCCAACCGGAACGACAAAGCGCTGGTAGTGAACAGCTTTTTTGTGGCTGACGATGCAAAGCAGCGTGAAAAGATGGCCGGCGAGTTTTATGCACTCGCACGCAGGGAGGCGCAGGAGTACCAGGAGAAGGCAGCTTACCTGATAGACAGCGGCTGCCAGAGCGCGGCCATCATGGAGCGCTGGATCCGTCGTATTGAAGATCTGAAGGAGAAAAAGCAGCGCTATGAGGCGCTGTTCCAGAAGGAGCTGACGGAGACAGACGAGGAATTTCATTCCCTGCAGCTGTACCAGCAGGAATTGCAGATACGGTCCCAGGGGATACGGGCTTTGAAAGCAGCCTGAAATCACACTCTATTTATAGCGTATACCGAAAGGAAAGGCGTGCATAAGCACGCCTTTCCTGAATAATAAGTTCCATTTATATTTTTTAGTACCTTAGCTAAACCGGCTTCAAAGGGGTTTCTTGTAATCAGGCAAGCATACCTGATTATTTTCAATTCAAGCAATTAAACAGCTTTTAATACGCGTGGATCTGCATTACCAAGTATGGATGTTATACCATACTCTCATATAATGATAACGCTTGTATTTCACGCCTAACTTGAAACAACCAAGTAGAAGTGATAAAATAAGCAAAAGTGCTATAAGGAAGTGGAGGGAGACACTATGAAAAATTTAATTTCCGTTAGTTTAGCTTTTTTACTAACTTTTACATATTCACTTGCCGCACCATCTTCATGGGCAGAAAACGATTGCGATGAAGCCGTTAAACTCAGATTAGTTCCTGATCATTTGCAGAGTTCATATCAACAGCCTATCACACGCGAAGAATTTTGTGAAATGGCAATCTCTCTGTTAAACGTATGTGGATTAGATCTTTCATCTATAGATACATCGCATTGCCATTATGCTGATACCAACTCTAAATATGTTCTACAGGCAACAGCTTTGGGAATAGTAAACGGTGTCGGCGGTACCGGAACAACTTCTTTATTCGCCCCAAAGAAATTGATCACACGTCAAGAAGCTGCTACCATGCTATATCGATTAACCCAAACAGCAGTGATTCCAGATGCCGATGCCAGCCTTCTGGCTTCGCACACCTGGTCTGACAGAAACAGCTCACCGGAATATTTATCTGATGGAGTGGAGAAATCTCATTTTTATTCCTGGGCATTAGACGGCATAGCTTTTTGTTACAATTCAGGCGTCATGGTTGGATTGCCAAACAATAAATTCGGTCCAAACGATTACTATACTATTGAGCAATCTGCAATTACCTTTCTACGCTTATTTCGATGGGCCGAGTCTGATGGCAAAAACAATAAGGCTTCACAAACCATTCTGATCGACACAGATGCGACCACTCAAACATACGGTTATACTACATTATCTGGGGAAGTGTTGGTGCCAAAAATCCTTCCGATCCCTCAAACCTCTACAACGGACTTTGTTTGGGATACGTCAATTCCACATGGCAAATATATTAAGCTCTCATCTGATATGGGGGTTAAAATTATGAGTATAGACGGCCAATTTGTGAATACTGTTACAGAATTAGAGGATGTCACATTTATTTCGGATAAATGTGCATGGATTTTTTATACCAATGATACGAGTGCAGTAATATCACTGCCCTCAGGGAAAGTTCTATATGAAAATGTTTTGTATGTTTCCCCCCTTTCAGATGAACTGTGGTCTATCAGCTTCGGTGATGATGAGTCCTCAAAGTGCGGTATCATCAATGGTGCTGGCGAAATGATAGTCGATCCTGTTTATAAATATTTCAGCAATGTGTATCAAGATTGTTTTGTAGCCATTACTGACATGTCCACCTCTCCTGCCCTGTATGATTCAAACGGTAAATTATTATCCCGCATCAGCGGAATAGAAAGCTTAGAACAGTCTTATTATCTGAACGGATTTGGTCCTTATCTTGTATTACAGAACTCTTTCGGGCAGATATCTATATTCCATTATGATGGTACTGTTGTTTTTGACTGGGGACAACTTGAATCCCCTAACATTGAATTCATGCAGGAAGGTCTAATAAGCGGGCGTTTAAATAACACTAGCAGAGGTGAGCGGCATCTATTTGATTTTTCAGGCAACGTGGTATCCAAGCCATTTTTAGACGATAGTGAAGGTGAAGTATTGTATGGCCGCTATATCATGGACATATTAGAAGGCAATAGCTATATCAGTTGCCTTTGCGATAAGGATGGAAACATTTTAAGAAAGAATTTGCAGGGGGTTATAAGCGATGGAGGAAACTGTATTGCTTGGATAAGCTTCGAGCCTGACCCCTCTGACAAAAACCATTATATTAAATATGCTATCGTTGCTGACGAGAATGGCCAGGAATTATTTCGGGCATCTAACGCAGAATCTATAAGTTTTCAAGATGGCCTAGTTCGTATTTCATATCCAGACAAAACTATCCGCTATTACTCAACAAGCGGAGTTGCACTAAACTAGTTAATAAGCCAAGCGCTATCTGCTTTACGCAGATAGCGCTTGGCTTTTAATTATGCGTCTTCAAAATACAGTTTAAGGTCTCCTGTATTACCGCCAACCAGAACAAGCGAAAGCTGGTTTAGACTGTCAAGGCGAACGGTATATGGATTATTCTTTGTAATATTAGAATAATCATACCATACTCCGCCGTTTGCTCGTGCCATAAAGCAACAGTTGTTAGCACGGATCGGTGCAATTTTAGCAATTCTATTTTTGGTGCTAACAAAGTTAATATCATATACACAACCGTAGTTGCCCAGACAGAGCCACTTTGTATTTTTGCCATCAGCTCGCTGTGTACCAATACCATCCTTGCCGGCAGTTGCCTGACTTGCAGAAAGGGGATATTCACCAGGATTGAACGTGAGCGGACTAGATACCGTAGAATCGCCTTCGGTAGCATATAAAAGATATTGTCTTCCTACAACCGGTGTAATAGTGCTGGTTGACCGGTGATTATAAGTGAATACTGCCGATGTGCGATTAAGGTTATCGTCTTCTGCCCGCACAAGATTAGACGCAGTCGGGGTACTGACGTAGGTGCTATCATAAAAAACGACATATGCTACAAGCCCAGAGGTCATTGCCTGAATTTCCACTTTTCCGTTAATTGTAGTCGGCGCACCAACCGTCTGTTTACAAATTACGCGTCCCATGTTAGGGTTAAGTGGCGAATCTTGTGCACTGTTAATGGAACTCTGATAGAAGCTTTTATTGCACTTAAGCGCAATTGCCGCACTTTGTGAAGTCGATCCTGACTGACCAGATATACGGCGTATAACATATCGCGCTGCAGTAGTGCCAGTATTGGCAAGGTACACACCAAAAGTCAAATTACCGCCAGATTGGTTGCTATGGTAGTACTCAATATTTACAATCTGGTTAACTGGCAAATTATACTTTACTGTGTAAAGGCACTTTTTACGCCCACTTCCAAGTGTGGTACCTTTAATAGCCTCAGGTGTATTAGAGTACACCAGGGTACTACCGTTTGCAGTATAGGCAACAGGGGTATAACTCATAATTCATCTCTCCTATTATTTTTTACTTAAAATTCTATTGGGCCTAACGCGTAGCTGCTTTGCCCAAGCAGTTGCACGGAATTTCAAGTTCATCTATAAAAGAGAAAAAAAAGCGCAAAAGTAAACATAAGGGAAAAAAAGAGAAAGCACTATTGTGCTTTCTCTTCCATATGAAGAAACACTTTAAGGCTGCGCCGCATCTTCCCAAGAATCGCATATACCGTGGTAGTCGCAATACCAAATATCTGTGCCAGTGATCGTACGCCTATACCGCTTAAATACAACAAAAAAATTTTTCGATTCCGCACCTGTTGCATAGCAAGAAAAATTTCTATTTTTTGTATTTGTTCAACCAACATAATGTGATTTTCCGGATCCGTATCAGCCTCAAGCATAGGTACCGGTACCGCTCCAGATGTAGGTGCTATCCTCATGCGCTCACATAAACGCAACCAGTCGTACGCCCTGCATCTTGCTGCCAGTCGAAAATATTGTTTCAAATGCTGCAGATTCATCACTTTGCGCATAGAATGAGACTGAAGCAATTCCACAAAAAGATTTTGAACTATATCCTCACTTAAATCGTGATGATGAACAATATATTCAACTAATTGCACAAGTTCAGCATAATAACGTTTGTAACATTCTTCAATTGTAATTTGAATTGAAGAATCAATTAAGTAAAATCCTATAACGACCGGTCTACGTCGTAACTCATTCTTCTCCTGACTCAAATAACGCATCATTCATAGCCTTAATTTCTTCATCTGTATAATAGTCGCTTGCCCATTTCGTATCTACATTATCCATTGCGATTTGGTGAAGCGTTTCCTGAATCCCTTCGACAGGTAGTTGGTCACGGCCATTGGTATAGTAGTGTTCTCCGCTACTTTCCTGCTTTGTAAACTTACCTTGGTTGTTACCCAAAATGATGTAATAAGTGCCTGTTTCGTCAGACTCCTCTGCAAGAAACAATAAGGCCGTTTCATTTTCTGCCAGCGATGGGTAGCTAGAAGATGTTTGTATGGTGTTTCCAATCCGCCCGATATCGGTTCTTACGACGATTTCTTCTGCATCTGATATGTTTTTGATTCCATCTGTATCACAAAAATAAATATTTAATGGTTGTACCTTTACATCCGTATGTATTTGATCGATTTGATCCCCATTTTCGTCAACATTCCATTCGCTTTCACTTAATGATTTCACATTGACCTCTGCAACCAAGTCAGCTTTGGTAACCATTTCTTCTAACGACATATATGCCGTTATGGCATCAACCCGAATGGAAACGGTCTTAGGTAAGGCGAAATAAGCCAATATTCCACAGCAGAACACCATTGTAAAAATCGCTAACTTTTTCATTTTGCCTCTCCTCACACTTTAATAGATAGCATTGATGCCGTTTTTGTCATCTTGTGCTAATGTTCGTTTCTTCGTTTCACCTACACTGGTAACCGAATACATTGTGCTGTCTGATTTTGAGTTTTCATCGTTAAGACCTAAAAGATGGCCGAGTTCATGTGTAAAACAATTTTGAAAATCATATGCATTAGGATCACCTGTAGTGGACCATGGATATGCAGTATTAACGTTGATATCCACTTCTGTATTATAGGCTATTACACCGACAATTTTTACTTCTGTCAAGCGGGTATCCATCATCATTTCATTTTTTCCCATATTGGTATGTGTGATCTGATTTGCACCGTTTTTCAACGGAAACTGCGTGTTGCTGTGTGTACTACTTGATCGTGTGACCAGACTTCCGGCCCCTGCGCCGTTCCATGCTGAACATGCGCTTGAAATTGCAGAGTTGATAGAACTGCTAAACCCCTTATATGGCACTACTTGTGTTGGGACAGGAGTAAATCCACCGGCAGCCAAGATTGCATAGGCATGTGCCGTAACCATACCAGCAAAGAGCGCTGCAGTCAGGCACACAGCGAAAGGTATTCTCTTTTTGTTTTTCATAAATAAACACTCCTTAGTCTGTTTTGTAGGTCCTACAATATAACAGACTAAGGAGTACTATCTATTTGATGCAACAATTCAAAGCCTTTTCGATTTTTTCTGGCTTGCAAGGCCACGCCATAGAAAGATAATCGCGCAAATTAAAAAAACTGCAAACAAAACAAAGAGAACTGCTATGAATTCAGGATTTTGAATCTTGTTTAGGAGGTTTAGTCCAAATACATTCGAAATAGCGTGCGATCCAGATAGCTGGTTTTGAAGTAAGAACCGATATCCACCAAATGTTCCCAGGCACAAAAGTACGCTTATAATAGAAGCCATATAAAAACGGCTCGCCCGCTTTTTCAACGTTAATTTCTGCCGACTTCGGAATATCTCACTTCCAACATGTTGTTTGATCTGCTTTAACCTTTCATCATCTTCTGGCAAAAGATGAGCCATATACTTTTGTAACAGCTCCTGATCGCGATCACTATTTGTCATTTTGTTCACCCATAATTTTTTTGATTTCCGTTCGTGCTCGGGAATATCGGCTGCGAACAGTAGCTGGATTCATATGCAACTCATCTGCAATCTCGTTGAAGGTATAGCCCTGATATCTAAGAGACATGATTTGTTGTGTATCTTTTTTTAGTATTGACAATAAATCCTTGATATATATTTTGGAAACAATGCTATCTTCTATTCCGCTGCTTGTAGGCATCGCATGCTCTGACTCGAAAACCGTCTCAAGTGATGGCAAACTTGATAAGCGTATTTCGCGCTTTTTCAAATATGAAATAGTTGTGTTATGCGTCACTGTGGTCAGCCAACTGGTAGCACCAAATCTCGGTAACTTGTCAGGCGACAACATAATAATGTTGATAAAGACCTCTTGAAAAATCTCTTCAGCAATATATTTATTATCTGTAATATTCAAGATATGAAAATAAATAAAATCACCATAATCGCTATATAGATTATCGACTGCTTGCTCATCACCTTCAGCTATGCGCTTTAGTAAACGATATAACTTGTGATTTGCTAACGCCTCATTAATTGATGCCATATTGCAATAATCCCATCTAATTAAGCTCTTCCAATTCATTACGTAACAAAAGTGCTGGCAACAGTGTTTTTGATACATAATGCAACTGTTTTGGCGTACAACGTGCAAGTTGATTTCCAATCTCGCCGAGTGCCATTAAACTCTCCTCTATCTGAGGAGCATCCATATATACTTCAATCCCGTCAAGGAGATAATCCATAGACACATGGAATGTTCGCGCAATTGATCTCAAAGCACTGACTGTCGTATGCTGTGTGCCTCTTTCGATACGGCTCATACTGTTAGAGGAAACACCAACTATCTCTGCTAACTCTTCTTGTGTAAGCTTCAGAGAATCCCGTAATGTTTGAATGCGTTTTCCGCAAGCCATCCAATCTATTTCCATAGAACCCTGACACTTTCTTTGGTTTTTTATTATTATGTCAGATTTATTCCAGAATTTACACGACACGACATGTCTAATATAACTTGCATATTATGTATAGACATACTTCCCCTTTTTCGTATGAATATACCCGCTATACCACCAATTATATTACGCATCTTAACCAAATTTTTCTAATGTTTTTTTCAAATAAATTTTTCTGATATTATATTTGTTAACTCCCCAAAATTCGTCTATTTATTTACTGCGTAGTTTACCGTTTGGACTTTAACAACGGTTTACATTCGCAGTCTTTTTTTATCATTACTCGTTATCCATCGAAAGCATGGATTTCGGGAGTGATTTAATTGTTGTTAGAAATGCTTCGTAACGCTCAATCCGGCTCAGACGAATCCACGATGATGATAATTGAGAAATTCGACCCTATTTTGCGAAAATACGCCTCGCTATTGTATCGATGTAACGATCCTTATGAGGAGCTTCGATGTCATCTGATTCGACTAATCAAAGAAACCCCTTGGGAAGATATAAAGATCAAAAACGAAGGGGCATACACGAATTACATAGTTCACTCGCTACATAACGCATATCTCTGTAAGGTTAAAACCCCTCCCCTCGAGAGCAATCTTTCGTCTTTTACGGAAGATCAGGAGTACAAGATTCTCTCCTCAATGTCTGTAAGTGACAATTATGACGATTTGTTGAAGGAAGAACTCAAAGATGTACTCTCTAAAAGAGAATTTGAAATCGTGTATTGGACATGTCTTCAGGGAATGCCAAGCGCATGGCTTGCGAAACGACTGAACGTATCTCGTCAATATATAAATCAGAACAAAAAGCGTGCTTTAAACAAACTGAGCGCGTATTGGGGAATAACCCGGCGAAAGGGAGTGGACACATAAATGGATACTTTTCGGGCAATTGGTCAAGCTTATGTTTCTATCATTGGTGCTGCAATAGGCTGGTTTTGGGGAGTGGGAAGTCCTATACTCTATATGCTATGTGCATTTATGGTCATTGATTATATTAGTGGTGTTATGATCGCTATTGTGAGCAGAGGATTATCCAGCGCCATTGGCGCACGAGGTATTTTCAAAAAGATATTAATATTAGCTTTTGTTGGAATCGGGCATATGATTGATGCTTATATTATCGGCAGTGGCCAGACGTTCCAAACAGCTATTATTTTTTTCTATCTTTCAAACGAGGGTATATCCATTATAGAAAACGCCACTAAATTAGGGTTGCCTGTTCCAGCAAAGTTGAAAGACCTTCTGGAGCAAATAGACAATACAAAAGATTCAAATGAAAAATAATTGTTTTACATTGATAATTAGATAACTCGTTCGAAAAATAGTACAATCTTTATCTTTTATTGAGTCCGGCAGATTTCACTGCTGGACTCTTTTTCGTTCTGATTCCATTCCAGTAAAGATGGCCGGTTTTGGCTTTCCGCATAAAGGCTTCACGTTCAGGTACAATATCTATAT
>OJRY01002575.1_pt1 | contig 10778 bp, 8 predicted proteins | sample 1599311 | NCBI WGS metagenome assembly OJRY01 (sample SAMN04168657, study PRJEB22393) | human gut metagenome | biome: human gut microbiome; feature: stool | host: Homo sapiens | collected 2014-03-20 | reverse complement strand
AGAATTTATGAAAAGAAAATTGATGCTGTTATTGGCATGCCTTTTTGTGGGCATAGGCCTGGTAACTGCCCAAACTCAAAAAATCACAGGCGTTGTGATTTCTGAAGAAGACGGGCAGCCAGTTGTTGGCGCTTCTGTGTTGGTAAAAGGTACCACTCAAGGTACAATCACAGATGTAGATGGTAATTTTAATTTGTCGAATGTACCAAGTTCTGCAAAGACTTTGCAGATTTCGTACATTGGTATGCAGACGCAGGAAGTGGCGATAAAGCCCAATTTGCGAGTGGTTCTCAAATCTGATGCACAGCTAATAGATGAGGTTGTGGTAACCGGATATGGGGTAACTAAAAAAGCGGCATTTACGGGATCTGCCCAAACGGTGGATAACAAGGACTTGATGAAAAAAACAGATGCAAACTTTATGAAGTCTTTGGAAGGATCAGTAGCTGGTTTACAGGTAAATAGCTTGACTGGACAACCTGGTGCATACGCTTCTACTACTATTCGTGGAGTTGGTTCAATGAACTCTGGAACCGAACCTTTATACGTAATTGATGGTATTGCCATTTACACAGACAAAATGGGGGCTTATAACAAAGCCGGAACAGGGGATATGGCGGCAAGTCCGATGGCTAATATCAATCCTAACGACATTGAGTCCATCACAGTTTTGAAAGATGCTACAGCTACAGCTATTTATGGAGCTCGTGCAGCGAATGGAGTAATTGTAGTTACTACTAAAAAAGGTAGTCTGGGAAAAGCGCGTTTTAATGTGAATGCAAAAGTCGGAACTAGTTTTGTAGGTAAGATAGATCATAATTATCGTACGACAAATCTGGATAAATACAAAGAGATCTGGACCGAAGGACTAACAAATGCAGGATATGACGGTGAGGATGGCATGACTTCTGCTGAATGGCTGAATGCCTATGTTATGGATTGGTATAATGTGGACTTGACGCAAAATATCAAGAGTGTGGATTGGCTGAAGGAGATTCTGCAAAATGGTTTTTCACAAGAATATGATATCAGTGCTCAAGGCGGGAATGAAAATTTGCGCTATTATATTAGTGGAGGATATTTTCAGAATACAGGTATCGTCATCGGAACTGGAATGAAACGCTATAGCGGACGTATTAGTTTAGATGGAAAAAGCGGGCGGATAGGATATGGACTTTCGGTGAATGGAGCACTCTCCGATATAAACAATACTATGACTGAAAGCCAATATACTAATCCTATTGTAGCAGTATATGACATCCGTCCGTTTGAACAGGTGCGCAATGAAGATGGAACATATAATACAAATGTTAATTATAATCCTGTAGCCATTAACGATAAAGAAAAAGGTGATAAACGCAATCAAAAGCAGATTACATTGGTTGTGAATCCATATTTTACTTATAATATTATTGATGGCTTAACATGGAAGACAAATGCAGGATTGAGCTTAATTGACTTGGACGAGTTCTTTTACAGTTCAATTTATAATCCTCAATATTCCGGTAGCGGTATGCTTGGTCAAAGAAATCAGGAAAGGGCAACAACCTTGACCATTACCAATACCGTAAACTTCAACCGCACTTTCAAAGACATGCATCATTTGAATGTATTGTTGGGACAAGAAGCACAGAAAATATCTTATAGAACAATTTATGCAGCTGCCAGTGGATATCCTAGTGATGCTGTTTTTGAATTGGACAATGCTTCCAAGCCAACAGGGGCGGGATCTTCAACCAAAGCAAGCACTCTTTCTTCATTCTTTATGAATGCAGAATATAACTTGAATGATAAATATTATCTGTCAGGCAGTTTCCGTTATGACGGCTCGTCAAGATTTGGTGTAAACAACAAATGGGCTCCTTTCTGGTCTATAGGAGCAAAATACCGCATCTCTAACGAAAGCTTTATGGAAAATACCAAAAGTTGGTTGACAGATTTGACTATCAGAGGTAGTTATGGAACTGTAGGTAATCAGGATATTGGTTATTATGCAGCAATGGGATTATATAATTATGGATATTCTTATAATGGTAAACCAGGAGCTATTCCTTACCAAATAGCCAATCCGGATCTAAAATGGGAGACTGTTGCAAAAGCCGATATCGGTATCCATGCTGTTTTCTTCGAAAGACTGACACTCGAAGTGGACTATTATAACCAACGGACAAAAGATATGATATTTGATGTACCACTTTCTTACACAACTGGATTCGGATCTATCCTGAAAAATGTAGGTGAGATGGAAAACAAAGGTATAGAATTCTTGATTAACGCTAACGTACTTAGAAATAAGGATTTCAATTGGGATGTTCGTTTCACTGGTACGGCAAATAAAAATAAAATCATAAAACTTGCCACAGAAAAACCAATTGAGAATACTCTAACTATCAGAAAAGTTGGCGAGGCGTATAATACATTCTATATGCCGGAATATGCAGGAGTGGATCCTGAAACAGGAGAAGCAATGTGGTATAAAGGACAAGAAGGGGATGAGAAAACAAAAAATGTAAATGAGGCCGGTCAGCGAATTGTAGGTTCTGCCGATCCTAAATTTTATGGTGGCTTTGGAATGAATTTCAAATACAAAGGTTTTGACTTCTCTTTTGATACCAGTTTCACCTTGGGAAATAAAGTATATAACTCCGGATTTGCATTTGATATGCAGGTTGGACATTATTTCTTAGGTCCGGTATCTAACTATGTTTATGACAACCGCTGGCAAAAGCCGGGAGATATAACCGACGTACCCAAATTTGTAGCTGGAGACAACTCGGGAGCAGAAACTAATTCCAGCCGTTTCTTAATGAACGGTTCTTATTTGAGAATGAAATCCATGGTTTTAGGATATACTCTTCCGAAGAACCTTATGAATAAAGTGGCTATTGACAATTTAAGAGTTTATATCTCTGCTGACAATTTGTTCACTATCACTGCTAAAGATTTTATAGGATTTGATCCACAAACTAGATCTACCGGTATGCAGTCTTGGGCATATCCTGTACCTAGAAATATCATGTTCGGTCTTAATCTTAGCTTCTAAAAAATAACTTTAGAAATTTATGACAATGAAGAAAATATTATTTGCTTTATTAACCGGTTGGATGGCTATTTCATTCACCGCATGCGATGACTTCTTGACAGAAACGCCATCAACTTCTGTTCCGACAGAAGAAGCCTTGGTTACTACCCAAGATTTTCAGAATGCTTTAAATGGTGTATATTACACATTAGGTTCATATCGTTTTCTGGGACGTGATGTATTAGCAATTGGAGATGCGCCAACGGATATCACTTCACATTCCGTTGCAACGTCCCATTTCTATGACATCTTCCGCTATCAGATACTGGATACTAATTCATACATAGAAGAAATATGGGCATACGGATATTGGGCTATCGACCGTTGTGCACGTATCATTAAAGAAGGTGCTTCATTTAAAGAAGTAACAAAGGGGGATCTGACAGAAGTGGAAGGATGCATCGCTCAAGCCTATGCAATTAAAGCCCTCTGTTCTTTCTATTTGACTAACATGTTTGGTTTGCCATATTCGGAAGCCAACAAAACGACATTAGGTATCGTAAACGTTACTGAGCCCGTCCCTGCCTATTCACAGGTGTCAAGAGTTAGTGTAGAACAAAATTATAGCCTGATTCTTGATGATATAACGAAGGCTAAAGAATATTATGCTAAAGAAGGTGTTGAAAATGTAGGTAAACAGTATATGAATACGGCTGCAGTTGCTGCACTTGAAGCTCGCGTAAAACTCTATATGAAAAATTACGAAGGGGCTATTACGGCGGCTCAAGAGGCAATAACCCTAAGTGGTGGTACAATTGTATCAACCAAAGAAGACTATAAGAATATGTACACGACATTGGCTGTTTCGACAGAAGACATTTTCTTTATAGCAAAAGCCGAAGATGATTATTTATCTGCTAATGCTCTGAATACTTTATGGAATAAATACGGTTTGTCTATTAACAGCGCAACAATAGCAGAATATTCATCTAATGATATTCGTCTGGCACTTCTTGGCGGTACGTGGACTGGTGGAAAAATGCGTGGTATCACAACCAATAATCAGATTTCTAACTTGCCGGTTTTCAGACTGCCTGAAATGTATTTAATACAGGCAGAAGCATATGCAAAACAATCAACTCCTGATTATGGTAAAGCTAAAGAAAAACTGTTGGAAGTAGCGGCAAAAAGAAACCCGGATTTGGATGATAGTGAAATTGCAGAGGATCAGACGATTATTGATGTGATTGACAAAGAAAGAAAATTAGAACTGGTTCAAGAAGGACATCGCTTCTTTGATGCAAGAAGATTAGGCAAAATTATTAGTGTGGCAGATGGAGCGTATACTAATTTCAACATTGCCAAATTTGTGTACCCAATACCTTCTTTTGAAGTTAATTCAGGTTTTGGAGTTATACAAACAGAGGGATGGAGTGATAATCTACCTCGATAAAACATTTTTTAATATTGCCTCCATATAAGGATAAGTTTTAAATAAGTAGATGAGACCTGCAATTTTAGAATTAATCGAAATTGCAGGTCTTATTATTTATAAATATATACATAAATAGTTTTACGTAAGAAACATTTACTTCAACATCGTATCGAATAATGGGGAGAAGGAGCACGTCTATTAGACTACAGACGTTATATTGATCCGGAAGACTGGGAAATGACGATGATGATTCCAATGACAGAGTTCGACGGTAATGAAAGCTTAAATATTGCCACTGATCAGAATCCATAAACAATTCACTTCTTTTTAATGAAATAAAAAAGAGTAGATACAATATATCCAATTCCAAGATATAAAAAAGATACTGATTTATAAAGGTAAAAATGAGACTAAACTCTTTGGCAAGCCTTGGAGTTTTAGTCTCATTTCTATTAAGGGGGTTATAAAAAAACTCGGGAATCTATTTTTTACAAAAGTAATTTAAAATAAAATATTCCTGATAGTTGTCATCCATTTACGGCTTTATTTATATATATCTTATTAACTTCTATAAGGGTAGTTCATTTTTTACAGCAAAGATAAATTTCATTTTAAGGACTCTTCAACCCTTCTATCTTTTATCATCAAGGAAGCATCCCCTCTCTCACAATATCCACCAAAATCGGTTTCAATCCGCTGACGAAACATTCCACCGCAATCACCATCAGAATCAATCCCATGAGGCGCATCATTACATTGTTTCCCGTCTCGCCCAATACGTTTACCAATTTCGTAGAAGCACGAAGAATAAAGAAAGTCAGCAGATAAATCAGGGCAATAGTGCCGATCAAAATTCCCTTCATTTCATAAGAATGTGCATCCTGCATCAAGACAATAGCATTGGCAATCGCTCCGGGACCGCATAACATAGGAATGCCGAGAGGAGTAATGGAGATATCATCCGCATACGTTTTGATTTCTTCATCTTTCAGTTTCATCGGTGTATAACGGGCTTGAAGCATATCAAAGCCGATCTTGAAGATAATCACCCCACCGGCAATACGGAAGCCATTGGTAGAAATACCGAAAAACTTAAAAAGAAACTGCCCGGCAAAGACAAATACCATTATTGTAATAAACGACACAATGGTGGCGCGACGTACGATAGACTGACGTTCCTTATCCGTCATACCATGGGTCATGGTAAGGAAGACAGGCATCGTTCCCAATGGGTTGGTCAATGTAAAAAATGAAGTGAAACAAAGTAAGGCAAAAGGCAGAAGCGTACTATCCATGATTATATCGTATTTTATGCAAAATTAAAACGCAACAAAAATACGACTTAATCCAGAAAACCTATAATAAATCCATTAATTCTTTCAAGGAATGGATGTGATAAGTAGGGAGGAAAGGGAAAGCTGTCCGTTCTGTCACATTGTAGAAAACCTGATGCATCCCTACTCCGTGCGCTCCGGTTATATCCGCTTCCCAACTATCACCAATCATTAAGGATTCGCGCAACTCGGATTGAGTAGCAGACAAAGCAAAATTGAATATCTCCGGCCAAGGCTTCAGCACTCCGAGATCTTCCGAGAGAATCACCTTTCTGAAATACCCGTCCACTCCTGCCGAACGCATCTTACGTGATTGCAATTCACGAAACCCATTGGAAAGGATATAGAGGTTATATTTGGGAGCAAGATACTCCAATACCTCCTTTGCATGAGGCATTAAAACACTTTTAGTAGGGATAATAGCGAAAAAATCTCTCGAAAACCGTTCAGCGAGCGCTTCATCTTTCACTCCCACGGCCTGTAAAGGATAAAAGAAACGTTGGCTGTTCAATTCATCTTTCGTTATTTTTCCTTCGCCGTACTCAATCCAAAGTTCGGTATTTCTTTGCTGATAAAGGGTATAATAATGATTGAACGAATCAAAATAACGGTCGAACGAATATTTCTGATATACTTCTTCAAAAGTATCACGGGCATTTTGAGAGAAAGCCCAAATGGTATCATCAAGATCAAAAAAGAGATTTTTATATTTCATCAGTAGTTATGCGTATATAGGAAATAAAAAAGCCAATGTGCTAATTTCTTGAATCCAGGAATCAGCACATTGGCAATTCAAAAAGGGATGTCTACCTTATTTTACCTGGATAACCAAGTATCTGGATACACTCCAGAATTCAGTAGGATTAGTAATCTTCAATGTCAACTGGCCTTTGTCATCTTTAACCAATTCATAAGAACCGGACGGATGAGTAGTCAGTAACTCAGCACGTTTAGAGTACAACTTGATTTCTTTGGTTGTACGGATATCGATTTGAGTGAAATAATCCTTATTGAAATCAGCGCTCTTCAATACGTCTCCGCTCTGAAGAATCTTTTGAGCTTTCAATTCAGATTTTGTACCGAATACGAACCAGGCAGCATTCAGGCTCTTTTCCTGTTCAGCAACGGTTTTAGCTTTCGCTTCGTTTTCTGCAGCCAACGTTTCTTTAGCAGCAGACAAGTCGCTGACAGCAGCATCCAATTCCTGGATACGGATATTCTTGGAAGCCAGTTCTGTTTGAAGTTCTTCGATACGTTGTTGTTTAGCGTTCAATTCAGCAGTCAAAGCGGCAACAGCTTTTTTCATCTGTGCAGAATTGTAATTGCTGTTCTTCAACTGTGCCTGCAACTTTGCAATCTGCGCTTTGTTTTCTTCCATCTGTTTAGAGATGAATTCGATGTCAGAAGCAATCTGTTGCTTGGCGCTGGCAGAGTTTTCAGTGATGGTTCCACGTTGCAAGTCAACACGGCTTTCGGCAGCATTGATCTTACGGAAACCTTCCTGAACTTCATTGAAAGTACCCATCATATCATCCAGTTCAGCATTGCGCTGGTTCAGTTCCATCAAAAGAGAATCATTTTCAGCTTTCAGGTCTTTACTTCCACCTTTAAAGCTATCACACGAAGCTAACATGGCTACGCATACAAATAAAACAGCTAACTTTTTCATACGTTTACGTTTTACGTTTTTTAATGAAATTATTTAATCATCTATTCCTGCTAATACTATCACAATCTCGCCCCGGGGTTCGGTAGCGGTAAAGTGTTCTATCAATTCAGCCAAACTGCCCCGAACTGTTTCTTCGTGGAGTTTGGATATTTCACGCGACACGGTTGCCTGACGTTCAGCACCGAAATATTCGGCAAACTGTGTTAACGTCTTCAACAGACGGTGGGGTGATTCATAAAACACCATCGTACGGTGTTCTTCCGCCAATGTCTTCAGTCGTGTCTGCCGTCCTTTCTTCTGGGGGAGAAACCCCTCGAAGCAGAACTTCTCGTTCGGCAATCCCGATGCAACGAGTGCCGGAACAAAAGCGGTTGCTCCCGGCAAGCACTGCACTTCAATACCGTTGCGCACACATTCACGAACAACCAGAAATCCGGGATCGGAAATTCCAGGCGTTCCGGCATCCGAAATTAGTGCCACCGTTTCACCTGCCTTTATTCTATTAACAACACTTTCCACCGTTTTATGTTCATTAAATTTGTGGTGAGATTGCATTGCATTCTTTATTTCAAAGTGTTTCAGCAAAATACCGGAAGTACGTGTATCCTCCGCCAAAATCAGATCGACCTCTTTCAGGACTTTGATAGCCCGAAAAGTCATGTCCTCCAGATTCCCTACCGGCGTAGGCACTACATATAGCTTTCCCATCTTGTTTTTGTTTTATACTGATTGATTAAAATATTTCTTTAGTAGCTCCAGAAAGTCGTTCACCGCCTCCTTTTCTTCATTCAATTCGACTTTCGAGGACAGAAATGCGACTGCAGTCTTGTAGGAACTCATTACTGATATCTGTTCGATAACCCGATTCATCAAATCAGTGTTGCCTCCGAACAGTTCACGAGAAAAACGGAAAGAATCATTCAAGCTGATAGCATGTCGCAAGCCGGCAGACAGTTTGAGACTTTCTCCCAACACAGCCGATTTAGGTTCTTCCTCTTTCACAACAGTTTCAACAACAGGCTCCTCAACAATTACCGGTTCCTCTTTTTTCCCTTCTTCTTCTTCTTCTTCTTCTTCTTCTTCTGCTGCTGCTTCTGCTGCTTCTTCTGCTGCTGTCTCTGCAGCTGCCGCTATTACGACAGGTTTCTCTTCCGCAACAATGGCTTCTCCTTCCTCATCTTCTTTCACAACAACCGATTCGAGAGATTGTATAATCACGGGGGAATCCTCTTCAGACCCGGCAACTTCATCCTCCTCTTCCGCTGTCTCTTCCACAGCTGACGGAGAAATTACCTGAACAGCATCCACCTCCTGCTGCAGTTCTTCCAAACGCCCCTGCATCCGTGTAATGCTCCGCTTCAACAGTTCAGACAAAGTCGGAGTCGGCTCCTTGGTAAATGAATCCATGAGATACTTCAACTCATGAACATCCAACTCAATATCTGTTAATAGCTTCTGTTTCATGTCAGTCCATTGTTTATACGGTGCGAATGTAGGAATAATTTATGCAATAACTTAAAATAATGGATAATTTAACAGTTCTTGCACATTGAATTGCTTACCTTTGTCCACATATTTATTTAATCAAGAAAACACAAAATCTCATGGTATTATTTTCAGAAGACCACATACAGGAGACTAGAAGAAGAGGCCGGATCGAAGTAATCTGCGGTTCTATGTTCTCCGGAAAGACAGAGGAATTGATTCGCAGAATGAAGAGAGCGAAATTCGCGAAACAACGTGTCGAGATATTCAAACCTGCTATCGACACCCGTTATTCAGAAGAAGACGTAGTCTCTCACGACAGCCATTCTATCGCCTCCACTCCCATCGATTCGTCAGCCAGCATTTTACTGTTTACTTCTGAGATAGATGTAGTAGGTATTGATGAAGCACAGTTCTTCGACAGTGGTTTGATTGATGTATGCAACCAGCTTGCCAACAATGGAATCCGTGTTATCATTGCAGGATTGGATATGGACTTCAAAGGAAATCCGTTCGGACCTATGCCACAATTGTGCGCCATTGCCGATGAAGTCTCCAAAGTTCATGCGATCTGTGTGAAATGTGGTCAGCTGGCCTCTTTCTCACATCGTACAGTCAAGAATGAGAAACAGGTTCTTTTAGGCGAAACAGCCGAATATGAGCCTCTGTGCAGGGAATGTTATCTCCGTGCACGAGGGGAAGATGAGCAGAAAGTATAAACTCTATAAAAGAAACAGATTATGGAAAGGAAAAAGATAACATTCGACAGTTTTATACGCGGTTCCATCGGATGTGTGTTAGTTGTAGGAATATTAATGCTCGTGGAACGTCTTAGCGGAGTGTTATTACCTTTCTTTATTGCGTGGCTGATAGCTTATATGGTCTATCCGTTAGTCAAATTCTTCCAGTATAAGCTACGATTAAAAAGCCGCATTATTTCCATCTTCTGTTCCTTATTCCTCATTACGGTTATCGGAGTCACTTTATTCTACCTATTAGTGCCGCCGATGATTTCGGAAATAGGCAGAATGAACGACTTGCTAGTGACTTACCTCACCAATGGAGCCGGTAACAATGTGCCTAAGAATCTTTCTGAATTTATCCACGAGAACATTGATCTTCAGGCGTTGAACCGTGTATTAAGTGAAGAGAATATCCTGGCGGCAATCAAGGATACCGTCCCCAGAGTGTGGACTTTGCTTGCAGAATCTCTCAACATTCTATTCAGCATCCTTGCCTCTTTCATTATATTATTATATGTAATCTTTATATTATTGGATTACGAAGCGATAGCTGAAGGATGGTTGCATCTGCTACCCAATAAATACCGTACGTTTGCCTCCAACCTGGTTCACGACGTACAGGATGGTATGAACAGATATTTCCGTGGACAGGCTTTGGTTGCTTTCTGCGTAGGTGTTCTTTTCAGCATCGGTTTCCTGATTATCGATTTCCCCATGGCTATCGCTCTGGGACTTTTCATCGGAGCATTGAATATGGTTCCCTACTTGCAAATCATTGGTTTCCTTCCCACCATTTTATTGGCAATCCTCAAAGCTGCCGACACCGGACAGAACTTCTGGATTATCATTGCATGTGCATTAGCCGTCTTTGCAATCGTACAAATCATACAGGATACCTTCCTTGTCCCCAAAATCATGGGAAAGATTACCGGACTGAATCCTGCCATCATCCTTTTATCTCTTTCTATCTGGGGTTCATTAATGGGAATGCTCGGCATGATTATCGCCTTGCCACTAACAACTTTGATGCTCTCCTACTACCAACGCTTTATTATCAACAAAGAAAAGATAAAATATGATGAAGTAGAAA
>OJRY01002563.1_pt1 | contig 10813 bp, 10 predicted proteins | sample 1599311 | NCBI WGS metagenome assembly OJRY01 (sample SAMN04168657, study PRJEB22393) | human gut metagenome | biome: human gut microbiome; feature: stool | host: Homo sapiens | collected 2014-03-20 | reverse complement strand
GCTTCGATATAACCGCACTCATTGGCGCACCAGGAAATAAAGCAGGCGCACCAATCCACCCGGCTCTCGAAGCCATACCAGGACCAATAGGGCTGACCGCCTACATTGCCGAGCTGGGAGAGGGCCACCGCCACGATCTCTCCATCACCTGTGCCAATGCCGTATAAGACGGCGCTCCACATACCGCTGTTTTCTTCAGCCAGTAGCTCCGCAAGCATCTCCCGCTGGTCAGCTGTAAAATTGTAGATGTCCGCCATTTCATCCGTGGTTTTGTGGGTCACGGTAATATAAAGGGTCGTGGCCGTTACCTCGACTTCGTCCACAATGATATTGCCCTTTCCATCATCGGTTTCCACGGTTTGGGTAGTGGTCGCCGTTTCTGTCCGGTGGCTTATCTCGTTCATAGCCCAAAATATCTCTTTCAGAAGTTCTTTTTTTCCATCATCCATCGTGGCGACTTCCTGTGGATCATCCGGGTCAGTGGTAGTTTTCACGGCATAGACTGCCAGCACTTCGGGCCAGACAGCACGGGAGCCGGACAGTTCCAGGCGGTCATGTGCGGTGCTGCTCTCAATTTCTCCCAGCTTGCTCTCGTATTCCAAGTTGATCTCCCGGACAACGGTGGGCATGGTCTGGCCCGTGCCGCTGTCCTCACCAGAAAAGAAGATGCCAAAGGGAGAGGCGGCGATCAGGCCAATCAAGCAGATCACCACAATGGCAAGGATGGCAACCCATCCTCCAGCGGCGATAGCGGTCACCAACGCCTTAACGGACGCAAGCAGGGCCTTTGCCGCAGCAGAAGCGCCCTTTGCGGCGGCTTTTGCGGTGGTGGCGGTGGCCTTTGCTGTGACACGGGCGGCCTGGGCGGTCGCTCTCGCGGCTCTGGCTGTGACCTGCGCCGTCTTTGCCGTATGGTCTGCTGTTTTGATGGCGGTTTTCGCCGTGCGTGGAGCAGTCTTGGCGGTATGCTGGGCAGTTTTTATCGTTCGCTGGGCGCGCTTGATGGTGTTCTTCGTACTTATGCCGGTGTCCTTCGCCATAGCCTGGGCGGGCTGCTTTGCCGTTTTTACGGAGAGTTCCGCCTGCCGGGGCACTTGCGTGGAGTTTGAGGTCTTGATCCGCGATGGCTGGTCAGACGGAACAGCCCGATCTCTAATTTGCCGTTTCCGCTCGGCCTGCTTCTTGGCAAAGGCCCGACCTCTCTCCACATAAGGGCTTGTGGTATCCGTTGGACGCTCTATGCTGGCCTGGGCGGATGGATGCTCCGCCATGTGCTTATGATGCGGAAGGCGCTGGCGTTCTGGGGCCGTCCCTCCGTTTCGCTGCGGAGTATGCCCATCCGGGGCTATACCCTGGGCCGGTTCAGGGGAATGGGACTGTTCAATGGGGGGCGTATTCTCATGGCGCTTTTCTGCCGCCCATTTCTCCCGCTGGCGCTGAAACAGCTTCCGGCCCTGCCGCACCGCCGTTTTCGCGCCGGACGCGGCCACATTTGCCGCATCGTGGGCAAGGTCATCGGCGGCAAGCTCTGTCTTGTCCACGGCATACTCATTGGGCGTGGCCTGCCGGTCATCCATCAGGGCCTCCGCGTTCTTTTTAGAACGGATGAAGGCGCTTTTCATGCGCTGGCCTACAACAGCGGACTTGTCCAGTACCTTAATGTCTTTACCCTTTTCACGGGTTTTAATTTTGCTTTTGCTCATGGCATCGCACCAACCCGTCTTTTCATCCAGCGGTGTTTCCGTTCTGCGGGGGCCACATAGTAGTCCCTGCGGCGCTGGCCCGTCCACGCCCGACCTCCGGCTATGCCGTCAAAAGTGAACCCAGCGGCCCGCAGAGACGTCCCGGTTTCCGACGCCAGCGTATAGGTGATGATACGATCATAGCCCATGACAAACCCGATGCGACAGCAGGCACCGTAGAGCTTGGAACAGGCGTTGCCTGTCCCGTCTGTGCAGCAGCGCAAAATCTCAAGCGTCAGGCCATCATCCAAATACCGGGCAACGGGACGGCCACAGATGGCAACGCCGCACAGACGGTCCCCATCATAGCAGGCCACGGAAAATTTACCGCCCACGGGTGGGACGCTGTGCCGGTGATACCGGCCCACATAGTCCCTTGCGGCCCGCAGGTGGCATGGCTTGATGTTCAATGGCATTTTCATCCCTCCAATCAAAAGGGGGCGGGCGTCAAGCCCGTCCCCCGGAAAAGCGGCCCTCACCGGGCCGGGTGGTCATCAAGCGGTACAGCTCCGTGTTGTGCGGAAAACGGTTGGCAAAAGGCACCAGGGCAGAACCGTATTTAATCAGGCCGCACCCGGCGTCTGCATTGGTGATATAGCTCATCTGCTCCTCGGAAATATTCAACAGATGGGCCAGCTTCTCCCGGTCGCCCGCCGCCTGGTTGAGCATGACGATGAACTCGGAGTTACTGAGCATGGTGCTGGCCTGTACGGAGTCCAGAAGATACTCCACATTCTGGGTAATGGCGGTGGGATAGGCGTTGCGCTTGCGGAACTGCCGCCACGCGGAGTTGAAAAAGGCGGCGGAAAACTCGTTCTCAAACATCACATGGAACTCGTCGATAAAGACATGGGTGCGCCTGCCCTTCTTCCAGTTCAGGGTGACGCGGTTGAGCATGGTGTCGGTGATGACCAAGTGGCCGATGGGTTTCAACTGTTCGCCCAGGCCGTGGATGTCGAACACCACCACCCGCTTGTCCAGGTCCACGGTGCTGTCGTGGCCGAAGATGTCCAGGGAGCCGGTAGTGAACAGCTCCAGCGCCAGGGCGATCTCCCGCGCTTCCGCCTCCGGCTGTTCCATCAGCTTTTCACGGAGAGCGGCGAGGGTGGGAACTGTACTCTTCTGCTCCGCTTCTTCATACAAGTCCCCCGTACAGCGGTCAATGATGGACTTCTGCTTGGCCCCCACGCCCTTGGGGTCGATGCGCTCCACCAGGGACATGATGAACTGAGACTTCACCACAATGGGGTTGTTTTCGCCGTAGCCGTCCACCATATACATGGCGTTGAGCCGGTCTTTCCCACCAGCGGCCACCCGGATCACAGCGCCCAGACCGTCCATAGCTTCAATGAGAGGGGCATACTCACCCTCCGGGTCCGCAATCAGAATGTCATCATCCGTATTGAGAATGAGGAACACAATTTCCTCTTTCACACTGAACGACTTGCCGGAGCCGGGAACGCCCAGCCGGAAGGAGGACTGATTGAGCAGATTGGCCTTGTTGCACATGATAAGGTTGTGGGAAATGGCGTTCTCTCCGAAGTAGATGCCGCCCCGGTCCATGATCTCCTGCACCTTGAAGGGCATGAACACGGCCAGACTCTCGGTGGTCAGGGTGCGGAAGGCGTTGATCTTCCGTGTCCCGATGGGCAGGACCGTGTTCAGACCGTCGATCTGCTGGTATTTCAGCACCGCCAGCTGGCACCGCCCGGACAGGGAGCGTATCTTCTCTGTGTCGGTATCAAGCTGCTGCTTGGTGTCGGCGGTGATAACCAGAGTGAGGACGGCCTGCATCATCCGCTGGTCGCGGGTGGTCAGGTCGGCCAAAAACTCCTTGCTCTCCCTGCGCTGTAATTCCATATCGTAGGGGACGATGGCGGAGAAGTTGTTGTTCTGATTTTGCCGGCGCTGCCAGTTCGTGATATTCGTCTCTACCCCCAGCAGACGGTTCTCCACCTCCCGCACAGCCTCGTCCGTGGGCACATTGAGGATGTCGATGGACAACATCATATTGCGGTCCAGGTCGGTCAGGTTCGTCACGATCTCGTCCTGGATATAGTTGGCGTAGTCCTTCAGGAACAGCACCCGGCAATAGCGGTCGCCCAGCTTCAGATAGTCACTGTGCTTCTCAATCCCGTCCGGGCAGATGTAGTCCTTGAAGTCGTGGCCCTTCCGGGCCATATCCGCCATATCAAAATGAAAATTACCCTCGTCTCCGGCCCGGTAGAAATCGTGGAGAATACGGAGCCGGTCCGTGGCGTCCAGCTCCACGCACTTGGAGCCGAGGGCGGCGAAGCGGGCGGCCAAATCGGCTCCGATGCGGGTGAAGTAGGCGCGGGCGTCCTCAATATCCCGCTTGTAGACTGTGATGGTGACATACTTCTCCTGAGTGATGCCATTGGCCCCGGTCGCCTTGTCCATGAGCATTTGATTGTACTCCCTGCGGTACTTGTCCAGTCCGTCCTCCCGCATGGGCATGAGGACAGACTGCTCAAAGTCCGCTTGGCTTTGACGGCGGTTGCAGATGGTGAGCTTGGTGGTAGCGGCGCAATCCAGGCTGTTCAGCAGTTCCGAGTAGACCCGAAACATGGTTTCTTTATCCTCCTGACCGGCCACCTTGTAATTGATGTCGGTGAAGCGGTAGGTCTTGGAGAACTTGATGCCTACCTTAAAAATGCCGTCCGGCCAGACGCATTGAATGGGGATCACATCCTGCACCCTGCGGGGGATACGGTACGGCTCCCGGTCCTGCCGCATGATGGTCTTGATATTTCTAATCATGGCGCTTGTATTCCTCCTTTTCCCACTTGTCTATGCTGGGCTTCAAGAGATCGTAATAGAGGGTGGACGCTTCAAAGCGCAGTTCTCTGGGTTCCAGCACCTCCGAGCGCAGCCACGCCCAGATGAATTGCTCCGCCGCCATGCCGTGGTAGGTGAAAAAGCCCAGGGCGGCAAAGGGGGCCGCGCCCAGAACGCATACCCAGGACACGGTTTCCGTACCGGCATAGGGCCTCATCAGAAAGTACAGCCCCACGGCCACTGCAACCGCCAGGGCAGAAAAAATGAGCTGCCGTAAAGACAGCCCGAAAAACATACTCTCCGTGTAGTTGCGTATTTCACGGTTGATTTTGACTTCCAAAATATCCTCCTTTATCGCTCCATGCCCCGCTTCTGCCTGGGCGGTTTCTGTTGGGATAGATAGGGGATCACTTCTTCCTCCCCCTCAATGATACTGAACTGCGGACGCAGGAAGGGGTGGGTTTCGCGGCTCTGCCACAGGCGGATCATCTCTAACGCTTCCGCCCGTGTTTCCATGCGGCCTTTCTGCACCCCGTCTTTGAATAGATAAAACCGTTTCATCCAATGTGCCTCCTATAAGCCCATCATTTCCCGTACCACATGGTCGGACATTTTGACGCTGCCCACCAAAATAAGCATATTAAAGGTAATTTCGCCAATGTAGCTCCACACCATCGAGGCCGCCGCAGCGTCCGGGTCAACAACAGGCGGGGAACTGGCGAACACGGAGAAGATGATACAGGCCAGCACGATGACGGCTCCCTCCAGACAGACGGCGGCGTAGCTTTTGAGAAAGCTCTTGCCCACATTCTGGCTGGGTTCCCCGGCAAAAGTAGACAGGGGGATGGGGGCCAGCGCAGCATACATATACATCTTAAAAAAGCGCCCGTAGACGCTCAGGATCATTACAAAAGACAGGACCCAAATAAGAAGCCCGCCGATCAGCGTCACCGCCCATAGGGGGATGCTCTCAAAAAAGCCGCAATCCTCAACGGCTGTCACGATCTCCGCGGGTAAAACAGTGGACGATGGCGCGCCGAAGCCCGCCGCGTTCATAATGGAGGACACCACACCCTGGATGATGTCCAGAAGGGCCAGCATCAGCTCCATGCCATAGGTGATCAGGGCCTTTGCCAGAACAAAGCGGACAAACAGCTTCAGCGCGTGTTCCGGCTTTTTGACCTCCACAAAGCTGCCGCAGGTCTTGACCACGCCCACCACAAAAAACAGTACCAGCAGGGCGTAGCCGATGGCCTGGAGCGCGCCGTGGATGTCCTCTATCACGGCCCAGATTGCGCCGCCCTTGAAGTCCTGGGGGGATTGGGTGATAAGCTGCCAGATCTCACTCAACTTGCCGTTCCAGACCTCCAGCGCATTTTCCAGGTTTTGCACAACCCAATTATCCGACACACAAAGCACCTCCTTTCGGGGACAGGCTTTTGGAGCCTGCCCCCTGTGTTCGGATAACTTTGCATCATCAGCCGGTGATAAGGGTCAAAATCTCCTTTGCAAAGGTTATGACAATGCCGCCCGCAAGGGTGAGGAAGCCGTTGGACCGCTGGGAGGGGTCGTGGCTCTGGAGGGAGAGGCCCACCTGAACGATGCCCCAGCCCAGCAGGATCAGGCCCACCGCCCGGATCAAACCGAAAATGAACTCCGACAAATTGTTGACTACCTCCAGGGGGTCATCGGCGGCAAAGGCCGTCATGGAGCAGCAGCCCAGCAGGGCCGCAGCCATTACCAGCGTGCAGTAGCAGCGGAAGCCCTGTTTTACCTTACCGGGCATGGGGAGCCGCTTCGTTTCCTTTTTGTTGTTCAGCATTTTCTTGTTCCTCCAGTTCAATGAATTTTTGTTCCAACTCCTCCTCAGTGAGAAGAATGAAGCGATGTTTCGGCGCGTCCTGACCATCCTTTTCCGCTGCCTGCTTCAACAGCTCCTTGTCAAAGCGGATAGACACGATGCTGTGGACATCCTCACCGTGCCGGTATGGTTCCGCCCCGCCGTCTGTGGTGAGTTTGATATTGGGATGTTTAAGGATGTCATACTTGAGGTCCCGCACGGGCCGCTCCCCGCGAATAAAAAGAAGCGCGTACTGGTTATCCAGCATACGCACTTCATCCGGCATGAGCAGTTCTCGGCCCGTGAGCTGCCAGTTGGTGGAGTAGCTGCCGCTCCTTCCTTTGGACTGGCCGTAGGTGTTCGTATCAATGGTTTCTTTGCCCAGCAGCTTGGACACATACTCATGAGTGGATTGCTCGTTGCCGCCCATATACAGAAATTCATCGCAATTTCCCACAAGGCTCTCCCACTGCTTTTCAAAAAGGGCCTTAAGCTGGGCGAGGTTCTGGATGATGATACTCACGGAGATTTCACGGCTCCGCATGGTGGCAAGCAGTTTGTCAAACTCATCAGGCAAAGCGACATTACTGAACTCATCCATGACAAAATGGACATGGATGGGGAGCCTGCCGCCGTGTACCACGTCCGCCTGATAGTACAACTGTTGGAATAGCTGGGTGTAGAGAAGCCCCACGATGAAGTTAAAGCTGCTGTCGTTGTCCGGGATAACGGCGAAGATGGCCGTCTTTTTCTCCCCCAAACTCCACAATTCCATCTCGTCCGTCTGCGTCATGCCGGCCAGCGATTCCAGATTGAACTTCTCCAGCCGGGACACCAGCGTGATCTGGATGGACTTCAGGGTCTTGCCGCTGCCGGAGCGGTAATTGCGGTAATATTTCAGGGCGATATGCTCCGGGTCCCGCATTTCCAGGCGGTCAAAGAGTTCATCCAACGGGGATTGGTAGGTGTCATCATCCTCCCGGACCTCGCCAGCCCGGATCATTTCCATGACCATGGAGAAGTTCCGTTCTTCGGGCGGGGCTTCGTAGTGGAGATAGAACACCAGCGCCAGCAAGAGCATCTGCGCCGCCTGATCCCAGAAGGGGTCCTGTGACTGTGCGCCTTTGGGCGTGGTGTTCTTGAACAGGTTGGTCACAAGCCGCTGGATGTCGTTGTCGCTGCGGAGATAGGCAAAAGGGTTGTAGCAGTGGCTTTTCTCCATGCTGTTGAGGTCAAGCACCTTGATGTCGTAGCCGTTTGCTTCAAGCAGTCCCCCGGTGTCGCGCAAGATTTCACCTTTGCAGTCCAGTACGATCAGGCTGGTGTTGGCGTTCATAATGTTGGGCTTGGCGTAGAACCTGGTCTTGCCCGCGCCGCTGCCTCCCACCACCAGGACATTCAGATTGCGCCGGTGTCTGCGGCCATCCAGCCCAATGGCGACATTTTGTGTGAGAATTTTGTTCGCGGTCAGCTCCTTGTCCGCATATTTCCTGTTGATTCCTTTTGGATCGCCCCATCTGGCGGAGCCGTGTTCCTCCCGCCTGCGGTAGTTGCGGTCGGTGGAGAGGTAGACGCCGATCCCTAGCCCGTAGCACGACAAAAAAATGAGGACAGTTTTCAAGCTGTCCTCACACCATACAATGTGAAACGGATGGTCCAGCGCGGCCCCGCCGTACCGCACCAGTCCCGCCAGTCCGCCGCCCATATAGGGGGCCAGCAGCAGGGCCAGCCAGACCACAGGAATGATGCCGCAGGCGTAGAGGATCAGGTGGGCTTTGGAGAACTTATCTTGCCTCACGGTCAGACCTCCGTTTCTCCCATTTCGTGGGCGCGTCTATGACTTTGAGAATGAGATCGTCCACATCCTCGGTGGGCTTGCCGTCCCGGAGCGCGTCGTTGCGGAAGTCAGTCAGGCCCCGCACCATAAGCCGTTGTTCGTAGTCATTCAGCGTGACTACACGCTTCTCATCGAGCATAGAGCGCCCTCCTTATCTCGCGGCGTTATCTCGGTTCTTCTGCGCCTTTTCCTGGGCGGCAAAGAGTCGGTTCATATCGGCGGAGATACTCCCGGCCACATCCCGCATGACACCCGCCTCAGCCCGGAGCGCCCTGGCGTCCATCCCGGCATAGCTCTCCGGCAGGCGTTCAAAGGAAAAGCCCTCTACCGATACGCCATTTCTTTTGCACAGCATATAAGACACGCTGTACGCCGTAAAATCGGGGCTTTCACAGGTAATCCCATCACGGTCCATGTGGGCGCGGGCAAGCTCCTGGGCCAGCCCCCGGAAGATGGTGGGGGCATCCAACCCCTGGCGGACATGGACGGTATGCTCCTGGGGATGATAGGCCACATTGACGCCCTCCGGCAGTTCGTTGGAGATAGCAAACCGGCAGGGGGCATCGTTCATCAGGGCCTTCAGCAGCAGGCGTTCATCCCGGACCGTGGTGGGGGCGGGGCGCTGGGCGGCCCTGGTCTGGGAAATGTCAAAGACCTTCCGCACATTGTAGGACACGCCCACGCTGCCATCGTCCCGCTGGTACTCCTTACCCGGTTCCAGAATGGTGATAGCATCCGCTCCTCGCCGGACATACACGCCGTTGGCTTTCCAGCTGTCGAAGTCGGCCAGTTTGGTGGCCTCCGGGCACTGGGCCGCGATCAGGATGGCGTTGCTCACGGAGTAGAGGTCAAACCGGGCCTGCACATCCAGGTAGGCTTGGAACAGCCCGCCCTCTCTGCCCATATCCTGTACATAGCTGTCGATCATGGCGTAGACGCCCTCGCGCTCCGCCTGCTTTCGCGCCGCCCAAACCGTCTTGTCAAAGGGCTTCTCCTCCTGCTGGGTGGGCTGGCCGGTAAACAGATCATCATAGTTCGGCATACATTATCTCTCCTTTTGCTTTTTGACTTTCTTTTTTGGGGATGCTCTGTGCTGGAGGGGCTTCTGCCGCCCAGCGTTCTCTCTGGCTTTCTCCTCCACCCGCTGCTTCTGCTCCGCCCGTATCTCCTTCAATGCCTGACGGACAGAGGGACGGGGACGCTCCAGCGGATCAGGGATACCCGGCTCGGCGGCCTCTTTGGGCTTTGAGGTAGGCTCGGACAGACGGGATTTCTCGGTCCGGCCCACGGTGGGGTTTTCGGTCCTGCCCTCCTCTCTGGCAGAGGACGCGCCCCGCGCCGCCTTCAAAAACTCATCCAGGTCCCGGTCCGGATCGTCGCGCTCCGGAACAACCGGGCCATGTTCCGGGGCCGGGGCAAGCATGGCGTCCAGAAATCCATCCATCTCCCGCTCAGTCATCGGCTCCTGGGGAGTGTCCACCCCGGCTGCCGGTTCCGCCGCAGGTGTTTCCGGGGCGTCCATCCGCCGCTCCACCCGGCTCTGTTCGATCTCCTGCTTGACCTGGGCCATATCTACGGTGGCAAGGCCGAACCGCTCAATGATGCGGTTGATCTTGCCGGCGTCCTCCGCCCTCGCCATGATGTCGGTCAGTCCATCCGTGGCGTCCCGGTCCTTTAATACACAGTAGAGGACGCCGTACTTTTTTGCCTCCCGGCAAAAGAGCTGAAGGTCGCTGTCCTTGACGGCAAACACCTTCAGCTCCTTGCCGCTGCGGAGCATATTGGTCAGACGGGCCTTGCCCGCTGTCTTTTTCTGCTCCCGCAGGATGGCATAGATCAAAACGGCAAGCTGTTTGGCCCCGGAGCCGGCCAGTCTGACCGCAACCTCACCTGTTTCCAGCGACATCCTCACGACTTGCTCCGCCGCGTCGCCTGAATAACTCATCGTTTGATTGCTCCTTTCGTTCCAGTTCCTTTTGCTTCACCAGCCGTCCCAGGTTCTCTCGGACCTGCCCGGAACGCTGGGCGATGCCGTCACATAAGACCACATCCTTTCTCACTGCCCTGATCCTACCGGACAGGGCGCTGATCCGCTGTTTCACCTCGCCTGCGGCCATGGTGTCACCCTGACGGCTGCGCCGTCGAAGCTCCTTTCGGAGTTCCTGCCGCTGGGCAGCCAGGGCGTTCGCCTCCATCAACGCCGTTTCCCGGTGGGTAGTCAATTCCTCAATCGTTCCAATGTGGTGTTTCCCCAAAAAGCGGGTTTCCGCGTCCAGACGGTCCAGCTTGGCGATGTCCTCCCGCAATAAAAAAGACACCCGCTTGACGGATGCCGGCTGCTTGACGATGATGTGGAGTTCATAGCAGTAACGGAAGTACAGCGCCCGCAGGCCGGTGACGTTCTTCTGGGGCTTTCCCCGCACCCGGTAATGCTGGGGCAGGTGATGGACAAGCTCCGGGAACGGGGGCTGCTTGTGAATGTTGCGTAGAATACGCGATCTGATCTCCTCCAGCGTGTAGCCCTCACCCAGCTTGTGGAAGCGGAAATAGCCCCTTGCGTCCGGGGGCTTCAAGGCTGGATATTTCAGGGGCTTT
>OJRY01002554.1_pt1 | contig 10840 bp, 8 predicted proteins | sample 1599311 | NCBI WGS metagenome assembly OJRY01 (sample SAMN04168657, study PRJEB22393) | human gut metagenome | biome: human gut microbiome; feature: stool | host: Homo sapiens | collected 2014-03-20 | reverse complement strand
ACAGGCATGGCGAAGTTGGGGAACTGGCCGGCAAGGCCCACCGCTGCCGAGGAGAACGCCTCCAACGAGTTGACAATGGCCGCGATGAACAAAAAGGACACGCTGACCATCGATTCCTGCAAGGAAACCGGCAGACCAATTTTCAGCAGTTTCAATGCCTTATCCTTGTACATGTGGAAGCTTTGCAGCTTAAAGTCAAAGATAAAATCCCGCCGGGTCAGGTAGAGGATGGCCAAGCACATGCTCACCGCCTGGGAGAGGATGGTGGCCAGCGCCGCGCCGGCTGGGCCCATCCCCATGCCGCCGACCATAAGAAGATCCAGGGCAATGTTGGTCAGGCAGGCGATGGAGATAAAGAGGAGAGGACTTTTAGAGTCCCCTAGCCCCCGCAGCATGGCGCTGATGGCGTTGTAGCCAAAGATAAACAGGATGCCGCAGGAGGCAATCCGCACATAGGAGAGGGCCTGTTCGAAGGCCTCCGGCGGGGTTTGCAGCAGCGATAAAACCCAAGGGGCACACAAAAACATCACTGCCGTGAAACCCACCCCCGCCGCAGCGAACATGGTCAGCATGGTGCTGATGGTCTCCTTGGTGTCTTTTTCCAGTTTGGCGCCGAAATATTGGGCGATCAGAATGGTGCCGCCCATGGTGAGGCCGGATACCATGCTGGTGACAATCTGCATCACTTGGCTGCCCACCGACACCGCTGAAATACCCGCCGAATTGGCAAACCATCCCACCACCGCCATATCCACCGCGCCGTACAGCGCCTGGACAAAGTTGGCGATCAGATAAGGGATGGCAAAGGTGATCAGCCGGCGGCCGATGCTGCCCTCGGTCAAATTGCTGCTGTTGTTCTCCACAGGGAGCCCGCCTTTCTTCCATACAATCTTTTGGGAGGGAAGCATGGCATTTGAAGCTATCCACACAAAAAAAGCTGGATAAGAATCAACCGCGGTCGATCTCTTATCCAGCACAAATCCGTCTGCTATCGCATGAGGACTCCTACCCTCCGAGTGAAATTCAGTATACCATTTTTCGCCGGGAATTGTCAAGGAACAGAGAGTTTCTCCTTCCGACAACCTTATAGAAAAAGCGTTGCGGCACATGCTCCATTGTGGTATTATTTCATCTATATCATTCTATGGGCTGGAGGGCTTTTTGTGGAAAAATTGTTACAGGATATCAAACAATGGGCGCAAAATCACCCAAAAATTGAGGGGGTTATTCTCGTTGGGTCTTGTGCGCGGGGCGATCACAAAGATGATTCTGACATCGACCTAGTCCTCCTCACCCCCAGCAAGGAGGATTTTCTTCAAAACCAGGCATTCACAGAGCAGTTTGGGACTGTAGCACGCCGCCAGACCGAGTATTATGGGGCCTGCACCTCCATCCGCGTGTGGTATGAAGGCGGGCCGGAAGTGGAGTTTGGCCTTGTAGAACCGCCGTGGATCGCCCGCCCTTTGGATGCGGGGACAATGCAGGTATTACAGGGAGGGTATCGGGTGATTTTGGATAAAAAGCAGCGGTTTCCATCTTGTGTTCCCCCACCCTATACAAGTCCCTTCAACAAATAGAAGGATGCCGTTAACGGCATCCTTCTATTTGTTGCCTTATTCTGCCAATACTACCGGTTCAGCTTGAGGACGGTGTCCGCAACCACATCAACTGCGCGGGCCAAATCCTCGTATTTGCTGGATTCCTCCGGCGAATGGCTCACCCCGTTTTTGCTGGGGATGAAGACCATCACCGTATCCATCTCTTCCGAGAGAAGGTGGGTGTCATGGGTTGCGCCGCTGAGCATCCGCTGGCAGCTGTACCCAGCAGCCTTGCAGGATTCTTCCAACAGATCCAGGAGTTCTGGGCTCATGGCGCCGGGCAGAATGTTGACCAGCTGTTCCACTGTGTAGCTCACCCCAGTTTCTTGGGAGACCTCCTCCAGTTTTTCCTTCATCTTGGCAACCACATGGTCGATTTTCTCCTTCTCGGCCGAACGGCAGTCCAACACCCATTCCACTTTGCCTGCAATGGTGTTGAGGGCATTGGGGTACACTTGGAAATAGCCAACCGTCCCCACAGTGCCTCCGCCTTCTTCCCGGGCCCATCCGGGGATGCAGCTCACCACTTTGGCTGCCGCCTCCACCGCGTCTTTACGCATATTCATAGGGGTGCTTCCCGCGTGGTTGGATTCGCCCACCATTTGCACCCGGTACCGCTGCAAGCCGGCAATGCAGTCTACAAGGCCCAGCTGGGTTCCAGTGGCGTCCAGCACAGGACCCTGTTCAATATGGATTTCGATAAAGCACTTGACCTTGCTGGGGTCGATGCGGCAGTCTTCGATCTTATCCGGGTCGAGGCCAAACCGGCGGATGGCCTCATAGATGCTCTCCCCCTCGCTGTCCTTCAGGGATTTGAGTTCCTCCAACGTCCAGCGGCCCAGCATGGCCTTGCTGCTGACAAAGCACACCCCGTAGACAATGCCCTCCTCGTCGTTGGTGGCCACCACCTCCAAAGGGTGCTTCAGCCCCACGCCGCTCTCCTTGACCAACCGGGCGATCTCTATGGCAGAGACCACCCCGGCAATGCCATCATAGGCCCCGCCAGACTTCACTGTGTCATAGTGGGATCCGATGAGGATGGCCGGGGCATCCGGGTCTTCCCCCTCCAGCCGGCCGATGACTGCCCCCGAGTTATCCACCCGCACGGCAAGGCCGATCTCCTCCATTTGCTGTTTTAAGTACTCCACGGCCTGCCGCGCTTCCTTGGTAAAGGGAAGCCGGGTGACGCCCTCGCCTGGGGTTGCGGTGAACTCCCGCAAGGTTTCCAAATGGTTTTGAAGCCGTGCTGTCAACTGAGTCAAATCCTTCATGATCGTATCTCCTCCCCTTTAAAATTGCAGGATTTATTGCCTTAAATATACCATATTTTCTCCCAACAAGCAATCCAAATCAGGCAGATTCCACAAGAATCCGCCAACCTTAGAAATTCCCTTGTTTTCTTTGCCGGACCGCTGTTATCTTGTGGGGAAATATGGTAAAATAGAATTTGTATATGTTTGCCCACCCCAGCCGCAGCGCCAAAACTGCGGCCTTCATACAAAAGGAGAACAAAAAACATGAGCAAAGTAACCTGGAAACCGGCGGCTCTGATGGCCCCCGTCCCCCCTGCCCTGGTATCCTGTGGCACGGTGGAAGAACCCAACTGCCTGACCATCGCCTGGACTGGCATCGTGAACACCAACCCGCCCATGACCTACATCTCGGTGCGGCCCACCCGCCATTCTTACCATCTGATTAAGGAATCGGGGGAGTTTGTCATCAACCTGACCACCAAGGAGCTGCTCCGGACTGCCGACTGGTGCGGGGCCCGATCCGGCGCCAAATATGATAAATTCAAAGAAAAAGGGCTGACGGCGGAGCCCGCCACCATTGTCTCCGCCCCGATGATCGCCCAGAGCCCGGTCAGCCTGGAATGCAAAGTCCGCTCGGTGACTCCCCTTGGCACCCACGATATGTTCCTGGCGGACATTGTGGCAGTCAATGTGGATGAAAAATACATCGACGAAACCGGCAAACTCCGGCTGGAGCAGTGCGGCCTGGTGGCCTATGCCCACGGTTCCTATTATGCCATCGGCAAAAAGATGGGCTACTTTGGCTATTCGGTGAAGAAACACGTCTCCCGCAGCAAGCTGCCCCCCAAAACCGGGAGAAAGAAATAACCCTGTCTATTATCACAAGCAAAGGATGAAGAAAACACTATGATCACTGTTTCCAACCTGAGCCTCCAATTTGGCGGGCAGAAGCTGTTCAGCGACGTCAACCTCAAATTTACCCCCGGCAACTGCTACGGCATCATCGGGGCCAACGGCGCAGGCAAATCCACTTTTTTGAAGATCCTCTCCGGTGCGTTGGAACCCTCTACCGGCACGGTGGAGATCCCCGCCGCCCAGCGGATGAGCGTCCTCAAACAGGACCATTACGCCTACGATGAGTACAATGTCATCCTCACTGTCATCATGGGCAACGAGCGGCTCTACCAAATCATGCAGGAAAAGGACGCCCTCTACGCCAAGGAGGATTTCTCCGATGAGGATGGGGTCCGCGCCTCCGAACTGGAAGGGGAATTCGCCGAGATGAACGGCTGGGACGCCGAGACCGAGGCCACCCAGATTCTCCAGGGATTGGGCATCGGGACCGATCTCCTCTATGCCCAGATGTCCAGCCTCACCGGCAGTGAGAAGGTCAAAGTCCTTCTGGCCCAAGCCCTCTTCGGCCACCCGGACATCATCCTGTTGGACGAGCCCACCAACGGCCTGGACATTCAATCCATCAACTGGCTGGAAGACTTCCTCCTGGACTTTGAGGGGACAGTCATCGTGGTCTCCCACGACCGCCACTTCCTCAACGCGGTCTGCACCCACACGGTGGACATCGACTACAACAAAATCAAGCTCTACGTGGGCAACTACGATTTCTGGTATGAATCCAGCCGGATTATGCAGTCGATGATGCGGGATCAGAACAAAAAGCGGGAGGACAAAATCAAGGAGCTGCAAAGCTTCATCGAGCGGTTCTCCGCCAACAAATCCAAATCCAAGCAGGCCACCAGCCGTAAAAAGCTGCTGGACAAGCTGACCGTGGAGGAGATGCCCGCTTCCAGCCGGCGTTACCCCTATGTGGCCTTCCAGCAGGATCGGGAAGTGGGCAAGGATATCTACTTCATGGATCGGGTCTCCAAGACGGTGGACGGGGTTCAGGTGCTGAACAACGTCTCCTTCCGGGTCAACAAGGGGGATAAAATCGCCTTCATCGGCGAGAACGAGATCGCCCTCACCACCTTGTTCAAAATCATGGCCGGCGAATTGGAACCGGATTCCGGTGAGACCAAATGGGGCGGCACCGTGACCACCTCCTACTTCCCCCAGGACAACTCCGCCTTCTTTGAGGGGTGCGACCTCTCCATCATGGAATGGCTGGCCCAGTTCTCCACCGACGAACATGAAAGCTACCTGCGGGGCTTTTTGGGCCGGATGCTCTTCTCTGGGGACGAGGCACTCAAACCGGTCAAGGTCCTCTCCGGCGGCGAGAAGGTGCGCTGCATGCTCTCCCGGATGATGCTGGCGGGCTCCAACGTCCTTCTTCTGGACCAGCCCACCAACCACCTGGATCTGGAGTCGATCACCGCCCTCAACAACGGGCTCATCGACTTTAAGGGCAATGTCCTCTTTACCTCCCATGACCATCAGTTCATCCAGACCATTGCCAACCGAATCATCGAGATAACCCCCGATGGGGTCATTGACCGGATGTCCACCTTTGACGAATACCTGGAATCCAAAGGACTCGCCCGGCAGTAAGGGGAACCACTCAAATCCATCCAAAGAAAAAAGGCATCCTCCCATAGGAGGATGCCTTTTATTGTGTGAAATGGGTATTATGCAGCTGTGCTGGAGCTGCCTTCGGGAACATCTTCCGGAGCGGAGGCATCGGGAGCGGTGTCGGGATTGGACACATCCCCTTCAGGGGCAGTGCCGTCTTCCTCACCAGTCAAGGCGGGAACTTCGATGTAAGTATCCAGATCCTCAGGGAACTCGATCTCAAAATCTTGACCGGGATCCACATAGGTCAGGTCCACTTTAACAGTGGTCTTAACTTCCTGGCCTTCCATCACCATGGTGAACACCATATCGACAGTTTCGGCAGTGATGTAGCCGTCTTTGTTCACGGTGGCAGTGCCGTTCATCGACTCAAAGTTCATCTCCGTGCCCTCGGGGATGGCGTTCTCACCAGCGGTGCTCATAGCCTGGTCAAAATACTCTTTCATCTTGTCCTGGCTAATGGTGTAGGTCAGGGTGGTGACGCCGTCGGCCTCGGTCATGGTCAGGTTCTCCAAGTATTCCACGGGGGCAGAATCCATGGTCATGCTCTCGGCCTGTTTGGCAATTGCCTCCAAATCCATGGCTTGTTTGACCTTAGTGCCCATGGCATTGGTGTAGTTGTAGCCATCTTTGTAGTAGACAGCCATGTCGATGCTCTGGCCCATGACAGTGGTGCCGCCAGTCATCGCCATTTCAAACTTGTCATCAGCTTTCTTCATCTTCATGACCATGTCCATCTTCATGCCGAGGGACATGCCGCCCATGTCCATGTCGAGGTCCATTGTCATGTTGGCTTGGGTTGAAGTCAGAGCCGCATTCTTGGCAACCGCTTCCGTATACACCTCTTCAGCGGTCTTCTTTGTCTGACCGCAAGCGGCAAAGGTCAAAACCATTGCACCGGCAAGGGTCAGCGCCAGAAATTTTTTCATTGGGGTATCCTCCTTTAGCTCGTATCCATACGATTAAAACTGGCGCACTTTTGTTGCACCGATTTGCTTCATTTTAGCATATTTTTTGCATCATGTCCATTGTCTGTAAATCTTCTGTCACTATTTTGGATGTTTTTCACAGAATGGTTAAACAGAATCCGTGTTAAAAGAGAGAACATCCACCCCAAAAACTTTACAAATTTGGTATATATTGGGTTTTTCTTACAAAAAAATCATACGAAGATGCAGCACTATCCCTTGTAGAAGGTCCCCATACAAAAACGCACAGGGAGAATCATCCCCCTGTGCGGACTTTCCGAACGTGTTACAGCAGAATTTGGCTGGCTGCGACCATCAAAGGCATCGACGCGATGCTTAGCATGGTGGAAACGCCGGTCAAACGGGAAGCGTAATCCGGATTTTTCTCAAACAGCTGGGCGAACATGGCAACCGCCGCGGCCACCGGCGCAAATGCGGCGATGAGAACCACCGTCAGCAGCTCCTTGCCGTTGGAGACAATGTATGCCAAACCGGTGAACTTGAAAAAGAGAATCAGCAGGAGTGGCAGGGCGATGAGCCTCAAGAAGCAGACCCAATAGACCCGCTTGTCCGCAAAAATCTCCTTGAGGTTGTTTCCGCCCAGCATCAGGCCCAAGGCAAGCATGGAAACTGCGCCCATCGCCCCAGAATAGGAATTGACCGCACTATCCAGGGCAGAAGGAAACCGCAGTCCGGTCAAAAACATACCCAGCCCCACCACAATGGCGATAATATTGGAGTTAAAAACGATGTTCTTCACCGAAATGCTGCGGATGTCTTCGCTCATCACCACCCGGCCGTGGGTCCACAAGAGGATGCTGGAAACCAGCATGTAACCGCAGGAGTAAAAGACCGCTTCCTGCCCCAGAGTCGCACTGATCAAAGGGATGGTCAGGTTGCCGCAGTTGGTATAGATGAGCGCCGCCCGGTTGGCATTGGAAAAGGCAGTCTTTTTTCGGAAAAAGACAAACTGGGCCATCAGGATAAAGAACAGGTGGGCAATCACCGCAAAAAAGGTGACCACCCCCAGAGAAACCAGCTTTTGGGCGTCAAAATCCATCTGGAAGGCAGCCAGCAATGCGCAGGGCGAGAAGATGTACAAAACCAAAGTTGATAGGGACTTGTTGGCGGAAGAATCCACCAGGTGGGTCTTAGCGGCGAAGATGCCCACCAGCATCATCACCAGCATGGACAACACTTGTTTGCCCAGGAGGAGGGAGAGTTCCACGAAATCATCATTCCATTTCTTTATAAGATTGATTGGAAGGGCATATTGTATTAGTTTAGCACCATATACCCCAGGATGCAACAAAAAACCTCACAATCTCCTCTGCCCTATCGATGGCAAGTGTGTCAGCCGCTCTTCCATCCATATGTCTCGCCCTTGGCTGCACCTCATCGGGCTATTTCCTGTTGACGGCGGAGGTGTTTTTCTCCCGCAGATAAGTGGCCTCCAAGTCCGCCAAGTGAAGCTTTACTGCAATGGGGTATTTCTCAAAAGCCACACTGATGGAGAACCCGCCGGCCTTGGCCGTCTCATCAAACCCGCCCATATGCCAGCGGATGGCCATGGCCTCGCTGGTTTTGAGCCGTAGAAAGCGCTCAATCAAGAACACCGATTTTTCCCCATGGCCGTAGGGGAAGCTGTCCTCCACCATATAAAAGGGCTGTTTTTCCCACTGGCCGGTGGCTTCATTCTTTACGTTGCGGGTGCTCACTTTGTAGAACTGGGCCTTGCACAGGTCATGGAGCAGCCCACAGATGGCAAAGCTCTCCTCACTGTCCCCTTCTTCAAAGTGTTTCTCCCGCAACACCTCATAGACGTTGACGCTGTGCTGCACCAATCCCCCCTCACAGGCGCAGTGGTATTTGGTGCTGGCCGGGGCGGTGAAAAAATCGGTTTTCCGCAGCCAGTCCAGCAGTTCTTTGGAACCTTCCCGGGTGATGTGGGCGGTGTAAATTTCCTCAAAGCGCTCTTGATAATTCATAGGTCCCTCCTTATAAATGATGGGCTGCCTTGTGCCCTATTGCCATGTGTTTCTAGATGGCCCAACCTGCTCGCGGCGGCCATTTTCCTTATTATAGCACAAAATCCTCCCAGACGTAGAGCCAATCCTCCCTGCCTACATAAAAAAGGAGAGTGCCGACTGCACTCTCCTTTGTGAAAACAACTTATTTGCCGCTCTTTTCCCAGGTGGATTTGACCGCTTCCGCCACAGCCAGAGGAACCCGTTTGTCAAAGGGGCCGGGCAGGATATAGTCCTCATTCAGCTCCTCAGGAGTGACGACATTCGCAATAGCGTAGGCGGCGGCGACCTTCATTTCCTCAGTGATCTTGTGGGCTCTGGCATCCAGCGCGCCGCGGAAAATACCGGGGAATACCGCCACGTTGTTAATCTGGTTGGGGAAGTCGGAACGGCCGGTGCCGACCACCCGGGCTCCACCCTCTTTTGCCACGTCGGGCATGATCTCAGGGACGGGGTTGGCCATGGCAAAGACGACGGCGTCTTTGTTCATCGAGCGGACCATGTCAGCGGTGACAATGTTGGGGGCAGAAACGCCGATAAACACATCCGCACCCACCAGGGCTTCCTTCAGGCCGCCGGATCTGTGGTCTTTGTTGGTGATTTCAGCCAGGTGATACTTGGCGTCGTCGATTTTGCCTTTCATATCGGTGTTGAGGATGCCGGGCAGATCCACAGCGAGGATGTCAGTAGCGCCCAGGTTCATCAGCATTTTGATGGTAGCGCTGCCGGCAGCGCCGCAGCCGTTGACTACGAATTTGGCGGTCTCAATGGGTTTTCCTACAATCTTCAAGGCGTTGATCACCGCCGCGGAGACGATGATGGCGGTGCCGTGCTGGTCGTCGTGGAACACCGGGATATCCAGCTCTTCCTGCAAGCGCTTCTCAATCTCGAAGCAGCGGGGGGCGCCGATGTCCTCCAGGTTGATACCGCCAAAGGTAGGAGCCAGGTATTTGACGGTCTTGATGATCTCCTCTGTGTCGGTGGTGTCCAGGCAGATGGGGAAAGCATCTACATTGGCAAATGCCTTAAAGAGGATGGATTTGCCCTCCATCACCGGCATGGCAGCTTCGGGACCGATGTTGCCCAGGCCGAGGACAGCGGTGCCGTCGGTGACTACTGCCACCAGGTTGCCCTTAGCGGTATAGCGGTAGGCGTCCTCTTTGTTTTTGCTGATTTCCAGACAGGGCTGGGCCACGCCAGGGGTGTAGGCGATGCTCAGGTCCTCTGCATTGGTCACGGGGAGTTTGCTTTTCATTTCGATTTTGCCCTTGCTTTTTTCATGGGCGATCAACGCTTTTTCACCATAGGTCATTGGTTATTTCCTCCCTTTTCAATCCGCACGTCCCATAAGATTGGGACCGGCTCTTCTCTGCATCTCTATTGATGAAAGAAATCTTGCATCTACACTATAGCACTCCGCCCAAAGCAAGTCAATCACCCCTTGAAACAAAAATACCGCCCTCTTCTTGTGGGTTATTTTCCATTCTTTCGGGAAACAATGCATGATTTCTTGCATTTGGGTAGAATGAATAAATCCATTATCCTTTTTCCAGGAAATTGCCTATCCCGCAGGTTCTGGAAGCAGATACACCTGCTGGCTTCGGGGCCAAAATTGACAAGGCAGCACAGCAATAGGGAGGCCCTGCTCCCCCGATGGTCCCTTTTGTGAGACAATTCGCAAAAGGGACCCATCTTCATCTAGTAAGTATAGCAGGTTGCAACCTTCTCTCCCGCTTCCAATGCCCCATCAAAAAGTGTGCTCAAATCCCTGTTTTTCCTGTGGATATGCCATAAATCGGGGGCTTTTTTTGTGTGCTTTGCGACAATTGCATTCCCTCCAAAAACGTGCTATACTAATTTTTTAACAGTGGTTTTTTTGTTTGTATGAGAATTGATCGCCAGGCATTTTTGACACCGCCTGGGAGGAGGAATCTGTGTTGACTTTGCGTTTGCCTTTGCAGGTAAATCATCTGATAGATCTATTGTCCGGCAGCGGGCATGAAGCCTATGCCGTGGGATGCTGTGTCCGGGACCGGCTGGTAGACCTTATCCCTGCGGAGTGGGAAGTCTGCACCGACGCCAGCCTTGCACAGGCCGCTTCCTGTATTCAAAATGAACTGCACATAGAACCCAAACAAGAGCCCAATTCCCTGATGCTGGTGGTGGATGGCGTTTCCCTGCGGGTGACGACCGCCACCTTCCGGCAGGAATCCTCCAGCTCCAACCCCAAACCGGACCTCTCCGACCGGGGGCTGACGGTCAACGCCATCGCCTATCACCCAGTCAAAGGGTTGGTCAACGAGTTTCACGGCCTGGAGGATCTGGAGGGCAAGCTGATCCGCGGCATCGGCGACCCGGATATCTACTTCCGCCGCAACCCATTCAACATGCTTCAGACGCTGCGCTTTTCCGCCTTGTCCTCCTGCCGGATGGACCGGTCAGTGGCCTCGTCCATCCACCGGCTGGCC
>OJRY01002549.1_pt1 | contig 10861 bp, 6 predicted proteins | sample 1599311 | NCBI WGS metagenome assembly OJRY01 (sample SAMN04168657, study PRJEB22393) | human gut metagenome | biome: human gut microbiome; feature: stool | host: Homo sapiens | collected 2014-03-20 | reverse complement strand
CTTCGTCAGCCACTGTCACGGCAGCGGCCTGCAGTTTGTCGCTCTGAGATTCGGCCGCATCCGATGCGCCCCCAGTGCGAACGGCTGCGACGGTACGCATGTATTCCTCATTGATAATTTCGCGCACCGTCTTGCGGTTGGCTTCCTCCTCGGCTTCGCTCTCCTCACGCTGGAAAAGTTCCTCAATAGCGGTGGCGGCCACCGTGAGCGAAGTGACCAGCGGTTCGCAGAGTATCTTCAGGTTCTTATCCGTCTGATCAAAGAACACGCCGTCGTCAATGGTTTTGGTGAGCACCACGATGGGCAGCGTTTTATTGAGTTTGCGGGCAGCATCCACCACATCCTTCGCTTCTGCCGCGGTTCCTGAAGGAATAACGAGCACGCCCGCGCTGAGCACATGCGCCTGAACGAGAACCATTGGATCGGACGGAGAGCCGAAAAGCACGCCGATGCCGGCCTCCCGCAGACGATCAACGGGCGCAGAACCGCCGCAGATCACAATCGTGCGGCGTTTGGCTTTAAGGAGTGAATCAAAAAAGGCCTGAGCGCCGTCCTCCGGGATGCCGACAACAATCATCTGACCATCCAGAATCTCCCGCGGCGCATTTTCCGGCAGCTGCGAGAAAGGCGCAGGACGCATAGCCGCACGTCTTGCCCATGCATAGCGCGACGTGAAGATGCGCATCAGTTTGGGAGCCGCCTCAAAGAGCACCGGATTAAAGGCAATCGTAATGATCGAGGCTGCCACAATGATGCTCATCATCGAGCTGTCGACGAGATGGAGGGCAATGCCCTGAGCTGCAAGGATGTAGCTGAACTCACCGATCTGACCGTTGCAGGCCCCAACCGTAAAAGCCGTTTCCAGCGGCCAGCGGGCGATGGTGACGAAAGTGGTTGCAAAAGTCATCTTGCAGATGATGATGATGAGCACCACCAACGTGATTTCAATCGGATGCTGCAGGAACACGTGCCAATCCAGCATCATCCCAACGGACACGAAAAAGAGGACGGAAAAGGCGTCCTGCAGCGGCAGAGAATCCGTTGCTGCCCGATGTGCATAGCGGCTTTCCTGCATCACCATGCCGGCAAAGAACGCCCCCAGAGCGAAACTCACATTGAAAATGGCCCCGGCGCCGTAAGCAATGACGATGGCGCAGCCCAGCACCGACAGCGTGAAGAGTTCGTTGGACCCCGTCAGCGCCACTTCCCGCAAAAGGCGAGGCATCACCTTGCGGCCTGCCACGAGCATCAGCACGACGAAAACCGCCGCCCAAATCAGCGTGGTCGCCACTTTCCAGGCCACAGCGCTCAGAGAGACATCCGCCCCCTGTACAGCCTGTGCGAAGGGCGGCAGGCAAACAAGCAGCACCACGCTCATGAGGTCTTCCATCACGAGCCAGCCGATGGCCACCTGACCATTGATTTCATTGGTCATGCGGCGAAGTTCCAGAGCCTTCGTCACCACCACCGTTGAAGCGCACGAAATGGTGAGCCCAAAGAGCACTGCCGCACCAAACGACCAGTGCCAAAAACCCATGGCGACGCAGGCGCCCAGAATAGCCGTCACCATCATCTGAACAGCCGCCCAAGGCACAACGGCTGTGCGCACGTTCAGAAGATCCCTAACGGAAAAGTGCAGGCCTACGCCAAACATCAGCAGCATCACACCGATTTCCGCGAGCTGCTCAATCATGGCTTCGTTCACAGGCGGCAGCCCCGGAATAATGCCTACTGCCACGCCTGCCAGAATGTAGCCCACCAGGGCGGGTGACCGAAGGAAACGTTCGGCGAGATAACCGAAGGGAAGCGCAAGGCCGAAGCCGGTTACGAGACTCGTGATAAGGGAATAGTTCTGCACGGCCCGTCCTTTTTCTTAAGTTGTGCGCGGCGCGTCAAAATTTATGCTGGTCCAAAGCTTTTGCGAAACACCGTCAGCCTGCTGGCGAAACGCATCAAGCAGAAAAATTTTACGCTTTGACCCTCATTTGGCGAAGCATTACTGACACTTTCGGAACAATTTTTCACGCCTGCGAGGCGTATAGCACCCATAACCTCTTATTCCCAAAAGCAAAGTCATCCGATGATGACTGAGCGGCTGAAACGCACGCACAAGTTTTGACTTTTCCCCATGACCTTTCCGCAGCCGGACGGGTAAAAAAATCCGGCTGAACGAATCCAGCCGGAGTTGAATTTTCTGAACGTCAGCGCGAAAGCACTAAGCCTTCGCTCTGCCGCATCAATTCATTGTCGGAACTTTACCCACGACCCCTTTGACGAGCCAGTTCATATTGAGGAGCACATCGTCGGGAGCCGTCTTGCCGGCCTCAACCACGGTCTGGCCTTCGTTCGTCACGATCGGCCCCGTGAAGGGTGAAAATTCGCGGGCCGCCATCTTGTTGTAGGCCGCCTGAATATCGTCCTGCACCGACTGAGGCGCATCCGAGCGGATGTCCACCAGATTCACCATGTGTTCGGGGATGCCGCCCCAGATCGACTGGGACTTCCAGGTGCCGTCCATCGCAGCATTGATTCGGCCGGTGTAGAACTCCTCCCAGCTCTGAACCACGCCGCCCAAAAGCATTGTCGGAGCAATGCGCTTCATAGACGTGTTGTAGGAGATCACCGGGACCTTCATATCTTCACCGGCAGCCACAACGGCCGGCGAATCGGTGTGATGCGTGAGCACGTCGGCCTTCTGACCGACGAGCGTCTTGGCGGCATCGGATTCCTTGCCCGGATCGTACCAAGCCGAAGTCCAGACTACGCGAACTTCAACATTGGGATTGACGCTCTGAGCGCCAAGCGTATAGGCATTGATGCCTTGGAGGACTTCAGGAATCGGAACGGCAGCGACGTAGCCCAAAACGTTCGTCTTCGTCATCGCACCAGCTAGTTTGCCGGCAAGATAACGCGCTTCATAAAAGCGGGCCGAATAGTTGGCCACGTTGGGTGCAGTCTTATAACCCGTCGCATGCTCGAACTTAACGTCCGGAAACTCCTTGGCGACCTTGAGAACCGAGTTCATGTAGCCAAACGAAGTGGCGAAGATGAGCTTATTGCCCTGTTGAGCCAAATCACGCAGCACGCGCTCGGCATCCGCATTTTCGGGAATATTCTCAACGGTTGTCACCTTGATCTTATCGCCGAACTTCGCTTCAACCGCGCGGCGGGCAATGTCATGCTGAGTAGACCAGCCTTCTTCATTGGCCGGGCTCACATACATGAAAGCGACTTTCAAAGGCTCCTTCGCAGCTGCTGGAGCAGCAGCGGTCTTAGCGGGCTCAGCCGCCTTCGGCGGTTCAGTCTTCTCACCGCAGGCCGTGAGCGCCAAGGCGGCAGCACCAGCGAATGCTAGCTTGAAAGCAAAGCGCTTGTTCATCTTCGTTGACTCCTTTTGAGAACAATGAAATTAAGAAAAACTGTTGCCCGAAAAAACTGAACTCTTGGCAGCGCGTCAGCCCGCTGCAGGTTCTCAGCCTTTAGGCGAAAAAGGTTTGCCGAGCGACGCAGGAACGTTGAGGCGAATCCAAGCGGGGTTCCGGGAAATCAGCACAAGCACGAGAATCGTCGCGAGATAAGGCGTCATTGCCATGAACTGCGGCGAAATGGAAATGCCCATCCCCTGGAAGGCGAACTGCAGCATCGTCACGCCGCCGAAAAGGTAAGCGCCGACAACCACGCGCAGCGGCCGCCAGGTTGCAAAAGTCACCAGTGCCAATGCAATCCACCCGCGGCCGGCCGTCATGCCTTCGACCCAGAGCGGCGTATAAACCAACGACAAATAAGCACCCGCCACACCCGAGCAAAGCGCGCCGAAGAGCACAGCAAAGAGTCGGATGCGCAGCACCGGGTAGCCCAGCGCAAAAGCGGACTGCGGCGACTCGCCGACAGCGCGAAGCACCAGACCCGCACGCGTTCTGAAAAGGAAGTACCAAACTGCAGCGATCAGCACCCAGGCGCCGTACACCAAGATGTGCTGCGAAAAGAAAGCTTCACCAAAGAATGGAATATTTTCGAGCCCGGGAATGCCCGACACACTGCGCTCCGCGAGCGCCTGTCCCTGGAGCGGTTTGCCGATAAAGGCCGAGAGTCCCGCGCCGAAAAGCGACAATGCAAGGCCAGCGGCATATTGGTTGGCATGCATGCCGAGCGTAAAAAACGCAAAGAGGAGTCCGAGCAGAATACCGACGCCCGCGCCGGCGAGGAACCCGAGCGCAAAGGAACCCGTAGAAAGCGTGACGGTAAAACCCGTGACCGCACCCATGAGCATGATGCCCTCAATGCCAAGATTGAGAACACCCGACTTCTCATGAATCACGATGCCTGCCGCCGCGATAAGGAGCGGCGTGCCGGCATTTAAAGTCGAGGCAATGATGGAGGCAGCAATCGACATTTATCGAACCTCCTTGCCCGCGTCAGCCGAATGGCCTCGCCAGGAGAGACGGTAAAAAATCATCGTGTCGCAAGCGAGAATGAAAAAGAGAAGGAGTCCCTGATACACGCCCGTGATCGAACTCGGCAGCCCCAGACGGCTCTGCGCCAATTCGCCGCCAAGATAAAAGAGTGCCATGACAAAGGCTGCAGGAATACAGCCAAGCGGCGAGAGACGCCCGACGAAGGCCACAATGATGGCCGCAAATCCATACCCCGGAGAAATAGTCGGTGTGAGCTGACCAAGAGGACCAGAGGCTTCGATGCCGCCAGCCAGACCAGCAAGCGCCCCGCAAATGAGCATGGATGCCCAAATGAGTTTGCCCGGATGGTAGCCCGCATAGCGCGCAGCAAAGGGCGCCATGCCGGAGACCTTGAACTGAAAGCCGAGCGCCATTCGATCCATCAGGAGCCATACGCCCACCGCAGAAAAGAGCGCCAGCAGCGCACCGGCATGGAGACGAGTTCCCTCGAGCACCGGCAGCATCGCCCCTGTTTCAAAAAGCTTCGTCTGAGGGAAACCAAAACCCATGGGATCGCGCATTGGTCCCTGTACGCACCAAGCGAGCAGAAACTGCGCGACATACACCAGCATCAGAGAAACGAGAATTTCGTTCGCATGAAATCTGTGACGCAAAAGCGCCGTGAATCCGCCCCAGACCGCGCCGCCCGCGGCTGATGCGAGCATCACAAGAACGACATACCAACGGCCCCAAGACGGATCACAGGCGAGCGCCACCACGCCGCCCGTAATGGCGCCGGCGATCAGCTGGCCTTCGGCGCCAATATTCCAAACGTTGGCCTTGAAGCAGACCACAAGGCCCGCAGCGCAGAGCAGCAGCGGCGTCATCTTGACAGCGATTTCAGTCCATCCGCGCAGCGAATCGAGCGGCGCGATAAAAAAGACGCCCAGCGCCTTTACGGGATCCTGACCCAATGCGGCAAAAAGACAAAAGCCCGTAAAAACTGTGAGCGCAAAGGCAATCACAGGAGAAAGCCAAGCCAGTGCACGAGCGGGCTCGGTGCGCGGCGTCATGGCAATCGGAAACTGAAGCATGATCAGTGCGCCTCCGAGGTTTTCTGCGTGAAGGGAGAGTCTGGCCAGAGACCGGACATCCAGCGGCCGACTTCCTCAATGGAAATCGTGGTCTTTGGCACCGCCGGAGACAGCGCTCCGCGGTACATCACGGCAATACGGTCGGAGATCTCAAAGAGTTCGTCGATTTCTTCACTGACAACGATGATCGCAGCGCCGTCGTCGCGCAGTCGGATAAGACTGTTGCGGATAACGGCAGCAGCGCCGACGTCGACACCCCAAGTCGGCTGATGAACCAAGAGAACCCGAGGACGATTGAGAATCTCACGTCCCATAATAAATTTCTGAAGATTGCCGCCCGACAGACTGCCGGCAGCTTTTTCAGCATTGGGCGTCTTCACGTGAAAGCGCTCAATGACGAGATTGGCAAAACTTCTTGCGCGGTCGCGCAGAATAAAGCCGCTGCGCACCAGTGAGTCGCCGGTGAGATAGGTATTGGCCGTTAGCGACAATTCCGGCACAGCCGCATGGCCGAGACGCTGCTCGGGCACATAGCGCAGTCCGGAAATACGGCGGGCATGCGTATCGAGCTCTCCGACGGGCGAATTAAAGAGCAAAACGCGATCGGCCTCGCACAGATACTCCCCTGAGGCTGCCGCCATAAAGCGAGCCTGACCGTTGCCCGAGATGCCGGCAATGCCAACAATTTCACCCGCACGCACGGCAAGCGATACATCTTCAATACCGCAGACGCGCGTCGATCCGGGCGCGCTGACATGACGCATCTCAAAAACCACTTCGCCAGCCTTGGCCGTGCCTTCGCGCACCGTCGGCGGATCATTGCCGATCATAAGACGGGCGAGATTTTCCTCGCTTTCAGCCTTCGGATCAACGCTCGCCACAACTTTGCCTGCGCGAAGCACAACGCAGCGGTCTGCAAGCTCACGGATTTCATCGAGCTTGTGTGAAATAAAGAGAATGGAGACACCCTCGCTCGAAAGCTGATGCAGTGTCTTGAAGAGCTTGCGCACTGCCTGCGGCGTGAGGACGGAAGTCGGCTCATCCAGAATGAGGAGCTTCGGCTTAGTCATCAGCGCGCGAAGAATCTCAACGCGCTGGCGCTCACCCATGGAGAGTTCCATCACAACCGAGGCGGGATCCACCTCTAAACCGTACTTTTCGCCGAGCGAGCGGATTTCACGTTCGATCTCTGCAGCCGAAATACCGGTCGAAAGACCAAGCGCTACATTTTCCGTAACCGAAAGCGTATCGAAAAGCGCGAAATGCTGGTGCACCATTGCGATGCCGAGTTCACGCGCCTGTGCCGGGGTTTCAACGCCGAGCGGATGCCCGTCAAAAGAAATATCGCCCTCGTCTGGACGGGCGGCACCGTAGATGATTTTCATCAAGGTGGACTTGCCCGCGCCGTTCTCGCCGAGGATGGCGAGCACCTCACCGGGCGCAATATCAAGCGATACATGATCGTTTGCTGTAATGCCCGGATAGCGCTTCGTAATGTTGCGAAGGCTTAATCGTGGAGTCATGCCGATGTGGTCGGGCGCTTCAAAGGCGGCCGAATGGGATGAGAGTTGAACCGATGCGCCCATAGTCTCCGTCATCTTTCGGAAAGGGAAAGTGCGCCCGATTGAAGCCCATTATTTTACTGGTTGCGAGGCGCGTCTTCATCAAGTTATTTCTTTTTCAACTTGTGTTTTCACCTTATTTAATCATCACGCAAATACGGCATACACCCTTAAAACACTTGCACTTTCCCTAAAACGAATGCACAATTTCCCTTCTCAGTGCGCCAGTAGCTCAGTTGGATAGAGTATCTGGCTACGAACCAGAGGGTCGTGGGTTCGAATCCTGCCTGGCGCACCATTCGTTTTTGAGGCGGATAAGTTAGGAGCGGTTGAAGAAATTCAACGGCTCTTTTTTGTTGTCTGTTGATTGTGAATTCGCCAATAAACCTTTTTATATCAAATAGATGAGTAATTTACAGATGCTTAATTTTTAAGCATCTCCTTAAGCATCTGATTTTGAGGGGAAGGCGAATCTTCTCCCCCGAACGTTCTTAACTTATGCACAGAATCTGTGGACAAAAACCGCATTGCCCCTGTGGAAAAGTTTGAGCATCGAAGACTTATGCTGGTCGAAGAGCCGTGCGCCGCCGCCAACGGCGGCCGGTCACAGTGACTCAGCAAAAAGCCCGGAAAGGCATTTGCACTGCCGGGCTCGCTGTGGACATCTTTTTTGAGAAGGCGTTAAGCGCCTGAACGTTTCGTCCAGCACTCAAAATCCACCCGCCAAGGACGCTTCGCAGAGGGCAAGAGCGTACGGAAACATTCCCCTCTGAATCGTCCGCGAGGAATGGTCGGGAAATAGGTATCCCCCTCAAAGTCGTGATCGATCTTGGTGAGCCACACTCGATCGGCAATGGCGATCGTCCGGCGGTAGATTTCACCGCCGCCGATCACAAAAACACGCCCTGTACGAGAGCGCGCCTGAGCGAGCGAGAGTGCTTCATTGAGCGACTTCACGACCACGACGTTCTTCGCCGAGATGTCCGCAGGCTGCAGGCGTCGCGACACAATCACGTTGAGCCGCCCAGGGAGCGCCCGTCCGATTGAAGCCCAAGTACGGCTTCCCATCACCACGGGCGAACCCATCGTTGTCTTTTTGAAGAAGGCAAAATCCTCTGGGATACGCCAGAGCAGCTTGTTTTCGGCGCCGATGACACCGGTGCGCGCAGCAGCGGCAATAAGTTCAATCATGGTTGAAGGTTCCGCGAGAAACTTGGGGGTTAATCGGATTTAAACAGCTACCGGCGCCTTGATGCCCGGCCATGGATCGTAGCCCTCGAATTCAAAGTCCTCATACTCATATTCAAAAAGAGACGCCGGACGACGCTTGATCACGAGCTTCGGATAGGGACGCGGTTCGCGGGAGAGTTGCAGCGCCGTCTGCTCAAGGTGATTGTCGTAAATATGGCAGTCGCCGCCCGTCCAGACGAAATCGCCCGGTTCGAGATCACACTGCTGCGCGACCATATGCGTTAAAAGCGCATAGCTTGCAATATTGAACGGCACGCCGAGAAACATGTCGCAGCTGCGCTGATAAAGCTGGCAGGAAAGCCGCCCGTCGGCGACATAAAACTGAAAGAGGCAGTGACAAGGCGGCAGCGCCATCTTGTCCACTTCAGCCGGATTCCAGGCCGTTACCAACAGACGCCGAGAATCGGGGTTCTTCTTGATGCGCTCGAGCACCTCTGAGATCTGGTCAATCGTGCGGCCGTCCGAAGTAGGCCAAGCACGCCACTGCCGGCCGTAGACCGGCCCGAGTTCGCCGTTTTCGTCGGCCCACTCGTCCCAAATCGTCACCTTGTGGTCATGGAGGTACTTGATGTTCGTTGAGCCCGAGAGGAACCAGAGCAGTTCGTAAATAATCGAACGCAGATGGAGCTTCTTGGTGGTCACAAGCGGAAAGCCGTCAGCCAGCGGAAAGCGCATCTGGCAGCCAAAGAGCGAGCGCGTGCCCGTGCCGGTACGGTCCGATTTGTGCGCTCCCCGTTCATAAATATCCTTGAGGAGTGTTTCGTATTGATTGCTGGACATGATGCTCCCGTGGGCCTCCTCAAAAGAAAAAACTGAACGCTTTCTGCCGCTAAAGGCAGGTCTGAAGGCCGGATTATAGGCGGGCATCGCAGCAAGCATCGCAGCGGACATCGTCTACGATACAGGTCATTCCAACATGAGAAAAGCACTCGGCAGCGCAAACCGCACGAGTGCTTGAAGAGGGTCCGGATCGTCGGAGCCGACGGTTTTTAATGACGACCGTGCGGCTCCAGCAATCCTTGCCGATAGTTATTCCTCGACGATGGTCTTCACTTCCACGCCGTACTTATCTTTGACGGTGGTGTGGATGTTGAGAAGCACCATCCAGCGGCGAAGGACGCCCACGATCACGAAGAGCATGAGGCACATCACGAGCGCCGAGAGGAAGGCCAGCAGATACTGACCAGACGGCAGATACTGATTGATGATCAGCCAAATACCGGCCCAGAAAGTGATGAAAGTCATCAGAATGCCGGGCGCACCAGTCGTCCACGCATACTTGACATGATTCATGCGGATGATGACGGTCGTACCGATCAGAAGCGTCACAGAGGCAAGCAGCTGATTGCAGATACCGAAGAGCGGCCAGATCGAACCGATGTCTCCCGAGTAGACGAGGTAACCCCATGCGCCGGTAAAGACCGCAGAGGTGATGATGATGCCGGGCCACCAATCCTTATCGGCGAAGCGCGGCCAAACCTTGCCCACCATCTCCTGCAGGAAGAAGCGGCCCACACGGGTGCCGGCATCCACTGCAGTCAGAATGAACACGGCTTCAAACATGATGGCGAAGTGATACCAATAGGCCATCAGGCTTTCCATGGCCGGGATCTTCGAGAAGATGTGAGCCATGCCGACGGCGAGCGACACAGAGCCGCCCGGACGGTGCATCAGGTTTTCCTGAACCTCTGCTTCAAGCGTCGGGAGTTCAACAACATCCATGCCGAGCTTGGCAAACTTTTCTGCCGGAGCATTGATGGCGAAGTAGTCGGCCGGAACGAGCACGCAGGCAGCAACGAGCGCCATGACGGCCACGAAGCCCTCCATCAGCATTGCGCCGTACCCGACAAACAGAACATCCTTTTCATTGTTGATCATCTTCGGCGTCGTGCCCGTGCCGATAGTGGCATGGAAGCCCGAAAGCGCACCGCAGGCGATGGTAATGAAGAGGAACGGAATAACCGGACCGCCGATGATCGGGCCGCCGCCGTGGATGAATTCCGTAATGGCCGGCATGTGGAACGTAGGCATCACGAAGGCGATGCCGATGGCCAGCGCGCCGATCGTGCCGATCTTCAGGAAGGTGGAGAGGTAATCGCGCGGAAGGAGCAGGAGCCACACCGGCAGAACCGAAGCGAGGAAACCGTAAGCCGGGATGATGAGGCTCATCTCAGGCTTATCGATGTCGAGCCATCCGAAGTACTCGGGGTGCGAGGCAACCCACGGGCCCGAAAGGATGCAGAGGAAGAGCAGTACGACGCCCATGATGGTCGCGCCGCGCACGTCGCCCTTACGCCAAACCTGCATGTAAAGCCCCATCAAAACGGCGATAGGAATCGTGCAGAAGACGGTGTAGGTCGACCAGAGCGAATTGTGCATCGCGTTCACGACAGCAATCGAAAGACCTGCCAGCGTGAGCAGCAAAATGGCCAGCACAGCCCACGCAGCAACGCGACCCGTAGTGGTGTCAATTTCCTGCGAAGCGATGTAGGCCAGAGACTTCCCGCGGTGGCGAACCGAGCAGAAAAGCACGACCATGTCGTGCACGCCGCCTGCGAGC
>OJRY01002545.1_pt1 | contig 10873 bp, 8 predicted proteins | sample 1599311 | NCBI WGS metagenome assembly OJRY01 (sample SAMN04168657, study PRJEB22393) | human gut metagenome | biome: human gut microbiome; feature: stool | host: Homo sapiens | collected 2014-03-20 | reverse complement strand
GCCATGGTCCGTACCGCCGAAGTTTTCCGCCGTCCCTGTCTTACCAGCGACCTGGATGGGGAAGCCGGCGAACAGGGAACCAGCTGTACCGGATTCTTCAGCAACGTTACGCATCCCTTCGCGGACCAGGTCCAGCGTCGATTTGGATACGGACAGGGTGCCGACCTGTTCCGGTGCAAAAATCTTATACGGCGTGCCGTCGAGGTTGTCGATACGGCTGACGATGAACGGCCGGTACTGGATGCCGCCGTTAGCGACTTCGCTGACGATCATGGCTGCCTGGAGCGGCGTAACCAGCTGGAACCCCTGGCCGATAGCCGAGTTGAACGTATCACCGAGGTACCATTCATCGTGGAAATTCTTCTTCTTATATTCCGCACTGGCGACCAGGCCCGGTGCTTCGCCGCGCAGGGCGATGCCCGTCTTCTTGCCCATGCCGAACATGCGGGCGTATTTCGCCAGTTCGTCAATGCCGACGCGGCGGCCCATTTCGTAGAAGTATACGTTATCGGACTTAGCCAGGGCTTCGACGAAATTGATCCAGCCCAGGGCTTCGCCGCCGGCGTTGCGCATGTCGACCAGCCAGTGGCGGCCACTGTCGAAGATCATTTCATCAGGCGTGACTTTCTTGAGTTCCAGGGCTGCCGAACCGGTGATCAGCTTGAACGTAGAGCCCGGCGGATATTCGCCGGCAATGACGCGGTTTTCCATGGGGTGATTGGGATTGTCGTTGATGAGGGACCATTCTTTTTCCGTAATGCCCCGGGTAAACCAGTTCGGGTCGTAAGCCGGACGGCTGGCCATGGCCAGGACGGCGCCCGTATTGGGGTCGATGGCGACGGCAGCGATGCCGTGGGTGCCGATGCCGTTGGCGATCTGGCGGTCCATGGCCCGTTCCGTAGCCTGCTGCAGGTAGAGGTCGATGGTCAGGTGCATATTGTGACCGGCTACGGGGTCCTTGCGTTCCATTTCCTTGACCGGACTGCCGGCGGCGTCGACTTCGACCTGACGGCCGCCATCCTTGCCGCGCAGGAGGTCATCGTAATAGGCTTCCAGGCCGGCCCGGCCAATCTGGGTGATGTTGGATACGCCTTCGACGCCTTCCAGGCGCTTGGCGTCTTCTTCATCGATCTGGCCGACGTAGCCAAAGACCTGGGCGGCCATCATCTTGTACGGATAATAGCGGATCGGCTGGACGTCGACGGAGACGCCAGGCAGGTCGTTGCGCTGTTCTTCGATTTTCGTGACGATATCCTGGGTCAAGTCATTGGCCAGGACCGTCGGCACGTAAGAGCTCTTGACCTTCTGGACCTTTTCCCGCAGCTTATCTTCCGGCATGTTGAGGATGCCGGCCAGTTTCTGCAGTTCTTCGTCGCTCATGCCGTCCTTAGGCGGCACGTAGGTCACCATGAAGCTCGGCCGCGAGCCGACGAGGATCTGGCCGTTGCGGTCGTACATGATACCGCGCATGGCTGCAATGGGGATGGCCCGCAGGCGGTTCCCTTCGGCCAGGGTATAATAATATTCACCGGCAAAGAGCTGCAAGTAGACCAGCCGGCTGATGAGGATGACGAAAATCGCGATGACGATCCAGTAGAGGTAGCGGAAACGGCCATCTTGATTCTTCTTTTTCAATAACGCTTCAAGCATGTAACTAAATCTCCTTTATTTACCAGCGATAGCCCGGGAACCCGTAAAAGGCATCGTCGCGGCGCAGATGCCAGACGATGTGATCCACCGGCAGGGCCAGGATTCCGTGATAAACAAGCATAGGGATGCTGAATTCCAACAAGTAGGCGGCGATGTTGATGTACTGGCCGGCCAGGAAGAGGAACCCGCAGGTCAGGACCAGGCCGACTTCGGTCGCCCCGAGGACGATGAGCAATGTCAATACCCACTGGTCCTTGTCGATGTCGCGGCCGAGGTAGCTGCAGATGAGGGCTACGATGAGATAGACCAGCAGGTGCAGGCCAAAGAAATTGCCGATAATGACATCCTGACAAAATCCGCCCAAGAGGGCCGTGATGATGCCGATGCGCTGGCCGTGATGGAGGGCCATGAGGACGACGAAGACGAAGATGAGGTTAGGCTGGCTCACGCTGTTAAACATAAAAGGCAGGATGGCAGCCTGCAAAATAAAGACGATGAAGGCTGTCATGACACAGTTCAGTTTCTTCATAATGCCGCGGCTCCTTTAATTCCTTCTACTTTGTCGCGATTCGTCTGAGGTACGAGTTTCGGCGTGACTTCCGGTTTTTCATAGGACCCGGTATCGGCCGACTTCAAGATGACGAAGACTTCTTCCAGTTTGGAGAAATCGACGCTGGGACGAATGACGGCATATTTTACGAAATCATTTTCATTCTGATGGATCGATACGATGGTGCCGATAGGCAGGCCCTTCGGATAGATGGAGCCGAAGCCCGATGTGACCAGTGTATCCCCTTCCAGGATATCCGCATCCTTGGCGATGTTGACGAACTGCGGTTCCGTCGGCACGTTGCCGTTGCCGCGGACGACAGAGGAAACGCGCGATTCCGGACGCTGTACGATGGCACCGATGCTGGTCCGCGGGTCCGTCAGGAGCTGGACGCGGGACGAATGCGGATAGACGTCGCTGATGAAGCCGACGACACCACTCGGCGTGATGACCGGCATGTCTTTTTCGACGCCTTCGCCGCTGCCGACATCGATGATCATGGTGTTGGTCCACGTGCCGTAGTCACGGGAAATGACCGAACCAGCCAGAAGCTGGTACTGATTATGGGTCGATTTGAAATTGAGGAGCGCCCGCAGGCGGTCGTTTTCGGCTACGACTTCATCGTAGTCGACAGTCCGGCTCTTGAGGTCGGCATTTTCTTTTTCCAGCGATTCCCATTCAATGCGGTTCTTCAAGCTGACGTCGACGATGTGGATGCTCGAGGTCAGCGAATCCATGACGCGGCTGGCACCGTATTCAAAAGGCGACATGATCGTCATCAGCGGCTTGGTAATGAACGGCAGGGAATCGCGCTGGCGCCAGGCCCAGCCGACAAGCGCAATGACGATGAATAAGATGAGTACGAAGACGACGCTTCTTTTACCGAACGAAAACAATTTTAAAATCTCCTCCTATATATACGCTGTGCCCCTTCGATGAGGGCCGATAATTTATCACGATCAGCGACGGCAATGCCCGTGCCCTTGGCGACAGCCAGTTCCGGCTCGGAAGCCAGCATGACCGGCACGCCCAGTTCCTGGGTGAAGAGCTGGTCCATGCCCTTTAGCTTGGCCCCGCCGCCAGTGAGGACGATGCCATGTTCCATAATGTCTGCGGCCAGTTCCGGCGGCGTTTCCCGCAGGACATCCTTGACCAGGTCGAGGATCTTGATGAGAGGCTTGCCGATGACGTGGTAGAGCTCACTCGATTTGATGGCCATTTCCCGCTGGAGGCCGTCATCGAGGCCGCGGCCCATGAAGTAATAGCCCCGGTCTTCCAGGGGCAGGACAGCTGAGCCGTTGGTCACTTTCATCTCTTCCACCGTCGTGTCGTCAGTGACGATATCGTACTGATAGCGCAGGTAATCTTTGATGGCCGCATTGAAATCGAGGCTGCCCAGATGGAGCGACTTGGATACGACGATGCCGCCCAGGGACAGCATGGCTACATTGGTCGTACCGCCGCCGATGTCGACGACCATATTGCCGACCGGATCATAGACGGGCAGATTCACGCCGAGAGCCGCAGCGGCCGCCGTTTCGATGAGGAAGGCTTCCTTGGCGCCGGCCTGATAGACGGCTTCCATGACGGCCCGTTTTTCGACATTCGACGCCGCCGAAGGCACGCCGATCATGATGCGCAGGCGCTGGACGCTGCGGACGCACTTGCTGAGGATATAGCCCAGCATCGTCCGGGTTACACTGTAATCGGCGATGACGCCGTGGACCAGAGGCCGATGGAGCTTCACCGTTTCCGGCGACCGGGACAATAAGTCCTCTGCCGCCCGGCCGACAGCAATCATCTTGCTGTTCCGTTCATCTGTCGCCATGACCGACGGTTCAGACAGGACGATGCCCCGGCCCTCCACATAGACCTGGGTCGTAGACGTCCCTAAATCAATCCCTATATTTTTAGTTAATGGAGAAAAAATCGAAGCCATAACAAATCCTTTCTATTTCTTTCGCATATTCTGTTATACAAAACAGTCATCATTCCATATTCTATCACATTGCGCCCCTTTTCGCATTAACTAATTTCATGGAATGAAAAAAAGGCCTGTCGCACGTGCGACAGACCCTTTTAAGTAGTTAGCAGCTAGTGGCTAGTGGCTAGCGGATGGTCTTTAATTTAAAAACCCTCGCTTCAAACATCAAACTTCAAGCAGGGATACACCCACATGTGCATGACAGCCGAAACGACCACACGCTTCTTACGCGACTTTCAATCCGGCGCGGTGCAAGGCCATGACGATCGGCGTGATGATCAGGCCCGATACGATGGCTTCCGGGATGCCATTGACGGCCGTGATGCCCAGCATGATGTTGATGACGTTCATGAAGGGGATGCCCTGTGCTTCGGCATAAGGGACGCCGACGATGGCCGTAAAGGAACCGAGGAAGAGAATCGTGTGACAGACCGTCGTCAAGACCGCCGTGACGGCGATGCGCCATACTTCGCGGATTTTCAGATGACGGTACAATTCAAAGGCGATGACGCCGATCAGGATACGCGGTACGATACAGATGAAGGCGTCGGCAACGACGTTATACTGTACAGCAAACAACAGCAACGCGCTCGGTGCCTGCAAGGACCGGATAAAGGAAAAGATACCGAACATGAAGCCGACGATCATGCCGACCTTGCGGCCTGCCGTCAGGCTGCCGATGATAGTCGGGATGTGAAGGATCGTCGCGTTCATGATGACCAGCGGGATGAAACCATAGCCCGTGAGGCCTAAAAAAATCGTAATCGCCGATAAGAAACCGGCAACCGTTAACTGACGAATCGACAAAAAAGTGCGTCGTGCCGGCATGACGCCAGCAACATTCTGTTTTTCCATGTTTTTCCTCCGTTCTCGCTCTTTCGCAAGATACAAGTCGCAATACGATTAAAGACGCAAAAACACGGCCGGTCCGCGCCAGTATCCGCCCGTTTCCGGTACCAACCCGGCGCTTTAAAAGAACCTGCCTTATGTGTCACGCGTAGTATATCATACTTGAAGGGGTCTTGCCAATAGTAATTGGGAATATTGTGAATCTTTACACAAGCATAATGGAGGATAAAGGCCTTCGGCCGCAGTTGGCAAAGAAACACGGTCCAGCAAGAACGGGCTGTGGATTTTTCTCCAGCAGGCTCGCCCTCTATCATGAATCAAACTTCAACCCTGAAAAAGAAAGGGACTGTACGCGATAGCACAAAGCTTCATGCGACAGTCCCTTTTGGTGCGAGTGGAGGGACTTGAACCCTCACGCCGTGAGGCGCCAGATCCTAAGTCTGGTGCGTCTGCCATTCCGCCACACTCGCAAGTACCTTTTTATTCTACCATGCTTCCCTCCTATTGGTCAAACAAAAAATATGGTATCATATTTCTATATATATCATAAAGGAGGATTGTTATGTTATTACAAAGGGAATCGAAATTTGAAGGGTCTGTACTCGGATTTATCGGCTATGGCCTCATCTTAGTCATCCTTACGATTTGTACATTCGGCATCGCCTATCCTTGGGGCGAAGTCATGTTCCGCCGCTGGATCTGCCGCAATACGATCATCGACGGTCAGCGTCTCACTTTTGATGGAACAGGCCTGCAGCTCTTCGGCAGCTACATCAAATGGTGGTTCTTCACTATCATCACGCTGGGCATCTACGGCTTCTGGCTGTTCAACAAGATGACCGCCTGGCGGGTAAAACATACGCATTTTAGGGAATAATAAAAGGGCTGTCGCATCGCGACAGCCCTTTTAAGTTGTTAGTGGCTAGCAGTTAGTGGTTAGCGGATAGTTTTAAATTTAAAGGTTTTCTCTGTGAGAAAGGGACTACACATACGATGAGGATAACCAGCGAGTTACTAACCACTAACCACGAGCCACCAATCTCACACGACCTGAAACAGGTAGAACTTCAGGTAATTCGTTTCCGGGACATTCCAGAGGATGGGATGGTCCGGCGACTGCTGGCGCCCTTCGATCTGGCGGAGGCGGACGCCGGCGTCTTTGGCGGCGTCGTGGAGCATCCGGCGGAACAGGTCGTCACGCATGAAGTGGGAGCACGAACAGGTCGCGAGGTAACCGCCGCGGGGCAGGAGTTTCATGGCTTTCAAGTTGATTTCCTTGTAGCCCCGGATGGCGTTGTGGACGGTATGACCCGATTTGGTGAAGGCCGGCGGGTCGAGGATGATGAAATCATAGTCATGGCACTTGTGGTCGGCCAGATCGGTCAAGAGGTCGAAGACGTTGGCCTGCTTGGCCGTGACGATGTCTTCCAGGCCGTTGCGGCGGATATTTTCGTTGGTCATGTCGACGGCTTCCTGGGAAATGTCGACGGCTGTGACGCTGGCCGCCCCGCCCTTGGCCGCATTGAGGGCAAAGGCTCCGGTATGGGTGAAGCAGTCCAGGACATGCTTGCCGGCAGCGATTTTGGCGACAGCCAGGCGGTTGTATTTCTGGTCCAGGAAGAATCCCGTCTTCTGGCCATTTTCCACATCGACATCGTAGAGGATGCCGTTTTCGTCGATGGTCGTCAAGACGCTGCCCGGCTGGGGCAGGAAGTCGGCCTGATACCAGCCTTTATACTCTTCCATGCCGTCCAGTTCGCGGACTTTGACGTCGTTCCGTTCATAAATGCCTCGGATGGTGACGCCCATGGCGGCCAGTTCGTCGACGAGAGCCTTGAAGATGACCGGTTTGACTTGGTCCATGCCATAGCACAGGGTCTGGGCGACGAGGACGTCGTTATAGCGGTCTACGGTCAGGCCCGGCATGTCGTCGGCGTCTCCGAAGATGAGGCGGCAGCAGGCGAAGTCTTTATCGCCCATGACGGTCTTGCGGTAGTCCAGGGCATATTTGACCCGGCGCTGCCAGAAAGCTTCGTCGAAGCGGTCGTTGGCATTGCGCGACACGATGCGCACGCGTATCTTAGAAATGTCGTTGGCAAAGCCCGTGCCGAGATAGCGGTCTTTGTCGCTGTAGACGTCGACGATGTCCCCTGTCTGGTACGTGCCTTCGACATGGGTCACTTCTTCGCCATATACCCAGGGGTGGCCGCTGCGGGCAGCCCGTTCCCCCTTCTTGGTAATCGTTAATTTCGCATAAGGTCGGTTCATATTTCCCCCGTTTTATAAAATATAATGGCTCAAGTCGACGTTCTGGACGACGTCGTTCAGCTTGCCCGAAACGAATTCTTTATTGACGACGATGTGCTTTTCGTCGATATCCGGTGCTTCATAGGCCACATCTTCGAGGATTTTTTCCAAAATCGTGTGCAGCCGGCGGGCGCCGATGTTTTCCGTTTCCAAGTTGACGCGGTATGCGTATTCGGCAATGGCGTCGATGCCGTCATCGGTGAATTCCAGGGTGACGCCATCCGTTTCCAGGAGGGCCTTATACTGTTTGACCAGGGACTGGTTCGGTTCAGTCAGGATGCGGCGGAAATCGTCGACCGTCAGGGACTGGAGTTCGACGCGGATCGGGAAGCGGCCCTGCAGTTCCGGAATGAGGTCGCTCGGCTTGGATACATGGAAGGCACCGGCAGCGATGAAGAGGATGTGGTCTGTCTTGACCGGGCCGTACTTGGTGTTGACCGTAGCTCCTTCGACGATGGGCAGAATGTCGCGCTGTACGCCTTCGCGGGAGACGTCGGGCCCGTTGGAACGGCCCTTTTCGGCGATCTTATCGAATTCGTCGATGAAGACGATGCCCCGTTCGGCGGCTGCCACGTCGTAGGAGGCCACCTGCAACAGCCGCGAGAGGATGCTCTCCACGTCTTCGCCCACGTAGCCGGCTTCGGTGAGCACCGTGGCGTCGACGATGGTGAAGGGGACGTTCAGCAGCCGTGCGATCGTGCGTGCCATGAGCGTCTTGCCCGTTCCCGTCGGGCCGACGAGCACGACGTTCGACTTGTCGATCTCGATCTCGCCTTCGGCGTCGGCCGATTTCGAGAGAATGCGTTTGTAGTGATTGTAGACCGCTACCGACAGGTAGCGTTTGGCCGCCTCCTGACCGATGACGTACTGGTCGAGCATCTCCTTGATCTGCGCGGGTTTGAGCAGTTCTTCGTAGTGCAGCGGCGTCTGCTGCATCGGGGGCGTCGCGGAGAGGGGATCGGCTACCACGTGGTGCTCGACGAGCGTATGGTAGCCCTGTTCGATGCATTCGTTGCAGATGCGGGCGCCGCTGCCGCCCTGAAAAAGCATCAGCACCTCGCTGTGGTGTTTGCCGCAAAAGGAGCAGTGCTCCTCGGCCGTGTGCGAATTTCCGTTCTTCGGGTTCTTCGTATGTGTCATTCGTTGTCGTTTCGTATGGGTATATGCCGCGTGCGCGCCGTTTTCGGCGCGCGGCGGGTCACTTGCGTTTTTTCAGCACTTCGTCGATCAGGCCGTAGTTCTTGGCTTCGTCGGCCGTCATCCAGTAGTCGCGGTCGGCGTCCTTTTCGAGAATGCCGTTGCCGTTGGCGTCGACGAAGCGGAAGTCGCCGATCGTCGTGGTGTCGAAATGGGGATAGGAGTCCAGCTCCTCCTGGTTGTGGAAAATGCCGTCCTGCACAAGCAGGTAGTAACAGCCGACGGGCTGGCCTACGCGCGTGAGGTAGTAACCGCCGGCGTAGGAGGATTCTTTGATGATGTCGGCGTTCTCATCGCCGAGGCTCAGCACCTTGTTGCGGTTGAGCGACCAGTTGGCGGCAAAGGCGTAGGAAAAGTCGCCGAAGCTGCGCCGCGAGGTGAGCGCCAGCTCGATACCTTTATTCTGCATTGAACCGATGTTGACGTTCGACGAGGTGAGGCCCGATACTGATGAGACGGGAACGTCGAACAGCATGTCGGTCGTCTTCGAATAGTAGTAGTCGGCGGTGAATCCGAGGGTGCCGCGCCACAGGCTGACATCCAGACCAACGTTGTACTGCGTGTTCTTCTCCCAGCCCAGGTCGTTGTTAGCGATCTGCGTGGGATAGACCTGCGAAGTGAGTCCGTTGCCGAGATCGATGTTCGTCGAGCCGTAGAGCGCCAGGTATTCAGAATTGCCGATTTGAGCGTTACCGGTCTGTCCCACGCTGGCGCGGATTTTCAGGTCGTCGACCCATTTCACATCGCGCAGGAAGCTCTCGTCGCTCATGCGCCATCCCACGGAGGCCGCCGGGAAATAACCCCACCGGGTGTTGGGGGCGAAGCGCGACGAACCGTCGGTACGGATCGTGGCATTGACCACGTAACGGTCCTTGTAGGCGAGGCTCAAACGGGCGAAATAGGATTCGATGGCATATTCCGACAGTCCGGCGCTGGCATCGACGATGTTGGCGGCCACGCTCGCCACGTCGAACGCCGGCGAGGGATAGTTCTGCGCATCAATGTACGACGTGCGGCTCCTGGTCTTGAGGAACGAGTGACCCACCATGGCCCCGAGTTCGAAATCTTCGCCGATCTTGCGGTTATAGTTGGCGTAGAGGTCGATCGTGTTGGTCATCACGAACCGGTTCCGGTCCAGGATGCGGCCCTTGTCGGCAGCATAGGGGTGGTTCTGATTGTAATAGATGTAGTCGTAGGTGTAGGCCGAGTCGTTGTTGTACGACGCCCTGACCGTCAGGCCCTTGATGATCTGCGCCTCGGCCCAGAACGAACCGATGAAGCGGTAGTTGTCCGTATAGGAGGTCTCCTCGGAGAGAATCTGCACGACATTGTGCAGCAGCAGTTCGTCGGTTCCGCCCGTGTAATAGCCGCCGTTGGGTTTGTAGGGACGGTCGAAGGGACGCTGCTGCACGGCGCGTCCGATGATCGTCGATCCGAGATCGGCTCCCGGGATACGGTTGTTGTGCAGGTAGTTGCCGCTGATGTTGGCGCCCACCTTCAGCCATTTGAACATTTCGTGGTTGATGTTCGACTTGAGGTTGACCTTCGAGATGTCGTTCGTCTTGATGACGCCCTCCTGGTAGTTGTAGCTGCCCGAAAGGTAGTATTTGGTCTTGGCGTTGCCGCCCGAAAACGACAGGTCGAGGTAGTGCGACTGCCCGAGCCGGGTGATCAGGTCGAGCCAGTCGGTGTCGGGCATGTCTCCGTAGGGATTGCGGATGGGCTTGACATATCCCGAGCTGTTGACCGTGAAGCCGTTCTGGCGGTTGTAGTTGTCGACGCCCTCGTTGAAGACCTCGACGTACTGCTTCGAACCGACGTATTCGCGGCGCCCGGTGTTGGAAACTGCGTGATGCTGAAGCCGTAGTTGACCTTGACCTCCGATTTGCCCTCGCGGCCCTGCTTGGTGGTGATCAGCACGACGCCGTTGGTGGCGCGCGAGCCGTAGATCGCGGCCGAAGCGGCGTCCTTCAGCACCTCGATCGACTCGATGTCCGTGAGGTTGAGCGTCGCCAGCGAACTCATGTTCTCGCCGAACGAATAGAGCGACGCCGAGTTGTTCGACAGCGGAATGCCGTCGATCACGTAAAGCGGCTCGTTGCTGGCGCTGAGCGACGACGAACCGCGGATGCTCATCTTCTCGGCCGAGCCGAGGTTACCCGAACTGGTCGAGATCGACACGCCGGCGATGCGGCCCTGAAGGAGTTCCGAGGGCGACATCACGCTGCGCATGTGCTCCTCGGTGGGCTTGAACTGGCTGATGGCGTTGGTCACCAGGCTGCGGCGCTGCGTGCCGTAACCGACCTCGACGGCTCGTTCTCCGTACGGATCGGGGC
>OJRY01002538.1_pt1 | contig 10923 bp, 6 predicted proteins | sample 1599311 | NCBI WGS metagenome assembly OJRY01 (sample SAMN04168657, study PRJEB22393) | human gut metagenome | biome: human gut microbiome; feature: stool | host: Homo sapiens | collected 2014-03-20 | reverse complement strand
CCGCAGCCGCCGGAGCGGTGCTTAAGCCGTCAGGCGGGAATTGTGCGGTATTGCCTTGAATTTTCAGGTACACCCAATAACATTGCCATTCTCTTTTTTATGTTTTCCTATACCGCACCAAAGGGCCAGCACTGCACGCTGGCCCTTTGGTGTTTTTATGTGTAGACTGCTGGGAATGAAACCTGGCAGAAAAGTGGAAGAAGCAATGCAGAGTGTGTTATACTGGAAAGGACAAAGCGAAAACGGCTGCACAATATGAGCACTGCGATGAGATTTTGAAAGAAAAGACCGCACACCTCGGCATCCATGTTACCCGCGAAGACATCATCCACAGCTTTGACAATGCTAAGGGCACGAATGGCAGCATGCAGTTTCTTCCGCCAGCCTGCCGCTGGTCGTGGTTGCGTTCATTGTGGCGGCACTGGTTCGCATCTCGGTTGGTTCTTCTACCGTGGCCATGACGATGGCCGCTGGCATTATTGCCGCCATGCCCGGCATCAGCGAGTTGTCTCCTCTGTATCTTGCCTGCGTTACCGCTGCCATCGCAGGTGGTTCCACGGTCTGCTCTCACTTTAACGATTCCGGCTTCTGGCTTGTTAAGAGCCTTGTCGGCATGGATGAAAAAACCACCCTCAAGACTTGGACCATTATGGAAACCTTGGTTGGCGGCGTTGGATTCCTGGTTGCGCTAGTCATTTCGTTCTTTGCCTGATTGGTACATTTATTGAAAAATTCTATTTTATAACCCAAAAGCCCAAAGCGGTACGGTTCACTTAACCGGAAGCTTTGGGCTTTTGCTGTTTTATCAGAGAAAAAATTACGCGCTTACATCTTCAAACTGGCTGTTGTACAAATCGGCGTAGAACCCGCCTGCGGCCAACAGGTCGTCGTGGGTGCCCTGCTCCACAATGTCACCATCCCGCATGACTAAAATCAGGTCGGCATCCTTGATGGTGGAAAGCCGGTGGGCAATCACAAAGCTGGTGCGGCCGCGCATCAGGTTGTCCATGGCGGTCTGGATGCGCTGTTCGGTGCGGGTGTCCACACTGCTGGTGGCTTCGTCCAAAATCAAAATTTTGTTGTCCGCCAGAATGGCGCGGGCAATCGTCAGCAGCTGTTTCTGGCCCTGGCTCACGTTGGAAGCATCCTCGTTCAACTCCATCTGGTAGCCGCCGGGCAGCGTGCGGATAAAGTGGTCGGCACAGGCGGCCTTGGCGGCGGCGATGACTTCCTCATCGGTGGCATCCAGGCGGCCATAGCGGATGTTTTCCATAATGGTGCCCTGGAACAGCCAGGTATCCTGCAATACCATGCCAAAGCCTTCGCGCAGGGCGCTGCGGTCAAAGTCCTTTACGTTGTGGCCGTCCAGCGTAATGGCGCCGGAGTTGACATCGTAAAAGCGCATCAGCAGCTTGACCATGGTGGTTTTGCCTGCGCCGGTGGGGCCGACAATGGCAACTTTCTGGCCGGGTTTTACATCGCAGCTGAAATCCCGGATAACAGTCTTTTCCGGCGTGTAGCCAAACTTGACATGGTCAAAGGTGACCTGGCCGTCAATGCAGGCGGGGTCTGCCCGGCGGGCGGGGTCAGCGTTCTGTTCTTCTTCCGGCTCACCCAAAAATTCAAACACGCGCTCCGAAGCCGCCGCCATACTTTGCAGCATGTTGCTGACCTGGGCCAGCTGCTGGATGGGCTGGGTGAAGTTGCGCACATACTGGATGAACGCCTGGATGTCACCAATGGTGATGATGCCGCGCGCGGCAAAAATGCTGCCGGAAACGGCCACTGCTACATAGCCCAGGTTGCCCACAAAGGTCATGATGGGCTGCATCAGGCCGGAAAGAAACTGGCTTTTCCAGGCGGATTCAAACAGGCGGTTGTTGGCTTCGTCAAAATCATTCAGAACGGCATCTTCGCGGTTGAACGCTTTGACCACATTGTGGCCGGAATATACTTCCTCCACCTGGCCGTTCACGGAGCCCAGAACTTTTTGCTGGGCGCGGAAATATTTCTGGCTGAACCTGACCACCAACAGCACCAGCGCCATCGAGACCGGCAGGATCAAAATGGCAATCAGCGTCATCGTGGGGCTGATGGTCAGCATCATGATGAGCACGCCGATCATGGTGGTAATGCTGGTGATCAGCTGGGTAATGCTCTGGTTCAGGCTCTGGCCCAGGGTGTCCACATCGTTGGTAATGCGGGAAAGTACCTCGCCCACGGTGCGCTTTTCAAAATAGGCAAGGGGCAGGCGGTTGATCTTTTCGCTGATCTGGCGGCGGAAGTCATAACACATCTTCTGCGAAAGCCCGCTCATGATCCAGCTCTGGCAGAAACTGAACGCAGCGGAAACCAGATACATGACCAGCAGGATCAGCAGGATTTTGCCGATATAGCCAAAGTCAATGCTGCCGGCGCCCCGCAGCTTGGCCACCCAGCCGGTGGCCAGGGCAGTGGTGGCTTTGGCCAGCACCTTGGGGCCTGCAATATTAAAAATCGTTGAAAGAACGGCAAAAACAATCACGGCAATCAGGCGGAACTTGTAGTGCCCCAGCTCTGCCAGCAGGCTGCGCATGGTGCCCTTAAAGTCTTTTGCCTTTTGGGTCGTCATTCGTCCGGGATGCGGCATCAGGCTTCCCCTCCTTTCAGGTCCAGCTCTTTGTTGCTCAGCTGGCTGCGGGCAATTTCCTGGTAAGCCGGGCAGCTTTCCATCAGCTGGGCGTGGGTGCCCTTGCCCACAATGCGGCCATCTTCCAGAACCAAAATCTGGTTGGCGTGCAGCACAGTGGAAATGCGCTGTGCCACAATAATCACGGTGGCGTCGCCGGTTTCGGCTTTCAGCGCGCGGCGCAGGGCAACATCAGTCTTGTAGTCCAGCGCGGAGAAGCTGTCATCAAACAGGTAGATCTTCGGGTGTTTGGCAATGGCGCGGGCGATGGAAAGCCGCTGCTTCTGCCCGCCGGAAACGTTGGTGCCGCCCTGGGCAATGGGGCTTTCGTACCCCTCCGGCTTGGCGGAGATGAACTCTTCCGCCTGGGCAATGCGGGCGGCGGTGCGCACATCGGCGTCGGTGATTTCTTCGCCGCCGAATTTCAGGTTGGAATCAATCGTGCCGCTGAACAGCACGCCCTTTTGCGGCACATAACCCAAAAGGCCGCGCAGGGTGCTCTGGGGCATCTGGCGCACATCCACGCCGTCTACCGTCACGCTGCCGCCGGTCACATCATAAAAACGGGTGATCAAATGCAGCAAACTGGTTTTGCCGCAGCCGGTGGAGCCGATAATGGCCGTGGTCTGGCCGGGTTTGGCGACAAAATCAATATCGTGCAGGGCGTCCTCGCTGGAGCCGGGGTAGGTAAAGTTGACATGATGGAATGCGACTTCGCCGTTCCAGTGGTGCTGATTGAGGTCAGCGGGGATGGCTTCCGGCACCGGGTCATGGATGGCCGGCTCGGTGGTCAGCACTTCGTCAATGCGGTCCGCGGCAACGCCGGCACGGGGCAGCATCACGGCAACCATCGTCAGCATCAGGAAGGACATCACGATCTGCATCGTGTAGGTGATAAAGGCGATCATGCTGCCCACCTGCATGGTGCCGGCATCAATCTGTTTGCCGCCGAACCAGACGATCAGCAGGGAAGTGCCGTTCATAATCAGGGTCATAAAGGGCATCATGGCGGCCATTACCCGGTTGGTGAACAGCTGGGTGCGCATCAGGTCGGTGTTGGCGGCGTCAAAGCGTGCTTCCTCGTGCTGTTCGCGGCTGAATGCGCGGATGGGCATAATGCCGGTCAAAATCTCGCGGGATACCAGGTTCAGCCGGTCCACCAGCTTTTGCATGATCCTGAACTTGGGCATGGCAAACTGCATCAATACCGTAATCAGCGCCAGCAGCAAAGCGACGGCCAGCACAATGATCCAGGTCAGGCTGGAACCCGCCTGCGCCACATGGATGATGCCGCCAATGCCAAGGATGGGGGCATACGCCACCATGCGCAGCAAAATTACGCAGGTCATCTGGATCTGCTGTACATCGTTGGTGGTGCGGGTGATGAGGGATGCGGTGGAAAACTTGTCCGTTTCAGAGGCAGAAAAGCTGACCACCCGGCGGAACACACCGCGGCGCAGATCCCGCGCAATGGCAGCCGCCACGCGGGAAGCAAGCAGCCCCACCAGAACCGCGGCGGCAACCATCAACAGGGTCAGCCCCAGCATCTGGCCGCCGGTCTGCATCAGGTAGTTCATCTGTACCGCATCGCTGATGCCAAGGGCCTGATATTCCAGCCCCACCAGCAGCACTGCCTGGGCTGAAAGCCCGCTCAGCTCACTTTCGCCGGCCTGACCCATGGCTGCGGCCAGCTGGGCCTGCACGGCATCCCGGCTGAAACCGGGCATCTGGGTCATGGCCGCAAACTGGGCGGCAACGGTATCCAGCGCGGCGGCATCCGGGGCGTTGCCCTCCCCGGATGCCTGAGCGGAAGCCAGATAGAGCACAATATCCGGGGTGGAAAATACCTCCGCCAGCGTATCCCGGTCCGCATCGGCCCGCAGCAGGCGGACCGTATAGGGGGATGCGAGCTTTTTCTGTAAGCTGGTAGCGGAGGAGAGTGCGTTGTCGGTGCCGCCCGGCTGGGTGTAAGCGGCTTCCACCGCGGCGGCGTCCGCGTCCGTCATCAGCAGCTCCAGCACCTGCAGGGTGGAATCCCGCACTACTTCTGGCACAGCGTCCGCAATGCCGGACTGTTGGATGCCGGTATCCACAATTTTGCTGGTGTAGTCCGGCAGGGTCAAATCGCCGTATGCCTGCACCAACAGCAGGGCAATAATAACAAGGCAGGCCGCCCAGTGTTTGGCCAGATGTTTGAAAATTTTTGTCATGGCATCTTCTCCTTTTCGGCCAGCAGCTTTTCGTTCTGGCGCTCAATGGCCTGCAGCAGGGTTTCGGCATCCTTTGCAAACTGCTGGCAAAATTCTTCGCCCAGGTCATCCATAATGCCGGTGATGTAATCATTCAGACGGCTTTCGCAGATCAGGCGGGATTCCTCCCCTTTTGGGGTGATGCGCACCAGAGTGCGGCGGCGGTCATTGGGATCGGTCTGGCGCTGGGCCAGGCCATCCTGCTCCAGTGTGCGCAGTCCGCGGGAAATCGCCGGCAGTGGCTGCTTGAAAATCTCCGCCAGGTCCGAAACATACACGGCACCATCCTGGCCGCGCACCTCAATGGCGTGGTTCAGCCCTTCCAGAATGCCAAGATGAAGCTTGGGGGCGTTGGCAAGGCTTAAAGACGCCCCGCGGCGCACAGACTTTTTCAGCCGGTCAAGATAGCGCATCACGGCTTTGCTGCGCGGGTCACCACTATGTCCCTCCATAAAGGTTCTCCTTTCTGTTGCTATATGTAAATAGTTGGCATATGTTAAGTGCATGGAAACAGTATAGCCCCGCAGCCGAAAAAATGCAACGGCTGCGGGGCTGTGTTTTAAATTTGTTTACAAACTACTTATAAATCAAAGTCACCGGTAAACAGCTGCACCCAATAGGGGTGGCCATCCACCATAGTGTAGCCAACGCCGATGCAGTCATAGTTTTCGTTCAGGATGTTGGCGCGGTGGCCGGAGCTGCTCATCCAGTCGTTCATCACGATCTCCGGGGTTCTCTGACCCATGGCAATGTTTTCGCCGGCATAGGCATAGTCAATGCCCAGGTGCCACAAAATGGTAAAGCATTCAGAACCGTCGGGGCGGGTGTGGCTGTATCGCTGGGAAAGCTCCTTGGCGCGGGCCGCGGCGGCAACCATCAGGCCATCGTGCTTGAGCAGGGGCTGCAATCCGCGGGAGGTGCGCTCCTGGTTGACCAGCTCGATCACGCGGTCTGCCATGGCTTCCTCGCTGGTCGTAATGCTGGCCTGCATCACGCCGGTATCAACATCAAAAAGGTACAGATTGCCGTCGATCGTCACAATGCCTTTGGCCATGGTGCCGTACACCTGGTCAAAGTAATAGGTGCCGTCATTGTTGGTATCCCAGCCTTTTACCATGTGGCCGTTGGCATCATACCGCACCCACTTGCCGGTGCCGTCTGCGTTTTCGGCCCAGTCGCCGGCTTCGGATTCCTGGTATACATCCTTGCTGACGGTTTTAGCACCCTGCTGCACGTTATCCAGCCAGTACCAGGCACCGGAGGCCGGATCATAGATTTCTTTGCCGCGGTAGGCTGCATTATTGGGATCATAACCCTGGCGCTTGCCAGCCTCGTACCAGTAATCTTTGCCGTCCATGCTGTGCCACATCAGGTTGCAGCCAATGCCGGTGGTGGTATCAAAGCTGCAGGGCAGGTTGTCCACCACAATATCGCCCTTGGCCATGGCGCCGGTGATCAGGTCAAAGTAATAGGTGCCGTCATCGTTGGTATCCCACCCTTTGATCATATGGCCGTTTGCATCGTAGCGCACCCATTTGCCGCCGTTGGTTTCCTGGTAGACATCCTTATTGACGGCTTTTGCGCCGCCCTGCTTGGCGTCCAGCCAGTACCAGGCGTCGGAATCGGGGTCATAAATTTCCTTGCCGCGGCCAGTGGTGCCCTGCTTTACGCCGTTTTCGTACCAGTAGTCCTTGCCGTTCACGGTTTTCCAACCGGTATAGCCGCTGGCAGGGGTTGCGGTGGGTTTCACAGGGGTAGCGGTAGGTGTAGCAGTCGGCTTAACCGGCGTTGCAGTGGGGGTCGCGGTAGGTGTCGCGGTAGGCGTTGCAGTAGGCGTTGCAGTAGGCGTTGCGGTAGGCGCTGCAGTAGGCGTTGCGGTAGGCGCTGCAGTAGGCGTTGCGGTAGGTACAGCAGTCGGGGTTGCTGTGGGGACTGGGATATCCCTTGTCTTGATATACTGGCGCACATCCTGGTGGTATTCCTGCTGGCTTACGGCATAATAAATGCCATCCCACTGGGCTGCAATGCCGATGCTTTGGAGACTTTCCTTCTTTTTCTCGGTCACTTCATGGCTGGCCGGATCCAGTTCATATTGTTTGATCCAGCTGCTCTGCTCGCACGCTTGTTTGTCCGTGGCGACCAGCAGCGTTCCGTCCAGCGCAATACTGCCGGCAACCACACCCGAATCATCTTCATGCGCCAGGTTGGAATCACAGTCGCCCAGGTCATCACGCCAGAAAAGGCGTTCGCCGGACGCATAGTACCAGTCGCCCCCGCACGGGAAGATTGCACTCTTTTTGTCTTTCCACCAGGTATTTTCATAGGTATCGTCCGTGGCCAGGTTCACGATGTTCTGCGTGCCAAGGTTTTCAAGGTCAAAGGCAACGCTGTCATCGCCGTCATCGTTATGGTTGGTGTTCATCTCCTCTGTGGTACACAGCAGGTGTTTATGCATGCAATATCCCAGCTGATCAGAACCGTCCACCGGGTCATCCCAGGTGCAGTCCACCTGGTACCAGTTCCCGTCCAGCTCGACCATGTTCCACGCATGGCCGATATCTTTACTGGTTACCAGCACACCAGTGATACCCAGCTTGCGCAGGGTAAGGGCATACGTTTTGGCGTAACCGTCACAGACGGCGGTTCCTTCCAGCAGGGCGCCGCGCAGGTTGTGGTCGTCCTGCACATCATCACTAAGGTGTTCCCGGTCATAGGCAATGTTCTGCACCAGCCATTCATGCACATAGAACACCTTTTCCAGATCCGTCTGGCACAGGGTGTTGGCCTGGTCCACCAGCTGGTCCAGCTTTACCTGCATGGCGGCAACATCCTGCGCCGTGCAGTATTCAAGGCCGATTGCCACCGCCAGCCCGGTATCTCTGCTATAATAGCAGGACAATTTGCTGATGGCCTCGCCGCCTTCCACACGCGCATTCAGGTCAGCCAGGGTGGAAAGCACCAGATCTTTATCCAAGTTCAGGTCTTTGATATTTACTTTCTCTGCTGTTTCCGTATGGTTCTTTACGGCATTGGCCACGCGCTCCACCATGGCCTGCGCCGCCTGAATGTTGTTGTCATCCTCCGCCAGCGTTGCCAGCTGCGCAGCCAGTGCTTCACGGGCAGCTATGATGTTTTCCAGCGTGCCTTCCACTTCCACCACGCTGCTGTCCGCCGTTTCCGGGGTCTGGGCCCAAACCGGAAGCGCAGTGGTACCCATCATGGCCGCCGCCAAAACAAGGGCCAAAATCCGTTTATCTTTTTTCATTTTTTCCTCCCTGGAATACAGCCAAAAAAACGTTTTTGCCGCTGTATATCCTAATTTAAAATTTTACACGAAACAGAGGAGAAATACAATGCCAGACGCACCAACATCCTGCACAGAAAAAGTTTTCAGGCTTTACATTTTTTAATAAAAAGGCTATCCTTTCGCGTGCAAAGTGGTGTATAATGATACAAAATACGGGGGTGTGTGTCCATTTTGGCACACCCCGGAGGCAGCGTGGGCGGAACGGTGTATCCGGCACGTTTCCACTGCCCGAACAACCGCCACCTGCCCTTGCCCCCCACCCGCAGCTGGTGGACAAAAGGAGGATGACTTTTTGATGGAACACAACATTCCCGAACTGGTTGCCCAGCTCACGCTGGAAGAAAAGGCCGGGCTTTGCTCCGGCGCGGATTTCTGGCACACCAAAACCGTGGAACGCCTGGGCATTCCCACCCTGATGGTCTCGGACGGCCCGCACGGCCTGCGCACCCAGGACCCGGAACGGGACGACCCCAACCACAGCCGCAAGGCGATCTGCTTCCCCGCCGGGTGCTCCGTTGCCGCCAGTTTTGACCCCGACCTGGCCCGCCGGGAGGGTGCGGCCATCGGGCGGGAAGCCCGCGCGTTCGGCGTTGGCGTTGTGCTGGGGCCTGCCATAAACATCAAGCGCAGCCCGCTGTGCGGCCGCAACTTTGAATATTACTCCGAAGACCCGGTGCTGGCCGGTGAGCTGGCCGCCGGGTACATCAATGGCGTACAGAGCCAGGGGGTTGGTACCTCCATCAAGCATTTTGCCGCCAACAGCCAGGAGTACCGCCGCATGAGCGCATCGTCCGACATGACGGAGCGTACGCTGCGCGAAATTTACCTGCCTGCATTTGAAACCGCCGTCAAGAAATCCCAGCCCTGGACGGTGATGTGCAGCTACAACCGCGTGAACGATGTATTTGCCAGCGAAAGCCGCATGCTGCTGACCGATATCCTGCGCACCGAGTGGAACTTTAAGGGCTTTGTGATGTCCGACTGGGGCGCTGTAGCTGACCGTGTAAAAGGTGTTGCGGCTGGGCTTGACCTGGAAATGCCCGGTTCCGGCGGTGTCAATGACGCCAAGATCGTGGCCGCTGTTAAAGCCGGCACCTTAAGCGAAGCCGCGCTGGACAAGGCTGTGATCCGCATTTTGAACATTGTGTTCCGCGCGGCGGACGAAGCTGCCGCCCCGGCCCCGGAGCTGGACCTGAAAGGCGACCACACCATCGCCGCAGAGCTGGCCAAGGAATGCGCCGTGCTTTTGCAGAACCGCGGTGTGCTGCCGCTGAAAAAGGGCAGCAAGGTAGTATACATCGGCGGCTTTGCCAAAACGCCGCGCTATCAGGGCGGCGGCTCCAGCCACATCAACACCATCAGGGTGGACAGCGCGCTGGAAATGGCCGAAAGCCATGGCCGCCGGGTGAGCTATGTGGAGGGATTCCCCGCTGATCTGGACCAGCGGGAGGAGGAAGAGTTCCTGCGCGCGGTTTCCGCCGCAGCGGAAGCTGACGCGGCGGTGATCTTTGCGGGCCTGCCGGAATCTTTTGAAAGCGAAGGCTTTGACCGCAGCCATATGCGCCTGCCGGAAAGCCAAAACAACCTGATTGCCCGCGTGGCCGCCGTGCAGAAAAACACTGTTGTGGTGCTGCACACCGGTTCCCCGGTGGAATGTCCCTGGGCCAACGATGTGAACGCCGTGCTGTGCATGTATCTGGGCGGCGAAGGTGTTGGCGCTGCGGCGGACGCCCTGCTGTGGGGCGATGCCAACCCCAGCGGCCGCCTGCCGGAAACCTGGCCCCTGCGGCTGGAAGATACCCCGTGTTATCTCGACTTCCCCGGTGACGGCCGCCATGTGGAATACCGCGAGGGCGTGTATGTCGGCTACCGCTGGTACGATGCCCGCAAGATGCCGGTGCTGTGGCCGTTTGGGCACGGGCTTTCCTACACAGGGTTTGTGTACCGCAATGCCCAGCTGACGGCGGACGAGTTTGCCGAGGGCGACAGCGTGCGGGTACGGGTGAGCGTGAAGAATGTTGGCATGATGCCCGGCAAGGAAGTTGTGCAGCTGTATGTAGCAGACTGCACCGGCACCACCGGCCGCCCGCCCAAGGAGCTGCGCAAGTTCGTGAAGGTCAAGCTGGAACCTGGCGAGGAAAAGCAGGTAGAATTCACCCTGACCGCGCAGGATTTGAGCTACTATGACGAAACGCTGGGCAGCTGGTACGCCGCCCCAGGCGAGTACAAGATTTTGCTGGGCCATTCCAGCCGGGATATCCACGCAACGCTCAGCGTGCGGTTCAGCACCCCGCGCCGCCGCCCGTTCGTGATTGACGAAAACACCACCATCGGCGAGCTTTCCAAGGATGACCGCACAGCTGCCATCATCCAGCAGGTGCTGGCACAGGCGGGCAATGCCCTGACCGGCGGCAACGCAGGCGGCAGCGAGATTGCCAGCAGCGAAGCCGTAGCTCAGATGCTGGATTCCATGCCGCTGCGTGGCATCGTGAACTTTGGCGGTCCCGCTGCAGCCGGGATGATCACCCCGCTGCTGGAAATACTGCGCGCCGCTATCCAGTGATTTGGGCCTTGGCGTAATCAAGGCATCCCCGAACCCCGCAAAAGAGAGTTGAAATATTCCGATCAACACATTTATGGCAATACCGCACAATTCCCGCCTTGCGGCTTAAGCACCGCTCCGGCAGCTGCGGCACGGC
>OJRY01002535.1_pt1 | contig 10929 bp, 10 predicted proteins | sample 1599311 | NCBI WGS metagenome assembly OJRY01 (sample SAMN04168657, study PRJEB22393) | human gut metagenome | biome: human gut microbiome; feature: stool | host: Homo sapiens | collected 2014-03-20 | reverse complement strand
GGGCAGCACGCGCGGATACAGGCGCTCCCGCCAGCCCTCGACCGCAGTGTACGCTTCCAGCTCCTTGCTGCCGGTGGTCAGCAGCACCTTGCCCGGGTGCGCGTTCAGCCAAGCGACCGCCGCCGCCGTATCGGGTACGGCGGCCACGCCCGCCGCGTCCAGCGCGGGGCGGAGCAGGCGCTCATACTGCGCGCCGGTCCTGGCGCACGCCGCACGCAGATTATCGGTCACGGCGGCGGCGTAAGGGTGCGTCGCGTCCACCAGCAGCGTTTCCGCGTCCACCAGCGCCGCGATCCCGTCCGCGTCCAGCCGCCCCTCGTGCACGGCGACGCCGGGCATCGGCTCCATGACCGCCGCGCCGTATTCGGTGGCAACGTATACGTCCGCCACCGCGCCGCGCGCAGACAGGAAACGGCAGAGCGCATGCCCCTCGCTCGTGCCGGAAAAAACGACCAGCCTCATACGCCCCGATACCCCCGCGGTGTGACCATACGGCCGTTCACCACGCGCGTGCGGCTGTTGCCGATGAGCACCGTGGTCAGCATATCGGCCGCGGTGTCCCGCAGCGCGCCCAGCGTGGTCAGCGTATGGCTTTCGCCCACGCGGCCGACGCTGCGCGCCAGCCCGCACACGGTTTCCGGCGGCAGGGTCTCGAGCAGGATATCGCAGGCGCGGCGCAGATAGTCCGCCCGCTTTTTCGAGGACGGGTTGTACAGGCATATGGAAAAATCCCCCGCCGCCGCAAGGGCCAGCCCCGGCCAGAGCACAGCCGGATAGCCCAGCGCCGCACTGCCGGGCCAGAACACTGCCGCTGCACAGAGCGCCAGCGCCGTCCAGCCCTCCCAGAAGATCGTCGTCCATTGTGTTTCCTGTCGCATGGCTTTTCGCCTCCTTCTGGCCCCAATATAACGCACTCCGGGCGAAAAATGAGGCGAAACGGCCCGCCTTGCACACAAAAACATCCCGGCTTGAGCCGGGATGTTTTTCTAATTCTGGTCATGGCTCTTCCCCACCCACGAGCAGACGACTCCGCACACAAGGCTGGTGGTGATCCCTGCCGCGGCGGCAGTCAGCCCGCCGGTGAGGATGCCGATGGCCCCTTCCTCTTCGATGGCCGTCCGCACGCCTTTCGCCAGCAGATGGCCGAAGCCCAGCAGCGGCACGGTAGCGCCGCAGCCCGCGAACTCCGCCAGCGGCGCATACCACCCCACCGCCGAGAGAATGACGCCCGCCACCACATAGCCCGTCAGGATGCGGGCCGGGGTCAGGCCGGTGAGGTCGATGAGCAGCTGGCCGATGACGCAGATGCCGCCGCCCACCACGAAGGCCCAGAAGTAATTCATCCGTTTTCCTCCTTCTGCTGCGGGCTGCGCAGCTCCACGAGATGGGCGATGGCCGGGATGCTCTCCTTCTGCAAAAAGGTCGTCTGGCTCATCAGCGCGCCGGTGGCGATAAAGAGCACCCGCTTCTGGGTCCCCTTCTCGAGGCGGGGCAGGATATGCCCGCAGAGGACGGAGGCGCAGCAGCCCGGGCCGGAGCCGCCGCTCTTCACAGTCTGCTCGGCGGCATCGTAGAGGATGCAGCCGCAGTCCACATGGTTCTTGAGCAGAAGTCCTTCTGCCGCCAGCAGGTCGCGCAGGAGCTGGCTGCCCACATGGCCGAGGTCGCCGGTGTAGATGCGGTCGAAGTCCGCCGGGGCGCTGCCGGTGTCCTTCAGATAGTGCAAAAGGGTCGCGGCGGCAGCGGGGGCCATAGCCGCACCCATGTTGTTGATGTCTTTTATTTTATAGTCCTGCACCCGTCCGAAGGTGGCGGCGCAGAGCTGCACACCCTCACCGGCGGGCCGCAGCAGGCAGGCACCCGCCGCCGTAGCCGTCCACTGGGCGGTGGGCGTCCGGACAGCGCCGTAGCTCAGCGGCGTGCGGAACTGACGTTCTGCCGCACAGAAATGGCTGGACGTCATCGCCAGCAGGCCGTCGGCCATGCCTGCACTGCACAGCGCCGCGCCGAGGCCCAGCGCCTCGGCCATCGTGCTGCAGGCCCCGAAGAGGCCGGCAAAGGGGATGCCCAGCTCCCGCAGGGCGTAGCTGGACGCGGTACACTGGGCCTGTAAGTCGCCCGCCAGCGCGAGGCTGACGTTATCCGGCGTCGTCTCCGCCTTTTTGAGGCAGAGCCGCGCCGCCCGCAGGGTCATTTCTTTCTCGGCGGCCTCCCAGTTGGACTGGCCGAAAAAGTTGTCGGCGCTCAGCTCGTCGAAACAGGCGGCAAGGGGGCCTTCGCCCTCCTTTTTGCCGCCGATGGCCGCATGAGCCGCCACGACGGGCGGCGTCGGGAACAAAAGAGTGTCTCCGCGTCGTGCAGCCATCACAGTTTCCTCCTTTATGGGGCTGATTTTATCTGTTTTTTGTGGTATACTGAATTTTAGTGTGAAAGTGCAATTTCCGCGCTTCCTTATGCGTATCCTTGGCAGGGGGACTTTTACTGAAGCAGCCAGTAGACGCTGCCGTAGAGCACCGCCGCCAGCGTACCGTACACGATGACCGGCCCGGCGATGATGAACATCTTCGCGCCGGTCCCCAGCACACGGCCCTCGGTCTTGAACTCGATGGCCGCACTGACCACCGCGTTGGCAAAGCCCGTGATGGGTACGAGGGTGCCTGCGCCCGCTTTCGCGGCCAGTTTCTGGTAGAGGCCCAGCGTCGTCAGCAATGCCGACAGCGCCACCAGCGTGCAGCTGGTGAGCGTCCCGGCCAGCTCTTTGTCGAGCCCCATGGTCAGATACCACCCGCGCAGCACCTCGCCCAGCAGGCAGATGCCGCCGCCCACGCCAAACGCCCAGAGGCAGTCCCTGCCCAGCGGCGAGGGCGGGCCGACCCGGCGCACCCTGCGCCCGTATTCCTCAGCCGACATTTTCATCCTGTTCGCCTCCCGGGAATAGGATGTCCGCCCGTGTGCAAAAATATACATACCCTTAACAAGAAAGAAGGTCCATTATGAACCCCTCTGCTCCTCATCCTCACCGCCGGCGCCTCACCCGCGCCGAGGTGCGCCGCCGCAGACGCAGCCGTGCCATCCGCCGGGTGGCCGGCCTTACCGTGATGCTCTGCGTCGCCGCAGGCGGCGTCTCCTTCCTGCTCACCCGCCGTGCCGTCGTCCCCAGCGCTTCGGCGGCGTCCGCCATCTCCATGCCGGCCCAGAGCATCGCCGATCCCACTGTGAGCTCTGCCGAGAACACCGCTGCCCCCGCCAACGCCCTCGGCCTCACCGCCGACGAGGCCCGCGCCATGCTGGCCGACCCGCTGATGGTGCTGGTGAACCACACCAGCAAGATGCCGGACGACTATACTTTCGATACCAAGGAGTGCGGCTCTGCCACCGCCGTCAACAAGACGCTGCAGACCGTGGCCTGCGACGCCTTCCTTGAGATGCAGAAGGCCGCTGCCGCCGACGGCGTGACCGTCTGGATGCAGAGTGGCTACCGCAGCGTCAAGTACCAGACCAGCCTCTACGAGCGGAAGACCAAATACTACCTCGACAAGGGCTACGACAACGCCACCGCCAGGGAAAAGGCCGCTGCCGTCGTCAACCCTCCGGGATACTCCGAGCACAACTGCGGTCTCGCCGCCGACCTGAACAGCCCGGAGCACACCGGTCTGGACGAGGGCTTCGAGAAGACCGCCGCCTTCCGCTGGCTCTGTGAGCACGCGGGCGACTACGGCTTCATCCTCCGCTACCCCAAGGACGCCGAGGACAAGACGGAGATCATCTACGAGCCCTGGCACTGGCGGTATGTAGGCGTGGAGAACGCCGCTAAGATCAACGCCAGCGGCCTGTGCTTTGAGGAGTATATCGAGACTCTGCAGAGCATCGCCGCCGAGGGCTGAATCCACTGGTGAAGAAAAGGTTAAAATTTCACGCTTCGTTTGCAATTCTGCCGTCGATATGGTAGACTATCTTGGGGTTTTGGGCCGACAGTTTTCGGGGCGGCCAGGCCTCAGAATTTTAACGACAAAAGAGGGAAATCTTTTATGAATATTCGTTTGAAACTCGTCCTTTCTGCTGCTGCGCTGGCTGCGGGCTGTGTCCTGCTGGCAGGCTGCGGCGGCTCTGCTTCTTCGGCATCCTCTGCCGCTTCGAGCGCAGCGTCCTCCGAGGCCGCCAGCCAGAGCGCCTCTGAGCCTGCTGCTTCCGTTTCCGCTGAGGAGAACGGCGCTTCCGACGCCGTAGCCTCTGCCGTGGACGCCCTGCTGGAGGCTGACCCCATCTCCAACCAGTTTGAAATTGATGCTATTAGCATTGAGTATGATTTCTTTTTGGATGCCGACGATGTTGTAACTTATAAGGGCATCAAGAGCAACGACAACGGCGACGCTGGCCTCGTTCTTGCTGTCGAAGCCGCTGATGGCAAGGTGCAGAATGTCATTGATGGTATGAAACAGTATCAGCAGCTGCTTATCAATAATTGCGAAAATTACCCCGATGAATTTGCTCAAGCTTTACAAAACGCTAATGATGCCATCATTGATAATAATGGTAATCTTGTTGTTATGGTAGTCGCCTCCAACGACTGCTCTTCCGATTTGACCAGCGCCGTGAAGGACGTTCTGGGCAAATAAACAGACTCTCTCGGGCCGGTGCCGTGGCGGCATCGGCCTTTTTCGGCTTTATCACAATGTTATAGTAAACCAACTTTTTAATGCAACAGCAACAACGTTGGTTTGCATATCGCAGATATGCTGCTTCCGTTGTGCTAATTTCTAGTCTTGCGATAAAAGGAGGCTGACGCCGTGGTCTTCAGCACCATCATCTTTCTGCTGCGCTTTCTGCCCATCACACTGGCGCTGTACTATCTCGCGCCCCCGAAACTCAAAAATACCGTTCTGTTCCTGTGCAGCCTCGTGTTCTACTGCTGGGGCGAGGTGCGTTTCTTTCCGGTCATGCTGGCGCTCGTCCTCATCAACTACCTCTGCGGCCTGGGGCTTGAGCGCTTCGAGCAGAACAAGACCGCCCGTCTCATCCTGCTGCTCATCGCGCTGGCGGGCAGTCTCGGGATGCTCTTCTACTTCAAGTATGCAAATTTCGTGCTCAGCAGCATCAATGCCATCTTCGGCACCGGTTTTGCGCCCATTCAGGGCATCAGCGTACTGCCGCTTGGCATCAGCTTCTACACCTTTCAGACACTTTCCTACACCATCGACGTCTACCGCCGGGATGTGAAAACGGAGCATAACATCATTGATTTCGGTGCTTACGTCGTCATGTTCCCCCAGCTCATCGCCGGCCCCATCGTCAAGTACCGGGACGTCTCCGACCGTCTCCACGTCTACAAAGGCCGCTATGAGCTCAAGCAGATCGAGGACGGCATGACCCTGTTCACCTTCGGCCTGGCAAAGAAAGTCCTGCTGGCCGACGCCATCGGTGCGCTCTGGACAGACATCATCGGCGTAGCGGACAGCCCCTCCGTCTCCTTCGTGGGCCTCGCCAATGCTTCCACCCCGCTGGTCTGGCTGGGCGTCATCGCCTACTCGCTCCAGCTCTATTTCGACTTTTCCGGCTACTCCCTGATGGGCATCGGCATGGGCAAGATGTTGGGCTTCGACTTCCCCCAGAACTTCAACTACCCCTATATCTCCGCGTCCATCACCGAGTTCTGGCGGCGCTGGCACATGACGCTGTCCGGCTGGTTCCGGGAGTATGTGTATATCCCCCTCGGCGGCAACCGCAAGGGCCTCAAGCGACAGATCTTCAACCTGTTCGTCGTCGAACTGCTCACCGGCATCTGGCACGGCGCGAACTGGAACTTCATCTGCTGGGGCCTGTACTATTTCGTGCTGCTGGCTCTGGAAAAGCTCTTCCTCCTGCCCTACCTCAAAAAGGGCAGGGTCTGGCCCCATATCTACACCCTCTTCCTCGTGGTCGTAGGCTGGGCCATGTTCGTGGGCAACGACGCAGGCGTGGAGTTCGGCCTGCTGTTCCGCAAGCTTTTCATCCCTTCCGACGGCGTGATGCCCCTTTACTTCCTGCGCAACTACGGCGTACTGCTGGCGGTCTCCGTCGTCTGCTGCACCCCGCTCATCGAAAAGCTGTGGAAGCTGCTTTCCCGCAATGCCATCACCAAGGCGCTGACCATTCTGGTGCTGCTGACGGTCTCGATGGCTTATGTCGTGGGCAGCACCAACAGCCCGTTCCTGTATTTCAACTTTTAAGAGGAGGCGTGAACGATGGACAAACATTCAAAGCGCTCCGCTTCGATTTTCCGCTATCCGGTCCTTATCGCCTTCACCCTGTTTTTTGCCGGGCTGTTCGTGCTGGACCTTGTCACGCCGGACCGGGCCTACAGTGAACTGGAAAACACCACCCTCTCCCAGCGGCCCGGCCTGTCCAGCGTCTCGGCTGATGGGCTGAACAAGTTCTTCACGGCCTACACGAAATACGTCAAAGACCAGGTGGCGGGCCGTGACAACTGGGTCGCCCTGCAGAGCACCGTGGAAACAAAGGTGATGCAGAAAGAGCAGAGCGGCGGCATCCTGCTGGGCAGACAGCAGATGATGTTCCCCCGCACCTACGGCCTCGTTTCCAGCGAGACGCGCACCCTGCCCAAGAACACTGCCGCGCTGGAAGCGCTCTGTCAGCGATACCCGGGCAAGGTCAACGTGATGCTGGTGCCTGCGGCGTCCGCTATCTACCCGGAAAACGTCCCTGCGGGGGCTCCGCTGCTGGACGAGGGCCGTTATCTCGACTCGCTTTCCGATGCCGTACAGGCCGCCGGAGGCCGCTTTGTGGACGTGCGGCAGACCCTCACCGCGCACAAGGACGAATATATCTACTACCGCACCGACCACCACTGGACAAGCACCGGCGCTTACTACGCCTACAAGCTGCTCTGCGACACCCTGGGCCTTACGCCCTTTGATCCCTCGGCCCACACCGTGCTGACGGCAGACGGCTTCTACGGCACCCACTACTCCAAGGCGCGGACTCCGGACGCAGAACCGGACACCATCACTTATTATGACCTGCCGAACGAACTGACCATCTACTCGGTCAGCGGCCCCGGCCAGCCCGCCGACGGCGAGACGACCGGCCTGTACGACACGGCCAAGCTGGACGTTTACGACAAGTATGCCATGTTCCTCCACGGCAACAACGGCCTGAGCCGCATCAGGGGCGACGGCACCGGGCGCATTCTCGTCATCAAGGACAGCTACGCCAACTGCTTCGTGCCTTACCTGACGGCCAACTACGCCGACATCGACGTGGTGGATTTCCGCAACTACAACTACGGGCTGGACAAGCTCATCGCGGACAACGATTACGACCAGCTCCTCGTGCTCTACAGTTTCGACAGCTTCAAGAGCGACCCCTACCTCTACCGGGCCGGCGTTGCGGGCTGATACTGGGAATTATTGCAGTATTTTTCCACAAACTTCCGAGGTGTTTTTCATGCATTTTCCCGGGTTTTTGTGGTTTCTGTCCAAAACCCTTGCACAAAATCCAGCGTTGTAGTAGAATGATGCTGTCAGAGAAGTTAGCTCTGCAAGAGGGATTTTTGCAGCGCGGTGCGGTGCGCCGTCTGCTGATATGAAGGAGTGATTCTTTATGAAGAAATATATGGAATTGCCTGCTGATTACGCAGTGCTTTCTGACGATGAGATGACCTACACCACCGGCGGCAGCGCTGTTGGCGGCATCGTCACCATCGTGGGCGTGGCCGTTCTGGCATCCAGCTATGTCTGGGGCATCTCGCAGGCCAGAGACTGGCTGAGCGTTGACAGCAACCGCAGGGGCAATCCTCTCACCGTTATGGGTCGTGCAATGGACGCCATCGGCAACGATATGTCCAAATCGCCTTCCAACTTCCTGCGTGACGTTGTTTCCACCGGTACGGTGGTGGCTCTCGCTCCCCTGAGCGCGCTGCTGCTCATCCTGTAAGTTTCCCCTGCGGCTTTTCGGAAACTTCTATCTTTCGTCAAACCGGCGCACACCGCGCTGTTTTGGGATATTGTTCATAAAGGAGTGCTATTATGGAAAACATCATGATGCTGCCCGCTTCCTACTGCGTGATGAACGAAGAGGAAATGACCTATACCACCGGTGGTGCCAGTGCTATTCAGGCTATCGCTGCATGGGTCTTCCCTCCTTATGCATGGCTTGCGGGCGTCACCGCTATCCGTGATTACCGCAAGAAGAACCCTAATACTTGGACTCAGGACGGTCTGGACTATTTCGCAAATGATATGGGGAAGAGTGTATCTAATTTCCTCTATGACCTTGCGTGTGCCAGTTGGGTTCTGGGTACCTCCGCTACCGGAATCGGCCTTGTGATTAACGCAGCTATTATCCTGCTTTAATAACTCAGGAGACTCCAAAGAACAACAAAGGCGGCGGCTCTTCCCGTAAGGGAAGGGCCGCCGCCCTCTTTTTATTTTAGTGCTGCGGCTGGACATGGGGGACGAATTCCAGCTTCAGCTCCATGCCCATCCCTTCTGCCAGACGCTTGAGCGTCCGCAGCGAGGGATTGGCGGTTCCATTTTCCAACCGACTGATATTGGCCTGATTGATCCCCGTGACCTGTGCCAGCTGCTCCTGTGTCAGATTGCAGTTCTGCCGTCCTTCCAGAATGGCGTGCATGATCTGCCGTTCCGGCTCCTGCGCTTCCCACTCTGCACGGAATTCCGGGTCTTTCATCTGCTCGTTCAATGTCTCTCTGAAATTCTTTCCCATTGTTCAGCTCTCCTCTCTCTGCTGATGATCTGCTCTGTACCGCTTGGCTTTTTCGATCTCTCTCGGGGGTGTCTTCTGGGTCTTTTTCACAAATCCGTTGGTCAGGATGACCTTCTTCCGCCGGTCTTGAGCCATCGGGAAGCTCATAATATTCTACTTCATAGCTCATCGTATCACCGCATTTTTATTTGTTCTCCACCCTCATTATATGTTATATAAAGCATATTGTCAAGCCATTTTTCCCAAGCAAAAAGCAGAGGCACCCGAACCGGATGCCTCTGCCTGTTTATGGACGTGTTGATTTAGTTATTGAACATATCCTTCAGCTTTTTGAAGAAGCCCTTGCGCTTTTCGTAGTTATCCTCTTTCAGGGTCCCCTCGAACTTCTTCAGGGCCTCACGCTGGGTACGGCTGAGCTTCTTGGGGATCTCGACCTCGCACTTGACGTACATATCACCGCGGCCTCTGCCATTCACATACTGGACGCCCTTGCCGCGCAGGCGGAAGGTGGTGCCGCTCTGGGTGCCTTCCGGCACATTGACCTCGACCTTGCCGTCGATGGAAGGCACCGTGATGGTATCGCCCAGGACAGCCTGACTGTAGGTGATGGGGAAGATGACGTAGATATTGTTTTCATCGCGCTGGAACACCTCGCTGGGCCGGACAGTCACCGCCACGATGACGTCACCTGCGGGGCCGCCGTTGGTGCCGGCATTGCCCATGCCCGAGAGGCGGAAGCCCTGATCGTCGTCGATGCCCGCAGGGACATTGGCCTCCAGAGTCTTCTTGACCGCGATGGTGCCGCTGCCGTGGCAGCTCTTGCAGGGGTTCTTGATGAGCTTGCCCTTGCCGCCGCAGCGGGAGCAGGGCTGCTGGGTCTGCATGACGCCGAAGGGCGTACGCTGCTGACGAATGACAAAGCCTCTGCCGCCGCAGTCAGGGCAGGTCTCCGGGCTGGAACCGGCGGCGCAGCCGCTGCCGTGGCACTCGGTACACTCCTGCTGACGGGTGATGGTGATGTTCTTTTTGCAGCCATGCACCGCCTCGTCAAATGTCAGGGTGATGCGCACCCGGATGTCCTGGCCCTTGCGGGGGGCGTTGGGATTCGCCGAACGGCTCGAGCCGCCAAAACCGCCGAAGCCGCCGCCAAAGATGTCGCCGAAAATATCGCCAAGGTCAACACCGTCGCCGCCAAAGCCGCTGAAACCGCCAAAGCCGCCGGGGCCGCCGCCGTTCTGGGCAGCGTAGTTGGGGTCAACACCGGCAAAGCCGTACTGGTCGTAGAGCTGGCGCTTCTTCGGGTCCGAAAGCACCTCGTTTGCCTCGTTGATCTCCTTGAACTTTTCCTCGGCTTCCTTGTCGCCGGGGTTATAGTCCGGGTGGTACTTCATGGCCAGCTTGCGGTAAGCCTTTTTGATCTCCGCGTCGGTGGCCGTCTTGGATACACCCAGCACTTCGTAGTAATCACGTTTCTCCTGTGCCATAATCCAATCACCTCTCGTATAAGCAGCAACCTCCCCTATATAGCAGCGCACTGCCGCTTCCAGTACAGACAGCCTCAGGCAGATCTGTACAAGCCTGACCGGCCTGCCAATGGCTCCCCTATCAGGGGAGCTGGCGAGCGTCAGCGAGACTGAGAGGTTTTCTCTATAACCAGCAAGAGCCGCCCCGGCAAAACCGGAGCGGCTTTTGCTATTCTACGCGCATACCCGCCGGTTTGGCCGGATACGCACTGCTGTGTCTCAAATCAGACTTCCTTGAAGTCTGCGTCCACAACGCCGTCATCGCCCGGCTTCTGCTGGTTGTTTGCGCCAGCATCGGGGCCGGGCTGTGCGCCTGCGGCCTGCTGCTGTGCAGCAGCGGCAGCCTGATACATCTTCTCGAAGACGTGGCTCAGAGCATCCTGCTTTGCCTTGATGTCGTCGATGGAGCCGGACTGGACAGCGGTCTTCAGGTCGGCCAGCTTTGCCTCAGCCTCGCTCTTGACGTCGGCGGACATCTTGTCGCCGTTCTCCTTCAGCATCTTCTCAGTCTGGAAGACCATCTGGTCGGCGCCGTTGCGGATGTCCACTTCCTCACGCTTCTTCTTATCGTCGGCAGCGAACTGCTCAGCTTCCTTCACAGCCTTGTCGATGTCGTCCTTGGACATGTTGGTGGAAGCGGTGATGGTGATGTTCTGCTCCTTGCCGGTGCCCAGATCCTTCG
>OJRY01002527.1_pt1 | contig 10966 bp, 7 predicted proteins | sample 1599311 | NCBI WGS metagenome assembly OJRY01 (sample SAMN04168657, study PRJEB22393) | human gut metagenome | biome: human gut microbiome; feature: stool | host: Homo sapiens | collected 2014-03-20 | reverse complement strand
CGGATGGTTCTTTTCCATCATACCTAATTACATGGAAATTATCAACTAAAACTTGCATCGATAAAATCCCAGAAACCGCTCTCTGTTAGGAAAACACATAGATGATGGCTCAGGCTCTGCAAAGGCTATGTCCAGCCCTGCAAACTAAGCTTTCAGGCTGTGGCGGTGTTTCCCTCCATTTTCAAAAGCATAGGAATTAGGATTCAAAATGGATAGAGGAACTGTTTGTGGCACTCTTTCTTTATAGGGCAGCAGAAGACTTCCATGCGGAGCAGCAGGGTGTTTCCGCATAGGAAAAATGCCGAATTTAAATCCTTGAGCAGGTAAATTGAGAACACCACAATCGAATTAGAGCAATTCGATTGCGGTGCTCTTTTTTGTTAATTACAGGTTAAAAAAGAATTTTTTCTTGCGCTCTTGTCAGCAGGGCCATTGTTGATGATATAATAAAAAGCAATATACACCACACCTGTTAAAATTAAGAATTTCCGATATCTGCTTTGCTATATAGCAATAAGGATCAGTTAATAACAGATGTATGGAGAAATTCAAAGGAGCAAAGTATGCGCAACCTTTTTGTCATTGGAAACAGATTTGATCTTGCGCACAATATAAAACGGGATTCAACCATTTTAGAGACTACTTAAGTGCAAACTACTCGATACTTCACAATATGCGCCATATGTACCAGAAGCAATAACAGAGCCATTACGGAAAAGAACTGCAAGACACTACAGAGATCGTTGGCTTAATCGCATATCTTTTAGACGAGGCTGCCGCAGACACAGGAAAATGTTTTGATAATGTTGAACCTCAATACGATAAAGAAGGAGACCGTATCTATTCTTGGGAATACGAAATGCAGAATCTATATGCGGGAATATGGCATGAACAATTCCATATATTACTGAACTTTCCATGGTAAAATTCAAACTTCCCTTTTGGTAGACAGCTTGATATTTTATTCAAAGAGGTGCATTTGCGATGGATATTTCTGTCCTTTATATTATTCCGAATGACCGGATTATTGAAACTGTCCAACGGGTTATGCAGCGTTGTGATGTTAACTATCCGGTATATTATGGAACCATGTCCGGAGCTTTGGAAATTGCGAAGCGGATGATCGCTCAGGGGAGCCGGGTGATTGTCAGCACCGGACTGACGGCTCTGTATTTACGCAAGCATCTTTCTGTGCCTGTTCTGGAACTGCTTTTTACAAATACGGAGTTTGCCAGAGCCATTCAGGAGGGACTTGCTTTTTCCGATAAGATTCTCATAGTTGCCAGTACCTATGTTAATTATTTTGTCCAGCGCAGTCTGGAGTTGTTTCAAAATCCAACCCATTCTATTCAGGCGGCTGTGCTGTCTCTCGACCGCCCCTTTGAAGAGCAGGTTCAAGAATATCTTGACCAAGGCGATTTTGACGTGGTCATTTCGTCCACGCCTGGCGTGAAGCAGGCGCGAATCAACGGGAAAATCGGGATTTTGTTTGACGTTGATGAAAAAATGGTTGAGTTTTCCATACAGACTGCGCGTTCTTTGCTGGATTTTGTAGTACACCGCGCGGAAAACGATCAGCTAATACACGCTGTTATGAATTATACGCAAGAAGGGCTTATTATTACGGACCGCGACGGGATCATTTCACAGCTCAACGCCTCTGCAGAGCGCATTATTGGCACTGTAAATGAGGAAGCCTGCGGGCAGAATGCCGACCAGCTGCTGGCGAATCGTCATATTGTAGATTCTCTTACCAATGAAAGTGGTCTGGCTGATCCGGAGGCCCATCCGGTCGTTTTGCAGCGCAACACGATCCAACTGGATGGAAAATCTGTTGGCATATTACTCTCCATTCACGACATGGCGGATATTCGGATGCTGGAACGCTCTGCCAAACGCATTCATGAGTTGAACGGCCATGTTGCCACATGGCGCCTTTCCAATATTATTGGCAAATCGGAGGCTATTTCTCAGGCCCGGCAAATGGCGCGCCGCTTTTCTCAGTACAACAGCACGGTTTTGATCCTGGGAGAGACGGGCACCGGGAAAGAGTTGTTTGCCCAGGGGATCCACAATGCGAGTCCTCGCCGCAACGAACCTTTTCTGGCGATTAACTGTGCTGCCTTACCGGAACAGTTGCTGGAAAGTGAGCTGTTCGGCTATGTAAAAGGTGCATTTACAGGCGCCCGCAGCAACGGGAAAACCGGTTTATTTGAAGCAGCAAATGGAGGTACTATTTTCTTGGATGAAATCAGTGAGATCCCACCCAACATGCAGGCGCGTCTGCTTCGGGTGATCCAAGAACGTCAGGTAGTCCGGATCGGTGATGACAAAGTGATACCCGTTGATATTCGGATCCTTGCTGCCAGCAATCGGGATCTGAGGACTCTTGTGCAGCAGGGGGCATTCCGGGCAGACCTCTATTACCGGCTGAGCGTACTGGAATTAAAGGTTCCGCCTTTGTCCTGGCGCAGAGAGGATATTCCGCTACTGGCACAGTCCCTTTTACAGAACAAGAACAAGGCCCTGAATACACACGTTACGGGATTTGCTCCTGAGGCGCTGGAAGTTCTCCAAAGCCTAGAATGGCCGGGGAATATTCGTCAGCTGTCCAACTTTATTGAACGCCTGATGATTTTGTCTGATCCGCCGCTTATTACGGGGGAGAACGCCCGCGCCCTTGCGCAGAATGAGGCCACAAAAGAGCTGCCTGTTTCTAGGGAGGGCCATTTCCCTACCCTGGAGGAAGCGGAATCCAATCTGATTCGAAAGGCATTGGATCAGACGGGAGGCAGCCGTACAGCTGCTGCGCAGCTGCTGGGTATTCACCCCTCAACTTTGTGGCGGAAACTACGGGATTTTGATACAGAAATTCCTCTTTGATGATTGCATAATGCACAGTCCCCATTGCATGATGCAACTGTTCCAGCCGATTTTTGCCTTTTTTCGGTAGAAATCGGCTGGATTTTCTTATATGGATATGGCATGTAAATTGCTTTATACTTGTTTAAAGCGATTGTGAATTGCTTTGAAGAAAAGGGGGAATTTTCATGGTATCCGTTGGTTGCAGAATCCACACGCATCCCGCACGTACAGATCCCGGTCTGGTGGAACGGTTTCGCAATATCCCGGTTGCGAATCTTGACGACTGCATGGGACGTACAGCAGCGCTCTCCTCCGCCATCAGGCCCTATGGCCCGCGCCGGCTGTTAGGGCAGGCATTTACTGTAAGAGTCCCGGCGGGGGACAATCTGATGTTCCATAAGGCCATGGATATGGCTCAGCCAGGAGACGTTTTTGTGATTGATGCTTTCGGCTGCGAAGAACGCTCTATATTGGGGGAGCTGATGGTAAGTTACTGTAAAATACGGGGTGCTTCCGGCATTGTGGTGGACGGCTGTATCCGGGACGCAGACGCCATTCGGGCGATGAATTTCCCCATATATGCAAGGGGAGTTACGCCCAATGGCCCCTACAAGAACGGGCCAGGTGAAATCGGTGGAGCAGTTGTTGTAGGTGGACAGGTTATTCGTCCTGGTGATATTCTTGCAGGAGACGGCGACGGAATTGTTGTAATACGTCCGGAGGATGCGGAGGAGATTTTGGAGCAGGTCGAAAAGCTCATGGCCAACGAGTCCCGCACTCTCAGTGAGATGAAGCAGCATAGTACATATATCCGCCCCTGGGTGGACGAGAAGCTGGCAGAATTGAAATGTGAATATTTATGAGGTATCCAAATGAAAATTTTTGTCAACGAACCCATACATCCGGCAGCAATGGAACTGCTGCGGTCACGGGCTGAAGTTGTCTCCGAATGGGAGGATGTCCCGGCTGTCAGCGCGGCATTGGTGCGGACAACAAAAATTGGACCTGATTTTTTAAATCGAGCGAAGCAGCTGCGCGTGATCGGAAAGCACGGGATCGGGTACGACAATATTGACATTGCATCTGCGAAGGAGAGAGGGATTGCTGTTGTCTATACTCCTTTGGCGAATGTCAACTCGGTGGCTGAACTGGCGGTATCTCTTTTCCTTGCGTTGGCCCGAAAGCTGGTTTCCGCTCAAAAATTGATACGTTCCGGAGAGTGCACCAGGATCGCGCCCCCTGAGCTGACGGGCACTGAGTTGAGCGGAAAGACAGTGGCCCTGATCGGCCTTGGACACATTGCACAGCAGGTTGCACAGATTCTAGGAGTCGGTTTTCACTGCCACCTTGTGGGATATGACCCATATGTTTCCCGGGAAAAAATGGCTACGCTCGACATTGAGAAAGCAGATTGTTTGAAAGAAGCGCTGAGGGCGGGAGATTTGATCAACATCAGCGTGCCCCTCAATGACAGCACCCGTGGTATGATCGGCTCCGCGGAACTGGGCGTCTGTCGCCCCACTGCAATTCTGGTCAATACGGCACGTGGCGGGATTGTAGATGAGGTGGCGCTCTATGAAGCGCTGTCCCGTAATGAGCTGGCTGCGGCAGCAAGTGATGTTTTTGCCGTCGAGCCTCCCGGTGTGGATATGCCGCTGATGTCTTTACCCAATTTTCTGCCCACTCCGCATATAGGAGCCAATACGGAGGAGGCGCTTTATCGTATGGGGATTACGGTAGTGGAAGATCTTTTCGCCGTTCTGAACGGTGTTTCTCCACGATTTCCTGTTCCGTAAACGGATGAGATAAAAGAAAGGAGATTCACTATGCAACCCAAAAATTCCATTCGTCGAAAGCCTGCTTTTCCGGACGGCATGTTGATCGTCCTTGGAGTCATCATACTGTGTGTCATCGTGACTTGGTTTATTCCTTCGGGTCAATACGACCGTATTTTAGATGCCAGCGGACGGCAGATCGTTGATCCAAACTCTTTCCATTATATTGAAAGCGAAAAAATCAGTCTCCTGCGTATTCCACACTTTATTGTAGAGGGTACGATTGCACAAGCGGAAATGATTTTCTTCCTGCTGACGATCGGTGGCTGCTATGAAATCGTAATGCACACCGGAGTGCTTCAGGCGATCATAGCCAGAATGGCCAAATGGAAAGTGCGGGACATGGCGTTTATACTGGTCTTTACGCTGGTGTTTGCCGTGATCGCAGCTCCTGCTGGCGGTGTAGTGTCTTTCATCGGATTTGCGCCCATTTTTGTCATGATCGCCCGGGCCATGGGCTATGATGCGCTTGTGGGCGTCTCTCTGGTGCTGCTAGGAGGTGCTGTGGGTGCTGCTGCTGGACCGATCACTCCCTTTACCACAGGCGTTGCCCAGGGAATTGCAGAACTGCCGCTGTATTCCGGCCTGTCTTACCGGATAATCTGCATGCTTGTTTTGTGGATTGTTACAGCCCTCTTTATTGCTCGGTATGCTAAAAAAGTTCGGTTGGATCCCTCAAAGAGCTATGTTTACGATCTTGAGCAGGTGCAGAAGAATCAAGAAGTAGAAAAGCACTATGACACCGATCTTTCGGCTCAACAGATCGCTATTCTGGTGATTTTTATTTTAGGCTTGTGCCTGATCATCTATGGCAGCCTTCGCCTGAACTGGGGCAATCGAGTTCATATGCAGATCTATCTGTGCATGAGCGTGATTCTTGCGATTGTTGGTAAGTTCAATCCCAATGAGACAGTCCGGGTCTTTGTGCGAGGAGCCAAGGGGATGCTGGCCGCAGCTCTGGTACTGGGGCTTTCCCGCAGTATTAGCATGATTCTGGATGAGGCGCTGGTTCTGGACACCGTTATTTACGGCTGCGCTGCGATTTTGAACGGGCTTCCCACGTTGCTGCGGGGGCCGGCTATGCTGATTGCCAATACGGTTGTCAATGTTTTCATTATTTCTGGAAGCGGGCAGGCTGCCGCAGTTATGCCGGTGTTCATCCCTGTTGCGGATTTGGTGGGGCTGACTCGTCAAACCGCTGTGCTGGCCTTCAATTTCGGCGATGGCTTTTCCAACTGGATCCTTCCGCATTCTGCTCCGCTGATGGGATTTATTGGTGCTACCAGCATCTCCTACGGAAAATGGTTTAAATACTTCTGGAAGCTATTCCTGCTTTGGAATGCCTTGGCCATGGCGCTTCTTTTTATTGCACAGTTAATGAACTATGGGCCTTTCTAAATGAAAAGGAGATCACGATCTATGATGACAAAAGAAGAAATTCTGAATGCTGCAAAAAAATGGGAAGATTTTTGCATCGCTCTGCGCAGGGATTTCCATGAATCCCCTGAATTGTCCGGGCAGGAAACTCAAACAATTGCTCGTATTTGTACTGAGTTACGTGCTGTGGGACTCTCTCCCATCGAAGTGCAAGATGGTGGTGTTTTAGCGGTAATCGAGGGAGATGCTCCTGGCAAAACCGTGCTTTTGCGGGCGGACGTGGATGCACTTCCTGTTCAGGAGGATCCGTGCAATCTTTTGCGCAAGAAAGAATGTGTCAGCAAGATCCCCGGCGTGTCCCATGTGTGCGGCCATGACTGCCATGCAGCCATGCTGGTCACTGTGGGGAAGATTCTTGCAGCCCGTCGGGATTTTCCTGGGCGAATTGTGCTCATGTTTGAACGCGGTGAAGAAGGGGGCGGCAATCTCCGGTATCTCATTGATTATCTGCAAAAGAACCATTGGGACATTGATGGAGTTTGGGGCATGCACCTAAACAGTGATATTCCCGCAGGAAAATTTGCGATTCGAAGTGGACCGTTGATGGCTGGGGGACTGATGTTTGACATCACATTGGTGGGTAAGGACGGACATGGTTCAAGGCCGGATTGGGCCAATAATCCTGTGGATTGCTTTCAGACGATTCAAACAGCATTGGATAAAATTCGTATGCGCGCGGTAGATCCAAATGATGCAATTACCTTTTCGATTTGCAGGGTGTCAACGGAGTCCCAGCGGCCCAATATTATTGGACGAACTTTAAATTTTGCCGGTACAGTTCGTTACTTTGATTTGGAAAGAGCATACCGTCCTTTCAGCAAGGCAATGCGGCGAATTATTGATAATATTGCCGATGCTTTTGAATGCGAAGCAGTATATAATCAGTTTGAGTGTATTGCAGTCCCTCTTATCAATCAATCTGATTGTTATGAAATTGCAAAGCAGACATTGACGGAGATTTTTGGAGAAGATCGTGTAGTGCAGGGGCCATTGAAGTTTGGATCAGAGACACTTTCCTATGTAATGAGCTTTTGGCCGGGTATGTATTTGAATTTGGGTATTAAAGATCCCACATTGGGTACTGGATCCGGTCATCATACGGCCAAATTCGATGTAGATGAATCGCAGTTCAAAACCGGTGTCGCGGCACACATCGGATATGCCCTGGCCTTCTTGGAAAGCTCAAAGAAAATACAGGATTTCAAGCCTTATGATGGAGATATTTGGGATCTGTTAGGCGAATAGGTAAATGGATTTTAAGGAGTCACCAGAAAAACATTGATATCTATTCTGGCACCTATGATGAACTGTTTTACAGTAGCGGTTATATTTTTAACCTTGCCCTGTGCACAGATGGGCAGGTCGAAATGACCTCTCGGAAGAATTGGGTACTCCATTAACAAGGGGAAGCCCTTGAAAACAATGTTTTATGGAGACATTTTCTGCGAAGATTTTCTTGTTTATGGGGATACCCGACTGTTCAAGCAGGTCTTCATATTACCATCCGGTTAAAAAAACACAGTACACCGGATGATGGAGGATATCTTCCCATCCGGTGTGCTGTCTTTTGGAATCCACTTTAACTGATCCCATGCAGTAGAATTTTGGCTTCATATGCAGATTATGGCGTGGAGATGCTGAAATAATCCGGAATATGCTTGGTAAACACACTGCCAGAGCCAAATTCATAAAGGATTGGAGGCGTCTCCCTTGTTTCATTTTAAATAATTGTTAGTCAGCTTCTCTATCCCTAAAAACAGAAGGTGGCTACATTATACTCAAGCAGGATCAGCCTCCCCTCATCGTCAAAGGGACCGATGCCCATGCCGTAGCGCATGGGGCTTGGCTCCCTCCGTGCCAGTGTCAAGTGCGCCCGCGTCCCCCGGGCGTTTGGCCGGGTTCCAGAACCAGAGACGCCCTGGAGCGGAAAGCGGACACCGGATCTTGATTTCCTGACAGCAGAAAATGTCTGCTTTGGACTTGGCGGGGATGCGCAAAAGCTTTTGCGCTTGCAGGCGCAAAGCCGTTGACATTCCAGACCACTGTCTTCATGACTGCAGCCCCTCCCTGCCCACCGAAGTGGGCTTTGGCATGCCCCAAGCCGGCAGTATAAAATCTCTTCCAGAAAAATACAATGCCTGCCCTTGCCGAATTTGTCAAGAGCAGGCATTGTTGTTTCCTCCTTGCAGCGGTTTTTCAGGGGCGTTGCAATTATAACCAAACCAGAGCCGAATGGGGGGAAGCCTTCCGAAATTTCTCCGGATAGGACATTCCGCAGTCTGTGGGGGCTATTTTTGCCGCAAATAATTACCGGCAACTTGGCCAGAAAGAGTCACCAGAGTAATTCGTTTCTATATTCGGCTTATGCTGGTAAGAAACTGTATAACACTGTTGGGTGAAGAGCAGATGATGTTGTTGATCTTGATGCCATCAGCTGCGTGGCCTCAAAATTCCAGGAGGCAGCCCGCATATCCATACCGATCTTTGTGCGGTTGACGAGCCGGGGCAGTACCACCAGCACCGCCTCCAGGAACGGCGTGATCACCTTCGCCATCCTGGTAGACGGCTTGACAACGGTGATCTGGCTGGACGGGCCGGGCAGGCATCTCTCGGCTCATTCCCCACGAAGCAGTGACCTGCCGCCCAAAATCATCCTAAGATTTGTACAAGATATTCCATTGACTTGCCTGTGTCTCTATGATACGTTTGACTCAAATTTGCAGCTTACGACAGGAGGCTTCTATGCGCTCAGAAATCGGAGTCGGCATCATCGGATGCGGCAGCGTTGCCAGATGGAAATATGTTAAAAACCTGGCAGAGATGTCAGGCGTCTCTCTTCGGGCCTTCTATGGTGGCCGGGCTGAGGAGTTCCAGCAGCAATACGGTGCTCCGGGCTCCGCAGTCTGTCGAGATCTGGCGGAATTTTTGGCCCGTGAAGACGTTGATGCCGTCTGTATCTGTACGCCGAACAACAGCCATGCAGAAATTGCCCTGGCAGCCCTGCGCGCAAGAAGCATGTGCTGTGCGAAAAGCCCATGGCCATCTCCGCTGAGGATGCCGTTCGGATGGTCGAGACAGCGGAACAGATGGGCGTCCTGTTGACAGTGGGGCACCAGTCCCGGTTCTCTCCCGCCGCTCAGGCCCTTTACCGCCAACTGCGGGAAGGCGCCTTCGGCTCCCTCTACTTTGCCCGGGCCAGCATGGTCCGGCGGATGGGAATCCCCACTTGGGGGCACTTTTTCGACCCAGCAGTCCAGGGTGGCGGATGTCTGATCGATCTGGGCACTCACGCTCTGGATCTGGCTCTGTGGTTGCTGAACGATTTTTCCCCGGCCTATTGCTGCGCCGGCATCTTTCGAGGCCCGGGAGACTCCCCTACTCCCGCCAACCGTTGGGGCACTTGGGACCCCGCCATGCTCCGGACGGAGACCGGTGCCTTTGGACAGGTTGTGCTGCAAAGCGGCACGGTGCTGAGTCTGGATATCAGTTGGGCCCTTCACGTGCCGGAAGACCGGGAAGAGACCGTTACGCTCTGCGGCACAGCCGCCGGGGCGGAGCTCTTTCCCGGCGGCTATACAATCAGCGGCACACAGGGCGCCCGCTTGGTCACTACCCGCTATCAGATGCCGGAGGAGGAGCAGAGCGCAAATCGGGCGCAACTGGAGGATTTTTTATCTTCCATCCGGGAGCATCGGCTGCCTCTGGTAACAGCAGCGCAGTCTTTAGTCGTAATGCAGATCCTATCAGGACTTTACCGCTCCGCGCGGGAACTTCGTCCTGTGGAATTTTAAGGAGGATGCAACTATGCACGAAGAAAAAGTAGCTCTCACCAAGAACCAGATCGCGGCGCTCCGGAGAGCGGCAGAGACTCGTTCCATTCAGGACATCTTTGTAGTGGCCTGTGGCGGCTCTTTGGCCACTCTGTACCCCATTCTGTACATTCTGGATCGTGAGACGAATGCCGTCCATGTATCCTCTGTCAATGCAGCGGAATTCTTCCATAACCCGCCACACCGGTTGGGAGATCACAGCCTGGTTATCTTGAATTCTCAAAGCGGCACAACACCGGAGACCGTTTCCGCCGCCCGTTTAGCGCACGAACGCGGGGCGCTTACTGCGGCGTTTACCACAGTACCAGGCTCCGCTATCGAGACTGTGGTGGATTTTCCCATTTACTATTATGACGATCCGATAAATCCCTATCCTCTGCTGCTCTCCATTTTTCCGGAGGTTTACCAGCTGGCCTTTGCTCTTGTGGATCTGTTGAACGGCAGTAATTGTCTCCCCGGCATGGAAACCGCTATGGAACATCTGGAGGCCGTATGTCAGCGTGCGGTTTCAGACTTCGCTCCTCAGGCCCGGGAGTTTGCCCGGAAACACCGCACGGAACAGCTCATTTACACGGTCTCTGCTGGTCTTGACCGATGCATCGCCTATATTCTCACCAACTGCTCTTTTATGGAGTCTGTATGGCGTCATTCCTCTCCTCTTCACGCCGGAGAACTCTTCCATGGCGCCTGCGAAGCTATTGGAAAAGACACCCCTGTTGTGGCTTTTCTAGGGCTCGGCCGTTGCCGCCCGGTAGAAGAGCGGGCTGTGAAGTTTCTGCAGCGGGTCACCGATAAGTTAACCGTCTTAGACGCCGCCGCCTTGGATCTCACTGAAATCCCAGAGGAATTACAAGAGTATATTGCGCCTCTAGTGCTTCACTCCCTAGCCTCAGATTTCTGTTTACAGTTGTCCCATCTCACCGGTCATCCCATGAGTTCCCGGCGCTATATGGGCGTAGTAAAATTTTAAACGAGGTGTCATAATGAAACTGCTGGGAC